>Ga0335075_10005935_pt1 | contig 18874 bp, 21 predicted proteins | sample Lox_Sample_24_FD_206723 | JGI IMG/M metagenome (GOLD analysis project Ga0335075, IMG submission 206723) | Soil microbial communities from Loxahatchee National Wildlife Refuge, Florida, United States - Lox_Sample_2.4 | ecosystem: Environmental > Terrestrial > Soil > Wetlands | place: USA... | reverse complement strand
AGGCGACGAACACGCACCTCGGCATCTGGCAGCAGCTCGGGCTGCTGGCGGTGCTGCTGCTATCGTCCAAGGGGGCGGCGGGCGTGGCGGGCGCGGCGTTCGTGGTGTTGGCGGCGACGCTGGCTTCAACCGGGACGATTCCAGTCGCGAGCGTTGCGCTGGTCCTGGGGATTCACCGGCTGATGTCCGAAGGACTGACGCCGACAAACGTGGTGGGCAACGCGGTCGCGACGATCGTCGTGGCGAAGTGGGAGAATGCGCTGAATGAAGAGCGGCTGCAGGCGGCGCTGGATGAGCGGCCGACGGCGACGGTTGCGGCGCAGGAAGCGTAGCGCGGCGGCGAGATTGCCGCGTCACTCTCGCGCGAACTTCTAGCTCTTCGTAGTCGCCTTCGCCGAGGAATTCAGGATTTTCTCCAGCCGGTCGAGAACTTGCATCGCCGTGTAGCACTGCTGGACGCTGGCGTTGGGCTCGCGCTTTTCCTTGATCGCGGAAAAGAATTCGCGGTCCTGGAGCTCGATGCCGTTCATGGAGACGTCGACGTGCGAGAGGTCGATCTTTTTATCTTCGCCGTCGACCAAGTCGTCGTAGTAGGCCTGGTAAGTGCCGTTGTCGCAGATGTAGCGGAAGCGCGTGCCGAGCGGGCCCTTGTTATTGAACGAAAGCGAAAGCGTGCAGATCGCGCCCGACGGCACTTTCATCACGATGCCCATGTCCATGGCGATTTTCAGCTCGGGGTGCATGGGGCCCTGCACGGCGTAACAATCGGAGACGAGCTCGCCCGTCTGATACTGGAACAGATCGACGGTGTGGCAAGCGTGATGCCAGAGCAAGTGGTCGGTCCAACTGCGGGGCTGGCCGGCGGCATTCATATTGGTGCGGCGGAAAAAGTAGGTCTGCACGTTCATCTGCTGGACCTTGAGCTCGCCCGCTTTGATCTTCTTGTGTACGTACTGATGGCTCGGATTGAAGCGGCGCGTGTGGCCGCCCATGCAGACGACGCCGGTTTCCTTCTGGACCTTCACGAGCATTTCGGAATCCGCGAGCGTATCGGCGATGGGAATCTCGATGTGCACGTGCTTGCCGGCGCGCATGCACTGGATGCCTTGCTTTGCATGCATGCCCGTGGGCGACGCGAGAATCATCGCTTCGAGACCGGGCTGCTTGAGGCTCTCGGCAAGGTCGCTGGTCCAATGAGGGATATTGAAGCGCTTGGCGACTGCTTCGGTCGACGCCGGGCTGCCGCCCGCGAGCGTGATGACTTCGATGCCCGGAATATTGGCGACGGCTTCGAGATGCTTCACACCGAACGCGCCTTGCCCAGCGAGACCGATTTTCATGTTTGCCCCCCGACTCGGAATTTGTCTTGCGGGCACGAGCATCAGCCGCCCGGGAATAATCGGGAATATCGCTCGTCCCCGGCGACGGACTCGGAATGACAGCCAGCCCTTACTCTTATGGGTGCATCGACGGCTTACTGCGTGGCACCCGCTTTTTCGAGTTCGCCCTTGGCGGCGCGAAGCTTGCGTAGCTCGGAGTGAATCCGGATCACGGCCATCCACATGCCGAGCGGGTGCGCGCCGGCTTCCACCAGCGGATGAACCTGCCCGTCGCGGAACTTCTCGATGTCGTCGTCCTGCAACGTCTCGAGAACCTTCGCTTCCTCGGGCGTCATCCCGTATTCCTTCGCCACGGACGGCAGATCGTGGATCAGGCGCAGCCGCAATTCGCGCTTGAACCGGCTGTCGTAAAGCACCTTGTTGAGCTTGTAGGCCGCGGGCGACGGGTGCTTGTAAAACTCATAGCCGCCCTTGAACTGATATTTCGCGGCAGCCTCTTTGCCTTCCTTCGACTGTCCGATTCCCTTGTGCGGCAGGAAGCGCATCACCGCGTGACCGTGATGCCAGGTCGGCTGATAGGTGATGAGTTCGCCGGGCAGGTTGCCGATCGCGCCGAACATGATCATCCACGACAGCATTTCCGTGTTGCCGACCTCGTCGAGCTGCTCGTTGGTGAGGTTGATGAGCGCTTGCTCGTTGCCCTGCTCCATCTGGGCGATGGCCCAGTGATCGAAATCGAAATCGGGCTTGGGATATTTCCACGTGCCGGGGAAATGCGACATTCCGCCGCTGGCAACGATCGCGACATTCTCGGGGCGTGCGGCAATGATCTTGCCGATCGCTCTTCCGAGCTCGGCGCAGCGCTGCGCGGTCGGCAGAGGTGGAAGGTAGGCATTCACGAAAATCGGGACCACCGGGATCGGGCGCTTTTCGATCACCCATTCGTAGACGGCGGCGAACGCGTGGCCGAGGACGGCGTCCTGCGAGTAGCCGAGATCGAATCCGGCCTTCATGAGCTTGTCCAGCAAATCCTCGGTAAGCGCTTCGTGGATCGGCAATTCGTATTTGCGCCCGGCAAATTCCGCGTGAGAAAACTCGCCTGAAAGGATCGCGAAGGTGGGAACGGAGCTCAGGAAAAACGTTTCGAGGTGGTCGCTGCCGATCACAATCACGGCATCGGGCTTGGCTTCCTCCAAGTCCTTGCCGATCAGCCGCATCGCGGCGATATCCGCATCGAGCTGCGCGGGATCCTCGCTCGGCGGACGGTCAAAAAGCTGCGGGGCATGCACGGTGCCCATTGCTGCCACGATTTTTCCCATGACTGTTACCTCTCCCTGTGGGAATGGGTCGCATTCCGACGTTGCGCGCTCCCAATCCCCCAATCGCGCGCAACCTGTTCGCGAGCAAAACCTATACGAAAATTGTGCGGAAATGGGGCGTTTTCGTCAAGCGAAAGTATCCCGAGGCAACGGGCGGATGAGGCGTGAGCGAGAGCCGCTCAGCGCACGACGAACGGAACCGAGGCCAAGAGAGCGCGCACGCCATTCCAAAGAATCTGCACGCCGATGCAAACCAGAAGAAATGACGCCAGTTGCATGATCACGCTCATAGCCGTGGGCCCCAGGACTTGCGCCAGCCTATCTGAAAATCCGTAGCACAGAAAAATACTGACCGCGATCAGCACCGATCCGACAATCGCCGCAAGGAAAACGATCAAGAGATTCAGTCCGTGGTAATGGGCAGCATTCGCCCCGAGCGTGATAGCCACCGAGATCGATCCGGGGCCGACCGTGAGCGGCATCGTGAGGGGATAGAACGCTTGGCGGAGCGGATCCTCCGGGGAGACTGTTCTGTGAGTGGGGGCGCCGTCGTCGTCCTGGCGCTGCTTCAACATCGCCCAGCCGGTGGAAATCACGATCAGCCCGCCGCCGATCTGAACGACGGGCAGCGAGATTCCGAAAAAGGCCAGAATGTGCGTACCGACGAAATACGATCCGATCATCAGGAAAAAACTGTCGATTGCGATCTGGCGCGAAAGGGCTCTGCGTGTTTCGGGGGAGTACAGTCTGGTTAAGGTGAGAAAAATCGGTGCGCCGCCGAGCGGATCGACGATTGGGAAAAGCGCGCTGATTACGAGGAAGAGGCTCTTTACGGCTGCCGTTATCATTGGCTCCGTCTCCCGGGACGAGCATTCTAACCGCAGACCTGTGCTCCCGCTCGTGTTGCTACACACAGCGACACATTGTAGCCGCGTTTTGCCCGAACCTTCGCTATTCGATGACCAGGGCGGGATGCCGGCGTCAAGAAAGGGGAACTCGCACGTGAGGCTGTGCGAGCGGGCAAGGGTGCGCTCCGCGCCGCTCTATCGCGGATTGGGATGGTGGGACAGATTGACCATGTTGGGCGCGTCCTTCTCGATGCACGGCGGCGCTTCGTCGAGCGGATCGCTTAAGGGCGTCAGGGTTCTCGGCTTCATGGTCCACGGCTGGGTGAGAACTTTTGGATCCTCGACGGTGACTTCGTAGTCGATCGTGTCGCCCTTACGCGTGAGCCGCTCGATCACGTGCAGCGCGTCGCTGTGAAACAGGCCATTGTCGCCAAGCCACGTATCGTCGTTGAAGTTGTTTGTGTCGACTACCAGCGTATCGCCTTCCCAGTGCCCGATCGCGTCGCCGAAATAGGAGGGATCGGCGTCGGTACGATGAGGGCGGCCGTCCGTGGGAATGATGCGCCAGAAATTTCCCGCCAAGTCGGAATACAGAAACACAACCTGTCCAGGAATCTGCACGATCTGGTGTGGCGGGCCGATGCGCGGAACGCCGGGCGGTTTGCAGAAGAAACCCGGGTCAAGCTTCACCTGCTGCTCGTTATATTCCTTCACTTTCGCCACAAGCTCCGGCTTGTACGACGGGCTGTACATTGGCGGCAGAGGCGCGATCGCCGCGGCGAAAGCCGGGTCTGGACGATTCACCGCCTTCAGCGTGTCGCCGTCCTGTTCGGCGGCTCCCAGGAACAGAAGCGGGCGATACCAGATGCCATTCAGATTGGGATGACCGTCGGCGAGGCGCGGCGTCTTCTTGGCGGCGAGCTTCTGGAGGTCGGGCTGCGCCGGAGTCGCCGAGGAAGAAGCTGCGTGATCCGATTGACCGGGCGCGGAGATCGGGACGAAACACACAAACGCCAGCGCAGCCGCGAACGCTGAAGCGTACCTCGGAAATGCCTGCTTCATATCGGCTCTCTCTTCCTAGTGCCCAAACTCGTAGGCGTGGCCATCGGCATACGTGAGTTTGAGGACCCATCCGAGGGGCTTGCCTTCGATCTTGGCGGGATGGATCAGCACGGTAACGGGCTTGCCTTCGCCGAGCATGGCCTTGGATAGTCCGAGGTTGTGGTAGAAGCGCGTCGGCAGGGACTCGAGAGCCCACGTGGTGACTTGGCCTTTATCGTCTTTCACGTCGAGATAAAGATACACGTGCGGATTCATCCAATCGACCTTCGAGATGACGCCGTTCAGGGTTACCGTATTGTGAAGGTCAAACTCCGCAGCCTGCGAATGGTGCGCCAGGACGGGCGTTGCTCCCCCGAAACCTATTGCCGCCGTCAGGAGCACAATTCTCGCGCGTTCAAACACGAGAACCTCCGGTCAATTCCATTGTGCGATGCGCTTTTTTCGCCGCGCGGGGCCCGGATACGGTACGCGGCGGATGGCCGATATCTGCGGACATCTTATGTCCGGCTACACCGCGAGTCAAACGCTCCGTCGAGCGCGGTAACAGTCCCTATTTGCCTTGGCAGCGTGCCACGTATTATGCTCGCGCGGCTCGGGCGGCGAAATCGCCGATTTTCCCACGGCGAGCACGGGAAGGAATGCAATGGCCAACAGCTACGACGTGGTCGCAATCGGATCCGGGCACAATGGCCTGGTGGCCGCGGCCTATCTGGCGGCCGCGGGCAAAAGCGTTCTTGTGCTCGAGCGCAACGAATGGTTCGGGGGAGGTGTAGTCACCGCGAAGCTGACCGGGCCGGATTTTCTGCACGATCGCTTCAGCACCGGCCACATCTTCATCCAAGCCAATCCGCTGATCAAGAATGACGAGCTCAAGCTGCTTTCGCGCTACGGATTGAAATATATCTATCCGGAAGTTCCCTTTCTCTGCGTGTTCGAGGATGGCTCGACCATTGCGCTCCATCGCGACCGCAGCAAGACGTATCAGGAGATCGCGAAATATTCGAAGAAGGATGCGGAGTCGTTTCTGAAGTTCGCGGAAGCTTCGGCGAAGTATCTGCCGATGTTGTCTGCGTCGCTCTACACGCCGCCGATTCCGCTCGGCGGGATGTTCGCCATGCTCGACCAGAGCGCCGAAGGACGCGAGCTCTTCGCGCTGATGCAGAAGAGCCCCTACGACGTCATCATCGAGAACTTCGAGAACGACAAAGTTCGCATGTTTTTCATGCGCATGGTTTCGGAAAACCTCACCGGCCCGGAGGAGAAAGGCACCGGCATCGGCATTTTTGTTTTCCTCGGATTCATGGAGCAATACGGAATCGGCTGCGCCGTGGGCGGCAGCGGCTCGCTGACCGCCGCGCTCGTTCGGTGCATCGAGGATCACGGCGGCACGGTTCGCAACAACACGACGGTCGAAACGGTGATCGTGAAGGGCGGACGCGCGGCGGGCGTGCGAACCGCGGACGGCGCCGAATATTCCGCGAAGGACGCCGTGATCGGCGCGATCCATCCGCATTTGCTCGGCCGCTTTATTCCGGGGCTGAACGGCAGCGTGCTGCGAGCGGCGGAGCGCGTCGAGCTTTCCGCGAATTCCTGCTTCACCGTCCACGCCGCCCTGAACGAACCGCTGCGATTCAAGGCTGGGCCACACGCAAATCAGGCGTATTTCACGGAACTGATGCCGCCGAGCATGGATGTGCTGCGGCAATTTTTTGACGCGCTGCGCTACGGCCGCATTCCGGATACCTCGCTGCTGGGGCTTGTTTCGCCTTCGATGTTCGATAGCTCACGCTGCCCTGCGGGGAAAGCGACGCTGCACGTGTGGGATTACGTCCCCTATTCGCATCCGGGAGGCGGGCCGCAATTCTGGGATCAGGCGAAGGACGGATTTGCCAAGACGATGCTCTCGCGCATGACGCCCTACATCGAAAACATCACGCCGGAGAACATCATCGAATATGTGGCCGACAGTCCGCTCGACATCGAGAGTGCTTCGGCGAGCTTTCAGAAAGGCGACGTGCACGGCGCCGCGCCATACATCTATCAATCGGGTTCGCACCGCCCCACGCCCGACCTCGGACAGAATACGGTGCCGGGCGTCGACCGCCTCTATCTCGTGGGGCCGTTCCAGCATCCCGGCGGCGGCGTCTTCGGCGCGGGGCGGGCCACCGCGATGAAAATGTGCGAGGATCTGAAAATCAACTTCGACAAGATCGGCCAGCGGAAATGATGAAGATCTACGGGCAGGACAACGCGGAGCTCATGCAGGTGACGTCTCTTGAACGCGAAGACGGCAAGCTCGTGATGAAAGGGAAAGTGTTCGGGTCGATGCCGATGACGGCGAAGCTCACGCCGCAGGAGGCGCGCAACGCGCTCAAGCTGCTGAATTTCAGGCTCGTGGTATTCCTCGCGACGTTTTTATTCCGCCGCTGAGCCCCGTGGTTCTCCGTTTTTGCGGGCGCCCCATCCTCGTTTTGTGAGGGTGGGGCCTTTGGAGATTAGCGACCGAACTCAGTGACGTGCTCGGCCCGGAACTCCAGTGCGAACTCTCAACTCTGAACTATCCTCACACGAGCGTAGTGATGTGATACGTGTCCATGTACTCGCGCAGGGCGAAAATTTTGTCATCCTTGATTTCGATCATCCACGCATAGCGGTTGTTGTACTTCTTGCCGTTCTTCAGTAGGCCGATTCCTTGCGTCTCGCACGCGACGAGCGGCCCCTTTGAGATGATGGTACTCATCTTGACCTTCGGGTCGCCCTCGACGAACATCCCTCGCACAGGAGCGAGAAAATCGTCGATGATGGCGTCGCGTCCCTTGGCTCCGCCGGCGCCGGGAATACCGGTGCCCATCGGGGTCCAAGTGGCTTGCTCGTGCAAGAGCGGGCGAACGCGCTCGAGATCGCCCGTACTTAGCGTTTCGAAAAATGCTTTCACCAGCTGCTCGTTGCGATTTTCAGCGTCGGACATCGGACCCTCCTTCGCGCCTGCTGCTGCGCCTCCCCCGAACCGGCGCGTATTATACCCGCGCGCGGAGCGAAGTCCACGCCCGGAACGCCGGCGAGTCCCGGCGCAACTTCGTTCTTGGCCTACAGACGCTTTTGAGTATCATGGGGCGGCTCAAGGCCTGGGAAATCGGGAGGAGCGTCGGATATGAGAACAGCCGCGCAGGTGTTCAAGGCCCGCGTATCGCTGGGCGTCACCGTCTTGATCGCCGCCGTCACCCTTGGATCGGTGGTTGCGCAGTCGCATCTCCCCAAGGCACCGGCGACCGTGCGCCTCTACGTCTTCGATTGCGGCGTGATCAAGGGGATGGATCCGAAGCTTTTCGATTTCAAGCCGGGCGAGCTGGCCAACACGGAAATGTCCGTTCCCGCCTTCCTGATCGTCGATCCCAAGGGGACCCTCGTATGGGACACCGGCTCCATACCGGATGTGGACTTCAAGGGCGATACGACTCCGATTACCGAGGGATATTTCACGGCGACGCGGACGCTGCGATCTCAGCTGGCTGAAGCCGGCTACGCGCCGGCGGATATCACCTATCTCGCCCTCTCGCACTATCACGGCGATCACGTGGCCAACGCCAATGAGTTCGCGGGATCGACATGGCTGGTGCGCAAAGTGGAGCGCGACGCGATGTTCGCCGATAAGCCTCCCGCGATCGCCACGCCCAAGACTTACAACGAGCTGAAGAATAGCAAGACCATCCTGATCACGACCGACGAATACGACGTCTTCGGCGACGGCAAAGTGATCATCAAGTCCGCGCCGGGCCATACGCCGGGCCACCAGGTGCTGGTCGTGAAGCTCGCGCACACCGGCAACGTGATGCTCTCCGGCGATCTCTATCACTATCCTGAAGAGCGCAAGCTCGACCGCGTGCCTTCCTTCGAGTACAACGCGCAGGAAACGCTGGCGAGCCGCGCGATGATCGAAGCCTACCTGAAAAAGACGGACACGCAGCTCTGGATCGAGCACGATTTCGATGCCAACGCCAAGCTCAAGAAGGCCCCGAAGTATTACGACTAGCACGCGCGAAACCTGACCCCGAAATGTAATGCCGAGCACGGATCCCCAAGCCATCGAGCAGACGAGCGGCCGCGCGAATTCCTACGCGACGGGCTGGCGCATGTGGGTGCCCGTCGCGGTGATGATGACCTGCTCGTGGCTCTCCTACATTGACCGCCAGGCGCTCGCCGTCATCTCGCCGATGATTCTCAAGGACACAGGGCTAAGCGCGACAGCGTATGCGGACGCCATCTCGGCGTTTTCGTTTGCGTACATGATCGCGAATCCGCTGTGGGGATCGCTGCTCGATTGGGTCGGGCTGCGCGTCGGCATGCTGGCTGCCGTCGGAATCTGGACGCTTGCCAGCGCGTCGCATGCATGGGTCGCGGGATTTCTGGGCTTCGCCGCCGCGCGCACGCTGCTTGGAATCGGCGAAGGCGCCACGTTTCCGGGCGGTCTGCGCACCGCCGCCGAATCGCTCCCTTTGAGCCGGCAATCGCGCGGGATGGGAATCTCGTATAGCGGCGCGTCGCTCGGCGCGATCTTCGCGCCGATTGTGATTACGCCGATTGCGCTGCGGTTCGGATGGAGAGCGGCGTTCTTAATTACCGGAGCGCTTGGCGTAGCGTGGCTCGCGGTTTGGTGGATCGTCGCACGGCCGCCGCTGCTGAGGCCGGCGCCGACAGTGCGGCCCAAATTCACATGGCCCAACGCGCTCGAGCGGCGGTTCTGGCTGCTGGTCGTGGGCATGGGGCTCGGAGGCGCGGCGCTCGGCCCGATGTTATATCTGTGCCCGCTGTATCTGAATCGCGTGTCGGGACTCACGCAAAAGCAGCTCGGTGAAGTTCTCTGGATCCCGGCCGTGTGCTGGGAGCTTGGCTACTATTTCTGGGGATGGATCGGGGACCGGTTTGTGCGCGACGAGGCTCGCCCGGTAAAACTGTACGTCGCGCTCGCCATTCTTGCTCTCGCAACATCGCTCACCACGTGGACTACGTCGTGGGTGGCGGCGTTGGCGTTTTTGTCCTGGGGAATGTTTATCGCGGTCGCGTTCATCGTCATCTCATTGCACTTGGCCGCGCGCGCCTACCCGCGCGAAGAGACCGGCATGGTCGCGGGAATTGGCTCCGGAGCGTGGTCCGCGGTGGTGGCGATCCTTCTGCCGGTCTACGGGCCGTTCTTCGATCACAAATGGTACGCGGCGACATTCATTTCGCTGAGCCTGATCCCCGCGGTGGGCACGGCTCTGTGGTGGTGGATCGGGCGGAGCGCGAAACCGGCTCCGTCGCTGAAGGCCGCTTGAGGGCGGCGCGCTAACGCATCACGAAGGGATTCGGCGCGTTGCCGGCGATATCGATCCAGACGCTCTTCGTCTGCAAATATTCGCGAATCGCCTCGGCGCCGCTTTCGCGCCCGATTCCCGAGCGCTTGTACCCGCCGAAGGGCGACATATAGCTCACCGCGCGATACGTGTTTACCCAAATTGTGCCGGCTTCCAAGCGCTCGGACATCGTGAGCGCGCGACTGATGCTCTTTGTCCAGACGCCAGCGGCCAAGCCGTAGATCGTGCCATTGGCGATGCGTACGGCTTCGTCCTCGGTGTCGAACGGGATAATCGAGAGCACCGGGCCGAACACTTCTTCCTGTGCGATGCGCATGTCGGGCTTCACGCCGGTAAAAATCGTCGGTTCGACGAACCATCCAGTGCCGCACTCAGGCCGCTTCGCGGGCGCGCCGCCGAGGCGGCAGACCGCTCCTTCCTCTTTCGCGATGCGAATGTAGTCGAGAACCTTTTCGTATTGCGGGCGCGTGGTGATCGGGCCGACCTGCGTGCCCATATCGAGCGGGTTGCCCATCTTCGCGGTCTTCGCGAGCGCGAGAAGCTTCTCGACAAATTCGTCGAGCACGGGCCGATGGATCAGCGCGCGGGAACCTGCGATGCACGTCTGCCCGGTCGCCGCGAAGATGCCGGAGACGACGCCTTTGACGGCTTGATCGAGATCGGCATCGTCGAAGACGATATTCGCCGATTTGCCTCCGAGCTCGAGCGTGATGTGCTTGATTCCGCGCGCGGCGAGGCCATACACGTGCTCGCCGGTGCGATCGCCGCCGGTAAAAGCGATTTTCGCGACGTCGCGATGCGTGATCAGCGGCTCGCCGACTTCGTTGCCGTAGCCCGTGACAATGTTGACCACGCCCGGCGGGAAGCCCGCGCGCTCGAATAGCTCGCCAAACGCGAGCGCTGAAACAGAAGAAAATTCCGAGGGCTTCCAGACCACCGTGTTGCCGGCCGCGAGCGCCGGCGCCAGCTTCCACGTGGCGAGCAAGAGCGGCGAATTCCACGGCGTAATCGCGACGACCACGCCGAGGGGCTCCTCGCGCGTGAAGTTGAAGACGCCCGGTTTGTCGATCGGAATGACGCGGCCTTCGATCTTGTCGGCAAGCCCGCCGAAGTAGTGAAACCATTGCGGGATGTACTTGAGCTGACCCCGCATTTCGGCGATGAGCTTGCCATTGTCGGTGGTTTCGATTTCGGCGAGCCGATCCGCTTCGGCCGCGATGAGCTCGGCGAGGCGGCGCAGCATTTCGCCGCGCGCCGTGGCCGTCATCTTGCGCCATTCGCCATCGTAGAACGCGGACTTCGCGGCGGCGACGGCGCGGTCTACGTCATCCTTCGTTCCGCGCGGCACGAGCGCCCACGGCTGGCCCGTGTACGGGTTCATCGATTCGAACCAGGCTCCCGACGCCGGGTCGATCCACTGCCCGCTCGCCAGCATGCGATGTTTCTTCAGCTCGCTTATCGTCGTCGCCATTGTGCACGACCTTTGCGCTAGGACTTCGGCGCGTTCGCCTTTTGCTCGGCAAACACTTCGCGTGCGATCCGGAAGGAATCGACCGCCGCCGGGACCCCGCAATAGATCGCGACCTGCAGCAGCACTTCGCGGATCTCCGCGGGCGTCACGCCGTTCACCAGCGCTCCTTTGATGTGCGCCTTCAGCTCGTGGGGACGGTTCAGCGCGCTAATCATGGCGAGGTTGAGCATGCTGCGCGTCTTGCGCGGCAGATCCTCGCGCCCCCAGATGGCGCCCCAGCAGTACTCCGTCACGAGCTCTTGCAGCGGCAGATTGAATTCATCCGCCGTGTTAAAAGCGTTGTCGACGAACTCCTTGCCCAGCACCGAGCTCCGAATTTCGCGTCCCCGATCGAATGTTTTCTTGTCCACTTTAGTAAGCCCCTCTCGATATGAAAAAACGTTCACTTCTCCCCAACGGTTACGCCGGTCCACGCTTCCACGGTTTTAGCTAGGGCCGTCATATCTGCGTCCACGCCCTCGGTTGCGGTCGAAATCGAGAGTAGCTGCCGCACGGCGCCGCCGACAATCATCGGCACGCCCAGCGCGTCGGCCTCGGCCATGCACAGGCGAATGTCCTTGTTCAGCAGAGCGAGGCCGAAGCCGTAACTGAATTTGCGCGAGATCACGTGCTGCTTCATCTTGTCCTGCGAGGCGCTGTTACGCGCGGTGCCCGCGTTAAATACGTCGATGATGAGCGAGGGGTCGAGTCCCGCCTTCACTCCCATCACAAGCGCCTCGGACGTGATGGCCATCGCCGTCGCCGAAAGCAGGTTATTGAGCAACTTCATCGTTTGCCCCTGCCCCGGCTGCGTCCCGACGAAGAAAAGCTTGCCAAGCACTTCGAGCAACGGCTTCACAGTCTCGAAGACCGGCTGGGGGCACGACACCATCACCGCGAGTGTCCCCTTCTCGGCGCCATTGATGCCACCGCTGACGGGCGCGTCGACCGCGGTGATTCCCTTGGCGGCGAGCCCCTCCGCCACCCGTTTCGCTACGGTCGCCCCGGTGGTCGAGACGTCGATGAAAATCTTCGCGCGCGTGCCTGCGATCACGCCGTTTGACCCCAGAGCGACGGATTCGACAATCGGCGGTGTCGGCACGCTCGCAAACACGATGTCGGATGCGGACGCCACGGCTGCGGGAGAATCGGCACGCTCCGCGCCGCTCTCGATCAGCGGCTGCACCGCAGCGTCACTCGTGTCGTAGACTGTGAGCGGGTAGCCGGCCGCCATCAGCCGCCGCGCCATGCGGGCGCCCATCCTCCCCACTCCCACGAATCCGACACTCTGCTGCGCCATGCTTCCCCCCTGGCCGAATAGTCGATCCAACGTCGCGCAAAACCGGCACGCTTTTTCCGACGCGCATTATGCCCTACCGCGGCGCTCCTAACAATTGACGTTCCTCCCGGCGATGGGGCATGCTAGCGCCCGTTCAAACGCTTCGCGAGGAAACCGCGTGCAGGTAGAGCCCTTCGAAGTCTTCGCCATACGATACGCGCATCTCGGCAACCGGCATCCATCCGAAAATTTCCTCTCTGCCGATCCGCACGAGTTCGCCTCCGATCTCGATTATTTCGTCTGGGTCGCGCGCAGGAGTGACCGCACGTTTGTCATCGACACCGGGTTTGGCAAAGAGGCTGCGGAGCGCCGCAAGCGCGAGTGGCTCCGCTGCCCGGTGGAAGCGCTGCGGCTGATCGATATCGACCCCGCGCGGGTGAGCGACGTGATTCTCACGCACCTTCATTACGATCACGCCGGCAACCTCGATCGCTTTCCGCGCGCGCGATTTCATCTGCAGGACCGTGAGATGGCGTACGCCACGGGACGCTGCATGTGCCACCAGAGCCTCCGCGCACCATTCGATCTGGAAAATGCGCTGGAGATGGTGCGCCACGTGTATGCGGAGAAAGCGGTTTTTCACGATGGTGACGCCGAACTCGCGGCGGGACTGACCATTCATCGCGTGGGCGGACACTCCGCCGGGCTTCAGATGGTGCGCGTGAAGACGCGGCGCGGATGGGTCGTGATCGCGTCGGACGCAGCTCACCTTTACGCGAATTTCGAGCAGCGGCGGCCGTTTCCGATCGTCTACAACCTGACGGATATGCTCGCGGGGTATGACACTCTCTATCGCATGGCCGATTCTCCCGAGCACATTGTGCCCGGCCACGATCCCTTGGTGATGAAGCGCTACCCTGCCGCGAGCGCCGATCTTGAAGGCGTTGTCGCGCGGCTCGACGTGCCTCCCGCTCAATAGCCGCCTTTTACGTGGCTCACGGCCGAGGCGGGCAGGTTTTCGAGGCTTCGCAAATATCGCCGCGCTGGACGCCGGGGCCAAAATTGAATATAAGTGTGGCAACTGCCCGCGGGGGCACAAGTCGATCGTGGAGGTAATTCGAATGGCCAAGAAGCCGAAGAAAGCCGCGAAGGCCGAGAAGAAGAAGTAGCTCTGCCGGTTCAAATTTAGACGCAGGATCGAAGGGGCTGCCGCGGCAACGTGGCGGCCCCTTTTCTCGTTAATCAGTGCTTATCGCTACCCAGAATCGTCGAGACCTGCCCCGTTTTGTCGTCGATCGGATTGCGATTATTTTCCTCGCAGATGAATTCCAGTTGGTCCAGCTCGCGATGGCGCGTGAAGGTATGCACGGTGTGCCAGGGCTGCGCGAGCACGTCGGGATCGGTCAGCGTCATGCGATCTTCGAGCGTGTCGGGTTTCGTCAGGCGAATCCTTTCGACGACGTGCAGCTTTGGCCCGTGATTCAGGCGATTGAAGCCCAGCGGCAGCCTGTGGCCCAGGCCAATCGTGTCGATCACCAGCGTGTCGCCTTCCCAATGCCCGATCGAATTGCCGTTGAAAGTTGGATCGAGATCGGCGGGATGGCCGCGCCCATCGGTGAACACGCGCCGCACCTGCATGTAAGCCTCTTGAATGATCGTCACGCGCCCCGGCGTGAATAGAAATTCCACGTCGTACGGCTGGAACATGATCTGCGGCATGCCCGGCGGCACGCAGTTGGCGCTTTCGGTGGCAGGCTCCTCGTTTTTCGCTTCCTCAGCCACGAGCACTTTCAGTTCGGCGGCGGCCGTCGGAGTCAACACCGGATCTTCGGGAGGAGCGTCGCCGCGCTTCGGAAAGTCCAGCACCCATATCCCACTCCAATCCGGCAGAGCGCCCAGCGCCGAATAGTCTGCGGTTCGCGTTTCTTGCGGAATAATGGTCGTGTTCGCCGGCGCTGCGGCACGTTGCGCCCGGCATGCCGGGCTAGCCACACCAAACGCCGAACACACGCACAGAATCATGATGGAAAATTTCACGTCGCCTCCATTCCTGGAGCGTCCTGCACGGACGCTCGTTCCCCCATAACGAAGCGAGCCATTCTGCATCAAAAAATGGCTATCCGTCTTGACGCATATTATAGTATTTACGCGTTTCACGGGGGGCCAGCTCTGCCGGACCGGAGAGCTGGGAAAAGTTGGCCGGGGGGCCAATGATGACGAAGAAGATGGTTTTGGTAGCATGCTTGGGTGGCCTGATACTTTCGCTCGCCAGTATTGCTTCCGCGCATCACTCGTTCGCGATGTTCGACCGCTCGAAGAAAATCACCACGGTCGCCACCATTACTCAGTTCCAGTGGACCAATCCTCACAGCTGGCTCGAGATCGACGTTCCCAACAGCGACGGCACCACCACTCACTGGAGCATTGAGTGCAACAGTCCCAACAATCTTTCGAGGCAGGGCTGGCATTCGAACAGCGTGAAGCCGGGCGACAAAGTCACGATCCAATTCTGGCCGCTGCGGAATGGCGACAAGGGCGGGCTTTTCATCGCGCTCACTTTGGCGAATGGGCAGGTTCTCGACGAAGCGGCATTCCGCTCCGCGGAAAGCAAGCCCTGAGCGCGCTGATGAGTTTTTCCGCCGTCCGCGCGATAGATTCGTGCGTGAATCGTTTCAGGATAGGGAGCAAAACGATGAAGACTCGATCTTTTGTAAGTTTGGGTGCCGCTCTTTTAATGACGATGGCTTTTTCGGGCACCGCTCTGGCGCACCACTCCGCGGCGATGTTCGACCACGACAAGCAAGTCCCGCTGACCGGCACGATCGTGCAGTTCGATTGGACGAATCCTCACAGCTGGATCGCGATCGACGTCCCGAACGCCAGCGGTGGCACGGACCGCTGGAGCGTCGAGTGCAACAGCCCCAACAATCTCGCCAAGCAGGGCTGGCGCTCAACCACGCTTAAGCCCGGCGATAAGGTGACCATCCTTATCCATCCGCTGCGCAACGGCGATAAAGGCGGCAGCTTCATGTCCGTGAAGCTGGCCGATGGCACTGTGCTTGCCGATCCCGCCTACCGCGCGCAGCCCAAAGCGCCAGGCGCCAGCGGCTCGCCCTACTAAATCAGCGGTTCGGCCTAGCGCAATTTACGCCGGAACCCTAGGGGCGCTTGCTGCGCCCCCAGCTCGGCGTTTCGTCCGCCAGGGGCACAGCGTTTGCTCCGCTAATCACCCATCACTCTTCAGCAATCACTGATCCGCATGCGTGCTCAGCAGATGCTGATTGAGATCCGGCGTGCATTCGACTTCTGTAATATCCGTGTCGTCCACGCGAATCCAGTGCTTCGTGCTGTCCCACTCGCCGACCCAATTCTTCGGGTCCCACATCTGATACTTGATTTCGAGCCTCTTCCCGCCATCCTGCAGCCGCATAGTTTCGATCATGTGAAATTCGTCGCTCACCGGCAGTCCCTGATCGATCCAGTGATGGTCGGTGACCATGCTGTTCGTGTCCACCACCAGCGCGTCCCCCTCCCAGTGCCCGATCGAATCGCCGTTGAACGTCCGCACCACGATATCCGGCGGCGTGTGCGGCCGGCCGTCGAGGTAGATGATTCGCAGCGCATTTTCAAAGCCGCTCACCATGTAGATCGCGGTCGGCAGCTGAATCATCGCGATCGGCCAGACGCGCGTCATGATCATCGGCATGCCTGCCGGATAGCAGTGACCGATGTCGTCGCGATAAGCCTTGTGCTCCGCCGCGTACTTCTTCGATTCGTCGTAAGCGGCCTGCGCCTCCGGCAGGAACTTCGGATATGGCGGCCCAAACATGAATGAGCTGAACCCCGCGCTCAGATCGACGGTCCACGTGCCCGTGAGATCGAAGGGCGGCTTCGGGCGAGGTTTCGCCAGGTTATCGGGCGCAAGCGCGCCCTCGGGAAACACAGGCGCGGCTTCGGTTTTCTGTTGCGCGTGCGCGGCTGGCGCAAAGGTGGCCAAGCTCAAAACAAACGCGAAGCCGGCGGCAAAGCACGTTCTTATTCGCATCATTCCCCCCAATGAATCGAATGTGCCCGGCACTGTACAAATCTTTTTCGGCCACGTCAACGCCACTCCGGGGAATGTAGGCCCTCAATGTATACATTCAATCCATTCGACAGAACGGTGCGGGCAATGTACTATTCCGACCGAATTTACGGTGCGGGGGGCGCCGATGGTCCAGCACTTCTGCGATTGGCTTTCGAACACGCCGGTCAGTCTGAAGATTCAGACGATCCTCTGGATTATTCCGGCCGTTCAGACAATCCACATCTTGAGCGTGTCTTTCGTGATGGCTTCGATGGCCATGCTTGACCTGCGCCTCATGGGCATCGCGGGCAAGCGGCAATCGATTTCGCAGATGGTGGCGCGCTTCGTTCCGTGGGTATGGCGCGTGCTTCTCATCCTCCTCGCCACGGGCACGATCCTCACGATCGGCGAACCAGAACGCGAGCTGCTGAACTGGGCCTTCCGCACAAAGATGGCGATGGTCGCGACCGTGAGCCTGGTCACGCTGCTCGTGCAGCAAGTCAACAAGCGCGACGCCGCATTCTGGGAAAATCACAGGCTGGGCGCCGTGGCCGCTGGAGCCGTGTCGCTCCTGCTGTGGGTGGCAATCGTCACCGCAGGACGCTGGATTGCCTATGTCTGATCGCACGGCTGGCTCCACGCCGCGGGCGAGTAGTCGTTACATCGGGTCACGGGAAAACGAATCGTAATGTCGATCCTCAGGCTCTGTGCATGGCTCGAAAGTACCAAGGTCGCCGGGGCAATTCGCGAATCCACTTGGCTCTTCCCCACGATTGAGACGATCCACGTGCTCTGCATCGTGATCGTGGTCGGATCGATTGCGATGTTCGATCTGCGCCTCCTGGGCCTTTGGTCGCGCGATCGCAGCGTCACCGATGTTTATGACGACGTGATGCCGTGGACGCGCGCCAGCTTCGTCTGCGCCGTGATCGCCGGCGGCCTGCTCTTCAGTTCGAGCGCCACGAAGTACTATCACAACATCCCGTTTCGCCTGAAGATGCTGACGCTGCTGCTCGCCGGCATCAACACTGCTTACTTCGAATTCTGGACACGTCGCGGCATCGCTGCGTGGAACAACTCCGTGCGCACCCCGCGCGCAGCCAAGCTTGCCGGCGGCGTCTCGCTGGTTTTATGGATTCTCGTGGTCGCCTTCGGCCGCTGGATCGGCTTCACGAAGCAGTAGTCGGAGCAGGAGCTCGCGGTCTGCATGCGGCGGGCTTTTCGCTACTCGAATTCGTTAATACCCCGGCGCCGGTGCGCCAGCGATCTCGCCGCGCAATTCGCGCACGATGCCCACTCCCGCGCTCGTGCCCAGCCGGCCCGCGCCGGCCTCGATCATCGCCCTGACATCCGCGGCGGTGCGGATCCCACCCGAAGCCTTCACGCCGATCTTGACGGTCCGGCGCATCAGCGCCACGTCCTGCACCGTCGCGCCTCCGCCCAAAAATCCGGTCGACGTCTTCACGAAATCCGCCCCCGCCCGCTCGCTCAGCTCGCAAGCAATCACTTTTTCATCCTCGGTCAGCAGCCCCATTTCGAGGATCACCTTGAGCAGCGCCCCGCTGGCGTGCGCCAGCTCCGCCAGCGCGCGAATCTCTCCCGCGACAAGCTCGCGGTTCCCCGATTTCAGCGCGCCGATGTTCTGGACCATGTCGATCTCAGCCGCGCCCAGCCTCAGCGCCTCGGCCGCCTCGAACCGCTTCACGCTCCCAAGAGTCGCGCCCAGTGGAAAGCCGATCACCGTGCCGACCTTTACCTCGCTCCCCTGCAATCGCGAATGCGCCAGCTCCACATAGCAAGGATTCAGCATCACCGCGCCGAAGCCGTATTCCCGGGCCTCGTCGCACAACTTCACGATCTGCGCGGATGTTGCCTCTGGCTTCAGCTGCGTGTGGTCGATGATCTTGGCGACAGCTTGCCAACTGCCCAAGAGCTTCGCCGGGCTGGAAATTGAGTTTGGGCTCGACATCGTATGAGAATGTTACTACGCTAACAGCGATTTCTCGCAATCGCAGTGCAGCTTTCATTTCGATCCTGTTCTCCGGCGGCCTGATGCCAAAGCAAGCTTCTCGCGGTAACGAGACGCCCACAAAACTATT
>Ga0335075_10005934_pt1 | contig 18878 bp, 11 predicted proteins | sample Lox_Sample_24_FD_206723 | JGI IMG/M metagenome (GOLD analysis project Ga0335075, IMG submission 206723) | Soil microbial communities from Loxahatchee National Wildlife Refuge, Florida, United States - Lox_Sample_2.4 | ecosystem: Environmental > Terrestrial > Soil > Wetlands | place: USA... | reverse complement strand
GTGCCTCTCTCGGGGCGCTGACGCGACCCCGCTCGCCTCGGAGTTCATGCTATCCTACGAACCCGGCTTCCGCCAGACCGTCACGACGGCTGGTTGGCCCAGGACACGGATCTTCAGCTGTCGCTGCGCTTTCCAGTCGACGGCACACGCGGCGGCCCGCAGCGCCGCTGCGTCGCTCACCAGAAGCACCGCCAGGCTGCCCGGCCGCAGGACGCGATCATACTCGCGCAGCATGGCCTGATAGAGGGGGCCGACCGCATCGGGGCTGCTCAGCTGCTTGCCGAACGGTGGATTGGACACCAGGCGATCGACGGAGGCTCCCTCCAGCGGCAAATGCGTGGCGTCCCAGCACGTCAGCAGGGACGGACCGAGGCGGCGCAAATTGACGGCGGCTGCGCGAACGGCACTGAAGTCGATGTCGCCGCCCCATACCGCCGCTTGCGGCTTAGCGCTCCTTGCTAAGCCGCAAGCGGCCAGGCGCTCGGCCAGCAGCGTGCCGGCGCCGCACATTGGATCGAGCACAAGATGGCGAGGACGGATCTCGGCCAGACGAATCATCGCGGCGCCGATGGTCGGACGCAGCGACGCCGGCCGATGCTCCAGCTTGTAAGTGCGATGCCGCATGCTGCGGTCGGACAGACGCAAACCGCACACCGCCTGCGCACCGTGGATCGTCAGCCAGAACTCGACGGCGGCGTTCTCCTCGACCGGCCGCCAGCTGTCGGGAACCGTATCGGCCAGTCCCTGCGCCAGCGCCTTGCGAGCATCGCGGCGGAGATAGCCGTGCTGCCCCTCCATCTGCGCAACGAGGTGATAGGTAGGCCGGCCCTTCGGCTTGGGCCGTATGGCGTGATGCAGACGCAGCAGGTTCGGCCAGCTCGCCTCGCGCGCCGTCCAGCGGCGAATGCGTTCCAGATCCTCGGCGCGGTGCGTGAGCTGATCGCTGCCCCAGGCCAGCAGAAACACGTCCTCGGTGGTCCTGAGCTTCAGCAGGCGTTCGTCGATTTCCGGCACGCGGAAGACGACGATGCCGGAGCCGGTCTTTTTGACCTCGCCGCCCAGATCGCGCTCGATCTCCTCGGCGGCGATGGCTTCCAGGCCCGGATGGACCAGGGCATAGCAGGCCGGCGGCGCGGCGTTGGATGAACGCGACATGAATCCCTGACTCTCGATGATTCGGCGAGCGGGGTTGCGTCAGCGCCCCGAGTCGGCGCTCGGAGCGCTGACGCGACCCCGCTCGCCGAAGCGTCCTCTCTTGCACGAACAGCTCCTGCCGTTATACTAACAATTTCCATTGCGAGACCTTCGAAGAAACAAACGCCGACAGTCCTATCACGGGAGTGCGTTGCATGGTTGAGGTGATGCCAATCGACTTGAAGGCCCTATTGGTCGAGCGCGAGGATTGTGATGCGGGAACGGTGTCGAAGCTGCGAGAGGCGCTGGCCCAGGGCGGCAATCAGTACCGCAGCCTCCGCGACGTGACCGAAGTCATCAAGAAGAAGATCGAGACGTCCACCGGCGCCGTCGCCAAGCGCTGGCACCTCAAGCTCGGTATTGCCTCGTTCTTCCTCGGCTACATGCAGCAGGCCGTCGAGCATCTACGGCAGGCGGAGGGCGCGCTGGCCAATTTCTACCTGGCCAAAGCCTTGACCTCGCGCCGTGAGTTCGACGAGGCCATCAAGGCATACGAGAAGGCGGAGAAAGCCGGCTACAACGCCAACCAGGTCCACCTCCAGCGCGCCGGCATCTATCGGCAAAAGGGCGATCTTCACCAGGCCCACTCCATCCTCAACAAGCTCGCCGACCTGGCCAGCCACAGCGCCGAGTATCATTATCAGATCGCTTGCTGCCATCTCGCCGAGGGCGAGCGCCTGCAAGCCGTCGATCACCTGGAAAAGGCCGAGAAGTTCGATCCGGCGCACACCGGCGTCCTCTTCCAGCTGGCCCATGCCAACGACCTGGCCGGCAACGACGACGACGCCATCGGCTTTTACGAGCGCTGTCTCAAGCATCCGCCGGTACACGTCGGCGTGCTGAAAAACCTGGGCGTCCTCTACGAGGACCACGAGAAGTACGACAAGGCTGTCGAGTGTTATCGCCGCGTCCTGGCGGGCGATCCGATGGACGAGCAAGCACGGCTGTTCCTCAAGGATTCGCAGGCGTCGCTGACCATGTACTACAGCCCGGAAGAAGAGCAAGCCTTCAGCCGGTTCAGCGTGGTGCTGGATACGCCCGTTACCGACTTCGAGCTATCGGTGCGAAGCCGCAATTGCCTGAAGAAGATGAACATCAAGACGCTCGGCGACCTGACGCGCATCAACGAGCAACAGCTGCTGAGCAGCAAGAATTTCGGCGAAACGTCGCTGGACGAAATCAAGGAGATCATGGCCAGCAAGGGACTGCGTCTGGGTCAATCGCTGGAGGAAGGGGCGCAGCACGATTTGCGTTTCCGGCCGCAGCAGCAGCTCAGCGAGCAGGAGCAGGCCGTCCTCAACAAGCCGGTCAGCGATTTGAACCTGTCGGTCCGCGCCCGCAAGTGCATGAATCGCCTGGGCATCAACTCGCTGGGCGATCTTGTCAGCCGCACGGCGGACGAATTGCTGGAGTCGAAGAACTTCGGCATGACTTCCCTGCGGGGAGATTAAGAGAAACGAGAATCACGAAAACACGACAGTAAGAAAACACGAAAAAGACCACCGGGGCAAGAAAGACACGTGTTTGGTTCCTACTGCTGCCTTCTTTTCTTTCTTTTTCGTGTTTTCTTCCTTTCGTGTTTTCGTGATTCTCTTTATACGCATGTCCATTCGTTTCGAGCTGTTGGCGACGGACGGCGCGGCGCGGCGCGGGCGCTTGTACACGACGCACGGCATCGTTGACACGCCCGTGTTCATGCCGGTCGGCACCCAGGCCACCGTCAAGGGACTGACGCCCCAACAAGTCCGCGACGCCGGCGCTCAGATCATTCTCGGCAACACCTACCACCTGACGCTCCGGCCCGGCGAGGATGTCGTCGCCGAGCTGGGCGGGCTGCATCGCTTCATGGCCTGGGACGGGCCGATCCTCACCGACAGCGGCGGGTTTCAGATTTACAGTCTGGCCCCAACACGCAAGATCGACGACCACGCCGCCGTCTTTCGCTCGCACATCGACGGCGCCCTGGTGGAGCTGACTCCCGAACGCGCGATTGCCATTCAGGAAAATCTCGGCTCCGACATCGCCATGTGCCTCGATGAGTGTCCGCCGCACGACACGCCGCCGGACTATCTCCGCGTCGCCGTCGAGCGAACGATCCGCTGGGCCGAGCGCTGCCGAGCGGCGCACAAGCGCGGCGATCAAGCATTGTTCGCCATCGTGCAGGGCGGCACCGATTTGGAATTGCGCGCGCACTGCGCCCGCGAATTGACGGCGCTGGACTGTCCCGGCTACGCTCTCGGCGGTTTCTCGGTCGGCGAGACGGAGACGCAGATGCTCGCCGCCCTTGCGCCGACGACGGCGCTGCTGCCGGCGAACAAGCCGCGCTATCTCATGGGCGTCGGCACGCCGCGCGATCTCCTCGCCAGCGTTCGCGCCGGTATCGACATGTTCGATTGCGTGCTGCCGACGCGCAACGGCCGGAATGCCTCCGCCTTCACCGACGAGGGTGAGGTTCGCATCCGCAATGCCTGCCACAAGCGAGATCCGCGGCCGTTGGAGTCCGATTGTCCATGCGAGGTCTGTCGCCATTTCAGCCGGGCGTACCTGCATCACCTGTTTCTCGCCAAGGAGATGCTGGGACCGACGTTGCTGTCGCTGCATAATGTGGCGTTTTATTGCCGGCTGATGGCGGGCTTACGGCAGGCGGTCGAGGAGCGACGGCTTGATGACTTCACCGCAGATCGTCTTGCCCGTTGGCGGCCATCGCCTTAAGATAATCCTTTTAATCCAGATGCCGCAGCGGGTGGAGAGCTGGCCATGATACATACGTTGATTTTGCTGGCCGAGGGCGAGACGAGAGGAGATCCTGGATTCGGCATGCTACCGGCATTCATTCTCATCGCGGTCGTCTTTTACTTATTTGTTATCCGTCCCATGAAAAGGCAGGAGCAAGAACGCCAGAAGATGGCCAGCAACATCAAGAAGAACGATGAAGTGCTGACCAATTCCGGCATTTACGGCACCATCACCGATGTCAGCGACAGCGATGACAAGATCACCGTCAAGATAGCCGACAACGTCCGCATCAAGATGACCCGAGCGAGTGTGCTCCGCAACCTGACCAATGAAGAGGCGGCCAAGGCCGCCAAGGAAGCCAAGGCGTGAAGTTGTCCACAAACTAATTCCGTTTAACCGCGATCCGAAGGGGAGCGCGTTTACGTTTCGCGAAACGTAAACGCGCTCCCCTTCGGATCGCGGCTAAACGAAGTCAGTCGAAAGGCACGAAGTCCAATCATGAAATCGTTTCTCGGTCGGATTCTGATTTGCGCGGTGCCGGTGGTGCTGGGCATCGCGGTGTGCGCCTGGGCCTACCACGGCGGCAAGTTCCGCCTCGGCGTCGATCTGGTGGGCGGCACCATCCTCGTCTACGAAGTGGACATCAGCAAGCAGCAGGGCCAGGAGGTCAAGTCCGACGAGCTGGCCACCGCTCTCAAGCGCCGCATCGATCCCGCCGACCTGCTCAACGTCACCATCCGGCCCGTCGCCGGTGAGACGCCGCGCGTCGAGATCATCCTGCCGACCGGCGGCCAGGGGCAGCAAGCCGAAGAAATGCTGGCCTGGTCGAGCCTGCTTCAGGAAGTCGAGGGTAAATATCCTCTTCCCGAAGACCAGCCGAACCTGTATAAGAGCGTGCCGTTCGGCATGAAACAACTGCTGGTCCAGCACATCTCGGAAGCCCACAAGGACGCCGACCCCAAGGCAATCACCGCGTTCATTGACAGTCATTACCACGTTGCTACCGGCCGCCGCGCTCTGACGAGCGAGGAAGTCGAAAACATCAAGAACCTCATCCAGCAACAGGGCCGGCTGGAGTTCCGCATCCTGGCCAATCCGACCGACGACAAGGACGCCTTGAAGGCGGCCGAGGATTATCTGCGCAACGAGGACAATAAACGCCAGCTGGAGCGTCTGGAAGCTCTGGGCGAGCCGCCGCCGCCGCCGCGCAACGAGGCGGGCGGCCTCACCTTCCACATCACGCTGGCCGGCGAGGAAAAGGAATACGGCTATCAGTGGGTCGAGCTGGGCAAGGAAGAGCTGTATTCGCTGCATCTGAACAATGCGGCGGGCGAGTCACCGGCCACCAAGCCGATGTGGGACATGGTCGCCGCGGTGCGCGACAAGGAAGCGATCCGCTTTCCTCCCCAGGGAGGCAGTCAATTCCTGCTCTACAGCCGCACGATCAGCAATCCCGGCCGGCTGACGCCCAAGGATCGCCAGCTCGGCAAGAAGTACGAGTATTTCATCCTGACGCGCAAGTCCGAGCCGGGCAAGGAAGTCACCGGCGACTATCTGTCGCAGGCGGTCGCCGGCGCCAGCGACCGCGGCGAGCCGGCCGTGCATTTCGGCTTCAATTCCGAGGGGGCCAATCTCTTTTACGACTTGACCAGCCTCAACAAGCCTTCGCGTGCGCAAGGCAGCTTCGAGCGCAAGCTGGCCATCATCCTCGACGGCCAAATTCGCACCGCGCCCGGACTGAAAAGCGCCATCCGCGATCGCGGTCAGATTTCCGGCGGCTTCACGCAGAAGAGCGTTCAGGAGGTGGTCACCATTCTCCGCGCCGGCGCTCTGCCGGCCACGCTGAAGCCCAACCCGGTCAGCGAGAACAGCATGGGGCCGACGCTCGGCAGCGACACCATCCGCAAGGGCACGCTGTCGGTCGGTCTCGCATTCCTGGCCGTGCTGATCTTCATGCTCTTCTACTATCGCTTCGCCGGCGTCGTCGCTTGCGTTGCTCTGCTTGCCAACCTGGTGCTGACCGTCGCCTTCATGGTGCTGGTCAACGCCACCTTCACTCTGCCGGGCCTGGCCGGACTCGTCCTCATGCTTGGAATGGCCGTCGATGCCAACGTGCTCATCTACGAGCGTCTGCGTGAGGAGCGCGAGCGCGGCGCCAGTCTCGCCCTGGCCATCCGCAACGGCTACGATCGCGCCTTCCCGACCATCATCGACACCCACCTGTCGAGCATCTTCACCGCCATTGTGCTTTACGTCGTCGGCAACGATCAGCTGAAAGGCTTCGGCATCAGCTTGACGATGGGCCTCATCATCAGCCTGTTCACGTCGTTGTACATGACGCGGACCATGTTCGACCTGTGGCAATCGAAGGGCTGGCTGCACAAGCTGAGCTTCTACCAGGGGCTGGTGCGAGTGCTGCACCGCCACCACTGGGACTTCATGGGCATCCGCTATTACTGGTTCACGGCCACCATCATCCTGACAGTGTTGGGCGCTGGCCTGTTCCTGTGGCGGCTCAATCCCGACGAGCGCGGCCGCAGTGTCATGAACATCGATTTCATCGGCGGCACCGCCTACACCGGCCGGCTCGCCACGCCGCTCACCATCACCGAGCTGCGCGAAAAGCTGGAGAACAACGTGCCGGTGCCCGGTCTGTCTTCGCAGGAGAGCGACCTGCCCGACATCTCCATCGAGCAGATCTATCTGCAAACCGACACGGGCGGCCGTAGCTCTCTCTTCACCGTCCGCACCGCCGAGAAGGACGCGGCCAAGGTGCAAAAGATCGTGAACACACGCCTGGGCGACGCTCTCGCCTACATCGAGCTGCACAAGTACGCCATCGGCAAGGAGAACAAGTCCGCGACGCTGGAGTTCACCAAGCCGCGCTCGGACGATCCCGACTTCGCTTCGCGCGCCCAGCTGACGATGCTGCTGCGCGAGGAAGGTCTGAACAACTTCCGCGTCGAGCCGCTCGGCGAGGAGCAGAATGGCCGATTCTCGAAGATGAAGATCGAGCTGTCCGACGCCATCAGCCGCGCGAAGTTTGACGACATTCTGCAAAAGACGAAGGTAGCGTTCGATACCAGCCCGCAGCCGGAGCGGCTGGAGAACTTCGACGCGCAGCTGGCCAAGAACACGCAGGAACGCGCTCTCTACGCCATCCTGGCCAGCTGGGCCGCCATCCTGCTTTACCTGTGGTTCCGTTTCGGCAACTGGACGTTCGGCGCCGCCGCCGTCCTGTGCCTGCTGCACGACCTGTTCTTCACGCTCGGCGTCATTGCCGCCGCCCACTACCTCCACGGCACCGCCGTGGGCAATCTGCTCGGCGTCAGCGATTTCAAGATCGACCTGCCGGCCATCGCCGCCTTGCTCACTCTCGTCGGCTACTCGGTCAACGACACCATCGTCGTCTTCGACCGAATCCGCGAGGTGCGCGGCAAGAACCCGATACTGACCCCGGCCATGATTAACGACAGCGTCAACCAGACGCTGACGCGAACCATCCTGGCGTCGATGACGGTATGGCTGGTAGTGATCGTGCTCTACGCGTTCGGCGGCGAGGGCGTCCACCTGTTCGCCTTCGTGATGATTGTCGGCGTGATCGTCGGCACGTACAGCTCGATCTACATTGCCAGTCCGCTGCTGCTGATCTTCGGCGAGGGCACCCCCGGCGCCCGCGAGCGCCAGCGCCAGGAGCTGCTGGCCGCGGCGGAGCGAGCGTATCTCCCGGCGAGCGGGGGGCGTCAGCCCCCTGATTCTTCGTTCCCGCGAGAATCAGGGGGCTGACGCCCCCCGCTCGCCGTTTCAAATCACTGTTCCATCCGCAATCACCGTCCCGCGCGGAATGCAGATGATTCCCTCGCGGATAACATAGTCGTCCGTCTCCGTCTCCGTCAGCCCACGCGCATTGGTGATGCGCACGTTCCGACCGATACGGCAATCCTTGTCGATGATCGCGCGTTCGACGACGCTGTTCTCGCCGATGCCGAGGTCCGGCACGCCGCGCTGTCGATTGGGCATTCGCTCCAGCTCCGTCTCGAAACGGTCGGCGCCGATCAGCACGCTATCGCGGATGACGGCATTGCGGCCAATCCGGCTGCGCACGCCGACGATGCAGCGCTCCAGATTGGCTCCTTCCTGCACAATGCAGCCGTCGCTGATAAGGCACTCCTTCACCGACGCGGCGCAGATGCGCGACGCCGGCAGGAAGCGCATGCGCGTGTAAATCACGCCCTCGGGACTGTGGAAATCGAACGGCGGATCATTGCTGGCCAGGGCCAGGCTGGTCTCGTGATACGCCTTCACCGTGCCCAGGTCTTCCCAGTAGCCGTCGAAGACGTGAGCCTGAACGTGGTGCGAGCCGAGACTGCGCGGAAACACTTCCTTGCCGAAGTCGATGGCCAACGGCTTGGCCGTCAGCAGCTCGAGCAGCGCCTCGCGGTTGAAAACATAAATGCCCATGCTGGCCAGGTACGGCCGGCCCGTGCCGTGAACACCGTGCTGGGCCAGCCATTCATCGGACATGCGCACCGGCGCCAGCTGCTCCTCGGTTTTCGGCTTCTCGACAAAGCCGGCCACCTTGCCGCTGGGATCGACGCGAACGATGCCGAAGTGCTCGACTTGGCTGCGCGGCACCGGCAGCACGGCGAGCGTGGCGTCGGCCTTCGACTCGCGGTGCGTGGCCAAAAGCTGGCGAAAATCCATGCGATACAGCTGATCGCCGGACAGGATCAGCACTTCCTCGCACGAATCCTCGACGACGTAGCGGAGCTGCTGCCGCACGGCGTCGGCGGTGCCCTGATACCAGTCGGCGGCTTCGTTGGTCTGCTGGGCGGCCAGCACTTCCACGAATCCGCGGCTAAACGGATCGAATTTGTAGGTATTAGCGATGTGGCGGTGCAGGCTGACGCTGAGGAACTGGGTCAGCACGTAAATGCGGTTAAGCTCGCTGTTGATGCAGTTGCTGATGGGAATGTCGATGAGGCGATACTTGCCGGCCACCGGCACGGCGGGTTTGCTGCGCAGCTTGGTGAGGGGGTAGAGCCGGGTGCCTCGACCGCCGCCGAGGATCAGGCTAAGAACGTCGTGCATGAGCTGCCTCTGGGAGAACGGGGCCAGTAGAGATCATCGCGAGCAGCCGTTGTGGCTGCGAGTCTCTACCATGCTACACAGGCGCCCCGTGACTGGAAAAGCGCATTTTTTTCGTTTCGCCGCGACCCGTAGGGGAGCGCGTTTACGTTTCGCGCGAAACAATAAACGCGCTCCCCCTGCGCGTCGCGGCTAACCGAAGCGGAGGTTTTTCGATCATGCCGGACTTCGTGGTGATCGCCACCTGGCCGTTCGGTCAAACAGCGGTGAAAACCGCCGTCCCCCTGTTGCTGGCGGGCAAGCCCGCGCTCGACGCCGCCCTCGCCGGCGCTCAGGCCGTCGAGGACGATCCGCGGGTCCATTCGGTCGGCTTCGCCGGCCTGGGCAACGCCGTCGGCACGGTGCAGCTGGACGCCTGCGTCATGGTCGGTCAATCGCTGGCGTGCGGCGGCGTGGCCGGGCTGGAGAATGTCCGTCACGCCGCCGCCGTGGCGCGTCGCGTCATGGAGAAGACGCCGCACGTCCTGCTGGTCGGCGAGGGAGCGCAGCAGTTTGCCGTGCAGCAAGGTTTTCCGCTGGAGACGCTGCACACGCCGGAGAGCGTCGCCGAGTGGGAGAAGCGGCGTCCGCCCGCTCGTCGGCCGCCGCCGAAGGACGACCACGACACGGTGACGGTTCTGGCCCTGGACCGCAAGGGATCGCTGGGCGGCGTCTGCACGACGTCGGGCCTGGCCCACAAGCTGCCGGGCCGCGTCGGCGATTCGCCGCTTATCGGCTCCGGATTGTACGTCGATAACACGGCGGGCGCGGCCGGCGGCACCGGCGTCGGCGAGGAGATCATCCGCATTGGCGGCAGTCTGTTGATTGTCGAGGCGATGCGAGCGGGCAAGTCTCCGCAGGAGGCATGCGAGCTGGCGGTGCGCAAGGTGAATGCCGTGGCGGTGCGTCGCGGCGTGCATCCGGCGCGGGTGGCGTTTGTGGCCCTCGATCCGCGTGGCCGCATCGGCGCCGCCTGCACGGAGCAAACCGGTTTTCAGTACGCGGTGGCACGTCCAGGCTCGACGGAGCTGTTTAAGGCGAAAGAGATTGCCGTTGAGGGCAAGTGATCGCTCGCGCCGCGTCGCCGGAGCGTTGCAAAGCCCTCACACACCCCATGCAACGACGCGCATCGGATGCAACGACCGACGTAAAGTATTGTCCTTGTTGCACTTCTATCGTTGCATCGCGTTTCGCGACGTTGCAACGACCCTGCGGCGCCGGTGCAAGGACATCCCCCCACCGGCGCCGCAGACCGCCGATCAATCGATGATGCTGAAATACGGCACCACCAGCGGATCGTAGCGCGGATCGTAGTTCGCCTGACCGCCGCCTGGGCCGGGGTTGCCGCGCAGGATGACCTGGTAGGTTGCGCTTGGGTTTCCGGTGACGGCTGGGTTCGGATGCACCTTGGTGAAATTGGCGGTGATCGAAGTGCCGTTGACGGCCTGAACGACAACCGTTTCCTCGTTGGCGGTCCCTGGTTCGAGCACCAATTGCATGCCTGGTACAAAGTATGCGGGGAGGGCGCTACCGAGCGGTATGATCGCTTGGCCGGTCGGATTGGCCACCGTTGGCACCCCCACAGGCGTACTCGATGTAGTGCTGAACGCCGCCAGGTTGGTGCGGTCCACGATGGCGAACATGCGATGGCGGATTTGCCGGCCCTCACTGCGGCCAATCTCCGGTCCCAACATCGGAGGTCCATTAGTGCCAGGGACATACGGCTGACCGCCCACCGCAAGTACTTGTCCGGCCGCATTCGACTGGACCTGGAAGAAGCCCACCGTCACGAAAACCGCGAAAGTGTTGCTGCGCGTCGTCACCTTGTTGTACAGCTTCGTCAGCAGCTGCGTCTGCAAGTACGGGTGGGGGACAGTTACGGTTGTGTCGGTGGGGTTCTGGAACAGCAAAAGCGAGTTCGCGGTCGGATTCTTGCGCAGCAGGGTGTCCGTGCTGAGGCTGAGACCGTTGGGGAACTGTGGCGAGCCTCCAGCGGCGGGTAAAAGATATAGCCCGGTACTCAGAGGCAGGAACGGATGATCGTCGCCGGGAGGAGTCGGGCTTCCCATATTGACCGGGCCGATGATGCCGTTCGTGAAGTTGGGCGAACGTGAGGTAAGGAGATTGGCGAAGATGCCGGCGACAGGGTCCGCAGCGTTGGTCGGTGTGTTGGGCATATTGGCGGTGATGCCGATGCTTGGATTGGCATCGACGAGCGCTTGCAGAATTTCCGCATCCCAAATGGTGTTGATGTTGACCTTGCCGCCGATGCGGCCTAGTCCGTTGGCGCCGAAGGCCGAATCGCCACATTCGAGGAACTCGAACAAGCGATAGAGGCGGTGCGACTGGACGGCGGACAAGCTAGTGGCATCGTACCACCACGGCGGGACCATTCCGGCAACGGTTCCGGCCGGCGGATAGTCAAGCCACGGCGCATAATGTCCGAACATATTGACAGCATTCGCCGGGTTCGCCACATTCACCTGATTGGCAGCATTCGTGAGATTGTCGCTGCCTAAGATAAAACGCTGGGTTAGCATATAGGACGGCCACGCCGAGACGTGCAGCAGCTCCATCGGGCTGATGGCGGGGCGGTCGAGATGCACCAACCAATCGTAATAGCCGCTGGGCGGCAGCGGGTAGTTGGTGTACCCAAAGGTGTTCCAGACGTTGTTGGTCTGGACGGGCGCCCCCGCTGGCGGGGGGTTAGCGGCGAATTGGTCCTCGACCGGGCTGTTGACTGCCGGAATGGACGCCTGATAGTTCGCGGTTGGATTCAGCGGTGGTGTATTCGGCGGTTGCAGAATGGTCAAACCCGCATACGGCTGCGTCTTGCCCCGCGAAGCATAAGTCGGATTTACGGGGGGATTCTGCAGAAGGGTGTTGTTGGCCCGTATCGGCACATTCTGGATGTAATCGACCGTTACGTAGGGGTTGTAGACGGGGTTTGGAAGCCAGTTACCCGCGAGATTGGGGTCAGGAACCGTCGGGCTGCCGTTGTAGGGCAGATACGGATTGGCCAGGCGGCGCAGCAACACCGTCAGGCCGGTGGTCCGCTCGTCGGTGGTCGAGGCCGGATTGACGGCCCAGCTCGGATTCGGTGTGTAGCTCAGGCTGTCCGTTTGCAGAACGGGAATGTTGATGGGCAAGCCCGGCGAGGCAAAGGGGTTCAGATAAGGGTTATTGGTATTGTTTTTGTTGGGATTGGCCGGGTAGGTCTTGGGGCCAATGAGGAAGTAATTCTGTGCATCGACACCAGCGGTGACTGTGGTCGTCCCGGGCGCAGGTGTCGCCTGGTAGGCGAGGGGGGTGGGCGGCGTGGTGGTATTAAGATCCTGACTCAGGGGGACGCCCGCTGCCCCGATAGTGGCCGGGCAGAAATCGCTGTCGGTCGTACTTTGCGGGAAGGGCGCGGGCGGCGAGGTAATGTATCCTTTGCCCAGCACGTTGGCGCTGGCGTCTGGAAGGGGCGAAGCCGGGCCGAACGGATTGGGCAGCTGCGATTGATTCATGAGGGACTGAGCGATGGTGATGCGATACGGGCTGTATCCGGAGCCGACGCCGGCGGCGACGCCGGATGCGGGGTTGGAAACCCACAGCGGCACGCGGAGGTTATCCTGCGGCTGTGTGCCCGCCCCTCCCACTAATGGCATTGTGTTGAGCAATTCGACCCACAACTTCACGCTCTCGTTGCTGATCGTGACGCCGGCCGGCGGTGCAACCAGGGGCGCGGTGGGATTCTGGGCCTCGGCCAGCACCTCGTTGAGGACAACCTTCGGCATCTCCGTGCCGAACACCCAGTAAATCGGGTTGGCGCCCGTGGCGTTCTGTCCCGATTGATTGAGGGCGTTGGCGCCGGGGGCGTCGGTGCCTTGCGTCGCGCCGAGACTGGTGGCGGGCAAACCGTCGAAGGTGGTGTAGAAGTTGAACGGGGTGCTGATGTCGTCCTCATCGATGTAATCGACGATGTTGACGGCGAGCTGGGCGAGCCAGCGGCGCGGCGCGAGATCCACCGTCGCATTGGGTGCGTTGGGGGTGGCGGACGGCGCGATACCCCCGATGGCCAGGAGACGGCGATAAATGTCGTTGGCCAGCGCTTGCCGGGCGTTGAGGGCTGCCTGATACTGCTGGGCGACGTTGGGGACCGTCAGGTTGTAGGCGACTCCATAAGCAGTGCTCGGAGCCGGCGGTTGTGTCGGAATTACGCCGCTACCCATGTGCGGATACGGCGGCAGCGGTCGATTCATCCGGATGCGGGCGCCGGGCGTCGTATAACCTGCGGGATTGGTCGTCACCGTGCTGAGCACCCAATTCGGGGCGGTCCAGACCCAGACCGGGTTCGTGTAGGCCGCCGGCTGAGTGGACAGGAAATACGACTGGGTATTGGCGCTGAGGGCCCGCCAGTTGGTGCTGAATTCGCTGGTGGGAGGAGTGGTGCCGACGACATTGGTGACACCGGCGACCGGCGGCAAGGGCGGGAAGGAGACGGAAGTACCCTGCGTAGGCACCGTTGCTGCAACAGGTGGCAAAAGCGTATTAGCGTTGTTGGCCGTCAAATAGCCTGAATTCATACCGAGCCACCAGTAGGGCGTCACTCCGGGCGCACCAAGGTCCATGCTCAAAGTGGTCACAAGGTTGCGGTAGCGCGTACTGGGAGCGGCGGGGCCGAAATTGCTGGGGCACAGACGGATAAGGTCGGACATCAGGGCCGAGCTGTTGGCATCCACGGGTGAGGTGTTGGTGAGCATGTTGGGCCGCAGCAACGGCTCCATATCGGAGGGGCGGAAGGCGCGCGTGAGGGTGCCGTTGTACCAGGGCGGACGGAACATGTTATACAACAGCGGATGATTGAGAAGCTCCGTCCCGCCATTTTGGTAGCCCTGCTGGAACGCGGCGAAGGGATAGGTCGCCAGATTGGCGGTATAGGTCGGCGGGTTGGGATAGGCCGGGGGGGTGCCCGGCCAACCGGGCAGCAGCGGACGGGTCGACAATGCCCCAGTATTGGTCTCATTCAGGCCGTTGAGATCGACTTGGGCGAACAGATGAGGGAGCGTGCCGCCGGGGACCGGGGTGTTGGGCGTGGTAGGAGTCGCCGGCGGGGGAGGAGTCGGGTTGTTTGGCATGTATTTGCCGTACACCGTATTACCGGCGAGCATGGTCCTTCCCGTAAAGAGATGCGTCCATTCTTGATCGATGACGGTCACTGGTCCGCTAGGATTAGTCCAGGGGACGGACAGTGTGATGGTGTTGGCGGTAAGAGAAGCAATCGTACTGCTGAGAACAAGAGTTGGAGTACTGTTGAGATACACGGTAACATAATCACCAACGGCATAGCCCACAGTGCTGGGCATCGTAATGGTTGGATTGCCTTGTGTTGCTGCACTAAGGGAATTATTGAGGGCGTAAAGGATTTTGCCCAGATTGACCTCCCATCCGCCCCAACCTTGGTTAGAAACGTGCGGCAGGCAGGGGAATGTTGAGCTGACGGTCGCAGTCCCCACAATGTTGCCTGCCGTATTCAGGTTAATGCGGTTGTCCAGGTCCATGATGAGGGGAGCGACCAGCATCTTATAAAAAGTGCCGTCGGGCGCCGTCATCACGGGAGCGCCGATGTCGATCCAGATACTATCGTTGCCGCCTGGCGCCCAAGGCAGATTTTTCACGTCGCCGGTGAGATCATCGGGCGCGGGAAACAAATTACCGTGGTCCGCGGGACGCGGCCGCAGCGTCAGGTACTTGCCTTGAGCATTGATCCAATTGGCATTGGTCATGTCGTTGAAGTTGTTGTTCGGATTGAACAACCACTTGCGGTGGAACGATGGCGTCAGGACAGTCCCATCGGCCTTCACTGCGGCGAGGAAGAAGCTGTTGAGGTCCGGATAGGTGTAGGGGGCGTTGCCGCCGAAGTAGGGATTGGTCTGGGCTGCTGTTGGGTTAGCGCGTGACCCATAGTGTTCCGGATCACGCACCGCGCCATTGAGGCCGCCTGGGTCAGTGGAAAACCAAGTGTAATTCACCAGCGCGTAATCGTCCAGCATGCCTCCAAAACTATTCGGCACATTTGTCAGCGCGGCGGCTGGATACGTCATCGGGGAGGCATAATGAAGCCGTCCGATACCGTTGAAGGCATTCAGATTGGTAGAGGCGTAATTGTAACCATACATGGTGCGAGCGAGACTGTGGCCGCGCAGACCGGAGCCGTAGCCGCTGGTATCGGAAACGTCGTAGATCAGCTGGCTGAGGAAGAACGCCAGCGCCTGTTGTGGGTCTACGTCGGCGAGCTGCTGCGTCTCCGCTTGCCGCGCCACGCGGGCGGAGGCGGCCTCGGCGTCGGCATACAGCACGAACGTGATGCCGACGATGGCGAACAACGTCAACAGGGCTAGCACCACCATCAAAATGACGGCGCGGCGTTCATTGGTTTGTTGGTATCGCATGGCTGCGCTCTCCGTGTACGTAGTATCTCCGTGGACCGCGTGTATTTCGCGGCCCGGCAAGCGGAGCGACTACATTGCTTGCACCATTGTCACTTGACGCGTTTTGTTCGTTTTGTAATCCCAAATCCGGATCGATATTTGAATCGCCTGGATGATCGGCCCCGACTCGGGCGGAGGCGATATCGTGGACCCTGTATTCGGGTTCCACAGCGGAATACTCGTACCTTGTCCGGCCACGTTCCACTGAGAGTAACCCGTAGGCGGCAATATGAGGCCATCATTGAGGCTGGACCAGGTATCAAAGACCATTGGTCCAGCGGGGTTGGCCGGAAAGTACGCCGGATTGCCGTTGTTGATTCCACCCGCGGTGTTGAGGACGTTAAAGGGTGCCTGCCACAGCGTCACGAACGGATCGATGCCGTTGGTAACACCCGGCGTCAGCACCCGCACGTCGAAGGAAACCACATCGGTAAGTTGGATGTCCGAACCGGATAGAATGCTAATGACCGACGGTGCGGTAAAAGGCGAGGTTGCGCCAATAGGCGTATAGGCGGCGGAGCCACCCCATAAACGCCGCGTCGGATCGGTGATGTCGATGGGACTGTTGAAATACAAGTTAGCCCCATTTGTCCAGCAGCTCAGCTCTCCGAAGCTCGCAAGGTTGCCGGCTGGTTGCACTGGCTGCACCAAATTGTTGTCCGGCACGAGCAGGGCCTGGCGGCGATACAACGTAAACAGCGGCACACCCGAGACGGTCGAGGAGCCCGACCCAACCAAGAACCATTCAACCGCGGCCCACTGGTAGTTATACGATCCACCCGATTCAATCTGGTAACGCGATTCCGCCGGACCGAATAGCCCGGACAGCGCGGCCATGCCGCCGGTGGCCGAAAAGAAATCGCCCATGTCGTTGCCGCGCAGCTTGACCGTGAAGGAGAGGGAGTGATTAGTGCTGTAATAGCTGCCGATCGTGTCCAGATCCGCACCTTCCAGAGTTCCCGCGCTGCCCTGCATAATCTGGAAGAACCCTTGTTGCGGCGGCCCGTTGATCCAGAAATTCGAATCGCTGAGGCGTTTCTTGCCCTCGAAATGATCGGCGGACAGGTCGCGCTGCAACAATTGCGTGGTAGCGCGCAGCTTCTCGGCCATGTCGCCGAGGGCCTTGAGGTTGCGAAACGTCGTCATCGCCGACGCGAATGCCTGCGACAGAATGGCCATGATGAAGATAATCAGGGCCATCGCCACCAGCAGCTCTACCAGCGTGAAACCTTGTCGGCGTCTCATGATCGATGCTCCCGCATTTGATTTCCTCGTCGCCGTTCCCTCACGGTCGTAGCTTCGTCTTCGGAGGCGTCCAAAAAGAAGATCCAAGGTTAGCCGCGACCATCATTTGAGCTGCGGCGCTTTTCCGCCGCTTTTTTTCTTTTTCTCAGCACGAGTTACCCGAAAAGAAGAGGAAAAGCGGCGGAAAAGCGCCGCAGTCCAAAAGTTATTCTTGGACGCCTCCTTACGGCTGCCAACCGAACCCCTTATCAAAAACCTCTGCCACGTTATCCAGGACCACCACTACCGAAGGCGTTTCGATCAGGTTCTGCTGTAGTTCCACCGTGGTGCTGCCGCCAGAATCCGTAATGTTCGTCACGCGGTAAAAGTATCCGTTGACCGGGTCGAAAATCCAGCCGCCGCGTTTGATGGTCGTGGCCATCGTGTTCGCTATGGTTAGTCCATTCGGAGGAAGGGGCGTAATGGGGTTGCCAGTAGAGGCGGTGTAAGTCCATTCCGTGGTCGTCGTGGCCAACGTGTTGACGGGCCGGCCACTGTACACCACCGCATACAACTGGACCAGGTTCGTTGAGCCGGACGGCAGCAGGCGCAGCAGATACGCATAACTGTAGCGCCGTCCGCGATCAATCGGACCGCCCGTGGTAAAAATATCCGGGGTGCCGCCGTCAAGAAACGTAATGTCGTCCGGCAAGCTGAACCACCGGTCGGCCAGATGTGGAATGGTCGCAAAGCTAGGCGGAGTTCGCGGGATGAGGCCGCCCAAGAATGCCGTATATCCGTTCGTCGTCGCCTCGGGATCGACGTAAACCATCTTCGGTGTGGTCGCCGAATTCCCGAAGGCAGCTACCACATTTGAATCGTAGCGCACATTCATGGCGTTGGCGACGTTCTCGGCCATCGCCGCGGTGCTGGCGCAGCGATCGTCCTTAAGCGCCTGCCCCATGCTCACCGCCCCCAGCGGAAACAGCACCAGCAGCGCCAGCATGCCGATGGCCATGATGAACATGGTCACCAGCACTTCAATCAGCGTCACAGCGGGGCGGCGTGTCATGTTGCGAACCTCCCGAAAGTTTCCGCCTCACAGTCCCGATTCCTGGCCCGTTTCGGCGAAGTAGAACGGATTCGCTGCCGAATACACGCTATACGCGCCGATGAAGCCGGTTCGGCATTGCACCGCCACGATGCCGACTTTGTTGAGGTCAAATGGATTCATGGTCTGGTCGTAGACGGTCACGAAGAGTGCGCCTTGTCCCGCGTTGCTGCCGACGACCGCTCCGGTGGGCGAGAAAAGGATTTCATAGTAGAGGTAGCTGGGACTGAGGGCCACGTTGCTGCCGGCGCTCGTCGTGCCGGGAATCGTGTTGAAATTGACGGCGAAGTTGTTGGGCAGCGTCAGCGGCTCCTCGCCAATAAGGATACGCGCCTGGCGGAGAATGCGATAATTAGACGTGCCGGGCGCGGCGATGGTCAAGCTGGTATCGTAGCCCGTGCCGTTGAGCTGGAGCGTGGTCGGCCCGGACGCCGCCGAGATGAAGTACACGCCGCCGTCGCGGACTTCCAGGTAATCGCCGAATTGCACCAACGGCTGGGCCAATACCGCCCCGCCAAGACTAAAATCGACACCGCTGAAAGTTACCGTCCCGTTGCCCGCGGATACGAGCGTGGCAACGTTTGGGATCCCGGACAGCGAGTCCGGCTGCTGGACGTACTGAATTTGCGAGTAAATCCCTGCGGCATCGCCTGGCGCTTGGACGAAGCGAACTCCGGTGGCCAATCTGTCGCGCTTGGCGCGCATCTTGGCGGTCAACAGCCATTGCTCCAGGTTATCAACGGCCCGCGTCAGGTTTTGGCTGTCGCTGACGCGCGGCGCGAACGCCGCCGCCAGGGCAGCGATGGCCAGGATAATGGCGATCACCACCAACATCTCAACCAAGGTGAAGGCATCACGTCGTTTCGCGGTCTTTGCTGTCCTATACATCGCGTAAACCTCTCCGGCTATTAGCGTCCTCGCCTGTTGCTTTTTTGGAGTGCGGCGCTTTTCCGCCGCTTTTTTTCTTTCGCTTTTCAAGAAAAAACAAGCAAAACAAAGCGGCGGAAAAG
>Ga0335075_10005933_pt1 | contig 18879 bp, 18 predicted proteins | sample Lox_Sample_24_FD_206723 | JGI IMG/M metagenome (GOLD analysis project Ga0335075, IMG submission 206723) | Soil microbial communities from Loxahatchee National Wildlife Refuge, Florida, United States - Lox_Sample_2.4 | ecosystem: Environmental > Terrestrial > Soil > Wetlands | place: USA... | reverse complement strand
ACTGAACAACCAAATGCCTTGCCCACCTCGTGGCACTGTTCCGGTCAACCAGGGATGCCGTTAGGAAGCTCTTTCACTTCACGACATCCGGATCGCTTTCGGTAATGGCTGCGACCGCTCCAACTATGTCAGGCGAGAATCCCAGGCGTTCCCCTTTGCGTCAATCGTCAATCGGATTGCGTGAATTAATAATGTGGATCTCAGCCTTTGTGCTTTGTGCGTAAGCGTCACGTCAAGCACCTCTGTTCGAGCGGGTCATAAACGTCATAATCTGTTGGGGTATGACGGATATGATCAAAGCGGATGAAGTTGTACTGAAGACTGACAATCGTGGGCGCGTGCAAACGCCGGCAGCACGGCGGGAACAGTTGTTGGATGAGTTTGAGCGGAGCGGCCTGAGCGGGCAGGAGTTTGCCAAGCTGGTCGGCGTCAAATATTCGACATTCGCCACGTGGGCCCGGAGGCGGCGGCGGGCGCGAGGAACAATGCGATATTCCACGATAACGATAATGTAACTTTTGTTGCTTTTCGTGTTGCCGAAATGTTGCCGACTAAACCACTGGCATTCAACGATGTAGCCGATGTAGCCGATTTTTAGAGCAATCATCAACCATCACCACTACACCTCGCCCATGATCGCCACGAAGTGTCCGTCGATCTCCGCTTCGCGGCCTTCGCGTCCTTTGCGTGAGAATTATTCATTTCCGAAAATCACGAGTGCGGTTGTTAATCCTGCCCATCCTGTCTAAGTCTGCAAATCCCCCCACGCGAAATTAAGTCACCCCTTAATTTCGCCTCAATCAGATTTAGCTTTTTTCCCGAAAAACCGCTCGCCGTTCGTTAAGCGGAATCTTCAAATTTCCAAACAAAACCGCATCCTTTTACCCCCTTAACATTGAAATTAAGCATTTCGTTTACCCAAGTTAAGCCCGCAAAACCATAGCACACCCATTTTTAGTTAATTTGGGCCATGGGTGACGGGGAATCGTCCTCGCCCGCCCTGCCGCTCTCACACTCCGCCTATCCTGTCGATCCCGTCCATCCTGTCCAAAAATTCCCCGCCCGCGGCCCTGTTTTATTCACTCCATTCTGTTCATTCTGTCTAAAGCCGAGAGATCGCCAGTGGCGCTGCCACCGAGGCTCGCAACGCCGTAGGGTAGGCGTCTCGCCTGCCGGTTCAAGCACCGTCTCGGTGCGTGTTTCTGAGACTGCTGCTCCCCGCGATGTTCGATGTTCCCTGTCTGGCTAATCCGGTTGTGCCGCTGGCACGAAGTTGTCTTCGTTGTGTCGCCCGTATCTGTGCATGATCTGTGTTCATCTGTGGCTCATAAAGAACATCCGGTTTTACCACACCTCCACAGGTCCTTTGGGCACGGAAATATGTTCGCGTTGAGCGACCGCCGGTTCTTCGCGCATAAATGACGCGACCATGGGCGCCGGCTGGAACCGGGGCGGCAGTTCGCCACGATCATCCAGAAATTGCGCGCGCCAGCGAATGTAACTGTCCAAAACTTCGTGAAATTCCGCCTGCGAAGAGATTTTGACGACGCGCTTGTTGAACTCGTGGCAGGGGCCGAAGCGTTTGGAATACCAGGGCGCCACTTTGCGGAACATGCGGCAGCCGTGTTCCTCGCCAAAAACTTCGATCATCAGGTCCAAATGCCGGCATAGGACGCGCACACGTTCTGCAAATGACGGTTCGGGCGGAAGCGATTTGCTGTCGCCCGCGCCGTTTGCGGAACAGGCCAGGTATTGGACTGTCCGGCGGAATATCCACGGATCGTAAAATGCCCCGCGGCCAATGCTTATGCCGGCGCAACCGGTTTCTTCGAGCATCTTTTTCGCGGCTTGCGGCGTTGTAATGTCGCCGTTGCCGATAACGGGGATGGTTTTAACCGCTTCCACAACCTTGCGGATGCCGGCCAGATTCACTGTTCCGCCAAATCCCTGCTCGCGGGTGCGGCCATGGACAAAGATGGCCGCGACGCCGGCGTCTTCGAGTGAACGGGCCAGGTCGGGCGCAGTGAGGTTTCCGTCGTCCCAGCCGAGCCGCATCTTCGCGGTGACGGGGATTTTCACGGCATTCACCATGCCGCGCACCAGGGCGGCTGTTTTGTCCAGTTCCGTCATCATGGCGGAGCCGCCGCCGACTTTGCAGACTTTTCGAACGGGACACCCCATATTGATGTCAATGGAGTGGACGCCTAATGATTCAAGGGTTTGCGCGGCATCGCGCATTTCCACAGGTACGCTGCCGAACAATTGGACGGCCAGCGGCGAATCGGCGGGCCGGGTTTCAATTAATTTGAGTGCTTTCGGATTTTTCTCGAGGAGCGAGCGGGCATTAACCAAATCGGTAGTGCACAGGCCGACCCCGCCAATTTCGCGCACAACGAGCCGGAAGGGCAGGTTGGTGTACCCGGCCAGGGGCGACAAAAATAAATTGGATTCGAATTTGAGCGAACCGACTCGCATGGTGTAAATTATAAGCGAAAACGCAGAGTTGCGAAAGCAGCAACAGCGTGTTACGTTGCCTGCCCAAACAGGCGCAAAAGATAAAATGTTTGACGAAGACGACAACAATAAACGAGACGATCGAAACCAGAAAAAGCCAAACGGCGGATTGAGTATGCCTCCGTTTACGTGGGTGGCATGGATCGTAATTCTGGGCGCGCTGGTAGCATTGATGCTCATGCGCGGCCACTTTACCGGCCCGAGTGGAGGCACGCAGCTTTCAGAAGCAGATTTCATTGAAAAGCTAAGCTCCAACCAAATTGACCACGCCACCGTAGTCTATCCTACCGTGTCCGGCGGGGCGGCTTCTGTCACCGGGAGATATATCGAGACGGACCCGGACGGAAAAATCAAGACCGACAGCAGCGGCAAACCAGTCACAGAGGCTTTCTCGGTGCCGGTTCTTCTGCTGACTCCATCGCTGGAAGAACAGTTCGTCCGGTCGCACAAGGTTGATATCAACGTGCCCAACCCGATGCTTTCGGACATTGGCTATCAGCTTTTGTTTTTTGTGGGCATTGGCGTGTTGTTCTGGTTTTTCTTCATACGCCAGATCAAAATCGCCGGAAAGGGCGCGTTGAGCTTTGGCCGGAGCAAAGCGCGGTTGCTGGCCAAAGACCGCAATAAAACCACGTTCAAAAACGTTGCGGGTATTGACGAAGCCATCGAGGAAGTTTCCGAATTGGTCGAATTTTTGAAAGACCCCAAGAAGTTCCAAAAGCTGGGCGGGCGCATTCCCAAGGGTGTTTTGATGGTCGGCCCTCCGGGCACGGGCAAAACCTTGCTTGCCAAAGCGATTGCAGGTGAAGCGGATGCCAGCTTTTTCAGCATCAGCGGCTCGGATTTTGTGGAGATGTTCGTCGGCGTGGGTGCCAGCCGCGTTCGCGATATGTTCGAGCAGGCGCGCCGCAACACGCCCTGCCTGATTTTCATTGATGAAATCGACGCGGTGGGCCGTTCACGCGGCCACGGGTTGGGCGGTGGCAATGATGAACGCGAGCAGACGCTGAATGCCTTGCTCGTCGAAATGGACGGCTTTGACACCCAGGAAGGCATTATCATTATCGCGGCGACGAACCGGCCGGATGTTTTGGACCCGGCGCTGTTGCGCCCCGGTCGTTTTGACCGTCAGGTAGTCGTGAATCTGCCCGATGTGCGCGGACGCGAGGCCATCCTGAAGGTGCACGCCAAAAACGTGAAGCTGGACCCGACTGCGGACCTATCCATTATCGCTCGCGGCACGCCCGGTTATTCCGGCGCGGAATTGGCCAATTTGCTGAATGAGGCTGCCTTGCTGGCCGCGCGATTGAACAAGAAAACTGTCGGCATGAGCGAACTTGAGGAAGCGCGCGACAAGGTGCGCTGGGGCCGCGAACGGCGCAGCCTGGCGATGACGGATGAAGAAAAAAAGTCCACCGCATGGCACGAGGCGGGACACGCCCTGGTCAACGTTCTGCTGGAGCACACGCACCCGTTGCATAAGGTCACGATCATTCCGCGCGGTCAATCGCTCGGATCAACGATGCAGTTGCCTGAAAAGGATATTTTGAGCCGCCGCAAAAAAGAGATGCTGGACGACATCGCGGTGACTATGGCCGGACGCATCGCCGAAGAAATTGTCACCGGCGACATTTCCACCGGCGCGGCAATGGACATTCAAATGGCCACAAACATGGCCCGCGCCATGGTGTGCCAATACGGCATGAGCGACAAGCTGGGCATGGTGCAATACGGCAGCGACGACGAATACGTCTTCCTTGGCCGCGAAATGGCCCGTACAAAAGTGTACAGCGAAAGCACAGCCCGCGAGATTGACGAGGAAATCAAACGCATCATTGATGCCGGTTACAAAACCGCGCACGACCTGATTTATAACCATCGGGACAAGCTGGAAACGATCGCAAAAGGCCTGCTCGAATACGAAACACTCGATCGTTCGCAGGTCGAGGAAATCATCGAGACTGGTGGTTTCACGCCGCCGCCGCCCAAGCCCCAGGGTGGGGCGCTTTTAGGCGCTCCGGCGGGCACGCCATTGCCCGAGACTCCGCCCAAGCCCGCGCCACCCAAACTGCCAGGCCTCGGAGCTCCTTCGCCCGCGCCGGCTTAATTTATCACCGGCCGCTCCGGCTAAAAGTCAGTTTCGGAAATGTCCCTTGATTTTGTCCTAAAGCCGGGGATATTCCCCTATGGTTTCCGACCTCAAAGCCAGGACAGTGGACGACCACCGCCGTGTGGTCTTGCCGGAGAGTTGCCCAGCCGGATCTACGGTCATCGTACAGCAACTTGACGAGGATACGTATATTGTCCGACGGCAGCGCCCGCGGCAGCACCTGTTCGTTGTCTTGGAGCGAGACGTCGAAAAGCTTCGAGATGATCCGGACATGGACGCACTCGGCGAAAAAGCATCAAAGGCAGGGTTAAAAAAACTTCCAAAATTCGATGAGCTTTAAGCCGTTCGAAATTTGGACGTTTTGACTATTTGCCGATACAAAATTGGCTGAAAATCGAGTCGAGCAAATCTTCTGTGGTCGTTTTTCCAACAATCTCGCCCACGGCGGCCACGGCGATACGCAAATCCAGCGCGACCAACTCCAGCGTAACATTGTTCCGCAGTGCTTCCTCCGTTCGCATAGTCGCGGCCCGTGCGCGGTTCAAGGCATCCTGGTGCCGCGAGTTAATCATGACCTGCAGCATCTCGGCCTTGATTTCGCCTGACCACACCATCGCTTTGATGGCGTCTTTGAGTGATTCCACGCCCTGGCTGGTAACGCAACTCACGTCCACTGCCGGGTTGAGAATTGCGGGCAATTGACATTGAACCGGCAGGTCAATTTTGTTCCGCACGAGGATTCTCTTCTTTCCGGCAAATTCTGTGAAATAGATTTGGTCGTCGTTCGTGAGCGGCTGGCTCGCATCGAGGACGTGCAGAACAAGTTCGGCCTGGGCCAGGGATTGGCGGCTGCGGCGGATGCCTTCAATTTCAATTTCGTCGCGCGCTTCGCGGAGCCCGGCCGTATCAATGAAAACGACCGGCAAACCGCGGACATTGGCGGTTTCTTCAATGGTGTCGCGCGTGGTGCCCGGAATTGGCGAAACGATGGCGCGATCGCGTCCGAGTAATTGGTTCAGCAGGCTGGATTTGCCGCTATTGGGGCGGCCGATGATGGCTGTGCGAATGCCACGGCGCAGGATTTGCCCTTCATTGGCTGTCTGCAACAACTGCGCGATAAACGCAAGGCCGTCTTCGAGCCGTTTCAGTAGTTGTTCTCGAGTATTGGGCGCGATGTCTTCTTCAGGAAAATCAATATGAGCCTCCACGTGCGCCAGGATGTGGAGCAAATCATCGCGAAGCCGGTTGATGCGCCGCGACAATTGTCCGGCGAGTTGTTCATTGGCAGCCGCGAGGGCGAGTTCGGTGCGCGAATGAATTAAGTCCGCGACAGCTTCGGCCTGGGCGAGGTCAATCCGGCCGTTGAGAAACGCGCGCCGTGTAAATTCCCCCGGCTCAGCGGCACGGGCGCCGTTTTCCAAAATGGTGTCGAGAATCAGCTTTGCCGGCAGGATACCCCCGTGGCACGAGATTTCGACGGTATCCTCACGCGTAAATGTCCGGGGCGCCCGCAGGACCGCCAGTAGAACCTCATCAAGGGTCCGTCCATCCCGGACAATTTTTCCGAAATGAAGAGTGTGAGACGACGCCGTCGAGGGCCGGTCTTTTCCATGAAATATTTTATCGGCAATAGGCGCCGCGTCCGGACCCGAAATGCGCAGAACGGCCAGTCCGCCTTCGCCCAATGGGGTGGCGATGGCGGCGATGGTATCGTCGAAGTTCATATTCAAACCGCCGGTCCCGGTTTCAAACGTGCCGGCAGTTGCCCCTCTGGTTTTCGTCGTCCCGTCCTTGCAAATAGAGCCGTGCCTTTTCGTAACTTTTCTTGTGCAGGTAGTGGAGCAGGGCCGGATCGGTGTCGCGGGGCAGCTTCTTTGTCAGGTCATCAATGCGATTGAAAAGCGGTATCAGGTTGGGTTTCGGTTTGGCGGCGGGCATGGTTTTGACCGCGGCATCCAAATCCGTGAGGGCCTCGAGTAAATTTTTTTCGAGCAAATTTTCCACAAACAAAAGTTTATAGATGATTTACCGGGTGACAACGGGATTCTCGATTGGCAGGGATGGCGCGCTGCGCCGTCCGCGCCGCGTAATAGCGGCGCAACCGAGTGCAGTCAATCGTCCAATCACGGAAATTCCGCCCGGCATACGGGCGTAACGGCTCATGGGCGCCCTTTCGATTTTTTGCAATGTTATTGGGACAATGAACGGACCAGCGCACGGAGCGCGGCTGTGTGCGGGGCGAGGGGGCGCCAGCCGCAGCGCCTACGAGAATTGCGGCGCGCATTGCGGCTGGTCTTCGACACAGCCGCGCTCCGAAGGAAGGCGATGCGTAAATTCTCCAAATAAACTTTCACCCGGTGCGCCCGGGTGATTTACTGTGGACATGAACGTAAACCTGGGCATTTGGAGCAAGCTGACAAACGTCGTCGTGGCGCTCGTTGTCATCGCCATCCTGCTGCTCATCGGGGAATGTTATCTGCCGGTCATACAGGAAAACGCGCGGATGCAGCATCAAATTTTGAAGCTCGAGGCGCAGCTTAAAGTCGAGGAGCAAAAGTCACAGCAGTTGCAAAGTGAAATTAACGCGCTGCAAAATGATCCAAAGACGGTTGAACGCCTGACACGCGAAAAATTGGGTTACGCCCGCCCGGATGAAACGGTGATTTATTTTGAAGGAACCAACCAGGAGCAATGACCGCTAATTATGCTGCTTGCAGTTTTGAAGGTTTTTTAAATCCTCGGCCAAAAATAGCGCGACGTCCTTAAAGCGCGGGACATTGTCCGGATTAACAGCCATCAGCGCCTGGTGGGCTTCCAGGCTGGTCCGCGTGATTTCCTCGTGCGAAGGATTGACCGGGGCAGGCGTCTGGATGCAGACGTCGCCGGAAAACTGGAGCGCGCCGTTGATAATCTTAAAAAGCTGAAGAACGCCAAGATTCTCCAGCAATTCCGTGACGCGCGCATTGGGGTTGGACAGTTCGATGTAGCCGCGGGATGACTCCGGTGTCTGGTCTAACTTGATTCCGAACCCTGCCAAAACGCCTAAAAACGTGCTGTCCATCAGGACGCAGTCGGACAAATCAATGATGAAATGGCCGTAGCCCTTTTGGATCAGTTCCGCGATGAGGGTTTTGAAATCCGGGCTGAAGGTGAAATTGGCCCGACCGGCAATTTTCACGCAGGCGAAATCTTTGCCAACTAAAACGGATAATTTAGCAGATGGTAATGCCATTGAATTAAAAGAAGATTTCTACGCCGTCATAGCCTGTGGCGCTGCAATCTCAACTATTATTTGCTGCAACACGAAGGCCTTGTCAAGCCCGCTGGTTACCAGGCGGCGATTGCACCGCAGGAGCAGGTCCATCGCATGGACCAATTCCTCGCGGCTGTATTTTTTTGCCTGCGGCAACGCTCTGAAAAGCACATAAGGATTCAGGGCAAGCGGATTGAACCGCTTGTCGGACGGGAGGCGGTCCGCGGGAATTCGCCCAAGTTGGCCTTTAAAGCGATTGTAATCGGTTTCCGGCTTGAGCCAGCCTTCTCGAAGCATTTCCTTGAGCAGCAGCATGGCGCGTACTTTGGAAATAAGGCCGTACAGGAGGCCAATCGGGGATTTTTGCGAATCAAACTTCATTTCCCACAATTCCTCGTCAAGGCGCTTCAGCAACCCTGGCAGGTCTCGCTCGCCCAGGGCGTCGCCCAGGGCAAACGCGCGGGCGGTTTTATTGCGGGAACAAACGGATGCGACGTCCGAAAATTCAATTTTCTGCCGCGCACCCGTGAAGAGCGCCAGTTTTTCCGTTTCGTTTTCGATCAGCCGGGCGTTGGGGCCGGCGCGGGCGACCAATTCAGCGACTGCTTCTTCGGAAATTTCCTTTCCGCGCGCCCGCACGGCTTCCCGCACAATCGCTTCGGCCCGTTCGGCCCAATCTCTGTCATCCGCCGAAAGCGCGTCAAAGTTTTCTACCACGCCGATTTTTTCGAGGGCTTTGAAAAACGCTTTGCGACGGTCCACTTTGCCCGCGCTGATCAGGAGGCGGACATTATCCCATTTGAAATTTTTCAGTTCGGCGGTAAGGTCGGCCAGGGTTTCCACGACAGCCTGGGCGGAAGCGGCGCGTTCTTCGCCCAGAAAGCTGCAATCGCGCAGCCATACGACCTTGGACGAGCCAAAAAAGGGAAGTGTTTGGATCGCTTCGCGCACCTTTGCGATGGCATTGAGCGCGTCGCCGCTATTTGAAACCCCGCCGTCAATGATTTCCTGGTCCATGCCGCCGGACTGGCCCGACCATGCCCGGAAAAGTTCTTTCGCGCGCTTCTTGACAGCGAACTCATCGTCGCCGCAAATGAGGGCGAGAGAAGGAACGGATTTTGCCGCGGGCATTTTATTCGGCGGCCTCGCCGGCGCCGCTCTCATTGATGCGGTTGAGCACTTCGCTCATGTCTTCGACCTGTTCAAAAAGTTCCGATGAGACAAAGATTGGTTTTTTCTGGGCGGAAGCGATGGCAAGACAATCGCTGGGGCGCGCGTCCACTTCGACAATTTTCCGGGCCGTGTGCAACTCATTTTGCTGCTGCAGGATGAGCCGGGCGAAGTACGTGGAGTTTTTGAGGTCCGTGATGATGACGCGCTCGACGGTGATGCCAAAACCCTGAAAAATGCGGTTAATCAGGTCATGGGTCAGGGGGCGTTCTTTGGGCTGCTGGCGCAAAAACATGCCAATGATTGCACCCATCTGGGGCTCCACGTTAATCACAAATACTTTTTCGTCATTGCCTACGAAGAGCGCGCAGCCGTTATTTGCGGGAAGGATTCCGCGAATTTGAATGGGCACCACATCGTTTTTCATGCTTCAAGTTTATCGGAAAAACAAAAAAAGACAAGTCATCCGCTCCCTTTTCCCTGGGCCATGGTGGCGGAGGACAGCTTTTCGGCCCCGACCGCCCCGGGTTTCTTTTCCTCAATCAACCAAATAGCCGTTGTTCCCAGGAACCAGGCGATAAAAAAAGGAAAATAATATCGTCCAACAATGTTGCAGGCGAAATCTATGGCTGATTGCAAATCATTCGTGTGAAGGCAGGCAACGACAAATGAGAGAAAAGTGAATATGGCCAGCACAATGGCCGAAAGAAGGCCGACAACAAGCCGTCCCCGGCATTTGTATATGATCGAAAGAACAAACAACACGACCGCCAGCCATGGCAGAACCGCAAGCTGGTCATTCACGAGGCTGCCCGGTCCAGCCCATTTGCCGACCCAATGCAGATGGCCGTTATCGGACTGCCAGCGGAAAATATCCGGGCTGAAAAAGCGGGCAAAAACGTCGAGAAACCAGACTTGGGGAAAGCGGTGTAAAAGGCTGTCCGGCGCGGCCATGCCCCTATGCAACCAGACCGATTCCGGGTGGGTCACGGGCCCTGTAAGACGGTAAAATAAATAGGGTAGTGCGCAAATCACGGCCGCGGCGGCGCTGTTGTGCAAAGCTCTGTTTCTCAGCCATTTGTGCCGGAGCGCAAATGGAGCCAGCGCGCAAATAGTGACCGCCGCGAAAACAGATCCTTCAAATTTCGTTGAAAAACAGCCCGCCAGAACCAGCACAAGCGCTGCGGGCGCCAGGTCATTTTCCGTGCAAAGCGCCGCCACTATAAGTAAAACGGCAATGCTTGTGTAAAAGACCATCGGGACCGTTCCACCCTCGTTCCTGATAAATTCAAGGCTGGCCGGCAGGAAGGCGACGAGCGTGAAAGCGGCGATAGGCAGGGGATGTGGATGTTTCCAAAGCCGGGCCACCGAAAAAAAACCTGCGGAAAGCGCGACCATCATCCAGAACGGCCAGACCTTATTGATAAATTCGTCCACGCACCCCACCACGCCGTAATCAAACGTGTATAGGCATGGCACAAGCATAGGATAATCCATGTGAGCGTAGCCGAGGTTGACGTCGCGGAGGGTATGAATGAGTTGCTTTCCCTGTTCAAGGAAGAGAATTTTCGCTTTGAAGACCCAGAAGGCGTTTGCGTCAAACTCAAGTGTGCCTTCCAGCGTTGAGAGCCGCGCGTACACCCACCAGTAATAGGCCAATGGCAGCAGGAGCAGCAGCCACCAGTGGGCCGGGCGAAACTGAATGGGTTTCCAGGACGCACGGAGTTTTACCGGGATGACAGCCAATTCCACGACACCCCAAAAAATTGCCAGCCAGGCCAGAATGAGCGACGCATTGAATCCGGCGAGGGCGGACAGCAAAATCGCCTGTGAAAAAACGAGCATCCCGAAGGCCAGCCCAAGGGCGAACCGAAAGCCAAAGTCGAATTGCATTTCGAATTTTTCCCCGAGGAGCCATCCGACCAAACGCATTCCGGCCAGGGCTGTGGCTGGAGGCAAAATGAATGCGGCGAGCTCGTTCATTCCGGGGACAACACGCCGTTGGATGTCAAAGAAATCACATGTTCCACGTCATTTGAAATTACGACCATCACATCAAACCCATTGGCTTTGAGGACATTCGTCGAACTGCAGGGTATGCCATAAAACCTGTCCATACCGGTGATGGATTTGCCGTCGAGTGAAATTTCGACGTCTCGCGGGAAGAGATAATTCTTCAGGTAGAAATAAAATCCGGCATGGGACATGTTTGTCGAGCCGACGACCCCGGGGACAAACACCCGCGCCTTGGGACTGAGCCTTGAGTCCAGGTCACGCGCAAAATGGGCGAATGGAACGCAGTACTTTTCGCGTTCAACCCAATTTGTGGCCGATTCTAGGAGAGGCACACGGGCGTCCAAATTCAGCAGGGATATTTGCTCTCTGGCGGCGTCTTCAGCCCAGAAGAACTGGGCAACGATGAGGCCAAATGCGACCGCGCCAACCAGCAGGGTCACGACCACCGCGGGCCAGTCAATCGTTTTGGCAGGCGGTGTAGGCGGCGTGACTGTTCCATCATTCAACAGTTAGGCAGTTTGAGGCAATTCTGCCGGCTTTGAAACAAAAAAGTTCTTGATGAAGGTGTTGTAATAGGCGTCCTTGCGCGGCGCGGCCAACAACCCGTCAAATCGAAATCCCGGGACGTTATTAAAAACGAGCGCGGGTGCATTTCGAAATTTAATGTAAAGCAGCTTGCCCTTTAAAACGTAGCCCACGGATTCGAACGTCTCCGCGTCCACGGGAACCATTCTTACAACCATTTCGTTTTCCGGTTTCATAATGTTCCTTTCTCCGACAATGCAGATTTAGTAATTTGCGCGCGGGCTGTCCAGAGAATTTTGCCGCGATTTTACACGCTGGCATTGGAGGGTTTTTGCAGTAATATCGCCGCGCACAATGAGCAAACCATTTTATATTACAACCGCCATTGATTACGTGAATGGCCAGCCGCACCTGGGGCACGCGTACGAAAAAGTGATCGCGGATGTCATCGCCCGCGCGCGGCGCAGTTTGGGCCAGGAGGTGTTTTTTCTGACCGGCCTCGATGAACACGGCCAGAAAGTGCAGCAGGCGGCATCAGCCCGAAAGACAAGTCCCAAGGCTTATTGCGACGAACTCGCCGCTGATTGGAAAGCGTTTGCGAAGAGGCTCGGCCTGACAAACAACGACTTCGTCCGTACCACCGAAGGCCGCCACCAGACGGTGGTGCAAGCCTGCCTTGAGCGCGCCCACGCCGCAGGCCATTTTTATAAAAAAGCGTATTCCGGCTTTTATTCGTTGAAAGAAGAAACGTTTTTGACGCCAAAAGACCAATTGCCCGATGGCTCCTTCGATCCTTCCTGGGGCGAGGTGATTGAGCTAAAAGAGGAGGACTATTTTTTCAGGCTGGGTGAGCACCAACAATGGTTGATGGATTATATTGGCCAGAACCCGCATTTTATCGTGCCTGAATATCGCCGGAACGAGGTTCTTGGTTTGCTAAAAAGCACCACGTTGGAAGACCTTTGCATCAGCCGCCCCGTATCGCGGCTAAGCTGGGGCATCCCTATTCCGTTCGATCGGGAATACGTTACCTGGGTGTGGTTCGACGCCCTGGTGAACTATATTTCCATTCCAGCGGCTCATGGCGACCGGACGGTCGCGGCGGCTATCGGCGGCACGGTTACGGATTCCGCAACTGCATTGTGGCCGGCTGACGTCCATGTCATCGGAAAGGACATTTTGAAATTTCATGCGGTCTATTGGCCGATCATGCTGAAAGCACTTGGATTGCCCCTGCCCAAACAGATTCTCGTGCACGGATGGTGGCAAAAGGACGGACAAAAGATAAGCAAAGCCACCGGCAACGTTGTTGAACCGGTTGCAGTGATTAACGAATGGGGCCTGGATGCCTTCCGATACTATGTGTTGCGCGAGTTGGACATTGGGCCGGATGGAAATTGGACCGACGCCGGATTCCGGGCGCGTTATTCCGCCGAATTGGCAAAGGGTTTGGGCAACTTCATTAACCGCTCGTTGACGATGCTCAAACGCTATCGGAACGGAATTATCCCGGCAAAATCCGACGAATTATCGGGTCAGACTGCAAAGACCGTGGAAGAAGTCCGGACCTTGCTTGAAAACAACCAACTCCAGGCGGCGTTGGTTGCCATCCAGGCCCTGATTACGCGCGCAGACCAATACATTGAAAAGTCTGCGCCATTCAAGCTGGCCAAGGACCCCGCCCAGGCAAAACGGTTGGGTGAAGTTCTGTATAACCTTGCGGAAACCTGCAGGATCGTGGCCGTTTTGTATTATCCGTTTTTGCCGGGAACATCCTCGAAGATTTATGAACAGCTTGGCCTGGCGGGAAAGCCGGACCGCTTTTCAGACGCTGTGTGGGGCCAATTCGAACCGGGACATCAGATTGGGAATCCAACACCGTTGTTTCCATTGAAGGAAGAGAAATAAATCTTCTATCCCTTCAAATCTCAACCCTCAGCCAATCGCGGCCAGCGGCGACGCCTTTTGCTTGCGTAGTTCCTCCCGTCTACGCAAAAGCTCGACGCGTTCTTGGTCGGGGGTTTCTGGTAATCCAGCCTTTTGCGTAAGCGCGGCCACATGACGGTCTAAGGCTTGATTCCTTAATTTCAATATGACGTCTGCAATCTGTCGTTCAACATTCGGAATTTGCGGATTTTCTGCAATGGCCTCCGTAATGAAGCTCCGCACCTCAGATGACTCAAAGTCACTTAGGAACGAGGCGAGGTTCCACGATTTGGCTTTCTCCCCTTCCAGCCGATACTCAATCGCTGCACGAATCAACTTACTCGGAACCCAGCTGAGGTCTAAGTGCAAGACTGCCCACGCAACAACCGCGTCATTGAGGAAAAGCAACTTGAGTAGGTGAAGTTCAATTGGTGACGATCGCGACAGCTCTGACTCTGCGGGATTTTCAGGCGAATCGCTTTCGACGTGCGACCCTTTCGCCGGGGTGCTCTTTTTGAATTCTGCGCGCGTTGCCTCAGGGGACACTCCTAGCCGTAGCGCTGTTTTTTTGGTGTAGGTATCGATTAAAATTGCATTCCCTGTCTTCTGGATTGCCTCTCCCATCGCCTTAGAAATTGCAAGTCGGCCTTTGTCTGTTGTCGCGTCATGTAATACACAAAGCCGTCTCAAATAGTAATCAAAAAAGGATTCCGCGTCTTGGATAAGCCTGCGAAAGGCGTCTCCACCAAATTTTTTGATGAAGCTATCTGGATCATCTGGTGCGGGAATAAAGGCCACGCGCACCGCAAGTCCAGCCGCCAAAAGATTCTGTAACGAGTGCGCTTCAGGGATCATTGCTGCAACAGATGCCATTGCTAGATCCGACTCCAATAAGTTGTCGAGCGAGCGCATTGCTGCCTTCTGGCCCGCCTCGTCGGAGTCGAAGCACAATACTGCTTCCTCAGCATAACGTTTCAGTATCCGTACATGATCTGCGGTAAAGGCAGTTCCCTGTGGCGCGACGATGTTTTGCACGCCCGCCATGAAACAGGCGATTAAATCGAGCTGTCCTTCGCAAATGATGGCAAAGCCCGCATCCAAAATGGCCCGTTTGGATTTGTCCAGGCCATAGAAAATTTTGCTTTTTGTGAAAATCGGCGTTTCCGGTGAATTGACATACTTTCGGGGGTCATCGCCAGCCAGGATGCGTCCACTAAAGGCGACGACGCGGCCCTGTTCATCGCAAATGGGGAACATTAGCCGGCCACGAAACCGGTCATAGTAATTTCCGGTTTCCTCTTTTTTGACGATTAATCCGGCCTTTTCAATCAGCGAGAGGTCGTAGCTTTTGGATTTGGCCCAGTTGACGGTGTCGTCCCAGCTATCGGGGGCTGCGCCGATGCGGAACAGCTTAACCGCGTCGGCGCTGACGCCGCGTTTGTTCAAGTAATCCCGCGCCAACTGGCCGGCGGCTTCGTTGGCCAGGCAATTCTGCCAGCGCTGGGCAATTTTCTCATGAACTTCCAAAAGCTGATCTTTAACGTGCCGCGCCTGCTGCTCACCCGGCGTGGAATCCTGTTCTATGGGAATTTTCGCGCGCTCGGCGAGCCGGCGAACGGCGTCTCCGAAGCCGATATTTTCGTATTCTTTGACGAACGTAAACACGTCCCCGCCTTTATGGCAGCCGAAGCAGTGAAAAATCTGGCGGTGCGAATTGACGTTGAAGCTGGGTGTCTTTTCCTTGTGAAACGGGCAGAGGGCGACGAAATTGGCTCCCGCCCGCTTGAGCGGGAGATACGAGCCGATGACGTCTACGATGTCGCTGGCGGCGCGAATGCGTTCGAGAGTTGCCTGGGAGAAACCGGCCATGCGCTCCGGCGCGGGTGCGCCTATCAGCTTCCGATATGAATCACGGGTTGCGGTTTTTTGGGTTCGTTTGAGTCGCCGGCGCCCGCCTTGCCACTGCCGGGGCCAGTTTGAATGAGCAGCATACCGAGGTAATTCTGGATATAAGGTCCGGAAAACGATTGTTTAAAGACCGCTTCCTGGGCGCTATGAATATCAGGCATGTAGTCGCCGCTGTACATGCCGCCCCCATACCAACGCTCGTTGTACGCCTTTTTAGCGGCAATTTCCGCCCCCGTATACGAGCGCGCGTTCAGCAGCGCCAGAGCAAATAAAATCATGCAGGCATATCGAACCGGTCCCGAAAGCATTCCCAAATAATATTCAGAGCCGCCAAAAACGCCACCGTTTTCTGCGCGCTTTTTGAGGAACTGCTTAATGGGGGTAAACATCAAAAACAACGCAACCGAAATTGAAAGGTAGGCCAGGACGGCGCTGGCCACTTTGCTCTTGAGTCCGCACTGGTTGGCGTAAACGCTCGCCAGGAAGGCATAAGCCAGACCGGCTGCAATCACCACCGCCAGCCATTGAAGCAATGGCGCCAGTTCCCGGGTCATCCCGTTTTTGCGTCCGCGGAAGATGCCAAAGACAAGCAGGACCAGAACCGCGGCGTCAAACCAATTGACGGGCAGTCCGTTGCTGGCCACTGATGGAGCTGGAGCGACGGCAATCATAGATAAAATGTTCATGTTCTGGCCTGGCCTGGCTGGATAACAACAGCCTAAAACCACCTCAAAAGAGCACTTTGGATGCCATGACAATGGGTTCAAAGCCCTTTAGAATTGCCGTAACATTGGCATTGTCCTTTCCAATTGGAAGAACTTAAATTGAGGCGTCATGGCGAAGAATGTCGTTTATTTTGATCTGGAAACCCAAAAATCGGCCGATGAAGTTGGTGGTTGGAACAATATCTCGAAGATGGGCATGAGCGTAGGGGTGACCTTTAGCGCTGCCACCTGTGAATACAAAATTTATCATGAAAAGACCGTGAGTGACTTGATCCGCCAGTTGCAGCGCGCGGACCTGGTGGTAGGGTTCAACAATCTGCGGTTCGATTATGAAGTGCTCCACGGTTACACTCCTTTTGACCTGACGCAATTGCCCACGCTCGATTTGATGGTCGATTTGCAAAATAAATTGAATCATCGCCTGTCACTGGACTCGATTGCGACTGCGACATTTGGCGTGGAGAAAACGGCCGAAGGATTGCAGGCGATCCGGTGGTTCAAGGATGGGCGGCTTATGGATATTGCCGAGTATTGCTGCTACGACGTGAAACTGACTAAGTTAGTCCACGAGCACGGAGCGCGTCACAAGCAAATCCAATACACCAACCGGTTCGGCAAAAAAATGGCCGTGCCAGTGACCTGGTAACTCATGAAAACTTCGGGGCTCGTTTTCTTTCTGACGTCCGCCATCGTTTTTCCAGGCGCTTGTCTTGCCGGGGACCCGGAACTCGCGCAGACGCCGCCTATGGGCTGGAACAGTTGGAATTGCTTTCGGCTGGATATTAGCGACTCGATGATTCGGGCCGAGGCGGACGCCATGGTCAAATCCGGAATGAAAAACGCCGGCTATCAATATATTGTGATTGACGGCGGCTGGGAGGGATATCATGACAAAAACGGCGTTTTTCATCCTGATTCCAAAAAATTCCCGGATATGAAAGGGCTGTGCGATTATATCCACAGCCTGGGATTAAAAGTGGGCATTCACACCAGCCCGGGTCCCACGACATGCGCCGGGCACGAGGCCAGTTACGGCCATGAAAAGCAGGACGCTCAGACGTTTGCGCGCTGGGGAATCGATTTTGTGAAATATGACTGGTGCAGTGCTGACAACGTCTATCAGTCCGATCAAATGCAGGCCGCCTACCGGAAAATGTCCGATGACCTGAAGGCAACGGGCCGGCCGATCCTCTTCAGTCTTTGCCAGTACGGGGTGCAGGACGTCTGGAAATGGGGCCAATCCGTCGGCGGGCAGATGTGGCGGACGACGGGCGACATTTCAGACAATTACAATTCGATTATTCTCCACGGCCTCGAGGAAAATGGACTTGAACGATATGCGGGTCCCGGACACTGGAACGATCCGGACATGCTGGAGATTGGCAACGGTAAAATGGATCAGGACGAATGGCGCACGCAGATGAGCTTATGGTGCGTCCTTGCCGCCCCGCTCTTTGCCGGGAATGATCTGACTCAAATGAATCCCAAAGCTCTCGCGATTTTGACGAATCCGGAAGTCATCGCCATTGACCAGGACCCGGAGGGAATCCAGGGACACTGCGTGCGACAGGAGGGGCCGACCCAAATCTGGACCAAATCGCTGGCCGAGGGCGGCCAGGCCGTCGCTTTGTTCAATCTAAACGCTCATCCGATGACGATAACCGCAGTCTTCAAAGACATCGGATTGCCGGAACACGTGATGGCGCGTGATCTTTGGCTGCACAAGGATTTGGGACCGTTCAATGGAAGGTTCACTTTTGTCGTCCCGCGGCACGGTTCGATGTTGCTTAAAGTAAACTGACCGGTGGTGGACGACGGCGCGCTGCGCTGTCGGCGCCGCGTAGAGCGGCGCACCGGAGGCTTCGTCGGAGTTTTAAATTCAGATTGGTCTCGCCCTTGCCGCAGGGAAGAGAGCTGCGATGCGAGGTCTGGCCACGTTTGTTGCGCCGCTCTACGCGGCGCTACACGGCGCAGCGCGCCGTGTTCCACCACTGTGGATAGGCGGTGCGTTATTCCGTTACGATTTGCGGAGTGAACGTAAAATCGGTATTCCCGATGGTGACTTCAAATTGCTTTTGGACGGTTCCTTCCAGTTCAACCACGCTTAGACCGGACGGTTTGCCGTCAGGCTTCTTGGACTCGAGGGTCAGTGTGATGAGTATGTTCTTTCGGTCCAACATTTTAGGGACCATCCGGCAGTCTTTTCCGGGACCAAACGAAACGCACGTTTCGTAGTTATTGGTCATTTCAAGAATCCCCAGGTCTTTGGTGCTGGACTGGACAGCCGCAGATGTGGCTTTAGTGGCCGTAGCCGGCGCGGCCGACTTTGAGCAGCCAAAGAAGCCAGCCAGGGAAACCGCCACGCCAGTAATGAGGCTTTTCAGGACCATACGGACCAAAAAGCAGCAATTTTTGGGCCGGTTGCGGAATTTTTGAACCCGCGAATTCTTGTTTTAACTTGCTCGGAATAAGATAATTATGAGGAATATCCCCAAAGCACGTAGGGCAGGCATCCTCTTGGGCAATTAGTAGCCGCGTTCAAACACGTATGTGTTTTGGTCCATCTTGATCGTCAGGCGTATGCCGTCGGTTTGGGCAGTGGCAACTTGGCTCTTGTTATTGTAACTCAAAGTCAGGTCGTAGTTGGTGCCGTCCTCGGACCATTGGCCCGTCCAGGTATTGGTTTGGACCGGGGTTGTTTTGAAATCGGGAAGACATTTTAGGAATGCCTG
>Ga0335075_10005932_pt1 | contig 18881 bp, 19 predicted proteins | sample Lox_Sample_24_FD_206723 | JGI IMG/M metagenome (GOLD analysis project Ga0335075, IMG submission 206723) | Soil microbial communities from Loxahatchee National Wildlife Refuge, Florida, United States - Lox_Sample_2.4 | ecosystem: Environmental > Terrestrial > Soil > Wetlands | place: USA... | reverse complement strand
CGGGTGACCATGTCATCGATGTTTTCATCGCCCATTGCTGCCGGATATCGTCGCAAGGCGCCAGCCGACCAGCGCAGCATCGGCAGCCCCACCGCCATCCCGCTTGCACCAAGAGTCAATCAGACCCTCCGGCCCGATGTGATGCGCCGCGTGCTCGAATTCTAGTCCCGCCATCCAGCGACGGTGCATCAACGTCCACGCCGGTCGATGATAGTGATGGCCATGGCGCCGCAGAAAAGGCGGACAGTTGCTGATGGGCCGGACGCAGACTGCGGACCGCCGCCAGACGGGCGCGCACGAGATCGCGGATCGCCTCGTGAGCCGGATCCGGAACCCAGACCGCCGTCAGTTCGCCGGCCCGATGCAGCTTCGCCAGGCTGATCGGCAATCGTCCTGCACATGGAAGGCGCGGACGGTATTGATGCCGATTTGTCCGAGTTGGAGAAGCTATACCACTCTGGTCTCCGCTCGCTCGGGCTCGTTCTGGGGCCGCCCCAATATTTTCGGCCACGGAGTTCCGTTTGCGTGGCCGCGCTCGCCTCATACAGGTCCGGGACTGACCCCCGAGGCAAAAGACTTCAGGCGAGATGCAGGGCGCTGCGGCGTGGATGATTTCCCCTGCTGCGTTCCAGTCCTTGACCCAGCGCGATCGGGCGAGCGGCTCGTAGCCGATCCGCAATTGCATGCCGTGCCGGCGCGCAAGGGCGGCCCAACCGAACGGCGGCGCCTGGTAGCCCGGTTCAATCCACGGGGATGAGAAAGGGAACGCGCCGCGACTGAGGAAGCTCTCCGAGTGCGCCCAGACGCCTGACATTCGTCTCGACCGAACGCGTGAGATGTGCTTCGAGCGCCTTGCTCGCGCCGGAACTGTCTCCCGCGATGAGTTGGTCGAAGATCTCCAGATGCTCAGCCAGCATAAAATCGACCTCCTCGGCATCGAGATGGCGTTGGAATGTGTCATGCGTCGCGAGAAGGGGAAGCTGGCTGCGTTTGACCGCATCCGCAAGACGGCTGTTAGGACAGCGTAAGACGGTGTCGATGTGGAGGTCGCGTTCCAGCGTCTCAAGCCTGGCGGGCGTGCGCGTGCCGTCCAGCGCGGCCAACACTCGGGCCCGCTTGTCGGTGAGGTCGCGATGATCGAGGCGCGAGAAAGCCTGGACGAGAGCGATGGGCTCGAGAAGCCGGCGCAGTTCGAAATGCTCGCGCATTTGGTCGGACGTCAGCGGGCCTGCGTACCAACGCCTGTTTCGATCCTGAATCACGAGGCCCGCTCGATCGAGTTGAGCCACGACTTCGTGCGCCACGGTGCGGCTGACGCCGTAGTAGTCGGCGAGCAGGCTCTCGTTGACCTGGAAGCGACCGTATTGCAGGCAACAGGCGACCGTGTGCTCCACCTCGGCGTACATCCTGATCCGCCGGCGCCGCGCGGCTGACTGAAGCGCCTCGGCGTCGGGTATCGCGAGCCCGGCTTCGATGAGATCGAGCCGCAACGGTTCGACAATCCCTGGGCTGCGGACCATCAGCCCGCGGCCGCCGAAGGTCTGCAGAAGGCCTTCCTCCTTGAGGCGCCTCAACGCCGCGCCAGCAGGGATCCGGCTCGATTGGAAGGCGCGCGCGACCGCCGCTTCGCCGATGACAAGCCCGGGCGGCAGAGAGTTGTCTGCAATTTGCCGGCGCAACACGCGGTAGATGACCTCGTAGAGCGGGAGACTCGTGGCGTCGCCTTCGTTGCCGGCGCTCACGGAGAAGCGATCTCCGCTCGGCCAGCCTTAGCCATTGGCCGCCTCGCGCATCGCGTCAGCGCCTTCGCCGGCCGCGACGCCGTGGATGAGATTCATGATCTCTCGACTCATGGGCTCATAACGCCGGTTGTTTTCTATCGAGCCGGCAATAGAAAAGTTGCGCATGACGAGAATTCGATCAGCGAGCGTGATCATTTCCGGCATGTCGCTCGAGATGAGCAGGACAGAAACTCCGCCGCGCGTGATCTCGGCAATGAGCTCGTGGATGCCCGTTTTGGTTTTGATGTCGATCCCGACCGTCGGCTCATCGATGATCAGAATCTCGACTCCGGCGGCGAGCCACTTGGCGAGCGAAACCTTCTGCTGATTGCCTCCGGAGAGCTTCCCGACCGTCTGCTCCAGCGACGGCGTTCTGATCTCGAGCTTTCGCGCCAGGGGCTCGGCGACCTCAGTCTCGCTTCGCCGGCATAAGAGGCCAACCCCGGACACGATGCGGCGCCAGACGGTGATCGCGACGTTCGAGCGGACAGGATGGGCGAGGATCAGTCCCTCCGCCTTGCGATCCTCCGAGATATAGCCGATCCGCAGCTTCCTGATCGCCTGGGATACGTTGTCAATCGAGACCGGTGCCCCTTTGAGGCGCAGCACTCCGGCCGTCATCCGCGCATCGCCGATTAGAGCGCGAGCGAGTTCCGTACGTCCGGCGCCGACGAGGCCGTAGAGACCGAGGATCTCGCCCTTATGCAGGGTAAAGCTGACGTTGCGGTGACCGAGGGAGGTCGCAATTCCGGTCGCTTCCAGGACCGGCTCATCGGATAGAACGCGGTCGCCGATTTCAGCGACCCGCTCCTCGCGTCCGATCATCGCCGCGACGATCCGGCCGCGGTCCATCGCCCCGATCGGCTCGCCCGCGATGACGACCTTGCCGTCCCGCAGCACCGTGACGCGGTCGGACAGGCCGACAACTTCTTCGAGCTTGTGACTGACGAAGACGATCGCCTTGCCCTCGCGCTTCAGGCGCCGCAGCACCGCAAAGAGCTCTTCGGCCTCGTGGCCAGAGATCGAGGCGGTCGGCTCGTCGAGCAGAAGCAGCCCCGCCTCGAACGACAGCGCCTTGGCGATTTCGACGATTTGCATCTGCGCCACAGAGAGGCGCCGAACCTCGGTTCGCGTGTCGATCGAGGGATCAATCATGTCGAGGAAGCGGCGCGCCTGCTCATGGACGCCGCGATAGTCGATCAGGCCGCGCCGCGTGGGCGGGCGCTCGATCATGATGTTCTCGCCGACCGAGAAGCGCGGAACGAGATTCCGTTCCTGATGCACCACGCTGACGCCGGCGGCGATCGCGTCCCGCGCCGAGGCGAAGCGAACCTCCCTACCATCGATCAAGAGGCGCCCGTCGTCCGGGCGATAAACGCCGGTCACGATCTTGATGAGGGTCGACTTGCCCGCGCCGTTCTCGCCGACGAGCGCATGGACCTCTCCGGGTCGGATGTCGAGCGAGACTCCGTCGAGCGCAATGACCCCTGGAAAGGTCTTGCGGACGTTTTCGACAGCAAACCGCATGTCGTCACGCAGCCTCGGCATGGACGGCGCGAAGCCGATTGAGACCCACGGCCGCAAGAATGAGGGCGCCGAGCAAAAACTCAACCCAGTAGGGATCAACTTTGGCGAGCACCATCCCGTTTTGGATCAGCACGATGAGCACGACAGCCAACGACGTCGCGGCCACCGAAATGTGGCCGCCGGTCAAGGCCGCTCCCCCGATGATCGGCGCGGCGAAGGATATGATCAGCCAGTCTGCGCCGATGGTCGGCTGCGCCGACCCAAGCTGAGCGACCGCAAGGATGGCGCCGACCGCAGCGAGTAGTCCTGAGAGCGTGTGGGCAAGGACGATCGTTCGATCTCGAGGAATTCCGGAAAGCTCGGCGGCCTGAGCATTGCCGCCGACCGCAAGAAGGTAGCGTCCCGGCACGGTGCGGGCGAGGAAGAAGGCGAGCGCCGCGGCGACGACAAGCGGGGGCGCCAACAAATAGGGCACGGCGAGGAAGCGCTCTGTCCCGAAGGCGACGAACGCGGGAGGCAGATTGTAGAAGGGGATCGACCGAGTGACGCCCAAGTTGACCCCGGCAAAGACCGAGGCGGTCGCAAGCGTGATGATGAAACCGTTGATGCCGGTTCGAACGGTGAGCAATCCGTTCGCAAGTCCGCCGCCAGCGCCCATCAGCAATCCAAGGCTGACGGCGAGCGCAATCGGAAATCCAAATTTCTCCATCACGCCGCCCACGGCGATGGCGACAAGGCCGCCAAGCGCGCCGATCGAAAGATTGAGCTGGCCCACGCCCAATGTCAGCATCTGGGCGAAAGCGACCACCAGCACGACACAGAAGGATCGCAGCATCACATAGAGATTGAACTCGGTGAGGAACGCCGGAGACAGTAGCGACAGGAAGACAAAGCCCACGAGAATGCAGGCGGCCAATGCCGACCATTCCTTCGACAGAAGATCACGCGCGGCGATCATGCGCTTCGTTCCAGAGCGCGTCGCTCCGCGTAAAAGGCTCGATACCGGTCAAGCATCACCGCAACGAGCAAAACCAGCCCAAGAAACAGCTGGAGCCAGAAATTTCCCACCTGGAGGATGAGCAGACCGGATCGGATCGTCGCCACAAGCAGCGCCCCGAGCATGGTTCCGACGATCGACACCATGCCGCCCGCCAGAAGCGTTCCGCCCAGCACGGGCGCGAGAAACGACGGCAGGAGCCAATCCTGGCCGACGGACGGCATCGCCGCGCCGAGCCATGTCATCAGCATGAGCCCGGCCGAGGCCGCGAGCAAACCGGAAAGCGCATGGACAATGACCGTGACCCGCCCGACAGGCACGCCGGACAGCTCGGCCGCCCGGGCGTTGGCGCCGGTGGCGAGAATTTCGCGGCCGAGCGCGGTGAAGCGAAAGAGAATGAGAAGCGACGCGCCCATTGCGAGCGCGATAAGGAGCAGCGGCGATACGAACCCTAGGCGCAGGCGCCCAAAACCCGCGATTTCCGCCGGAATTTCGTTGTAAATGACCGCCTTGCTCAAGATGAGCATGCCGCCCACGAACAGGCTCGCGCTCGCCAAAGTGATGATGAACGAATTGACGCCGGTGAGAACTATCGCCGCCCCATTCGCGAAGCCAAGCAGAGCGCCGAGAACCAAACCCGCGGCGAGCGCCAGTGGGATCGCCAGGCCGTGCGCTTGCAGAAGATAGCCCACAAGCATCACACTGCATACGCCGATTGAACCGATCGCGAGATTCATACCGCCTATCGCGAGCACGACCATTGTGGAGAACGCGATGACGATATCGATGGCGACCGAACGGGAAATCGCGAAGAGATTGAAGGATGAGACGAAGCCAGGCGCGAGCGCCGTGAACACGACCCATAGCAGTCCAACGATCGCCGCGAGGCTGAGCAGGTTCGATTGCTCGACAAGCCAGGCGCGAAAGCTGGATTCGACGCTGGCGGAGATGGAGCTGCTCATCGTGGCCGCATAAGGCGGCGAGAGGGCGCGCGCAAGGCGCGCGCCGCCCCGAGCCAAGGTCGCCGGTCACGCTTCAATCCGCGGGTCGACCTTATTTGCATGTGAGGTATTTCTGCTTGAACGACGACAAGAGATCGCTGGTGATCTTCTTCAGATCGTTCTTGTAGGTGTCGACGTTGGCGGCGCTGATCAGGAGTGTGCCGGAGTCGATGAAACGCGCGGTCTGCGGCGTCCTGATGAACGGCGCATTGGGATTGACGGCGCATGTGCCGCTGGCCATCAAATCGAGCGCATACGCTCCGACATAGCCTTGGCCATAGGGGTTCTGGGCCATCGTGCCGGCAACAAATCCGTCTTTGATTCCATTGAGGACGATCTTGTCGTCGTCGATGCCGACGAGCTTGATCCGCTTGTCGCCAAGGCTGCGAAGCGATTTCGCGGCGACGACCGATGGAATATATGCGGTGGCCACCATCCCATCGATCTGATCCTTTTGGGCGCCAAGGAGCGCATTGATCTTCTGATCCGCAGCCTCCTGCTGATCGGTGTCGGTGAGATGCTGGATCAAAGTCACCGCGCCGTTCGTCTCCTTCACCGCCTTTTCGACCGCCGCCATGCGCAGCTTGGTGTTGGGATCGACCAGCAGGCCAGCCAGATGCACGATCCTGCCCTTGCCGCCCATCGCTTTGATAAGCGCTTTCGTGCCAAGATAAGCGGAATTGAAAACGTCGGTGCCGAGGCAAAAGGCGGCCTTGGTCGGATCCTGGGCACATCCAGCGAGCGCGATCGACGGCGCCTTGTTTGCGGCGAGCTCATCTATGGTGGAATTGATTCCGACCGCGTCGCCCGGAAAAATGCCAAATCCATTATAGCCCTGAGTCATCAAGCTCTCGATCAGCTCCGTCTGCAGGTTGAGCTTCCACTCGGACGGCACTTTGAAGTCGACGGCGGCGATTCCGAAGTCCCTCTTTGCGTCGGCGGCGGCCTGCTCCCAAGGAGCGAAATAAGGATGAGGGCCCCCGGGGATGAGCGCGATCTTGTTGTTGGAGGCTTCTGCGCCGCCAGCGAGAAGGGCAAACGCCGCCGCAAGGACCCACGGTATGCGACGAACAGGACGGTTTTTCATCGGTTTTCCTCCCTTCTTCGAAAGCGCTTCGCCGGTTTCAGTCAGAAGGCGATTGGCGCGACTTTCGAATATCGCATGCAATAGTCATCTGTAAAGCCTCGGGAACGACGGCGCCGGAATGATCGCTGCGGCGGCGCGCTCGAAAGCGTCATGGCCTTCACCGACGACGGGGTCGACACCACGCCCTCGAAGCCGAGCCTGCCAGCGTGTTTCAGGATAATCTCGCCGTCACCCGCTTCATGACCATTGAATTGAAGGCCAGGCTTGTCCTTGACCGGCATATTTGCTCCTCGGTTGCCGGACCCAGCGCCGGCGTATGCGCAGCGTGCCGAGGATTCGCGCGAACAAGAAACGGGTCGCCATCCCTCTTGTGTGTATCTCATCTGCGATACATATTGAGCGCTGGGATCAGGAACGCTTCGATGGCCTCTCGCACCTCCATGCTTCACGTCCGAGTCGATGATCGCCTCAAGGTCGAAGCTGCGCAACGGCTGTCGAATGTCGGACTGACGATCTCCGACGCCGTGCGCATTCTGTTGACGCGGGTGGCTCGCGAGGGTGCGTTGCCGGCCGGTCTTGCCGTCGATCCCGAAGCCTATGACGCCTGGTTTCGAGCGAAGGTTCACGAGGCCCTTTCGGATCCCGGGCCGGCGTCTCGGCATGACGCCGTCATGGACGAAGCTCAGGCCGTGATCGACAAGAAGCGCCGTGTCCGGTCCCGTTCCTGAGTGGCGGCAGGCGGCGCGCAACGACCTCCTCGCGATCGTCGATTACATTGCTGACGACAGCCCAGCCGCCGCCCAGGCGCTCAAGGACGACATTGAGGCCAAAGTTTCCGGCTTTATCGGATCACCCGAAGCTCTATCGGGCGGGACGGGTCGAAGGCACGCGAGAGATGGTCGTGCGCGGCAATTACCTGGTGATCTATACAGAAAGCCAAGGCGCGATCTCGATCCTTCGCGTTCTTCACGGCGCGCAGCAATGGCCTCCCGAGCGGGACTGAACCGTTTGTTTTCCGCTCTGAAGGCTGCGATCACCCGGCGCTTTTCGGTCGGATCGCGGCGATCGCAGAATCGAATTCCGGGGTCGGGATCGGCAAGCCGACCGCGCGCTCGGCCGCCCAATGGGCGCCCGCGCCGATCGCCTCGACTCGCATGCTCGGATGGGGGTGAGCGATGAGCGCGTCCGACTCGAAGCCGAGCGCATGCAGCGCGTACCAGAGCCGGCGATCGACGAGCTTCAGGAAGGCGAACTGCGCCGGCGCCAGAACGCCGCTCCTCAAGCGGGCTTGGTTCAGGACCGACATGAGGCCTGGCGTGGTAAAATGATGCTTCTCCATGACGTCGAAGGCCCAGGCGGCGACTTCCACCGTCGCGAGCACACGATCGGCGAGGCGAAGTGTCTTCGGATCGAAGGCGAGCGGCTCTTCCGGTCCGGCCCCGCCGTCGGCCTTGCCGCGCGGCAATCCTTCCGACAGGAGTCCGAGCAGCGCGGCCGCTTCGTCGCGGCGCTGGACGCCCTGCAAGGCGAAGACCCCTAGCATGCAGCGCACGGGCTCAGAAGCGGCGGCGGGCCCCGTCCACCGCCCGCCCAACTGGCGCATGAACTCTCGGCGGGCCGCCGCCTCGTCGAAACCGCCCGTCTCGCTTGTCGCGTAGCGCGCGACCCACTCATCCACATGCAGAGCGGCGTCGGCCGGGCGCGGCTCGCCGGCGCGCAGCTTCGAAAGTTTCAAGCCCCGACCGACGAACACCGCCGTGCTGCGGGAATGGATCGCCTGCTCAGCCATCAGCTTTTCGAGATCGAAGGTCCGGGTGAAGCGGGCGTTCGCGGCGCGCAGAAAGCATAAGCCTGCCAGCGCCAGAACCAGCGCCGTGGCGGGATAAAGGAACTCGTGGCCGATGTTGCGATAGAGCCGCACGAGCTGACCGAACTGAACCCGGTCCGGATGAGCGCGTTGAACCGCGATGTCGGCGGGTCTCAAGCGGTCGGTCACGACGCCGATCGCCCGCATCTCAAAGTTGGCGACCGACAACGCAATCCTGCTGATTTGGGCGTGCCAGACATGCCAGCTTGCCCAGCCGAGAATGCATGAACCCACGACGATCAGAATGAGACTGAAGCCCGTGTAGTCGTCGCTGCCGATTCTGCCGCCGAGCGAAGATCGAGCCACTCTACCGCCCTCCCCCGGTATCGGCGCTCGCAACCTCGCCCGCTGCCTCACGCCCGGCCTCGCGCTTGAGGCGCATGGCCTGCTCGTAGACGAGGCGCATGTATTCGAGCTTATGAAGGGGGTCATGCGAGTGATAGAGCGCGACGCCCTCCCAAAGGTCGCCGCGCGCCTCGTCCAGCGCCTGGCGCAGAATCCAGGCGCCGCCCTCGACATTGGCGCAGAAACTATCTCTAAGCGCCCGGTAGGCCTCCTCCCGCGACGCGCCCCAGTGCTCGGCGATCTTGCTGAGCCATGTGTCGTTGACCTGCATCGGGCCGATGTCGACACTACCGTTCGCGTTCTGACTGACCGCTCCGAGCCGCCCGGCTTCGACGCTGATCAGGAGCACGAGCACGCCGGCCGGCACATGATGAACTTCGGCCGCCGCTTTCAGGCACCCCTCGATCATAGCCTCATCGGCTTTCGCCGGAACGCTAACGTTAAGCCCGATCGCCAACGCCGCGATCGCCGGCGCTGCGAGGAATCGCCTTGCGCCCCTCTCCCGATCGCCCTTCGCTCTGACACTCGCTCCGATCATCCCATCCCCTTTCTGGCTTCGGCGCGCGCCGTCGCCTCGTCGAACACGCGCGCGAGATCCAGCACCATCACCCCGTGAGCGCCCGCGACCGTCGCGATCGCCTCCATGGCCGACAGGAGCACGCAGGAGAAAGCCTCGGCCCGGATCGCCTCGACCCGCCACGACATGAGCGCGCCGAGATCGCGCTTGAGCGCGAGTTCGAAGCCGCGCCCGGTGACGTCGCGCCAGATCGCCTCGCCCGCGACCAGGAACACCGGCAGAAGCCCGTCCTCCGCGGCCGCGGCGTCGAACGGGATGCTGACCAGGTCCCGGCGCGGCCCGTCCTCGATGAGGATGTCCCGGCCGGCCTCGATCAACAGCGCCCGAAGGACGCGGGACACATACCCGGGGTCAAGCGCCTTCAACGGCTGAGCGCCGGTCGTCGTCATGCGAACCTCCGGCGCTTCCACGTTGGAACTGCCGGACGATAGGGGCCGACAAAGCCACGCCGGATCATCCTCAAGGTCGAGGGAACCGTCAGGCCCGCCCAGCTGATCACGGAGAAAAAGATGACGCCGGTCGCGGCGATATAAAAGGTCGTCCAGCTCCAGTAGACGACGAACAAAAGGATCGGCAGGCAGGCCCGCGCATCGAGAAAAAGAAGTTTGACCGGTCGCCCGGTGTCTCGCCACATGCTTTCTCTCCTTGCTCAACCGATTTCGCGACGGACGTCTTCCGCCGTTTCTTCACTGATCCGCTTTTCCTCGAGCGCAATTCCAATCGCCGTGGCGTAGGACTGGCCGCTCGTCTCCAAAGCCTCAGCAGTGATCTGCGGCCCAGTCGTCGGCGCGGGTGGAGGCCAGGCGCTTGCGATAGGCCGCATCGCAGACCAGGAACTCGCGCAGCGGCGTCCACTTGCCGTTCTTCGAGGGCACAAGCCGCTGGTTGATCACGAGCCGCAGCGCCTGGGCGCACGACGTCATCGCGTCTTTGAGCTGGGCGGGCGGGAGAAGGCTCGCGACCCGTTGCATGGTGAGCGGCACAGTTTCGGCGTGGATCGTCGTCGCGGTCGCGTGGCCTGAGATCGCGGCCTGGATGGTCGCGATCATGTGCTCGGGCTTGCGGCACTCACCGATGATGATGTCGGTCGGCTGGCGGCGCATGGCGCCCGCCATGAATTCCTCGAAGCTCTTCACATTGCGCGGGATCTCGCTTTGCGAGATCGAGCTCGTCGGGCTCTCGACCCGATCGAGCAGAAACTCGACCGGCTCGGCGCATTCGATGATGTTGCGATGGGCGTCCGGATCGCGCAGCTTCTCGACCGTCATCGCGCCGATCAAGGTCGACTTGCCCGAGCCTGTGGCGCCCGAGACGATCATCATGCCCTTGGTCATCCGGTAATGGGCAAGGATCTCCGGTTCGACGTTCTGGCTCGAAAGGGGCTGCGGCAGATCGCGCACCGGGCGGATCACCACATGGGCCCCTGCGCCCCGGCTCGCGGTGATGGCTGTCACGTTGCAGCGGAATCGCAGCGTGCCCTTTCTGGGGGAGCCGATCTGGTACATCACATTGATATCGGCCCCACCCTGCAGTCGCGCGATGCCGTCTGCGCCGTAGAGATGATTGACGATCAGGCTCGCGTCGTTCTCATCGAGCGGGTCGCGGGTTTTGATCTTGCGATTGATCCCCCAGAGGCGGAACGAGGCGGGCTGAAAGGTCGCGAACATTACCTGTTCCGCCCCCAGTCTATGGGCATGGGTCAGAAAGGAATCGAGCGCCGGCGCCAGCTTGCGCGGCTCCTTGACCCATCGCTCGCCCGGATCGACCCAGGCATAGGGATCAGCCGTAGTCTCGGGGGCGGCGCTCGGCGTGCGGGAAGGGATGTCGAGCATCTCGCTCTCACTTCGGGCAGCGGCGCGCGCCGCGCCAGGCGCCGGCTTTCGCCTGCAGGCCCGGTTGCGAGGTGATGGCGACGATCCGGTCTCCCGCCCTGAGCTCGTTGCCGCCGCCGTCGACCACCTCTTTTTTGGTCGCGACGCGCGGCTTCGCGACCACGCCGGCGCGCAACAGCACCCGGTAACGCGCCATGCCGGTAATGTCGCGTTGCAGCCGGCCAAGATCGTTCAGGAAGATCTCATTCGCCTGCCGCTCGCCCTCGGCCCAGCCTTCAGCGACATATTTGTTCCAGTATTGAACCTCCTCATCGGTGCGCGGCAGGACGGCGTCGGCCGGACGGCTCGGCTGCTCCCAGGTCCTCACCAGATAGGCCCGCCAGTTCGGCGGCGCCGTGCTCAGCTGGGCGATCTTGGTGATCGAGTAGACGCAGGCGGTCTCGCGGGCGATCTGGCCGCCGTCGCCAAGCGCCATCGCCATCTCGGCTTCTGAGATGACCGGCGGACGCATGATGATCTGGCTGCCCGGCCGGCGCAAAATCACGTCATCGAAATTGTAGATGCTGTCGAGCGTGCTCTCATACCGTCGCAACATCTCGATGATCGCGAAAGCCCGCGCCGCAAGCCCGCCGCGCGCGCCATAAGCGAGGCCCGCGTTATAAAGAACGTCCTGGCGGCCCGGCTCGAGCCCTGCTGCCGCGAGCCCGCTTCCTGGCCGCGTCGCCTGCAGCGATTCGAGCGATAACGGCTTGTCGCCGCCGACGATCTGCGGCTCGATCGATGCGCCCGTCACCGGTTTGTTGATCGGATTGCCGGTCTGCCGCGCCGCGGCGTCGACCGTGGCGGGCGAAGGCTGCGGCGGGACCGGCATGACGATGAGATTGTTGCCGCTCGCCGGCGGCGCCGGCGGCGTCGAAGGCGGCCCAGCCGTGGTGACTGGGACGGCGAGTTTTTTCGTCAGAAGGTTGGGCTCGCCCGGTTGCGGCGTCGCCGACATATCGGCCGCCTCCGCTGCTCGCATGAGCGGCACAGGGGTCAAAAAGATTGCGGCGAACGAAACGGCCGCGAACAGGCTCGGACGGCGGTCAGCCATGATAGATCACCTCGAGAAGCTGATGCTGCGGATCGACCCGGACCGTCGCGAGGTCGCCCGCCTGGTCGCCAAGCCTATGCAGAATGTCGTAGACCCGCTGTGGAGTCGGGTTGACGACCACGTTGACCGCCCGCGACCCCTTGCCGCTGACGACGACGCGGTAGCCGACCGTGTCGGCGAGCTTCCTCACCGCCCCATCGAGCTCGCCGTTCCACGACATCGCCACCACCCGCTCGAGCTCGCCCGGAACGACCGTCGGCTGCGACGCCGCGGCCACGGCCGGCTTCATCGCCCCGATCCGGGCGAGTTCGCGTGCGGTCTCGTCCATGCTCTTCTGGAGCGCGACCTCGGCGTTCGGCATGCCGGGAGTATCGACATTCGGCGCGACCGCTGTCACGCCGCAGCCGGCGAGCCCGCAAGCGATGAGACTCGCGGCGAGAAGCGGCGCTCGTGACCTTCGGACCATCCTGGTTGGCTCCCCCTTGCGATGAGAAAGCTTCGGCGAGAGCCGCGCGAACACGAAACGGCGTCGAAGGGGTTTTTCGGGAAGCGGCTATTCGGCGGCCAATGCTCGTCGCGCGGGCTCTTCGTCATGGGGCCGCAGAACGAGCGCGACGCCTCGGCCGTCGATCACTTCGGCCGCGAGCCCTTCGAGCACGCTTTCGGTCGCGCGGGCTTCCATCTCGCCGCTGCGCAGGCGTTCGAGGCGGCGCCTCTCCACCTCCTTCTGCGCCGATCCGGCCGGGAAGACTTTCGAAAGCCGCCGCAACGCTTCCTGAAAGCCGACCGCCTCATAGAGACGATTCCTGAGAGCCGCGTCGTCGGGCGTGGTCGAAAGCGCCCAGAGCTCGATCGGTCCGAGGCTGTTGACCAGCAATTGCTCGTATTTGGAGTTCTCAATCTGCATGATGGCGAGGAACGGCGCCCCACCCGGCCCCGGTCCGTGCAGACCATGTCGCACGACGGCGGCGGAGGCCGGCGTCAAATTGAAGCGCGCGATCACTTCCTCGGCCTCGCGTTCGTCGCCGGCCTTCAGCACAAACCGGCCGGTCGACTGGCTGATCAGCGCGTCGCCCATGTCGGACAACCTCTGGCTCGCAAAGCCGAGCTGGATGTTGTGCTTGCGGCCCTCGCGCGCGTCGAGTTCGGCCTGGGCGCGCACCTGGGGGCTGCCGAGCGTCCGGTGCCACTCGTCATAATCGAGCCGTTTAACCGTCTCGTAGGCCTCGCGAAACCGCTTGGCGTGATAGGGCCTGACGGCTTCGGGAACGTAATGGACGTAATCGGGCCGCAGGAAGAAGTTGCGCGCAAGAATGTGCCGGCCGAGCAGGTACATCATCTCGGTCTGGCGATTGGAGGCAGCCGAGCCGGTCGGGGCCACTTCCTGAAGGTTGAGGACGATGATCCGGGCCGACCCGAAATCGAGCTTGGTCGGCTGGTTGAGGATCGGATATTTGCGGATCGCGTCATAGATGTAGCGGGCGAATACGCCCGACACTGTTTCCGCCGTCGCTTGGATTTTGAGTTCGGCGAACATGTCCTGGACCTGATCGGAGCGGGACGCCGCGATCAGGTCCTCGAGCACCGGCACGGCGTAGCGTTGGGCGATCTCCGCGAGCCGGAATTCCTCATGCTCGCAGAGCGCGTTGACGACGTCGCGCCAGATCGCGTCCGCCGGATCGAGCTTGACGCCATGCTCGTCGATCGCCCTGTCGACCGGGGGCTCGACCCCTTTCCGGTAGCGCTTCGGCGCGCCATCCGGGACCTCGGTGCAGCGCCGATAGGCCTCGTCGATCACGAGCGAGATCATCTGCGCCATGCCTTCGAACGGCGTCGTCTCGTCGGGCGGCAAGGTCAAGAGCGCCAGGAAATTCTGCAAAAACGCCTTTTCGAGCGGCAGCGGATATTCGCAGCCGACCTGCAGGTCGAAGGCGTTGAACTCGTAGCCCGGTGCAAACTGCATGGTGGTGAAGATCGCCTCATGCCGCCGCGATGGGCCTAGCGCCTCCTGAATGAGCCGCACGAAGCCTTCCGCCGAAGGCCCGATGTCGAGCTTGCCGATCAGCGGCAGCTTGGCCTTGGCGCCGCCGAGGACCGCCGACGACAGGCAGAGCCCGATATTCATCGTGTTCGCGAGCACCGACTTGCCGGAGCCGGGCGGGGCCACGAAAATGTCGATCATCAAAGGCCGCATCGAGCCGCCGGACGGATCGTAGGGCCAGATCGCCCCGTTCGGCAGGCGAAACAGAACCGATCCCCGCTCCCAGGGCGAGATGGTGTGCGACCAGGGCAAGAGCGGCAGCGCCTCGCCGATCGGCGCCAGCGACGGATTGCCGGTCGAAGCGAGCGCGAGCCCCGGCACGGAGCTCATCACCCCGTCGAGCGGATCCCCGGCGATCCTGGCCGTCTTGCAATTGCCCCAGCCCTCGATCCGTTGCGCGAGCGTGGACGCGCGCCGGCGGAGTCTCCGGCTCTCGCCGATCGGCGCCCAGGTCGCGAAGGACGCGCGCAGCTTCACCGCGATATGGTTGTCCTGCTCACGCATCTGACGCAGCGACGCGAAGGCGCGCTGAAGATCGCGGTTCGCCGGGAACATCGCCAGAAACGACGATCCGATCTCCTTGAACGCCATGCCGGTCTTGCCGCCGCCCTCGAGGATGAAGGCGGCGCGCCACGGCAGCCGGTCTTGGCCTAACCAGCTCGCGAGCTCGACGAACGGGCGAGGATCCTCCGGCCCGATCACCATGTCGACGCTCGCATATTCGTTCTCGCCGATCTCGACCCGCTGGCCGCCATGCGTCACCGCATCGATGCGAAAGAACTGGCTCCGGATCGAAGGCCACAAGAGACCCGCCTTGTCAGGATGCTTGACGTCATCCTCGGGCAGGCGCGGCATCACCTTGTCGCCGATCAGCGTCGGCTTCCACTTCGAGCCAGCCGTCTCGCGATAGAGCGCCTCGCGGGCCAGAATGAGGGCTTCACTGGCTGAAAGTTCTGTTGCGGCCACTTCGGCGCCGCGCAGCGCCGCCATCACCCGGTTGACGAAACCGGCATGGTGGGCGGCCATGAGCTCCGAGCGGAGAAAGAAGCGCTGCGCATCGCCGATCCGCGGAACCGCTTTCGCCGCCGCCGACTTCTCCTCCTTCATCTGCTTCAATTCTTCCTTGGTCAGCGCCGCGCGGCGCGTCCACAGGACCAAGCACGACGTCTCCCAGCGCATCGTCTGACTCCAGAGGCGTAGGCGCTCGTCGAGAATGTCGGTGAGGTCGAGGCCGACTTCGCGCCCCACACGGCGGCAGGACTCCATATTGATCCGGTTGATCTCGCGCTCGGCCACGTCGGGGTCCGAGAGATACCAGCCGACGATCGCGTTGCCCTTCGCCTCGAGCGCGCCCGACAGATCGAGACGCAGGCCGTTGGCGAGCCGCGTGATGTCGTCGCGCGTCGCCATGCGCTTCATGCCGCCGATGCGGACGAACGTGCAGTAGTCCCCCTGCTTGGTGACGAGCGCGTCGCCATGCGTCGTCTCGACGTCGCAATAGCCGGCGAGCGGCTGCTTGAGCGCGAGCGACAAACTGGCAAGCAGGCTCGACACAACGCTCAGCATCGAAAAGACCTCAAGGTTGATGTGAGGCAAAACGGCGGCCGGTCAGGCTGCGACGCCGCCTGCGACCAGGCGGGGATAGACCTCCTCGCCATCGACGAAGAACTTTCCGCGCGACCAAAGCCGTAAGCCCCCGAGACGCCTCGCGCGGTCGGCGTAGAGGTTGGGCGGCGCACGCATCAGCGCCTCGCCAAGCACGCGCGGCGAAAACGTTCCGAAACGCGTCTCGGCCTCCGCCCGTCGCATCTCGATCGCCCGAATCGCTTCGAGCGCCGGGTTCGGGGTTTCGCTTGAGCTCACGGCGAAGGGAGAGGCTGCGAGATAGAGCGCGCCCTCGGCGGCGAGGCGCCTGTGGACCCCGTTGGCGAGCGCGTTAAGCGCGGCCTGCGACAGATCCGGCAGCCAGATCAGCACAGCCTCCTCGGTGATCGTCTCGCGTTCCAGATGGCGAACAAGTGAGCAGGGGACGCAGGACGACTCCTCAGAGCCATCGGCGCAAAGAAAAGGCTCTCGCCCTTCTGCGAGGCGAACCCCGCAGAAGGGACAGGAGCTTCGTTGAGCGCCGCCCGGCGTCCCGTTCTCGCAAACGGAAAGAGTGAGCGGCGCGAGGCGCATCGGATCCGGCCCCCGCGCTTTTACGGGAAGGTCACGACGCCAGCGGTGCTCGAGATCGAGGCCGCCGTGCCGGTCGCGGTCTCGGCCGCCTTGTTGATCCAGGCGCCGCCCGTGACCAACAAACCCGTTAACACCAGGCCCGCCGCGCCCGCCGCCACCTTGCCGGCTTCCCGGTTCTCGGGCTGACGCGACTGCCACAGGAACCACGCGCCCGCGATAAAGGTGATCAGCGCCCCGACATACATCGCAGTCGAGGCCGCGGTGCCGCCGGCCGTCGAGAACTCCTGCGCCATCGTGCCGATCTGCGCGCCGATCGTGCCGCCGGCGGCCTGGGCGAACGCGCTCGCGCTTGCCGTCAGCGCTCCACCCAGCGCCAAAGCGCCGAGCAGGGTTTTAGCACCGAACCGCGTTTTTCGAGGAAGAAGAGAACGCACTCTCATGAAGTTGACTCCAAGGTTGATGATGAGGGTTGCGATCCCGCCTTGCCCTCGCCGCCAAGAGTCCTCCCCACCCGCGCGAACAACTAATGAGAGAAAACGCGCCTTCGAAAAAAATGCTGCACGTCAGAGGCGGCGGACCCGCACCGCATCGTTGACCGATCGCTTTCGGGGGAAAAGGGCCGCTAGGAGCCTGTCCGAGTAATAGCGGAAACTTCTAGCGTGGGCGGGGCGAATCGGATTCTGCTTGGCTATGAGCAAGACATTCCGCCCCTGGACGATCGATCAGCCGCTGTTGCTGCCTGCGAGCGTGCGGGACTTTGTCGGCGAGGGCCATCTGGCGCGCTTGGTCTTGGCGCTTGTGCTCGAGTCTGTGGACCTTGGCGAGATCGAAGCGTCGGATGAGATCGACAAGCAGTTTTTGCGCCAGCGTGCTATTTATGGGGAGCGCGAGCGACCTCGTGGCGAAGCGCGGCGTGTCGGCTGCAAGCGCCGCCAGGCGTCCTATTCGTTCCTTGCCGGATTGAGGCGCTCGCGCGCCTGGCCTTTCGGCGGGCGTGGACGCCAGGCTTCGACAAAGTGCTGGTAGCTCTTTTGCGCCTGCTCGGCGACGCGCATCTCACGGTTTCGGAGTTCCTTGACATTATAGGCGTAGGCGGGGCCGCGGCTGTTCCCCTTCTTTTGCGGCTTGCCGGCCTGCAACTCCATGCCGCGCATCTTGTGGGCCACCAGACTGGGGCGCGCCCAAAGGTAGTCGGTCTCTTTCGTCAGCATATGCCAGACAAGCACCGCGAGTTTCCGCGCGACGGCGACAGCGGCAACCTGATGGCCACGCTTTGCACGGATACGGACGAAAAAAGCATGCAATGGGCCGGGGGTCTTGGCCGCCGCCCATGCGGCCTCCACCAGCATGGCGCGTGCGTGGCTACGTCCCACCTTGCTGATGCGGCCATGATGGGCAGGCCCGAGCCCCGACTGGCGCACGCGCGGGTTCAGGCCAAAGTAGCTCACCAGTTTCTGTGGACTCTTGAAGCGGGCGATGTTGCCGATCGCTGCGACGAGCCCCGCGGCCACTGTGAGATTAACGCCCGTGATTGTCAGCAGCCGGTTGATCGCCCCGTCATCTAGCGCGCCTTCGGCGATCTCCCGATCGAGCACCTCGAGATCATCGCTTAGCCGGTCCAGTTCCCGGATATGGCGCTCAATTGCGGCACGCTCATCGTCGGGCAAGGGCTGTCGGGCCAGCCAAGCGCGACCGAGACGCCCGAACAGATCCGCATGAGGGCACTTGGGGATCAGATGAGCATAGAGGATCGCGTGCACTTCGTTCTTGATCCGCGTACGATGACGGACGAGCTGATAACGCCGCGCGTTCAACCGGCGATTACGCTCAGTGGCCGCATCCGGCATCCAAACCTCTGGCAGGTAGCCGGCGGCATAGAGGTTGGCCAGTGTGCCGGCGTCGATCTTGTCGGTCTTCACATGGGCGTGCGCGATTGCTTTCACCTGGAGCGGGTTGGCGATCACCACGCGCTTAACGAATGGCGACAGCACCCGAGACACGGCCATGCAGTTGCCGGTCGCCTCAATCACCACCTCGTCTGTCGCCAGAAGGCTTTTGCCGAAGCCTTCCAACGCCGTTCGAGTCATATCGACACGAGCTGCCCGTCGAAGCCGACCTTCCTCCCAGAAAACCACCTCGCCGAAGGTTCGGTGAGTATCTATCCCGATTACACGTCGCATGCGCGCCTCCTATTCGTTCAAAAGGACGGGAGCGGCGGGCTACACGACAACTACGGATTCGCGCTCGCGGCGCAACCGGGCGAGTCGCAGAGGCGGCCAACTACTAACACGAGCTCGCAGCTCAACGTACGAGATCGGCCTGCCCGCACCTTCGTGCTCCCGGCGCCTCTGTCCCGGATGGTCACACCATATGCCGCGATCCCGAAAACCGCGGCCAGACATCGGCGCCGGGACTCTCATACCGGTTACTTACGCGAGCGAGCGCGGTCAGCCGCCGTTTGATCCGGCGATGATGACAGGGCTGTTGCTGTATGGGTATTGCAACGGGGTCTACTCGTCGCGCCGGATCGCCAGGGCGGCGCGCGAGCGGGTCGA
>Ga0335075_10005931_pt1 | contig 18885 bp, 10 predicted proteins | sample Lox_Sample_24_FD_206723 | JGI IMG/M metagenome (GOLD analysis project Ga0335075, IMG submission 206723) | Soil microbial communities from Loxahatchee National Wildlife Refuge, Florida, United States - Lox_Sample_2.4 | ecosystem: Environmental > Terrestrial > Soil > Wetlands | place: USA... | reverse complement strand
CTAAGCTGTCCACGTTCTCACTTGAAGAATGGGGCTTGTGTCTGCAATTCCTGGTTTGCTTGGGGCTTACGTTCTGGGCCTGTCGCGACTGGATCTGCTGATTGTTGGGGCTAGATTACCTCGGAAACACGGCAATCATTAAAAGAAGGAAATCCAGGAGGGGCTATGAATTGGAAGCGTTCGCTTTTGTTTTTCGGCTTGGCGCTCGCGATGGCGGCATTGAGCTGCCAGCCGGCGTGGTCGCAGGCAGAAACGGGGTCGATCACGGGCGTGGTAACCGACTCGACCGGTGCGGTGATTCCCGGCGCTACGGTAACGGCGAAGAGCCTCGCGACCGGTGCGGTGAGAACAGTGCAATCCGGCAGCACCGGGCGGTATCTGATGCAAGCGCTCATCCCGGCTATTTACGAGGTAACGGTGACGAGCGGCAGCTTCCAGCCATTCAAGTCCCAGGCAGAAGTCACGGTGGGTGGCAGTGTGACCTTGGACGCGCAACTGTCGCTCTCTGGGACGACGACGACCGTGGAAGTTGTAGGAGCAGGCGGCGCCACGGTCAACACGCAATCGCAGGAACTCTCCCAGTTGGTGGGCACGACCCAGATGGCGCAACTGCCAAGCTTGAACCGCGACCCCTACGACTTTGTTGCGCTCTCCGGTAATATCAGCAATGGCGACGCTACGAGCAACGGCGGCGCTCCCAACAACTCGGGGGCCGGCAGCGGCGAAAGTATCTCGGGGTATGGCGTAGGCTACTTCATCAACGGTCAGCGATCAACTGGTACCGAAATCCTCTTGGACGGCGTGGAGAATGTAGGCGTCTTTAGCGACGTCGCCGGCCAGCCGGTGCCAGCCGATTCAATTCAAGAATTCAGCGTCATCACCAATAATTTTGGCCCGGAATACGGCCGCGCATCTGGCGGCATCGTGAACGTGGACAGCAAGCATGGAAGCAACGAGATTCACGGAGACGCGTTTGAGTACAATCGCCTTTCTGCTTATACGGCCAACACATTCGGGAACGACGCAAACGACACGCCAAAAGGCATTTACACGCGCAACAATTTTGGCTACGACGCTGGCGGGCCGATCGTGAAGAACAAGCTTTTCGCATTCTTTTCGGAGGAATTCGTTCGAGTGCGCAGCAACTCCCAGCAGACGGAGGAGATCCTCGATCCTTCGTTTGTTAGCTTGCTTCCGTCCAACGTCCAGAGTTATTTTGCGAAGTTCGGAACGGGCGCTGACACGCCCTCCGGCACGGTTGTCACTGCGGGGCAGTTAGCGGCGAACTCCACTGTGAACCCCGCTTTTCCCGTGGTGGATGGCGCGGCAGTTTTCCCGTCGGTAAATGGCGTAACTCCTGTTTCGTCAACGCAGCCCGTGTTCGACGTGGTCAACTTTACCGCCCCATTTGATTCGGGCGGCGGCGTCCCTCAGAATGAGTACAATCTCTTGGGTCGCATCGATTACAACATCACTGACAAGACCACGATGTTCTTTCGCTACGCGCGGTATAGCGAAAATGATTTCGGGGGGTCCACTTTCTACAGCCCTTATCCGCAGTACAACGTCGGGGCCGTCCTGATCGATAACAGCGCGCTGTTTTCGGTCACACACGTCTTCAACGACAATTTGCTAAGCACCACGAAACTCAGTTTTACCCGATATGACACCGTAAACAGCTTCGATACGGCCTTGACGGCGACTCCGAATCTATATCTGAGCACAAGCAGTTACGGGGAGCAGATCGATAACGTGACCGGCAACGTGATTCAGCTGCCGGGCCTGGAGAACACTGCGGAGGGGTCGGGCGGCCTACCCTATGGCGGACCCCAGGACACATTGCAGGTGGTGCATGACCTGGCATATACCAAGGGCAGGCACACCATGCATTTCGGCGGCGAGTTTACCTATATTCAGTTGAATATTGCGTACGGCGCATATTATCAGGCGAATGAGGTGCTTGGTTCATCGCTCGGTCCCGCGCTCGATACTCTGGTGAATGCCGGTGGCGACATGCAGGATGGTGTGTTCGCAAGCCCCACGCTCCAATTCCAAGCTCGCGTGAATGCGGAAGGTGCGCTCCCGTGCGCTACTGATATTTACGGGAATGAAATTGTCACGCCCGCTTGCACCGTGACGCCGCCACTTCCGGCAGCGAATCCCGCTCGTAGCTACCGATACAAGGACTGGGCCTTGTACGGGGGAGACAGCTTCCGGCTTACCCGCAGACTTACGCTGAACTACGCTCTTCGCTACGAGCACTATGGCGTGCAGCACAACAACAAGGCGGATCTGGACTCCAACTTCTACCCGGGCGTCGGCACCTACCCGGAAAACATAGCTGACGGTGCAGTCGCGCTCACCAGCGAAAGCCCGATCGGCGGATTTTGGCAGCCCTCTTGGGGCACTGCAGCACCGCGCGTGGGACTTGCATGGGATATCTTCGGAGACGGCAAGACGAGTCTGCGCGGCGGCTATGGCATCAGCTACGAACGCAACTTTGGCAACGTTACCTATAACGCCAGCTTCAATCCGCCGGCGAGCGCGGTGGTCAGCGCCAATTGCAGTTCCACCGCCAGCGGCGTCATCGGCACGAACTGTGCGAATTTTATTACGAACGATGACCTCGGACCGCTGGGCGAGCCCGGACCTCCGAGTGCCCTTACTCCCTCTGAGTTGCGCTATGATGGTGCGAACATCGGCGTAGCGAAGACTCAATTCTGGAGCGCTGCGCTCCAGCGGCAAGTGGCTACAAACGCTGTCGTTGAAATTTCCTACAGCGGTGCATCTGGGTCTCACCTCTACGACCTGAACAATGTCAACCTGATCGGCGCTGCGCAGGAATATCTTGGAGCGCCGCTGGTAACCACGCTTTCTACCGCTTCGGGTGAGCAGTGCCCTTATATAGATCCGGGCGCTACGGCTGCCCTTCCTGCGGATGAGCAGAGCGCGGGAGTTACTGTCAACGGATGCTATACGCGCCCCAACTCGCAGTATGCGGCCATCAACGAACGTGGCAGCTTTGGCTCAAGCTCGTACAACGGCCTCAACGTCCGGTTCACGACGCAGAATCTTCATAATACCGGTCTGAGCTTGGTGACTAACTACACGTATTCACACTCGCTGGACGACCTGAGTCAGACCTTCTCCGACGACTTGGTGCAAGATTCTCTCGGCTATACCAGCTTTACCGATCCCAAACTTGACTGGGCAAGCTCCGACTTCGACGTTCGTCACCGCCTTGTGGTATCCCCAATCTGGCAGACTCCCTGGTTCAAGGACGGAAGCGGTTGGCAGCGGCAAGCGCTCGGCGGCTGGACCATCACCAGCGTGTTCACGGCACACTCCGGAATTCCGTTTTCCTTTTACGATGAGAGCTACGTGCTCAACGGCTACGTGATTCCGCGCTTAACACCTGCGACTCCCATCACGCAGTTCCACACGGGTGCGCCCGTACCCGTTCCTGGTTCTCCTAATCTCTATAGCGTCTTGAACATTCCGGCGCCGGCGGACCTCGGTCCGCTTAACCCGGCTCTAGGGATCTCCGACTTCGGACCGTTCCCATCCGACATGACTGGCAGAAACATCTTCCGCGGTCCAGGAGCTTGGAACGACGATCTTGCGATCAGCAAGACCTTTAGGTTGACGGAGAGGTTCGGCCTGGAATTCCGCGCCGAGGCGTTTAATGTCTTCAATCACCATAATCTCTACGTGAACCCTGGGTACGACTATTACGCGGCACCGACAGATGTCGGACAGCAGGTTTTCGCGCAGAAGGGCGGTCTCGGTAGCTCGGCGTTCGGCGGCAACAAGGACGAGCGGCGATTCGGCCAGTTTGCACTCAAGCTGAAGTTCTAAGTTAAGCTCAACTCAGTCTGCAAGCGACGGGGGAGCCCAAAGGCTCCCCCGTTTTCTTTTGGGATCAATCGCCGCACCCCGCACGCAACTTCGGCGCCCGCCCATACGTATGGGTATAATAGGCCAGCCCGCGACCTCGAGCTGGGACAGCCGAAGACTGCCATAACCCGAAAATGACCGGAAAAACCTCCATGAGCGTGGGCGAAGCCGTCAACATCGCTACCGCCAGCCTCTGGGCCCACAAGATGCGCAGCATCCTCACGCTGCTCGGCGTCGTCATCGGCGTCACCTCCGTGATCGCCGTGGTCAGCCTGATCAACGGCCTCAACGACTACGTCGCGAACGCCATCTCCTCCAACCTCAGCGCGGACGTCTTCATGATCAGCCGCGCCCCCTCCAACATCACCAATATCGACCAGTGGGAGGCCAGCCAGAAGCGCAAGAAATTCCACATGGACGACTACGAGGCTCTTCGCGACAACTGCCACCGATGCGTCGCCGTAGCGGCTAGCCTGCAAACCTCCGGCCAGGTGAAATACGGAACGAACACGCTCGACGATTCTGCGATCCTCGGATTCACGCAAGAGATGCCGGAGGTCTATAGCCGCGAACTTGCCGAGGGCCGCTACTACACGCGTCTCGACGTGGCGCGCAGCGCGCCCGTGTGCGACGTAGGCTTCGACATCGTCGATAAGCTGCTTCCGGGATCGGATCCGATCGGCAAGATCATCCACGTCGATACCGGCGAGTGCGAAATCATCGGCGTCGCGAAAAAACGCGGCTCCATGATGGGACAGTCGGAAGACAATTGGGTGATCATGCCGCTCACCACCTACCAGGGAATTTACGGCGCCAACGATTCCGTCCGCCTGTGGGTGAAAGCCGCCGGAAAAGACGCGATCGATCCGACGATGGATGAAGTCCGCATGCTCCTGCGCGCGCGCCGCCATGTGGAATACCAGGACGCCGACGATTTCGCGATGGAGACGAATGCGTCGTTCCTCCAGCTCTGGGGAAACATCAGCAACACCTTCTTCGGCGTCACGATCGGCATCGCTTCCATCTCCCTGATCGTCGGCGGCATCGTGATCATGAATATCATGCTCGTCTCGGTCACCGAGCGGACGCGCGAGATCGGCCTGCGAAAATCGCTCGGCGCGCGCCAGAGCGATATCCGGATGCAGTTCCTCATCGAGTCCGCCACCATCGCGGCGGTCGGCGGCGCGTGCGGCGTGATTCTCGGCATCATACTGGCTAAAATCGTCAGCTTGACGACCTCGCTGCCCAGCTCCGTGCAGATCTGGTCGGTCCTGATGGGGCTGATCGTCGCGACGAGCGTCGGCCTGTTTTTCGGCGTCTATCCAGCCTCGAAGGCGGCGCGGCTCGACCCCGTGGTTGCGCTGAGGTCCGAGTGATGGCAACGCGTCCGTTGAAAGATAGGCGCGGATTCGCCGATTTCAAGGAATCGATCGCGCTCGCCTTCGACGTGCTGCGCCGAAATACGCTGCGATCGTTCCTCACGGTGCTAGGGATCGTCATCGGCGTCACCACGATCATCGTGATCGGCGCGGTAATCAACGGCCTCAATTCCAACGTGCTCGGTAACATACAACAGCTCGGATCGAGCACCGTGATCATCTCCAAGTTTTCCTGGGCCACGCTCGGGCGCCTCTCTCCGAAAGTCCTTCAGCGCAAGGATTTGAATCCCGCGTGGGTGGATGGCCTCACACAATTGCCGCACGTGGTTGCCGCCGCTCCGGTCGAGCAGATTGAGAACTACGCGGTCGGAGCCGGCGCCAGCGAAGTGCGGCGCGGCGACCTTCGCGCAAAGAATGTGATCCTGACGGGAGAGGGCCCGGCAGTCGCGCAGATCAGCGACTTTGGTCTCGAGCGCGGCCGCTTTTTCAATCAAACGGATGAGGACCACCGTTCCCCGGTCACCGTGCTTGGCCATATCACTGCCGACACGCTTTTTCCGAACGGCGAAGATCCCATTGGTCAGGAGGTGCTGCTCGAAGGGCACGTCTTCACCGTAATTGGCGTTCTGGAGATCCAGAAGCAGGCGCTGGGAACAGGGGAAAATCCAGAGGACAATACCGCGCTGGTCCCCTTTTCGGTGATTCGCAAGCTGCATCCCGAATTCAAAAACGTCGTCTTCATGGCCAAGGCCGACACAACGCAGAATCTTCCCGCCGTGCTGGACGAAGTGGAAGAGTACATGCGCCGCGTGCGAAAGCTGTCCTCCAACGACGACGATGATTTCGCGATCCTCACCACCGACACGTTCCTCGATCTCTGGAAGCAGATCTCGGGCGGTATTTTTATCGTCATGATGGCGGTCGGCTCGGTGGCGCTGCTCGTGGGCGGGATCGGCGTGATGAATATCATGCTCGTCAGCGTTACCGAGCGGACGCGCGAAATCGGAGTGCGCAAAGCGATTGGCGCGCGCCGCAGCAATATCCTCACGCAGTTCTTGCTCGAGGCAGTCACGCTCGCGGTGGTGGGCGGCGCGACCGGCGTCGTGCTCGGCTCCACATTCGTGCTGCTCCTGCGGCTGGCGATTCCGTCGTTCCCCGCCTCCGTCTCGTTTCTCCTGATCGCTCTCGGCGTGTCCGTCGCCGGGATGATCGGCATCTTCTTCGGAGTCTACCCCGCCTGGAAAGCCGCCCGCCTAAACCCGGTCGAAGCGCTGCGCTACGAATAGAAGGCGCTCACAGGCTGCGGAAAAACCCGGAGCTTCACCCGCAAGATGTAGTCGATGTCACGGCAACCGCTCGCGTGCTCGCTCCCGGCCGATGATTACCTCTAGGTCCTATCAGTGGCGACCTACGGCTTCGTGAAGTGATTTCTCGAACGGCGCGCGTGCCACGCCGCGCTCCGTAATAATTGCGGCGATAAATTTCGAGGGAGTCACATCAAACGCCGGATGCGCGGCCCGCACTTCAGCCGAGATGCGCACCCCCGCGAGATGCGTCACTTCCTCCTGCGAGCGCTCTTCGATCGGAATGTGCTCGCCCGAAGGAATCGAAAGGTCGATCGTCGAGATCGGCGCCGCGACGTAAAACGGAATCCCGTGCTCGCGCGCCAGCACCGCAATTCCATACGTGCCGATCTTATTCGCCGTGTCGCCGTTGCGCGCGATCCGGTCCGCGCCCACCACCACCGCGCCCACGTTTCCCGTCTTCAAAAAATGCCCCACCATGTTGTCGGTGATCAGCGTGAGAGGAATGTGGTCCTGGTGCAGTTCCCATGCCGTCAGCCGCGCGCCTTGCAGATACGGCCGCGTCTCCGGGACCAGCACCTCGATTTTGTGTCCCGTATCGACAGCCACGCGAATCACGCCAAGCGCCGTGCCGATTCCACCGGTCGCCAGCGCACCCGCATTGCATTGCGTCATCACGCGCCCGCTCGGCGGCATCAGCTCCGCGCCGAATCGCCCGATCTGTTCATCCGCCGCGCGGCGTTCCTCGTGGACTTTCTGCGCCTCTTCAACGAGCGCCGCCTGAATGGCAGCGATCCCGCCCGCGCCATTCTTCTCCGCTGCCCGCGCAAGTTCTTCGAAGCGGCGCTTGAATCGCTCGATCGCCCAGAAGAGATCGACAGCCGTGGGCCGCGTGCGCGCCATCGTGTCGCAAATCGCTGGGAACTCGGCGCGCAGTTCCGCGAGCGTCTTCGCCTTCGAACGCTCCACGCCGACGGCGATGCCCATCGCCGCCGCCACTCCGATGGCCGGCGCCCCGCGGATCACCATGTCCTTGATCGCTCGCGCCACCTCGCGGTAATCGGTATACGTGTGATACACGACCTCGCCCGGCAGCCGCCGCTGGTCCAGCATCACCACGCCTTCGCGGGTCCACTGAATCGGTTCAACGCTGCGCAATGGGACTCCTCTCCGTGATCGGCGCGCCAGCATGCGCGCCATGCATTATCCAGACAAGTCTAACCGATTCCCCGCAATCGCACCGCGCCCGCCGGTCAATTTGGGTGGAAGGTTCGCTGGTAGGGGCGCTGCTTGCTGCGCCCCTCGGAGCCACGCATCCACTCCCGGCGGTTCTGCCCGACGGGCGACGTCACGGGCAGAAGCGCGAGCCTTCAGAGTCTGTGTGCCAACCGAGGAGTCTTGTGGGTAGTGGCTTCTAGTGCAGCGGCACAAAATGCCGCAGCTTCACCGACGACAGCAGCGCCGCAATCACCGGCAGCGCGTTGTAACTCGCGTGCAGAATGTAACTCGCCACCACCGTTCGCGTGGCCGCCCGCGCGATCGTAAACACGATGCCGACCATCACCAGCAGCGCGATCTGCCACCAGCCGCCCCAAAGCTGGCGCGCGTGCAACAGCCCGAAAAGCGCTCCCGTGACCAGCACGCCCATCCCCACGCCGAAGCTGCGCGCCGCCACCGGATAGAGGTAGCCACGAAAGATCGTCTCCTCCACTACCGGCGCCACCAGCACCGCCGACAGCATGAACAGCACCGCGGCATGCGGAGTCTGCGTCACCGCCTGGATCGGCAGCGGATGTTTTGGCGGAAACAACCCTTCCGCGAACGCCACCACCACAGCCAGCGAGAATCCGCCGAGAGCGAGCGCCGAGTAAGGAAGAGTTCGCGGCAGCAAGCGCGTCTGGATCGGGCGCCAGCCGACCGTGCGCCAGAAAGGCGAATGAAATCGCAGCCGCATCTGCGCGGCCAGGTAGGCGAGCAGCCCCAGGTCCAGAAAAATCTGCGCCACGATCGCAATCAAGCTGTCCGCGCCGGGCGAATTCCGGATTCGCGCCGCCGAAACGCCGGCCAGCCTCAGCGCCAGCATCATCAACAGCGAAATGAGAACGATTCCGGCGAATGCCAGCAAGACGAGTATGACGATATCGAACCAGTCCCAGGGCACGCGAAGATCATCGGGCAGCGCGCGCTTATGCGGGGCCGGAGGCTCACCAGCGGATGGCGCATCTTCGAATCGAAAAGAATCAGCGAGTGGCGTAGGCTCGATCGATTGCGGCACGGGCTCCGCGGGTTCTGGCGGTTCGGGAGGAAGCAGATTGTCGTTGGCGTTCATCGTGAGCGTCTCGGCTCAGCTTTGCGCAACCGCATTCCCATTGGACTTCACTCCGTTGAGCGCGGATGCCAAAATCTGCCCCGTGTACGACTTTTTGTTGCGCGCTACTTGCTCGGGCGAGCCTTGCGCCACGATGCGCCCGCCCTCCTCGCCGCCTTCCGGCCCAAGGTCGATGATCCAATCGGCCTGCTTGATCACGTCGACGTGATGCTCGATGATCAGCACCGTATTCCCGAGCGACACCAGCCGGTTCAGCACGTCGAGCAGCTTCTTCACGTCATCAAAATGCAAGCCTGTGGTCGGCTCATCCAAGATGTAGAGTGTACGCCCCGTCTGCCGCCGCGAAAGCTCGCGCGCGAGTTTCGTCCGTTGCGCCTCGCCGCCCGATAGCGTAGTTGCCGATTGCCCCAGCTGGACGTACCCCAGGCCCACGTCCACCAGCGTCTGCAGCTTCACTTGAATCGCGGGAATATTTTCCAGCGCCTTGAGCGCCTCTTCGATCGGCAGATCGAGCAGATCGGAGATCGACAAGCCCTTGTAACGCACCGCCAGCGTCTCAGCGTTGTACCGTTTGCCGCGGCACACTTCGCAGGTCACGTAAACGTCCGGCAAGAAATTCATCTCGATGCGCCGCTGGCCGTCGCCCTGGCACGCTTCGCAACGCCCGCCCTTCACGTTGAAGCTGAACCGCCCCGGCTTGTATCCGCGCTCCCGCGATTCGGGCAGCATCGCATACAGTTCGCGAATCGGCGCGAACACTCCCGTGTACGTCGCCGGATTCGATCGCGGCGTCCGCCCGATCGGCGCCTGATCGATCTGCACGACTTTGTCGATATGCTCCACGCCGGTCATCCCGCGGTGCGCGCCCGGCTTTTCCATCGAGCGATACAGCTTCGCCGCGAGCGCGCGATACAGAATGTCGTTCACCAGCGTCGACTTCCCCGAGCCGGAAACCCCGGTCACAACCGTCAGCAGCCCCAGCGGAATCGCCACGTCGATATTCTTCAGATTATTTCCATGCGCCCCAAGAATCGTCAGCATTTTGCCGTTGGGACTGCGCCGCTCAGCCGGCACCGGAATCTTCACCTGCCCCGAAAGGTATTGTCCCGTCAGCGACGCGGGATTTGCCGCTATCTCCCCCGGCGCGCCCGCCGCTACCAGATACCCGCCCGTCTTCCCCGCGCCCGGCCCCAGATCGACCACGTAATTCGCGCGCCGAATGGTCTCCTCATCGTGCTCCACCACCAGCACCGTATTGCCGAGATCGCGCAACGTCTCGAGCGTGCTCAGCAGCCGCCCATTATCGCGAGCGTGCAATCCGATCGACGGCTCGTCCAGCACGTAGAGCACGCCGCGCAGTCGCGACCCAATCTGCGTCGCCAGCCGAATCCGCTGCGCCTCGCCGCCCGAAAGCGTCGCCGCCGAGCGATCGAGCGTAAGGTAGCCGAGCCCGACCGCCAGCAAGAAATCGATCCGTTCCGCGATTTCTCCCAGCGGACGCCCCGCAATCTGCAGTTGCCGCGGCGTAAGCTTCGCGCGAATCTTGTCCACCGCCGCGCGCGCATCCGCCAGCGACAGCGCCGTGAAATCCGCAATCGACAGCCCCGCGATCTTCACCGCCAGGCTTTCAGGACGCAGCCTTCGCTCGCCGCAAGCGGTGCACGGCGCTGGCGACATATACTGCGTAAGCCATTCGCGATACGTGTCCGACTTCGATTCATCGAGACCGCTTTCCAAATATCCCAGCACGCCCTGAAAATTAAGCCCCTTGCTCGAGCCGCCATTCGCCGGATTGCCGCGCAAGATCAGGTTCTGCACTTTGCGCGAAAATTTGTCGAATGGCGTGCTGAGATCGAATCCGTAAGCCTCCGCCGCAATCCGCATCGTCCTCTGTAAAGGACCAGACCCTGACCCCGGCCCGAGCGCACCTTCGAATAGCGGTTTCGTCCAATCGACGATCACCTTCGCCGGATCGAAATCGTATTTCGATCCCAGCCCATGGCATTCCGGGCAAGCCCCATAGGGCGAATTAAAACTGAAAGACCGCGGCTCGAGCTGCGGCACAGAAATCCCGCATTCGGGGCACGCCAGCTTTTCCGAGTAAACATGCTCGCTGCCGCCCACCACCGCAATCGTCACCAGCCCGCCCGTCAGCTTCAGCGCCGTCTCGATCGACTGCTCGAGCCGCTGCGCGATCCCGTTCTTCAGCAGCAGCCGATCCACCACAATCTCGATCGTATGATTTTTCCGCCGGTCGAGCGCCTGCGGCTCGTCGAGATTCACAAGCTCGCCGTCGACGCGAGCCCGCACGTACCCTTCCTTCGCGTATTTCTCGAGTTCCTTCTTGTATTCGCCCTTGCGCCCGCGCACCACCGGCGCGAGCACCATGATGCGATCGTCCGGCTTCAGCGTCATCACCGACTGCATGATCTGCTCGGTCGATTGCCGCGCGATCTCGCGCCCGCAGTTCGGGCAGTGCGGCGTCCCGATCGCGCTGTAGACCACGCGCAGGTAATCGTAAATTTCCGTGATCGTCCCCACCGTCGACCGCGGCGACCGCGTCGTCGTCTTCTGCTCGATCGCAATCGAAGGCGAAAGCCCTTCGATCGAGTCCACCTCCGGCCGCTCCATCTGATCGAGAAATTGCCGCGCGTACGCCGATAGCGATTCCACGTAGCGCCGCTGCCCCTCGGCATACAGCGTGTCGAATGCAAGCGACGATTTTCCCGATCCCGAAAGGCCCGTGATCACGGTAAGCGTGTTGCGCGGTATTTCCAGGCTGATATTCTTGAGGTTGTGCTGCCGGGCGCCCCGGATGCTGATTTTCTTCAAACCCATATTCGAGTGACCCTACACAGGGGGCCGATCTCCACACTAGCTAGAATGAGCCCAGTGTAATCTTCGACCATAGCAAGAGCGCCGGCACAAGGTCAAGGAACGCACGGTCTTCGCGAATGCCGCGCCTCGGAAGAAATCGAAGGGAGCGCAGAAGCCCAGCACAGCGTCTCCGTGAACTCTGCGCTTCTCTGTGAACTCTGTGTTGAATCCGGAGTAAAAGCAGGCGAACGCAAGCTGCGTAGGCCAGCGCCGCCTACAGTGATCGGGAAAAATTAGAACCGAGCACAGAAGCTTGGCACAGCGTCTCCGTAAACTCTGCGTCTCTCTGCGTCCTCTGCGTTAAAACCAGCCATCAAACAGGCGAACGCAAGCCATAAAAAGGCGAGCGCCGCATACAGTGATCCCCTTAGCCCGTCGCGAGGCGCTCGGAATTTTTACTAGCCCCAAGGAATTTTTGCCCGCAATTCCAAATCCCCGCCGTTTGCTTTCAGGAAGTTAGCTTTGGTTTGGAACGTGCGACAAGAAACCGCGTCCGGGGAAGGAAAGTCGAGGATCCCTTCGGGGATTGAGGGCTGGGCCGGCTTCCTTCCCCCGGCCATTCCCGCCGGTTCAATTTTTACCTACCCCTCTCGAACGCCCGGCGGGGGTGTGTCTGCTTTTCTTCGCTTTTTCTTTTGAAGTTCATCGCCGGGTCGCGGGTTTCGCGACCGCGTGGGTGGAAGCGTGGCCCTTCAGGCCCGCGAAAAGCGCAGCAGAAAAAAGGGGCTTCAGCCCCGGGGCGCAGCCTGCCAGGCCCCGACCACGCCATGGCACCCGAGCAGTGTGCTACGTCCTTCCAGGGAGCCTGCAAAAAAATCGCCCTAACCTTAGCTCACGATCTTTCGACGACACCTTACGCCCCGCGCAAGATTCGTGTAAATTATCTAAGCTCATTCCAACCGGGTTGGGGCGTGGTCCAATCGGTAGGGCACCTCACTGTTAATGAGGACGGTGTTGGTTCGAGTCCAACCGCCCCAGCCAACTCTCTGTCCTCGGGTTGCGTACGACGTGTTTCGGAAGCGCATCTCGCACGCACAATCCGCCGAGTGAACGCCGTCTGCCTGCCAGCTACACCCAAAACAATTCGAAGAACTCGAGCAGACGGGGTTTCCTTATTGTGGTAGTCCAATTTTCACCAAAGGAGGCCACCATGCAGCGAAGGGTACGAGAATTGAAGACCGGGCACGATGCTTTGTATCTGAATTATCACTGCTCGAACTGTGATGGACGGGAGATGTTTGTCGAGCTTCACCCGATGAAGAGAAAACGGCACGCAAAGCGGGCGCATAGATTGGAACTGCGCGTCCGCTGTGTCAGGTGCAAAGACGAGGCCGTCCTGCACCGCGGGTCCGTGAGCCACCGAAGGCGATTTAGAGTGCTTCGTTTTCCTCGAAAGCACGCCGCCTAGTTGAAGCGGTCTGCTCGGCGTGGCCGATGTCTTGACCGCGCCGAGTAGACTTGCGCGATAGAATGACCAAATCGCCAAGGCGTCTCCGTGAACTCTGCGCCTCCTCTGTGATCTCTGCGTTGAGTCCGCAGCTAAAACTGGCGCACGCTAACCACGAGCTCGCATGGCTCAATAGTGAATCTGGATTCCCCAAATCGCTCCGGCTAATCCTTGATCACCGGAAAACCCGCCTCGGTCCACCCGCGCCACCCGCCATCCATCGAAATCACGTTGCGATAACCCATCTTTTGCAGATTATCCGCCGCCAGCGCCGACCGGAATCCGCCGCCGCAATAGAGCACCACGGTCGCATCCTTGTCCGGCACGGTTTTCTCGATGTCGCGCTCGATGATGCCCTTGCTCAGATGAACCGCTCCGGGAATATGCCCGCGAGCCCATTCCGATTCCTCGCGCGTGTCGACGAGGACGATCTTCTCGCCCGCATCCAGCCGCTTCTTCGTCTCGCGAAAATCTTCTTCCTTCACTCGCTGCTTCGCGTCTTGCACCAGCTTTACGAATGCCTCGCTATGATTCGGAGCCATCGCGTCACCTCGTCGATGATTTGAATCTGATCCCCGGCCGTCACTTCATGTCCCGCCAATTCGGTCCCACCTTCGTATCCACCACCAGCGGGACGCGCAGCTCGTGGACGCCCTGCATCACCTCTTTGACGACTTCCGTGAGCCGCGGAATTTCTTTTTCTGGCGCCTCAAACAGCAGCTCGTCGTGTACCTGCAAAATCATCCGCGATTTGAATCCGCGCGCCAGCCGCTTGTCGAGCTCGATCATTGCGAGCTTGATCAGGTCGGCCGCCGCGCCCTGCATCGGGGTATTCATCGCCGTGCGCTCGGCGAAATTCCGCAGGCTCGGCTGCGGCGAATTGATCTCCGGAATCGGACGGATGCGTCCGAACATCGACTTCGTGAATCCCGTGCGTCGTACCTCCGCGATCTGCCGGTCGAGCATCTTCTTCACTCCGCTGTAGCGCTCGAAATACGCAGCGATGAATTTCGCAGCCTCGCGCTGATCGATCCCGAGCTGCTGCGCCAGGCCAAACGCCGACAGCCCGTAAATCACGCCGAAATTGATTACCTTGGCCACGCGCCGGTGCTCGCGCGTCTGCAATAGTGGCGCCACGCCAAACACTTCCTGCGCCGTGCGCGAATGAATGTCCTCGCCGCGCCGGAACGCCTCCACCAGGATCGGATCCTCCGAAAGGTGCGCGAGAATCCGCAGCTCGATCTGCGAGTAATCGGCCGAAAGCAGCAGATGCCCCGGCGCCGCCACAAACGCCGCCCGGATTTCGCGCCCCAGATCGGTCCGCACCGGAATATTCTGCAAATTCGGGTTCGACGAACTCAGCCGCCCGGTCACCGCTCCCGTCTGGCTGAAGCGTGTGTGCAGCCTTCCGCTCGCGGGATGGATCAGCCGCGGCAGCGCATCGGCATACGTCGATTTCAGCTTCGCCAGCTCCCGGAATTCGAGCACCTTCCGTGGCAGCTCGTGAATCAGCGCCAGCTCATCGAGCACTTCCGCCGCCGTCGACCGCACCTTCGCCCGCGTTTTCCGCGGCGGCTGCAAATTCAGCCGGTCGAAAAGGACCTCCGCAAGTTGCTGCGGCGAATTGATTTTGAACTCGAAGCCCGCCAGCTCGAAGATGCTCTTCTCGATCTCGATAATTTGCTTCTCGGCGGCAGCCGAAATCTTTTCCAGCTCCTGCTGGTCCACGCGAACGCCCGCCGCCTCCATGCGCGCAAGCACGCCCGCGAGCGGCAGATCGATTTTTTCGTAGAGATCGACCAGCCCCAGCGCTTCGATCTCTTTTCGCAAAATCGGCGCGAGCCGCAGCAGAAAATCCGCGCGTTCCCCGGGCGCACCGGAAAGTGTCTGGTTCAGATGCCGCAGCACCACCTCGGCGAACGCGTGGTTCGCCGTCGTTGGGCGGATCAGGAAGGAATAGAGCGAGGTCGCGTGCCGAATCCCGCCCACGGCTTCGCCGTCCGCCGAAGAATCAGGCGCAGCGAGCAGCTGAAACAGCTTCGGATCGTGGACGACCTTCGGCCGCTTTTCATCGGCGAGCCATTCTTTCATCGCCGCAAGCGTTTTGTTGTCAGCCTCGTTCGCCGCGAACCGCGCCGATCCCGCTTTCGTCGACGCCTCCACACTCAGCACGCGCGTCCCGAATCCCTCGTCGTCCGGCTCCTCCGAATCGAGCGAAAGCCATAGCGCGGTTTCGTCCCCGCGCGGCGCGGACTCGAGGAATTTCCGCAGCGCAGCCGGCGATTCGAGAGCCGCATAATCCGTCGGACGCGTGTCCGCCACAGTCCCGATTTCTTTCAGCAGCGAAGTAAACCCAAGTTCGCCATACAGCGCGCGCAACGCACCAGCGTCCGGCTCTTGCAAGCGCAGCTCATCGAGCGCAAGCGGCACAGGCGCGTCGGTCGGAATCGTCGCCAGCTGCTTGCTCAGCCTCACGAACTCGCCGTATTTCTCCAGCGCCTCGCGATAGCTCGATCGCTTCACTTCGCTCGCGTGTTCGAGAGCTGCTTCGGCGCTGCCATACTGCTGGATCAGTTGCCGCGCGCCCACTTCGCCGATCCCGGCCTTGCGGCGCTCGCCGGGAGGCGTTTTCTCGTTCGGGTCGCGCGCCCCCGGAATGTTGTCGATCTGGTCGCCCATCAGCGCCATCACGTCCGCCACCTTCGACGGCGGCACGCCCATGATCTCCTCGACCTTCTTCTCGTCGGCGATCAGATCGCCCTTCGCCGGGTTGAGCGCCCGCACGCGCCCTCCCACCAGCTGCATCAGGTCCTTGTCGCTGGTCACGATATAGACGTCGAGATCCTCCCCAGCCGCCTGCCGCGCCAGGCTCCCGATCACGTCGTCAGCTTCGTACCCCGGGTATTCCAGGATGGGGAACCGCATCGCCTCGCAATATCGCCGCACGAACGGAATCTGCACCGCCAGATCGTCCGGCATAGGCGGCCGCTGGGCCTTATATGACGCAAACAGCTTGTCGCGAAAGGTCGGCGCCGACACATCAAACACCACGGCAACATAATCCGGCCGCAAGTCCTTGTGCTGGATCAGCCGCCGCATCATAGTGGCAAAGAGGTAGGGCACCTTGGTGGGGATCCCGGTCGACGTCTGCAGCCGGTCCATCGGCGCGTAGAACGCGCGAAAGATGTAGCCCATCGCGTCGACCAGAAAGAGCCGTTTTGGCGTTGGATTCTTAGCGAGCATGCAAATCAGCTGAATCTGAAGTATAACAGGACCGCCCTCTAGTGGCCCACGGTGGCCGCAAAGGCGCTTTATGAGCGGGGTAGTCGCTTTATTTTCTGTGGGTTAGAAAAATCGGCTCGACCGTGAGGATTGACCTTGACGATTGTCGAAAACAGTGGAATATTATTCCCAAGATGACGACAAATCCGACACTGAACTTCCCTGACTTCCCCACCCTCGATAATGTCCTGAAAGAACTCGAACAACTTTTGGCGACCCTAGTCGACGCTTGCTCGGAAGGAACGATCCACGTACGCGATTATGCGAGCCGCGAGAACGAGCCAATCGATTATGTGTTGGCTCCGAACCTCGTGCGTCACAAGATCAAGAAATACCTCGCGATGCGCGGACAGGATTCGACCAACGAGGACGACGATCTGAATCTTCTGAAAGTTGGAATTCCGAATAACGGAATCTGCGTTGAGGTTCCCGGTTTCGCGATCAGGGTCCTAAAATCCAGCGACGACGGAAGCGTCCCGCCCCCTGGAGATTCGTTACCGAGGCGGAATTTCTACAGTCAGCGGCAAGCACTTCTGAATTTCGAGGAATTCAGAAACGGAAAGGAGCGCGTACAGCCCACGTGGGGTCTGATCGTTCACTGGCTGGTTGATAGCGGCTACAACCTTCAGCGACTTTCAATTGCACTCCCCACGTCACCGGGAACTCAGGCTTCACCGAGGCCTGAATGTTTTTTTGACGAACCATTCTGGACGCCGCCTGCGCAACCTAAAGTTACAGCGATCGACTCAGTGCCGCCCCCATCGGACCTTAACGTGCGAGGCCTCGAAGAAGAGACAGAAGAGAAAACAGGAGAGGAAACTAAGAGCGAATGATTTATGGGGAGCGCATCCGCCAAGTTCGGGAACTCAAGGGTTGGACTCAAGAGCAAGCATCCGAGTCACTCGGCATCACGCAGGCCACCGTTGCGAAAATCGAGGGAGATCGATTAGGAGCCTCCGACCAGATCATTGAAAAGTTGTCGATAGCATCAGGGTTTCCTCCATCGTTTTTCAGCCGTGAACCCGAATCGGATTTCCCAGCGGGATCTCTGCTATTTCGCGCCCACGCGGCAATCACGGTGCGAGAGACGGCAGAAATCTACCGATATGCACAATTAACCTTCGGAATGTTCAACTGCATATTCCGGCAGAGAAAATTCAAACCACTCCCGATAAATCTTCCAACTAATCCTAGCGGTGACCCCCGAGATGCGGCTGCGCTGACAAGAAGCGAACTCGGGCTCTCTCCAGACAAACCGATTCCAAATCTGACGCACGCCTTGGAAAATGCTGGAATCTTGATTTTAGCACTGCCAAAAACGTTTGAGCACCGCGACGCATTTTCCCTATGGTCCGGGTTCGACCGCGCGCGCCCGGTAATCGTTCTTGCTGGCGGAAAGTCAGGGGACCGCCTGCGAATGAACATGAGCCATGAACTTGGGCATCTTGTTATGCACAAGCCCATAGTGAATCCGCTTCATGAGATGGAGAAACAAGCATTTGAGTTCGCCGCTGAGTTTCTAATGCCCGCGAAGCAAATGCGATTAGAGATTATTCCTCCAGTCAATCTGGACATGCTAGGACGATTAAAGCAGCGTTGGGGGGTTTCGATACAGGCTCTGATTTATCGCTCTAGGGAGCTGGGAATTATCAACGCCCGCAAGTATACATATTTGTTTCAGCAGCTCTCAGCCCGCGGTTGGCGAATGCGCGAACCCAGAATGTTCGACATAGCAGTCGAGAAGCCGCGCCTGATGCGCCAGCTAGCAGAAATAGTGTATGGGAACCCGATTCGCTACAAGAAACTAGCTGAAGACGTTGGGATACCGGAAAATCTGGCGCGGTCAATCATCGAGGCTCACGCCAAGCGAACACCCGAGCCCACAACGCACTCGGCTCCGTCCGGTTCGGACAAACCCAAGGCAGATGTCGTGCAGTTCAAGAAAACCAAGGCTTCGGCCTCTTAGGCTACCGCGCCGGGGCTGTCCAGCGATTGTCTTTTGTTTGCGTGGGCACGCTTTTCGCGGTCCGCCCTCGCCTGCGGCCAGCCTGGATAGGCCAACAGCCGCTCGCACTTGGCGGCCTTTTTCCCCGGCTCGGCCTATATGGGAATAGCGGGCCTATCTCGCGGCGGAACAAGCCGGCAAACACCGCGGGCTCAAACCAGGCCGCGATCGGGTCGCCCCGATGAGGCCCTATCGTCTGCCATTTTGCCCGGTCCGCCTCGCTTCCTATCCCACGGCAGACAAGTACGGCGCTTTGTGATAGTTGTGAAATATTTCGGCCCGCGTTTGCGTATCTAATCATGGACAGGCAAAAGACGACCGGGGCGATGAGCGAAGCGGAACTGGCGCAATTGCTGTCCCAGGTC
>Ga0335075_10005930_pt1 | contig 18887 bp, 12 predicted proteins | sample Lox_Sample_24_FD_206723 | JGI IMG/M metagenome (GOLD analysis project Ga0335075, IMG submission 206723) | Soil microbial communities from Loxahatchee National Wildlife Refuge, Florida, United States - Lox_Sample_2.4 | ecosystem: Environmental > Terrestrial > Soil > Wetlands | place: USA... | reverse complement strand
CGTTCACGTCTTGGTAATCCCACCGGCGCGACGCTCAGCTATTTCCTGAAAACTAAGCCGAACGGACCGGTCAGTCTCTCTGTAACGGACCAGCAAGGCCAAACGGGTATCTTCTTCTCTGATACGGGCAGCAACAAACTGGATGTCGAAGCGGGCATGCACCGCGTGAACTGGGATCTGCGTTATCCCGTGCCATCCGATATTCAAGGCGGTGGCCCTTACGACGAACGGCCTCCCCGCGGCGTGATGGCACTCCCCGGCCGTTATACAGTGAATTTCACGATTGCGGGCCATGTCTACACTCAGCCATTGACCGTAGTGAATGATCCTCGGTCAAACACTTCCCAGGACGCTTTGCTGGCAGAATATCAGCTCGCGACGAACCTCATGAGCGCCCTCGACCGCGATCATCAGGCCGTGAATCAAATCCTGCGAACCCGCGCGCAGTTGAAACAGCTTCGCCAGCGCCTTGCCGATGACGCCAGCGCTAAAGAGATCGTCTCTGCAATCGATGCCGTGGACCAGAAGGCCGGCTCAATCGAAGACGTACTCTACGAACCCAAGGCCAAGACTAGCGAAGAACTGCTCAACTTTCCGACCGAATTGAACAGCAAGATCGCCTACCTGGAAGACGAAGTCGATTTCGGGGATGGCGCCCCTACCGAGCAGTTCCAGCAGATGGCCCGGGAATATCTGCAGGAGCTGCAACAGCAAATCGGCAAGTGGCGCCAATTGCGGGAAAACGAACTGGCCGCGCTAAATCGGCAGATAGAACAAAAACATATTCCTGTGATCTTTGTACCGCCCGTGCCGAACACAGCGCGTACCCCGAAGGCGGACGCGGTAACGCCGTCCGCGAAACGTTAACCTAAAGCACCACACATGTCGCGCGGAGTCTGGCGCTAACAACGGTATGAAAGTTCTCTTCATCGGCGGAACGGGCGTGATCAGCTCGGCGTGCACGCGGCTTGCCTCCGTTCGCGGCATCGATCTGACGCTTCTCCGTCGCGGACAGCATGCCGCGAGCATTCCTTCCGTCGTCAAGACGATCGTGGCAGACATCCACGATGCGTCGACCTGCGCGCAAGCCTTGTCAGGCGCGTCTTTCGATGCGGTCGTGGATTTTCTCGCCTTCACTCCCGCCGACATCGAACGCGATCTGCAACTGTTCGGCAATCGGACGCGCCAATATGTCTTCATCAGTTCCGCCAGCGCATACCAAAAGCCGGTTCCCAGCTATCCGATCACCGAATCCACGCCGCTCGGGAATCCGTACTGGCAATATGCCCGCGACAAAATCGCCTGCGAACAGCGCCTGATGCGCGCGTACCGCGAAGACAATTTTCCAGTCACGATCATCCGCCCTTCGCTCACCTTCAACGAGACCTGGATTCCGCTCGTGATCAACAGCTCGCCTAAGCCGTACACCATCGTTGACCGCATGCTGCGCAGCGAGAAAGTGATCGTGCCCGGCGATGGCTCTTCGCTCTGGGTCATCACGCACAGCAGCGATTTCGCGAAAGGCCTCGTCGGCCTGCTCGGCAATCCGCGCGCAATCGGCGAAGCGTTTCACATCACGACTGACGAAGTAATGTCATGGGACCAGCTGTATCAAACGGTCGCTGCTGCGGCCGGAGTCGAACCCAAACTCGTCCACATCCCGTCCGACTTCATCAGCGCCTGCCTGCCCGACCAGCGCGGCCGGCTGCTAGGCGACAAAGCTGTAAGCGTCATCTTCGATAACAGCAAAATCAAACGATTCGTCCCTGATTACCGCGCGACCACCACTTTCGCCGAGGGAATTCGCCAGTCGCTTGCTTGGTTCGCCGCCGATCCCGCGCGCCGGCAAATTGACTCCGCCACGAATGCCGCGTGGGAGAAACTCATTGTCGCGTACGAAGGCGGACTGAACGCAGCCGCCCAAAGTTTTCGTTAGCCAGTCTGCATCGGACAAATTTCCAACGCGCCCGAAGGACATCTGGTTCGACGCCGCGCTCGATTCCTCTGCGCCGCACGCTCGAAATCTCGCCGCGCGCGATCAGAACAACAATTTGATGGCTAGCTGAACGATTCGTGGATTCACGCTGGTACTTGTAATCGTTCCAAATATGTTGCTCAGCGCCAGCATGGGCGCGCCGCTCGCGTTCACCTCCGCTGTACCCACATTCGTACTCGGATCGCTGAACGACGGAGTGTTAAAGGCGTTGAAGAACTCGCCGCGGAATTGCAGGTTGCGCGCTTCGTTCAAACGAACGTCTTTGATTACCGCGACGTCGAAATCCTCTTGTGCTGGTCCGCGCACGATGCTCGTTCCCGCGTTGCCGAAGGCCGTGGCGCCATCGGCCGTAATCACGGGAGGCGCAGCAAGACACGAAGTGGTGAAGTAGTGATTCAGCCGGCCCCCGATAGAGCCGGGAGTCAGCAGGCTCGCGTGGGTGCAGCCTGCCGCGAGGTCAGGGAAGTCAGTCGCGCCGGCACCGAGAAACGCGTTGTTGGCATCCGTGTCGGTAAAGGTGAGCCAGTCTCCGCTCTGGAACGTGACGACGCCTGCGACTTGCCACCCGCCCAGGACTCTTTGACTCCATGCCCCTTTCACCGGCCCGGGCAGATCGTAAAGATAGCTGACGATCAGGCGCTGCGGTCGGATGAATGGATCGAAGCCATAGTTAGCGTTAGGATCATTCTGATTTCCGATCAACTGGCCGCCCAATCGCGCCGCAGTAGCGTAGGAGGGATCATTTTCGAGCGCCGTCGCCCAGGTGTAAGATGCCAAAAACTCAAGCCCGCGGCTGAGTCGCTTACTGACCGACGCCTCCAGCGCGTTGTACGAGGAACTGCCGGTGGATTCAACCTCCAGCGCTCCGTTAGGAGCGAAACCCAGATAAGGCTGGCGCTCGGGCAAGTTGGCCGCGGTGTTCTCCGTCAGTCCGCGCACCGGCGTCGACGGACTCGCCTCGAGCGCCTGATCGAACAGCTTGCCTAACGAAAGGTGATTCGCCTGTGAGCCGTGATAGCCAACCTCAAGCAGCCAGTTATCGAAGAACTCCGCTTGCAGGTTCAGCCCGTAATCCTGCGATCGCGCGGGCTGGTATTGCGGTGAAAAAATTATGGGACTCAGTGCGGTGGTCGGAGAATAGGGCAGGAACTGCGGAAAATCAGGGGCTGGTGGAAGCGCAGTAGTCGGGCTTGCCGGCGGCACGTAGACGAACTGCCGATATAAACCGAAAGGAGGTGCCGAGAGCAGCTGCACGTACGGCTCTCCGGTGGAGCGGGTGTAAAAGAGGCCGTAGCCACCCCGCAGGACAAATCGCCGGTTGTGCGGCAACTGCCACGCGAACCCGAGTCGCGGCTCCCAATCGTTCTCCCCCGCGTCGTTGAGGGCTGAAGTGTTGCTGCTCCGCACAACGCCAGTTGGCAGGATGCCGGAAAAGTTCGAAGCGACCACATATCCATCAACCGTGCCACTGGCAGGCGGGTTGGGATTAACGTCGCCGAGATCCATAGTCGACTGGCGACCGAGCGCGTCGCCAATCGCACCTTGGAATTCGTAGCGCAGCCCGAGATTAAACGTTAGTGTCGGCTTAACTCGGTAGTTGTCCTGAATGTACGCATCGGCGTTCGTAGCTCTATAGGCACGAGCCGTCAGGCCCGGAACATCAGCTGACTCGAGCACGTTGCCGAGCAGGAAATCTGCGAAAGTGGGATAAATCAGGGCCGCGAGGAAGTGAAACCGGTCCTGGTTCATCTGACTGCGCGTGATTCCGCCCCCGAAATGCAAATCGTGGCTCCCTCGAACGTAGCTCAGCGAATCGCTGAACTCATAGAAGTTTTGCGCAAGTCGTAAGCCCTCGCCCCAGCCGCCGATGTCGAATCCGCCCTCGGGCGAAGGAAGTATGCCGATCGCAGGATACGGGTTATCGAACGCGGGCGCTGTAGCGCACAGGCTTGTGAGCGTAACGACTCCCGATATGCTCGCCGAACACCCCGGTAGCGCGTACGTAACGTTGGGATATTCTTGGTCCAGCGCCGAAGGCAATCGATGGAAGCCAAACGTCATCTGGTTCAGAAGGTCATCAGTGATTAAACGAGTAGCCGTCACTGAAATTACGCGAGCGTCCGTCGGAATAGCTTGAGGGAATCCACCCGCGTTGAACACCGGAAGGCCGAACGGGTTCGAAGGATATTCCTCCACCTGCCGGCTGTTGAACCAGAAGAAGTCGAACGCCAGATGTGTTTTCTCGCTTGCGTACCAATCAATGTCGCCGAGGTACTGATCGTCGTTGTAGGTGCAAGCGGAACTCAGGATTGTGGCGCCGGTTGCAGTATTTTGTGGCGCAGGAATCATGAAGGCGCCGCCAGGCAGCTGAGCGTTCAACAGGGAAATGGCCAGCGGCGAGATCGTGCTGCCGGGACCGATCACTTGCCCTAAAAACGTAGGATAGCCCGCGAATTCGCTGAGCAGCGCTGCAGGCGTACGACTGTCGCCGCTGTTGGTAAGGGCCACGGGCAGGCTGCCCGCCGACAAGCAGCCCGACGTCAAACCGTCCTTTTGCCGCGTACCCTGATAAGAGCCGAAGAAGAACAGTTTGTTTTTTTCGACCGGGCCTCCCAGCGTAAAACCGAATTGGTTTTGATCGAGCACCCCGCGCGGCTGGCCGCTGGCCTTGAGAAAGAAATCGTTGGCATTCAAGGCTGAGTTGCGAAAAAACTCCCAAGCGTCGCCGTGGAAAGCGTTCGTTCCGGACTTCGTGATTACATCCACGTTGGCGCCGGCGTTGCGCCCGTAGGCCGCGTCGTACATGGCCGTCTGCACTTTGAATTCCTCGATAGTGTCGGGGTTGGGCACGGGGACGCCGCCACTCATATCGCTTGCACCCATCAAATCGTTCACTCCGATGCCGTTCATTTGCGTGTTGTTGTCGGTCGTTGCAGCTCCCGAAACTGAATAGCCGCCTCGGGCAGCTGCCTGGCTCGTTGTACCACGGCCGAGTGCCGAAGCATCGTTGATGTCGCCGGAGACGCCCGGCGACAGGCCGAGAATCTGCGTGTAGTTGCGGCTGTCCAGCGGCAGGCTCTCTATCATGCGTTCGTCGGTAATGTGCCCGAGCGCGCTCGAGACGGTCTGCAATTGGCTGGCCTCGGACGCGACGGAAACGGCTTGCCCGATCGAGCCAATTTGCATCCGAACGTTCAGCGTCGCCGTTTCGGTGACTTCCACCGGAATGCTGGAATAAGTGGAGGTCTCGAATCCGCTCTTTGAAACTGTCACTGAATAGCTTCCCGGCCTCAACAGAGGCACGAGATAGGCGCCACGCGCTCCAGAATCCGCTGTGCGCCTCTCGCCGCTCGCCCGGCTCGTAACTCGAACTCTGGCCCCCGGCACCACGGCGCCGCTCGGGTCGGTAACCGTTCCACCGAGCGCGCCCGTGTCTGCCGTTTGCGCGGCAGCATGTCCAGCCCCCAGCGACACAATCGCGAACGCGACGCCGACCACTGTCACGATTAAGCCGGCTCCCCCCTGGCGTCTCTCCAATTGGCCTGTCACGTCCGCCCCTTCCCCACACCGCATCTCCGGTATACAATATCCGGCTATGAGAACCATTGGCATATCTATTATCGCGATCTTAATGGCGGCCGCGCCTGCGGTCGCGCAACGAACCCACAACCAATACGAACCGGGAAACGGGCCGGGCGCGGGCCAGAAGCTCCTTGCGCAGTTTGCCGGCAAATGGAGCGTCGTTAACACCTTCTACCCGGCGCAAGGCGCACCGAGAGTCAGCAAGGGGACCTGCAAACAGTACATGGTCCAGGATGGAAAATTTCTTGAGTCGGATTTCACCTTTTTCAATGCTAACGGCACGAAGAGCACCGGTACCGGAATCTCCGGCTTCGATCCGAAGACGAATCGCTTCACCACTGTCTGGTTCGACTCGCGGCGCACGGAGATGTCCATTCGTCAAAGCGACGGCACGTTCGATGGCAAGAACATCGTCCTCTGGTCCACGGCCCTCGATCCCGATGACCCTGGCCGGAAGACCGTCGCGCGCGGGCACCTTGAAGACAACGGCCACGTTCTCGTATACGCTCATTACTTCATCGGTGCTGGAGGAAAAGAGCGGAAGATGTTCGAGATGTTGATGACGCGCCAGTAGTTTTCGCCGAACGTCCCCGGCGTACCAAACCGGCCGAACTAGCCGCCTGGCGATCCGAAGTGTCAATGTATACGTTATACATCTAGTTCGGGCGCATCCCCCTCGCTCCAAATTCTTATCTTTTCGTCACGTCCTCAGACAAATTCAGCAGCCCAGAACCTTCCTTTTGCGTCTAATTGCTTCGAGACGATAAAAGCGAAGGGTGGTGGAACTTTAGCGTTTCGGCAGACGTATTACATAGTGAAGCAAGGGGGCAAGGTGGAGGAACCCATGGAAACACTGTTGGAACACGATCTGGATATCGAAGATCTGCGCAACCACCCCGCAAGAGCCGTGAATGTGCTGCGCGACTTGCTATCGAATGGAGCGAATCTGCTGCCGGATCCAAAGCGGGCCGGATTCTACGAACTGCACAACGAATCGACCGCATATTACATCCACATTTCGCCCGTAACAGGCAAAATCATTCTGCTTGCAACTTGGCCTATCCGTGCTTCTCGGGCGGATTAGGAGCGCTTCGAATCACCCGTTGTCAGGCTGCCGTGACCTGATGCTTCGAACGTTGCGGCGCCGTTGGGAAAGTATTGCACCGCGTACTTCAGATACCGTAACCTCAGGAAACCAGGTCCGACGCCTTGATGTCGAGGTCCTTCAGAATTGATTTTTTCAGCTTGTAAACCGATGGGCTCGCGCTCGACTGTCCGTAGATGAAATCGCCGTCGGCCTTGGAGAGTTTCACCGTCAGCTTCTTTCCATCTTTCTTCGTGAAATCCACTTCGATGGCCGGCTTCGCGAATTTCGAAAGAATCGCCGCCGAAGGATGATCGATAATCGCGTCCGCCTTGGCCGACGTCAGGGGGTCGAACAGTTTCCATGTAGCGGCGGTCTTCCCTTTGTCAGTCGCCGGCGAATCGATCAACCACTCGAAATCGCTCCCCGGCTTGCGCCCCAGCGTTGTCGTCCCGTTCGAATCCTGCAAACTGACGCCGTTACAGTCGGCCTCGGCAATGTGAACGAAATCCTTATCGCGCAAATCGCCAAAGCCCTGGTTCAACTTCTTGTACAGGTCGGCGTTGATCAGGAATATCGTTGGACGCGAATCGTCGCGTGCAAAATAGTTGTCGCCTTCTTTCTTCCCGACCTCCAGCGTCTGCATTTTCCCTTTGTCGCTGATCGCCGTAAACGTGATTGCCGGATGCGCCAGTCCGTATTTCGCCAGATTGTCCGCTTTCTCGCTGGCGACTGTCGTGAACGTCCCGCCCGATACCGCCGAGACCAGCGAACTCACCCCGTCGCTATCCGCGCGCGCATCCGATGGCTTCGTGAAATTCCATTCCGGCGAGTAGTTGACCGTCTTCTTGGTGAGCGCCAATTCCCCGCTGGAATTCTTCAACTCGACCGACGTAGTCGAGTCCGAATCGATGTGCAGCACCTTGCGGTCGCGTAAATCCTCAATCGGCTTGTTGCTGTCGGTGTACAGCGACAGTGGAAGCAGCGACACACTCTTCTGCCCGTCGATCACGCTGTATACGTATGAGCCGGTGAAATCCTTATCTCCGATCAGGATTTTGTGTTTCGCGCCGCTTTTTGTCTGGAAATCGAGTTCGAGCTGCGGCGTATCGAGGCCGAATGCCTTTAATCGGTCGGGCGTGCCCGGCTCCGTCTGTGTGACGTGCGCCGACGCAAGCCCGTCCACTATCCCGTTGATCGCCGGCTGATCCGCGCCGGTATCTACCGGTTGCGTGAGATTCCAGCTTCCATCCTGCTTCGCCAGCTGAATCGTCGGCTCGTCCGTCTGTCCCGGATGGAGAATCGTCAGGTCGGCTACATCCGATGATTGCAATGAAAACGCGGGCTTCCCGTTGTCTACTGTCGCCGCGGAAGGATTCTTGCTCTTCCGCCACTGAAAATAGTAAACGGCGCCACCCAGAATAATTGCGCAGACTACGACGATGAGCGTGGGTTTCTTGATCATAATTTCTCGCTTCGTTCTGTTACCGGCGTTTCACCCAGATAACAATTCCGGAAACGATCACGATTCCAGGCAGAAGAATCAGGTCGAGCCACCACAGAAACGTCGACTGCGCTTGCGTCAGTGTGACGTTCCGGCTCGTCGCAGATTTCGGCCGGATCGAGATCAGGTTTGAATCCTGCGCAAGCCAATCCACCGTATTGAAGAAGAGATCGCCGTTGTGTTGCAGATTGATCCACTGGTTCGCGGCGTAGTTGGAGTTGCCGATCACCACCAGGCGCGCCTGCTTGCCGCCCTCCTCTTTCGTCGCGGCCACGCCGATGGAAAGCGGCCCGGCCGTGTCCGTCTTCGGATCGAACTTCACCTCCTTCACCGCCAGGTTCGGAATGGTGAAGCTCTGTCGAGAAGTCTTCAGCAGTTCCACGTCTTCCGGCTGCATCTTCGATTTGTCCGCAATCGAAACCGTTCGCGCCAGCGGAAAGAACGTCATGCCGTGCTCGAGATCCTTTGTGATCGGGCTCTCACCATAATCGACCACCAGCGGCACCGCCGGACCAGTCCCAAAGAGGCGTCCTACACCGCTCGCATCGACAATCACGTTCGTGCCCACGTCGAGGTTCCAGTCTTTGTACACGGCTTCGAGGTTCGGATCCTGCTGCCCCTTCTGGCTGATTGGATCCTCTTCGATCAGCGCCTTTCCGCCGTTGTCGAGATACTTCTGGATCATGGCCGTTTCCTGCGGGAAATAGCCTGTCATTGGCCCGGCCACCACCAGCACGTCACAATCCGACGGAACCGCATCGCTCTGCACCAGATTCACCGACTTCGTGTCGTACCCTTCCTTCTTCAGTCCATCATCAGCCGCACTGTAACCGCGTCCCCCGGTGTCGGTCAGCGACTTCTCACCGTGTCCCGTGACGAAGCAGACCGTTTTCACTTTCGCCGTCGTCACTTTCAAAATCGCGCTCGTGACGTCTTGCTCCGTAATCGCGCCGTCCGCATCGGCTTTGATCGGCTCCTTGTGAGTCCCTGACGCCGCGATCACATCGCCGACGTGCTGCGCGCCGTATTCCTGCGCTACTTCCGGCTTTTCCTGCGGATCGATCTTCAGGTACTTCACATGCGAATTCAGGTTCGTGTATTCCGACATGAGATCGTCCACCTGCTGATTCGGAGTTTTCGCGAATCGCGCAATCGTGACGTCCTCTTTGAGCCCTTTGACGATCTTCTTGCTTTGCCCAGAGAGCGTGTAGAGGTGCTCGGTGGTCAGGTCGAACTGCTTATGATACGTATAGCCTAGATAGTTCACCACGATCAAAATTCCAACCACTGCCAGCGTCAGGATTGTCGTGTTCGTTCCAAGCTGCGACGACCGCTTTGAAAAATAATTGCGGATATTCGGGAATCCCAGAACGATCGATCCCAGAACGAGCACTCCGCCAGCGATCAACAGAATCTCGCTGAACCGCATCAGTTCGCCCTGCATCGAGTAGCGCACGTAGCTCGAAATCAGCAGCGCCACGCCCAGGCTGAGCGCGATTTCCGCCCATTGCGAGCGGGTCCATTTCATTGAAAGTGCTTTCTTCTTTTCGTTTTCTTTGGCCATATCGGTTCCTCAGGCCCTCCGCCAGCGCATCGAGTCGACGGAACGAACCGTCAAAAAGACGAACAGAAAAATGAAGCTGCCGTAATAAACCAGACTCGAAGTGTCGACCATCCCACGGGTGAAGTCATCGTAATGCTTGATCACTCCAAGGTACCCGAGCACCGTGGCTACTGCGCCCGACGCGTTCTGGCCGATGTCCAACACCCAGAGAAGCAGAAACGCCGCAAACGTCAGCACAGCGGCGATAATCTGATTTTCCGTGAGCGACGAAATGAACGTCCCCAGCGCCGTCAGCGAAGCCCCGAGCAACAAAAGGCCTCCATACCCGGCGGCCATTACCCGCAACGGCGGCATCGGATCGCTGTGCACATACATGAAAAACATATAGGCCAGCGTCGGAACCAGCATCAGCGCAAACAGGGAGAAAGAAGCCAAAAACTTGCCCAGCACGATATTCCCTTCCGTGATCGGCGACGTCATCAGCAGCTCCATCGTGCCGCGCTTTCGCTCTTCGGAATAGACGCCCATCGTCAGGATCGGCGTGAAGAAGAGAACAAGCGTCGATAGCAAACCGAAGAAGCTCCGCATCACCTGCGACGGAACGTCGATGTTCTGCATCATCCCGTACTGCATCCCTTCCATTTGCGCTTGTAGCTGCTGTCGAATCATGAACGAGAGAATGGCGTTGAAGAAATACGCGCCGACAAAAATAAAAATTCCGATGAACACGTAGGCGATGGGCGAGACGAAATAATGTCCCATCTCCTTGCGGTAAATTGCCCAAACGTTTTTCATTTGCGGAACTGCTCCTTAATTCGCGGGCTGCGCGTGCGTTGCGTCGTCCGTGGTCAACTCGAGGAAGATATCTTCCAGGCTCAGGCTGACGCCTCGAAGCTCGAATAGCGGCCAGCCCTTTTCGATTACCTTGGCCGCCAGTTCGCTGCGGATGTCTTTGCCGGGCGTCGCTTCCACATTCAGCGCCACGTGGCCGTCGGAATGCGCCGCTTCCACCTGCACGCGCTTCGCGCCTGGGACTTGCCCCAGCGCCTCGCGTACGGCAGCTTCCGGCGCTTTTACCTCGAGCCGTACGCGCTGCCCGCCCTTGAGCTGCGTCGTCAGGTTCTGCGGCGTATCCACCGCGGCAATCTTGCCCTTATTGATGATTACCACGCGGTCGCACGTCATACTCACTTCGGGAAGAATATGCGTGGAAAGGATAATCGTGTGCGTTCCGGCGAGTCCCTTGATCAAGTGACGCACTTCGATGATTTGTTTCGGGTCGAGCCCCACCGTCGGCTCGTCCAGAATGATCACATCCGGGTCGTGCACCAACGCCTGCGCAATCCCCACACGCTGCTTGTACCCGCGCGAGAGCCGCTTGATTAATTCGTTCCGCTTATCCGCAATACTCGTCTTTTGCAACGCGTCCGAAATGCGGTCGGCCCGTTTCTCTGCCGGGACATTCTTGATGCGCGCCACAAAGTCCAGATACCCCTCGACGCTCATGTCCGGGTAAACAGGAGGCGCCTCCGGCAGGTAGCCGATGCGCCGTCGCACTTCGAGCGATTCGTTGAATACGTCGAATCCGCCGATACGAGCGGTACCGGAGGTCGCCGGCATAAATCCGGTCAGGATCCGCATCGTCGTGGTTTTTCCCGCGCCGTTCGGCCCCAGAAAACCGAGGATTTCGCCTTTATTTACTTTGAACGATACGTGGTCGACTGCTGTGACAGAACCGTAGGCCTTCGTTAAATCCTGAACTTCTATCAATGCACTCCTCCAATAAATGCCCCCAGGCAGACTCACTTGCCGGAGACAGGCCTCCTTGCCGAGGCAACTCTGCCCGCCATCGCGGGCCTGTCCGTCCTGGCCGATAAGAGGGAACAGCAGGACTGCAGTGTTCCATCGAACCGACTTTTATACCAAAAACGAACCGGGTAATTCAAAACGAGAAATACCGCCGGCAGATCTCTGGAAGACCCAGCCTCCTTGTGATGCAAAAACACACCGCCCCCGTTGCCACGTAGGGCAAGCATGTGGAGGAAGCAGAGGAAGCAAAAGAGGTAAAAGAGGTAAAGGAAAGAGCCAAAACAGATGCGCCTCTCTGCTCGCTTACTGCCTGCACTGCCGCGCGAATGCGTTCCCGCGTTAGATCGATGCCGCCCACACAACCATGCCGTTTGCTTTTTCCCGTGCCTCCTTTGCTTCTCTGCGTTCGCTGCCTCGTTTGCTTCGATTTTCCTCCCGCTTCCTTGCTTCTCGTCTCCTTGCCTCCTGCTCTTCCTTCGCGCGCCAATTCCTCCGGTTTTGTCTTTTCCTCTACTTCCCTGTATCTCCTTTGCTCCCTCTACTTCCTTCGTTCTACCTAGGCAACGACTCCTGCTCTCGCCGCATCCACATGGGCTGAAAATTCGCTTGGTCTCGGCATTGTTAATTCGTCGCGGTGGTCTCGCGGGCGCTTCGAATCTCGGCCTGAGCGTACCGCCACGGGCGGGAGATGTGCGTTGACACTCCCCCAGCGTTTTGTTATTCAAGTCACTTTGGTTGGAGCTGAGGTTTCCTGCTGGCAGGCAGGTCTACCCGCCGTAAGCGGGCGTCTTAACGTACACCTCATCCCGGCCTGGGCGGGTGGTCCAAACGGAAGTAATCCAAAGGTGATATGAACAATCTGAACGCGCATGCCCGAGTGTGCCAGCCATCCCCATCCACGCTTACCGGCCGTTCGACGCGTCTGGGCTTCGGTCGTGGCGCTTTCTCTCTAGTGGCTTCCGTTTTCGTAATCCTGTTCCTGCTCTCCGGTTGTACCAGTTCGGGCGGTCCGGCCATCGTAATCCAAATCACTCCGACCTCTGCCAGCGTCGACCAAGGCCAAACGCTCGCCTTCACTGCTAATCTCGCCAATGACCTGCGCGGCCAGGGCATCACGTGGAGTCTTTCGGGATCGAGCTGCGCTGGAATCACGGGCGCGGGCAACAGCGGTTGCGGTGATCTGTCGAGCGTTACCACTCATTCCGTCACTTACACCGCTCCCAGCGGCCTCTCTTCAACGTCGCTGAGCGTTACGCTGACCGCCACCGCCATCGCCAACACAAGCAACACGAAAACGGCCACGATCACTGTCGAGCCTGCTCTCACCTTCAGCAACATAACGGGCACCCTGCCGAACGGCTCTAACGGCGTTCCGTACAGCCAATCGATCGGCGTCACCGGCGGCGTCGCGCCATTGACGTTTACACTCGTTGCCGGCAGCGGCACCTTGCCTGCTGGCCTCACCATGAATCAATCGGGCGTTATCAACGGCAGGCCAACGGGCCCCCTCAGCGGCGCACCTAATCCTTCCGTTTTCACAGTCCAGGTAACCGACGACTCGACGACACCCACATCCGCCACGCAACAATACTCAATCTACGTTTCCCCCGCGCCGACGCTTCAACTGACCGCCGTTTCGCCTTTGCCAACCGGCTATCCGAACTATTTCTACAGCACCGCCGTTTCGACCACGGGTGGGGTGCGTCCCTTCACGTTTTCTCTAGTCAGTGGATCCTTGCCGCCGGGCTTGAACCTCAATACTTCAAACGGTGTAATCAGTGGCACTCCGACTGCCGCGAGCAGCACGCCTTACACTTTTACGGTACAGGTCAGCGATTCCACCCTTCCGACCAGCCAGGTCGTGCAGGAACAGCTCGCGATCAGCATTCAAAATCCGCAGCCCCTCTCGATTTCGCCGTCTTCCCTCCCGTCGGGCCAGACCGCGACTCCATATTCGGCATCATTCTCGGCGAGTGGAGGGATTCCCAACGCCAACGGTCAATACACTTGGGCGATCACCTCGGGGCAACTCCCTCCCGGCCTGACCTTCAATCCCGCCAGCGGCACAATTACCGGCACGCCGCTACTCGTTACCACTTCCAATTTCACCGTTCAGGTCAGCGATTCCGAAACGCCGCCGGCAACCTTGTCTGCCAACTACAGCATTTCGATCACGGCCGGAACCAACAACAATTCGCTCATGACCGGCCAATACAGTTTCCTGTTCCAGGGCTTCGACTCCGATGGTACCGTCGCCTTTAGCGGCTCTCTCACCACCGACGGCAACGGCAAAATCACTAGCGGTGTATTCGACAGCAATCGAGTGTCGGGCGTGATCGGCGGTATCTGTATACAGAGCGGCTGCGTGTCGGTGCCACCAGCCAGTCTCACTGGCACCTACAGCGTTGGAACCGATGGCCGCGGCAAAATGGAACTGATCGCTACCACTTCGCTTCCCGCTCTCACTGTGACGCTGGACTTTGACCTCGTCCTCGATTCGAACGGCAACGTCCACTTCTTCGAAGACAACTCCACTACAACGAACACTGATCCCAAAAAGACCCACGGACTCGGCATTATGAAACCCTCTCCAGACTCCTTCGCGTCCGGTAGTTTCAGCGGAAATTACGCTTTCCTCTTTACCGGCGTGAACAGCTCGGGCAATCCCACCGCGCTTGGAGGAGTTGTCCACTCGAATGGCACCGGCAACATCGGCGCCCCGGGAAGCGGCGCGAACGGCGACTATAATGAGGGTGGTACGTTCAGCTCGCAACTTGCGGTGACCGGTACATATACCTTTATTTCCGGTACGCACGGAGAAGCAGAATTAACGTTCGACTTGCCCGGCAAATCTCCTTACACCCTGACATTTGCCTATGACTTCGTCAGCCCCAGCGACGTTTTCTTCCTGGACATCGATCCCACCGACGCCACGCATCCGCGCCTGAGCGGCGAAATGATCCTTCAGTCGCCCACAACTGCCTTTGACGCGACAGCTCTCAGCGGCCCCAGCGTCGCAACGGGAACCGGACTGAACGGCAAGAATTCCAGTGTGTTTGCCGGCCTCCTGGCCCCCGCCACGGCTAACTGCGCGGTGGGAATAGCAAACTGCGTCGCGCTCACCTACGACGAAAACGACGCAGGCACCATCGATAGTCCATCGCTCGTCGGTAATTTCCAGATCAACCCGAATGGGCGCGTCGCGTTCACCTTCAACCAGCTGAATGGAACACAGCTTACACCCGTCTCGGCGCCGCGCCTTGCCGTCGCTTATCTCTATGGGGCCGGACAAGGCTTCATCATAGGCGCGGACAGCTCGGTGACTTCCGGTCTGCTCGATCAGCAGGAAACCGGCGTCACGTTCGCCGACTCCTCGATCAACGACAATTACACGCTCAACGCCGCCTTCCCTGCCGATAATCAGACCCCCAATGTGATCGGTCAAACGATCGCAAGTGGAACGGGCTCGCTCCTCGGCACAATCGACGAAGTCACGCCGCCGCCGGCGTCGAATCTGACCCAATCCGTTACGCCGAATCTCGATCAGTCGCTCGTCGCCACGTACGGCAGTATTTCGGCAACCGGACGCGCAACTATGACCAGCAATTCTCCGGTTGGTTTCCCCACCAATCTGGTGTTGTATATTGTCTCGCCTGGCAGTTTCCGGGCGATCTCCATGGATCCGAGCGACCAAAATCCGCAGGTGTTCTTCTTTGACCACTGATCGAACGACAATCGCCGCTGCTGCCGCGTTGGCCCTCGGTGCGGCGATGCTCTTTCAGGTGGGCGTCGCCCGGCAGGGGCTGCCGCCTCCGCCAGGCGCTCGTGTGGTTACGATCAGTCCCCGCCCCGGCTTTTTCAACGAACCTTCCGTCGCCATCGATCCCAATAATCCCAGCCACATTGCCGCTGCATTTCAGTCGCCTGCCACCGTCTCTTACTCGCAGGACGGAGGTTTGAACTGGCAGCTTGCCGGCGGTGCTGCGCCGAACGACTACAAAGTCTCCGGCGACGTTTCTATCGCGTACGACATTCTCGGCCACGCAGTTCTCTGCTATATCGCTTTCGACAAGCTCGGCACTCCGCAGTATTGGGCCCACAATGCCACTCGCAACGGTGTCTTCGTCCGCCGCTCACTCGACGGCGGTAAAACCTGGGAGCCCGACGCCGTCGCCGTCGACGCTCAACCTACCCGTCCCGACATGCCCTTCGAGGACAAGCCATATCTCGTCTCCGACGACAATCCCAATTCTCCCTTCGCCGGAAATCTCTACCTCGGCTGGACCGAGTTCAGCCTGACCAAATCGATCATCCTTTTCTCGCGTTCCAGCGACGGCGGCATCACCTGGTCGCCGCCCTTCGAAATCAGCTCCCATGAAGGCATCCCGCGCGACGATAATGGCGCCGTCGAAGGGTTCGACGCTGTTGCCGGCCCTGACGGCGCGATCTATACAATCTGGGCCGACGATACTTCCTTCGTTATGGCCGTCTCTCACGATGGCGGCCTCACCTTCGGACCTTCGCAGCCGATCTTTTCGCTGCCGGCCTCGTACTTCACGGTCCAGGATGTCCAGCGCGCTAACGGCTTCTCGCAAATCGGCATGGACCCGCGAACCGAACGCCTCTACGTCACCTGGTCCGACTACCGCAACGGAGATATTGATGTCTTCTGCTCCACTTCTCCGGACCTCGGCAACACGTGGAGCGATCCCGTACGCGTCAACGACGACCCGATACACGACGGCACCGATCAGTTCTTTCAGTGGATGTCGGTCGATCCCAAGGATGGCTCAATTAACGTAGTATTCTACGACCGCCGCAGCGACCCCGAAAATAACGGTGCGCTTATCACGCTGGCTCGCTCGTCCAATGGCGGGAAGACCTTTGCAAACTACGCGTGGACCCAATCGCCGTTCTTCCCCAACGAAGATCAATTCATGGGTGATTACACAGGAATCGAAGCATTCAACGGCCGCGTCTATGGGGTTTGGACCTACAGCGAAACGCGCTCGCCTCTTCCGCGCCGCCCGCAACCCGAAAGCCGCCGCGGCTCGAAATCTGACAGCGCCAGGCCTCGCTCCTCCTACATCCGCTTCGCACGCCGTCCCGCCGGCACAATCGTCCAGCTCGGCATGGCCGACTTCACCGAGCCTCACAAATAGCCGCTTCGGTCCTCGCTCACGATTTGAATGTAGCGCTTACCTGCAGGAACGCCAATCTCCCGATTGGCGCTTTTCGCTCGCCTCCGCCCGCCGCCGGCAGGGCCTTCAGCCTGCCGGCTCTGCCTTTAGGGGTCGGAGCTTTAGCTCCGACATCAGCAGTCCCACGACACTCCGGCGCGGGCTTTAGCCCCTGAGGAGGGCTACTTCTTTTCCTCATCCAGCTTCAACGCTGCCGAATTGATGCAGAACCGCAGCCCCGTCGGATCGGGACCGTCCTCGAACACGTGACCCAGATGCGCATCGCACTTGCTGCACAAAACTTCCGTCCGAACCATTCCATGCGACGTATCGTCCTTCATTTCGACATTTTCTGCCGCGATCGGCTGGTAGTAGCTCGGCCATCCCGAACCGGAATGATATTTCGTGTCCGAACTGAACAGCGGCTGCCCGCAGCAGACGCACGCGTACGTGCCCTTCTTCTCTGTTGACTCGTATTCCCCCGTGAACGGCGGCTCCGTTCCGCCCTCGCGGGTCACGTGATATTGCTCGGGAGTCAGCTCTTTGCGCCACTCGCAATCGCTTTTCTGGATTTTGTCGCTCATGCCGCGATTATAGGCCCCGCACCATCCCTAGTCTATCCGCCGCTCGGTTCGACACCTCCACCGCTTCCGATCAACGTTTCTGCCATCCTCATAGCTGCGCCTGGTGGAGGTTCGACTTTCACAATTTTCTCGCCTTACGGCTTGTGGTCGAAAAAAGGCCGGGAGTATAATCCCTCTTCCAAACCTGACAGGATTGCTGGCCGCCTCGGTCGAATCGAGTGTCGAACGAAGCACAAACCGCCCACGCAAGTATTTCCACTGATAAGCGCCGCTTCGCGCGCCGCTCCGTGAAATCGCTCTCCTATATCGACCTCGGCAACGCGACCGGTGGCATCGTCCTCAACATCAGTGAAGGCGGCCTCGCCGTCCACAGCGCCGTCGCACTCACCCCTCGCGAGCTCCCGTCGATTCGCTTTCAGCTGCCGAACTCGCCGGACTGGGTCTCCGCCGCCGGGGACATCGCTTGGCTGGATGCCTCGCGCAAGGAAGCGGGTGTTCGCTTCGCCACCCTTCCCGACAACGCTCGCACGCGCATTCGCGAATGGATCGCCTCGCCCGCTGACGACTCTCTCGCCGGCAGCCCTACCTTCAGCGGCATGCACCTTACCTCGTTGAAGCTCGGCCAAATCCCGAGCCCTCGTGAGGCGAAGCCGGCCCGCGAAGCCCGTTCGCCCCGCGACGTCTCGCGTGAAATCGAACGTCCCCGCGAAATCGAAACGATCGACGGCAAGCTGCGCCTCCATTTCGCAACTCGCGATTTGGCGTCTTCGCGCTCAAACCAAGCGGCTAGCGGCCTCTGGTGGGCCTTGATTCTCGGCGTCGGCGTTCTCGCGATTCTCTCCTTCGGCTTCGGCTGGGCAGCGGGCCATGAACAAAGCAACGAGCTTTCTGCCGTTCTCGGCAGGATCACTGGCCGCACGGTCGCGCACGCGCAGAACGCGTCCCACACGGCGGCCGTCGCGGCCCCAGCGGCCTCCGCAAACGCCGCGCCGCAAAATGCGCTTCCCAAGAGCGCTGCCTTGCCCGCATCGTCGCCCCCTCGCGTCACGTTCACCACGCGAGACTACGTCCCTGTTCCGGATGACGGTTCGACCGACGCCCCAGGCAATGGGGCCAACGATCCCAAAGGCACGCCAGGAAAAACCTACGAACTCCTGATGGGCAAACTCGCCCACCGCGTCGACCCCGTTTACCCCGAGGAAGCCCTCTCGCAACAGATCGAAGGCACCGTCCAACTCCACGCCACGGTCAGCGCGGAAGGTCAAGTCGATTCCGTCTCCACGATTTCCGGCGACCCAACGCTCGCTTCAGCCGCCGAAGACGCCGTTCGCCAGTGGCGCTACGCTCCCACCCTCCTCGATGGAAACCCCGTCCCTACTGAGCGAGCTGTCACCGTCACCTTCTCCCTCCCCAAGTCAAATTAATCTGTTTGGCATTCGGCTCCTTGCTCCCGGGCAAAATTGTGCCGGGAACATCGCACCGCCAAACATGCGAAAAGTGTGTCGAGTAATTTTCGCACTTTTGTTGATGCTGCTGGACTTACGCGGATTATTGCTCAGCACGTGTGTCGAGAAAAGCCCCCAT
>Ga0335075_10005929_pt1 | contig 18888 bp, 19 predicted proteins | sample Lox_Sample_24_FD_206723 | JGI IMG/M metagenome (GOLD analysis project Ga0335075, IMG submission 206723) | Soil microbial communities from Loxahatchee National Wildlife Refuge, Florida, United States - Lox_Sample_2.4 | ecosystem: Environmental > Terrestrial > Soil > Wetlands | place: USA... | reverse complement strand
ACCACGATCTCCGACACCTTCTCCGGCAGTCGCTTGCCGGTGCGCAAATAGAACGGTACGTTGGCCCAGCGCCAGCTTTGCACCTCTGCCTTCAGCGCCACGAACGTCTCTGTCACGCTGTTGGCGGCATTGCCGAGATCGGCGAGATAACCCGGCACCGGCCGGCCGTCGATCGCACCGGACGTGTACTGGCCGCGCACCGTCAGCGCTGCCACCTCGTGCGGCTGCATCGGCCGTAGAGCACGCAGCACTTTCAGCTTCTCGTCGCGCACGCGGTCGGCTTCCAGCGAGACGGGCGGCTCCATCGCCATGAGGCAGAGCAACTGCAGCAGGTGGTTCTGCACCATGTCGCGCAGCGCGCCGGCGCGGTCATAATAGTTGGCGCGCCCCTCCAGTCCGACCGTCTCGGCCACAGTGATCTGCACGTGATCGATGACATCGGTGTTCCACAGCCGCTCGAAGATCGAGTTGGCGAAGCGCAGCGCCAGCAGGTTCTGCACCGTCTCCTTGCCCAGGTAGTGGTCGATGCGGAAGGTCTGGCTCTCGGCGAACACCTTGCCGACCTGGTCGTTGATCTCGCGCGCCGAGGCCAGGTCATGGCCGATCGGCTTTTCAAGCACCACGCGCGATTGCGGGCTGGCCAGGCCAGCGGCGCCGATGTTGTGGCAGATCGGGCCATACAGGTCGGGCGCGGTCGCCAGATAGAATACGCGCACCCGCTCGGCTGAAAGCATCGGAGCCAGGCGCTCCCAGCCCCCGTCGGGCTTCGCTGCGTCGAGCCGGCAATACGACAGGTGGCCCAGGAAACGCTGCACCGTCGCCGGACTGAGAGTGTCCGGGTCGACGTGCTCTTCCAGCGCGCCGGCCGCCCGCTCGCGGAATGCCTCGTCGTCCAGGTCGGAGCGAGCGGCGCCTATCACGTGCGAGCCCTCCGGCATCTGGCCGTCGCGGAACCGCCCATAAAGCGCGGGCAATAGCTTGCGCAGCGTGAGATCGCCGGTGGCGCCGAACACGACGCAATCGAACAGGGCTACCGGGATGATCTTGGAGACCATAGGCCTGTGCCTCTCAATGCTTTCTTACTGGGCGCCTCGCGGCGTCAGCCCGGTGACATCGTTCAGTGTGGCGCCATCGAATTTCGCACCGTCCAGTTTGGCGCCGGTGAAGTCAGCCCCGGTCAGGTAGGCTCCGGTAAAGTCGGCATCCCGCAGGTCGGCGCCGGCAAAGTTCGCCCGGTTCAGCATTGCGAACCGGAATGTCACGTGCCCCAGGCCGGCATCGGTGAAATTCGCGCCGATCAGGTCGGCGCTGTCGAATTCCGTACGAAGCAGCCCCATGGACTGGTTGCTCATGTCGGCGCTCATCATCGCATGGGAAAAGTCGGCGCCGCGCATATTGTCGAAGCTGAAGTGCACCGTCATGGATGCCTCCGACAGGTCGGCGGAGACGAACGTCGCAGCCTCGGCTTGCGTGTTCGAGAGTGCCGTCGAGGTCACCATCGTCTGAAGCACCGCGCGGTGCAGGTTGGCGCGCGTAAAGTCGGCGCGAATGATCCAGGCGAAGGTAAGGTCGGCTCCCGACAGATCAGCCCCGGTGAGGTTCGTGCCGACCAACTTGACGCCGTACATATTGGAGCCCGCCAGATTGGCCCGCGACAGGTCGGCACCGCTCAGATCAAGCCCGCGCAGGTCATCGCCACTCATGTTTCTGCCGGAAAGGTCGACCTTTCCGGCGGCCGACGCCGACATCACCACCGCTCGCACCTCGGCGGCTGTCATATGGTCGCCGGCGTACAGGTGAGACGTTCCGGCCAGCATCAATGCGACTGCAGCGAGGCGAAGTGGGTGAAGCCGCATAATCGTCACCAAGGGTCCAGAAGGATCGCGCGCCGCGGAGAGGTTACCGGATTCCCCCAATCGCCGTGTGACCCGTCTCGTGCCGGCCCTTCTATCAGACGACCGGCGAAGCACCCCCATCCATGTTGATGGCCGTCCCGGTGGTGAAGCCGGCATGGTCCGATGCCAGGAAGCACGCCATTGCTGCGAACTCCTCCGCCTTGCCGAGGCGGCCCAGCGGAATGCCCGCACCAAGCTTGCCGATGAACTCCTCGAACGGGACGTTGGCGCCTTGCGCCTGATGCCGGCGCACCCATTGGTCTGACACGATCTGCCCGACCAGCAGCGCATTGACCAGCACATTATGCGGTGCGCCCTCGCCGGCGAGGATCTTGGTCAGCGCCATTCCGGCGGCGCGCGAGACCGCAGTCGGCGCCCCGCCGGCGCGTGGCGCCTTGGCACCGAGATTCAGCACGTTGATGATCCGTCCCCAGCGTCGCTCTTTCATCTGCGGAAACACCAGCCTGCACAGCCGGATCGCCGCAAACAGCTTCAGGTCCAGGTCTTCTTGCCAGATTTCGTCGGTGATTTGCTCGAACGGCATGGCCCGCGAGGTGCCCGCGTTGTTCACCAGGACATCGATCTTGCCCAACGCGTGCATGGCGGTGTCGAACGCCTTGTGACACTGCTCGGCCTTCGACACGTCGCAGGGTACGGCGACCACGCGACCACGCGCGGTCCTGGCGATGGCTGCCTTGGCCTCTTCCAGCACCTCCGGCCGGCGCGCCAGGATGGCAACGTCGGCGCCCGAGGCTGCAAACTGCGTGGCCATGGCGAGACCGAGGCCCTTGCTGGCGCCGGTGACCATCGCGCTGCGGCCGGCTAGACTGACATCCATCGTCTGCTCCTGTGCTGCCCGGGGATCGGCCCACGCCAGCACAGGCGCAGATTGGCGGCAACCGGACGGGGGGCCTTGCATGCTGTCCGATCGCGAACGGCAGTTCCTCGAACAGCGCCGAGTGGGGCACCTGGCAACGGCCGACCGGCATGGCGTGCCGCACGTCGTGCCGGTCTGCTATGCGCTGTCGGGCACCAGCCTTTACGTCACGGTGGATGAAAAGCCGAAGCGCCGCGACATTCCGCTGAAGCGTCTGCGCAACATCGCGGAGAACCCGGCTGTCGCGTTCGTGGTGGATCGCTACGACGAGGATTGGGCCCGGCTTGGCTGGGTGATGTTGCGCGGCCGGGCCGAGATCCTGCATGCCGGCGCGGAGCACGCCGAGGCGCAGGCGCTGCTCCGCGCAAGGTACCCCCAACTCGCCGCAATGGCGCTGGCGCCATTGCCGGTGATCGCGCTTCGAATCGGGCGGGTGACGAGCTGGGGCGAGCTGTTGGGCTGACTATTCCGCTGCGACGAGGTGCGGCGTGGCGTGCATCGTGCCGCCGTATCTCTCAACCCATTCGCGGCCGATCGCCGCGGCTTCTTCAGGCGTCAGCCAGGACCATTCGGCCCCGCGCGCGCGGATGGCGACCCAACGGGTTTCGCCGTGGACCAATCTCTCTTCCACGGAATAGGGGCCAACGGCGTGTGACATAGGCGGCTTCCTTCGAGACGCAGGCAAGGCTTGCTTCCGGGCGGCGAGTCGGTGCAACAAGAAAGCGCCATCCCGTCGCCGCAAAGATGACATAGTTCACAACTCACGAAAATGTCAACGTCTCTTTTGGCTTGACCGTGCTCAGCGGCTGAGGGTTTTCTGCGCCGTTACCGCAAAGCCACAACGTGCCAAGGGCGGCCCCAGGATGCGGCAGCCGCCACGGCACGTTCTACATCTTCTTCCAGCATCAGGCCAGCGGTCATCAACTCGCGGGCCGCCTGGGCGATCGCCCGTTGGTATGCCGCCTGGTCGGGATAGCGCTCCAGGATGGCGGCCCGAGGGTCGCCAGTGATTGCCCGCTCCGAGGCAGTCTCGGGGAAAGGCAGATAGCTGCCTTCGAACCGATAGAGGGCGCCGTTGCCGAAGCCACGGGCACGCAGGTTCCAGCCGGTGTAGGTGCCGAGCGCGGCTGCCACCATCGGCGCGCGGACGCCCGCCACGTCGTTGCCGTCATGATCGACTGCGGGCACCAGCACGACATAGGTCTTGCCGGGGGGCAGGTCTGGCGGCTCCTTGGTCAGGATGCCCGGGGCTTCTTCGCCGAAATCCATCAGCGGCAGCTTGTTCGGGCCCATCGGGGTCGCCACGCCGGGGATCGGCGGGAACTGCTGGCGCCATTCCTCGACGGTGACCAGAGTGCCGTCGGCACGAGTCGGAATGCGGCTCGGCGGTGGCGGCGTGCCATCGGTGACCCAGCGGTCCATCGCGTCCAGCGCAGCGCGGAATAGCGCCGAGGTCGCAACGGTGTTGGAATAGGCCTGGCACGCGGGAAGGCGCGCCGCCACCGCGTGCGGATCGCCGAAATGCTGCGAGCTCGCCCATACGTAGATCCGGACGCCATCCGGTTGCGGCAGGTCGTTTCCCTCGGTGTCGGTGTGCACGAGCGAGCCGCGACGGTTCCAATACTCGGTCGCGGTCTGGGTGTGGATCACCAGCGGGTCCGTCTCCGGCCGCCTGAGGATCGCATCCCGCCGGCCGCTCAGGTGATCGGTGCTGAAGGCATAAGAGAACGGGAAACTGTCGGCCGGGTTGAAATGATCTTCGTATTGCTGGCCGCCGGAGACGATCGGTCCGGCGAAGCGATGGTTCAGCCATTTCCGACCGGCGCCGGCGACGTGCGGCATGATGCCGTCGAAGACCCGCCTGCCTTCCGCATCGGCGTTGAAGCCGCGATAGACGAAATCGCGCAGGCAGCGCCCGGTCTGCGACCGGCCCCAGCCATAGGCTCGCTGCACGCCGTGCACCGGATTGCCGCTGTCGGCGTGCTTGAGGAAGCTGACGAAGTCCCGCACCGCGACATGGCCTAGCCCGTGCACCAGCGGGTCCCGCGCGGTATAGACCAATTCGTAGATCCAGCCCGGCTCAAAACCGGCCGGCAGATGGATGTGCGTCGATGACGGGATGATCGCCCGCTCCGATTCGCCGGTCTCGCCGCCACGGCCGCCTTCGGTGCGGGCGAAGCACCATTGATCAGGTGGAATCGGGATGCGTTCGTCATAGGGGTAGCGGCGTCGCGTCAGGCTCGCCTGACTGGTGTCGAGCGAGACGGTTGGGTAACTGCGCGCCGCTACTTTGCCGGACAGCGGGAGAGTGGCCGTTCCGGGTTGGTCCTGGATGTATTCGACGCGCACGAGGCCGGTGATCGGTCGGCCGTTCTCGGTCGCGACCGGCAGGTCGATGACCATCCGCCCGTTGCCCGGCAGGAGGTCGCCTTCCCAGGCGAGCCAGGCGACCGCGTAGCCGCGCCGCATCAGGAAACCGTTGCCGGCATCTTCAATCGATCGCGGGTCGTTGCTGGCGGGAGCGTCGTTGAAGAATTGCAGCGCGCGCTTGTGGCCGCGATTGCCATAGTCGAAGAACAGGCGGCGGTTCGAACGCGACATGTCGATCGGCTTCAGGATCATGAAGTCGGCGACGAACTCCACCCGGCCGCGCGAGTCGGTCGGCGCCTTGTCAAGATCGACCACGCTGGCATTTTCGCGCACACGCGGGTCCACGGCGAAATCCACGCGTCCGGCCAGTCGCTCATACGGGCCGGCTGATCCAAATGCGTGGCCGCCGGCGAATTCCTGCCGCTCGGCTATCCGAAGCTCGACCGCCCCGCTCATCGCAACTTCCTCTTCCGCCGGCCGGAAAGCTGGCCGTGATCACACAGCCGGCGTCAAGACGCCAGGACGCGCTATCCAGGGCTATCGCATTAGCGCTTCGGCTGCCCACCCCATCATCAACGCAACACTCACTACCAGGCGGGCGCTGCCCCTTACCTGGCCCGGACTTGCACCGGCTGGATCGCGCCAGCTTCCTGGCGCACCGAAGGACGCGAAGGGTGTTTTCAGGTCGTCGCGAGGCCGGTCCCCTGCCGTTTCTCCTGCGAGTGCGCCACAGCTCTTCTTCGTGCCCTTCGTGATCTTCGTGTCCTTCGTGTCGAAATGCCCGCGGCGCGCCCCCGCACTTTGCCCGTCCGGGCACGATTCACGGCGCGAGATCGGGGCGGCTTGCGCAGGCGGGCAGCAGGGCCAACCACAGGGCCCTTGCCGGTCAAACCATTCCGGCAAGCGCGCCACACCAGAAGAAAAAAGTCCGCTCCACCCGTCAAACTCCTTGACAGAAACCGTCACTTCCACTATACTCGCCTCCAATGCCAACCGCGCTCCACATCGCCGGCCTTCCTTCCCAACCCCACCAAGGGATTGGTGCGCGCCTCGTCCGCCGGCTCGGCGGCGCGGTGCGGAGCGCCATTGTCCGCGGCATCACCCTCGCAGCCGCCCGGCGGCGGGCATCGGTGCCGCGGACCAGACGCGACCACACGGCGCCGCAAGTTCCGCAAGCGCCCACGCCCGAACGGGTGCCTGTTCCACGCCGGCCGCGCCCCGCTCTCCCCGCCCCGTTGCGTCTGCCGCCCCTGCTCGCGCATCTGCTCGCCAGTCACCGCCGCCCTGTAGCCGCGCGCCGCTCCGCATGTCTCAACCACGGCAACAAGCCCTTCACCCCGGAAGCATTTCCCCAGCTCGGCCCGAAAGCCTGTGCGGTTCTCAACACCCCCCTCAAGGACTGCGATCCCAAGACCCTCGAGCTGCTGGTGTCCGCGCTCGCCCAGCACATCAATCAGGTCATGTCGCCCGAATCGGGCATCACGGATCCCGCGGCAGCGCTTCCCAACCTCTGGCACCGCATCAGCACCGCGCTAGATGACACCGACGCCGAGACGTCGCTGCCAGCAAAGCAGGAGGCAGTACCAACCACCCCTGCGGATGCACTGCCGGATGCGCCAGTCGCATCGCCGACCGACGCCATCGTCACCGCCGCCGTATCGGCGAACCCGCCAGACACCGCTGCCCCGTCCGCACCTGTCGTGCACCGAAGCCGATCGTTCCGATACTATAAACAATCTTCCACGCGCTGGCGCCGATGTGACTCACAACCGGGCCTGCCGCGCCGCATCCGTGTGTATCTGTGTGCATCTGTGGTTCCATTCTCTTGCTGCCATTATGCCGCCTCTACTGGGCCGCCCTGAACGATCGCCCGCCCAATCCGGCGCATATCTGCGCGCAATGAACGGGGCCACCGCACGGCGGTCCCGCCATCCCGATTCGTGCCGGGCGATCCGCGTGACAACCGACATGACAGCGCGAAAATCGGCTTCTTGAGCAACAGCAAGCGCAACATTGTCCAACTCGCTGCGATCTTGTCGTTCCGCCCACCGATCTACCGGGCTTCCCATAGATGCACCAAGGCGGTCCGCCCAATATCTGGGCGAAAAGCCGATTCTGCCTACCGGACGGGCACCCCCGTGCGCCCCAAATCAGCACCTCCACCCCTTCTCCCCCTGGCACACAGCTTGCTCACCAAACCGTGGGTGCGGAACGCGCCCCGCTGCCGGCTGTCCGGTGCGCCAACCGACCAACGGGGGAGTGCTTCATATGACTTCCAAACAGATTTCGCTCGGCCGTAGAAATCTCGGCATGTTGGGCGTCGGCCTTGCCGCCGCCGCGTCCGGCCTGCGCGCCATTCCTGGCGTTATGCGCGCCGCCGCAGCCGCTCCCGCCACATCCGGCGAACCGATCAAGGTCGGCATCCTGCATTCGCTCTCCGGCACCATGGCGATCAGCGAGGCCCCGCTGAAAGACGTGATGCTGATGCTGATCGCCGAGCAGAACAAGAACGGTGGCGTCATGGGCCAGCAGATCCAGCCGGTGGTCGTCGATCCCGCCTCGAACTGGCCGCTGTTCGCCGAGAAGGCGCGTGAACTGCTCAGCGTGGACCAGGTTGCTGCCGTGTTCGGCTGCTGGACCTCGGTGTCCCGCAAATCCGTGCTGCCGGTGTTCGAACAGTTGAACGGCATCCTGTTCTATCCGGTGCAGTATGAAGGCCAGGAATGCAGCCGCAACGTGTTCTACACCGGTGCGGCACCGAACCAGCAGGCGATTCCAGCGGTCGATTACCTGATGAACCAGGTCGGGGTGAAGCGCTGGGTACTGGCCGGCACCGACTATGTCTATCCGCGCACCACCAACAAGATCCTCGAAGCCTATCTCAAGTCAAAGGGCGTCCCGTCGTCCGAGATCATGATCAACTACACGCCATTCGGCTACTCCGACTGGCAGTCGATCGTCGCTCAGATAAAAAGCTTCGGTTCCGCCGGCAAGAAGACCGCCGTGGTCTCCACCATCAACGGCGACGCCAACGTGCCGTTCTACAAGGAACTCGGCAACCAGGGGATCAAGGCGACCGACATCCCGGTGATCGCGTTCAGCGTCGGCGAACAGGAACTCGCCGGCATCGACACCGCGCCTCTGGTCGGCCATCTGGCGGCGTGGAACTATTTCGAGAGCGTCGATACGCCGGCAAACCACGAGGTCGTCGCCGCCTTCAAGAAATTCGCTAACAATGACAAGCGCGTGTTCAACGACCCGATGGAGGCGCACTACATCGGCTTTAACATGTGGGTAAAGGGAGTCGAGAAGGCGGGCACCACCGACCACGATGCGGTGATCGACGCGATGATCGGCGTCGCCCATCCGAACCTCTCCGGCGACTACGCCACCATGATGCCCAACCACCATCTGACCAAGCCGGTGCTGATCGGCGAGGTGCAGGCCAACGGCCAGTTCAACGTCGTCTGGCAGACGCCGGGCCTGGTCGTCGCCCAGCCCTGGTCGCCCTATCTGCCGGAGAGCAAGGACCTGATCGGCGACTGGCTGCCGCCCATGTCCTGCGGCAACTACGACGTCGTCGCCGGCAAATGCCTGGGCAAGAAGAGCAAGGCCTGAGCGGTATGCGCGGCGCGCTTCTCGCCGCGCTGTTGCTGCTGACGCTCGCACTGTCGGGGGCGGCGCGTGCCGGCGACGATCCTTTCGCCGACATCGCCGCCACCAATTTCGACGTGGTGGCCCAAGGCGTGCAGGCACTTGCCGTCTCCGGCAGTCCGCGCGCCGGGGCTGTGATCAGCGCCCTGCGCGACGGCAAGGTGTTCGCCTGGCGCTGGCCCCGGCCCGACGCGCCGCTTTACATCCGTACCGCAAACGGTTTCGTCGATGCTCGTACCGGCGAACCGGTTGCGGCGCCGGCGCCGGTCAATCTGCGGCGCGTCATCGTCAATGACTCGGTACGCGCTGCCATCGAAACGGCCGAAGGCGCGCTAGATCTCTTTTCACCCCAACCGGCGGCGCGGCTGAAGGCAGCGGAGGCGCTCTATCAGTCGGCTGACCCCGGCGCGTTGCCGCTGATCCAGAAAGCCCTGGCGACAGAGCGGAACCAGGACGTCATTCGCGTGCTGCACGAGGCCGAGGCAGCGGCGCTCCTCAAATCTTCAACCGGCTCGATCGCCGCACGACTCACGGCGGTGCATGAACTCGCGGCGCGATCGGACCTCTCGGCGCGCAGCCTGCTCGCATCGCTGCAAGGACAGCCGCCTCCTGTGGCGGCGGCAATTCAGGCCGCGATCCACACCATCGACCACCAATTGGAACTCTGGAGCCTGTTGGAGAATGTCTATTACGGCATCAGCCTGGGTGCCGTGCTGCTGCTCGCCGCTGCCGGGCTTGCCATCACGTTCGGAGTGATGGGAGTGATCAATATGGCGCACGGCGAGATGGTCATGATCGGCGCCTATACCACCTTCGTCGTGCAGCACTTGATCACCGCCTTTGCCCCGGCGTTCAACCAGTTCGGGCTCGTGCTGGCCGTGCCGGCGGCATTTGTGGTCGCCGGCGCGGTCGGCGTGGTGATCGAGCGGACACTGATTCGCTTCCTCTACGGCCGACCGCTGGAAACCCTGCTTGCCACCTGGGGTCTCAGCCTGATCCTGCAGCAGGCGGTGCGCAGCATCTTCGGCCCCACCAATCAGGATGTGAGCTCGCCTGCCTGGATGAGCGGTTCCGTCATGCTGGGCGGGCTCACGCTGACGGTGAACCGGCTGTGGATCATCCTGTTTGCCGCACTCGTGCTCGGTGCCCTGATGGCGGTGCTGCGCTGGGGCGGGCTCGGGCGCAGCATCCGTGCGGTGATGCAGAATCGGCGCATGGCGGCGGCGATGGGCATCCGCACGCCCTGGATCGACGCCCTGACGTTCGGCCTCGGCTCCGGCATTGCCGGCATCGCCGGCGTTGCGCTCAGCCAGATCGACAATGTCAGCCCCAACCTCGGTCAGAACTACATCATCGACAGTTTTATCGTCGTGGTGGTCGGCGGCGTCGGCAACTTGTGGGGGACAGTATTCGGCGCCATCGGCCTCGGGGTGGTCGACAAATTCGTCGAGCCGTTCGCCGGGGCGGTGCTGGGCAAGATCCTGGTGCTCGTCCTGCTGATCATCTTCATCCAGCGCCGGCCGCGTGGCCTGTTCCCGATCAAGGGTCGGGCGGTGGAGGCGTGATGCGCTCCGACCGCCTCACCGCACTGACACTCGGCTGCGTGTTGGGTGGAGCTGTATTGCTCGCCGTCCTCAACCTCGCCACCCCGGCAGCGAGCACGATGCATGTATCGACCTTCGTGATCTCACTGGTCGGCAAGTATCTCTGCTACGCGATGCTGGCCCTCGCGATCGATTTGGTCTGGGGCTACGCCGGCATCCTGACGCTCGGCCACGCCGCGTTCTTTGCCCTGGGCGGCTATGCGATGGGCATGTACCTGATGCGCGAGATCGGCGCGCGCGGTGTCTATGCAGACGCGAACCTGCCAGATTTCATGGTGTTCCTGGGCTGGAAGCAACTGCCGTGGTACTGGTACGGCTTCGACCATTTCTGGTTCGCGATCGTGATGGCGATGCTGGTGCCCGCGGTACTCGCGGCCGCCTTCGGCTGGTTCGCGTTCCGCTCGCGCGTTTCCGGCGTGTATCTCTCGATCATCACGCAGGCGCTGACTTATGCGCTGATGCTCGCGTTCTTCCGCAACGACATGGGGTTCGGCGGCAATAACGGGATGACCGACTTCAAGGACATACTGGGCGTCCCGCTCAACCAGCAGAGCACCTCGGCCGGGCTGATGCTGATCACCGCCATCGTGCTCTCGGCAGCCTTCCTGCTCGCGCGTGCCGTCACCCGCTCGCGCTTCGGCAAGGTGTTGGTGGCGGTGCGCGACGCCGAAGCACGCACGCGCTTCCTCGGCTACCGGCCGGAGTCCTACAAGCTGGTGGTGTGGGTGCTGTCCGCCATCATTGCCGGCATCGGCGGCGCCCTCTATGTGCCGCAGGTTGGCATCATCAACCCATCGGAATTCGCCCCCGGCAATTCGATCGAGGCGGTGATCTGGGTTGCCGTCGGCGGCCGCGGCACGCTGGCCGGCGCCATCCTCGGCGCCGTTCTGGTCAACCTGAGCAAGACCTGGTTCACCAGTGCACTGCCCTCGTTGTGGCTGTTTGGGCTCGGCGCACTCTTCATCCTCGTGACCGTGTTCCTGCCGCGCGGCCTGATGGGTCTGTTCCGTGCGCGCCAGCGGGTCGGCGCACCCGAAGTCGTGCCGGCGCCATCGCCAGTTACCCGCGAGGTGGTCGGATGAGCAACGGTGCCGACTCGCTGTTGTATCTCGACGGCGTCACTGTCTCTTTTGACGGCTTCCGCGCGCTGAACAATCTGTCGCTCGTGCTCGACCCTGGCGAGATGCGCGCCGTGATCGGCCCCAACGGCGCCGGCAAGACCACCATGATGGACGTGATCACCGGCAAGACTCGCCCTGATTCGGGAAGGGTCGTGTTCGGCGTCGATACTGATCTGACCCGACTCGATGAACCGGCGATCGCGGCTCTCGGGATCGGGCGAAAGTTCCAGAAGCCCACGGTGTTCGAGCCGCTGACGGTCTGGGAGAACCTGTTGCTGGCTCTGGCAGGCGATCGCCGGCCGCGCTTCACGCTGCGCGCGCGCGAGACGATGGCCGAGCGATCGCGGATCGAGGAACTTCTCGCCATCACGCGCCTTACCCCGGAGCGGGATCGTCGCGCCGCGGACCTTTCTCACGGGCAGAAGCAGTGGCTGGAGATCGGCATGCTGCTCGCCCAGGACCCGCAGCTCCTGCTGGTCGACGAGCCGGTCGCCGGCATGACCGATGCCGAGACCGAGCAGACTGCGCGGTTGCTGCGCGAGATCAACCAGGTGCACAGCGTGGTGGTGGTGGAGCACGACATGGCGTTCGTCCGCGCGCTGGACGTAAAGGTGACCGTCCTGCACGAAGGCTCGGTATTGTCGGAGGGATCGATCGACCACGTCAGCAACGATCCGCGCGTGATCGAAGTGTATCTGGGGCGCTGATGCTGGAAGTCAGCAATGTCGATCTGCACTACGGCGCCGCGATCGCGTTGCGCCAGGTGTCGATCACGGCAGAAGCCGGCGCGGTCACTTGCCTGCTGGGCCGCAACGGCGTCGGCAAGACCAGCCTGCTGCGGGCAATCCTGGGCGTGCATCCGGTCACCGCCGGCTCGATCCGCTGGAGTGGGGAGGACATCACCGACCTGCCGACCTATGAGCGCGCCCGCCGCGGCATCGCCTGGGTGCCGCAGGGTCGCGACATCTTCCCCTTGCTGACGGTGCACGAGAACCTGGAGACCGGTTTCGCCGTCCTGCCCCGCGGTCAGCGCCGCGTCCCGGACGACGTGTTCGAGCTGTTCCCCGTGCTCAAGACGATGCTGCGCCGGCGCGGCGGCGACCTGTCGGGCGGTCAGCAACAGCAGCTCGCGATCGCCCGCGCGCTGGTGATGCGCCCCCGCCTGTTGGTGCTGGATGAACCAACCGAGGGGATCCAGCCCAGCATCATCAAGGATATCGGCCGTGTCATCGCACTGTTGCGCGAACGCGGCGACATCGCCATCCTTCTGGTCGAGCAGTATTTCGACTTCGCCCGCGATCTGGCCCAGACCATCGCTGTGATGGATCGTGGCGACATCGTTCTGTCCGGCCGGCGGGATGCGCTTGACGAAGCGGATGTACGACGCCGCCTGTCTGTCTGAGCCGGCGGCGCTTCAGCGCGCTGTCGGTGAGTTGCTTGTGAGCTTCCGGTGTCGGGACGGGGCGACGGTGCTGGACGAGCTTCGTCAGGTCGGCTGCTTGAAGGCACGTTTCCCGCGTAGCGGCGCCCCCGGCTGGGCAGAAGTTGTCACCCTGAACAGCTCCGGTGGGATTGCCGGTGGCGATCGGTTGGGAAGCCGATTTCGCGTGCAACCGGGAGCGCGGGCAGTCATCGCCGCGCAAGCGGCCGAGCGGTTCTATCGCGCTCTGCCCGGCAGCCAGCCGGCGCTCGTGCGTACCACGATCGAGGTAGCCAACAGCGCCGCAGCAGAATGGTTGCCGCAGGAAACCATTCTGTTCGATCGTTGTGCGCTCGATCGGTGCCTGGACATAGAGCTGGCGGATGACGCCCGGTTCATCGGGGTCGAGATGCTGGTTTTCGGCCGCACGGCAATGGGCGAGACCGTGATCCGCGGCTCGATTCGTGACCGCATCCGCATCCGCCGCTCGGGGCGCCTTGTGCTGCAGGATACGACCCGGCTGCACGGCGAAGTGGCGGCGCGGCTGCAGCGCCCAGCCATTGCCGGTCGTGCCCGCGCGCTGGCACTGCTGATGCACGCCGCACCGGACGCCGAGACGCGGTTGGACGCCGTGCGGACCGCCCTTGCGGGTGCGGAAGCCGGTGTCAGCGCCTGGAATGGGTTGCTGCTCGCGCGCATCCTCGCGCCGGACAGTGCGGAATTGCGCCCCGCCGTGGTTTCCGCGCTTGCGGCGCTGCGTGGGGCGCGGACACTGCCACGGGTGTGGACAATCTGAGGGTAGCCACGGATGAACCTGACGCCGCGCGAGAAGGACAAGTTGCTGATCGCCATGGCCGCCCTGGTGGCGCGTCGGCGGCTGGAGCGCGGCGTGATGTTGAACCACCCTGAAGCGGTGGCGCTGATCAGCGATTTCGTGGTGGAGGGCGCGCGCGATGGGCGAAGCGTCGCCGACCTGATGGAAGCAGGTGCACACGTCATCACCCGCGCGCAGGTCATGGAGGGAGTCGCCGAGATGATCCACGACGTTCAGGTGGAGGCCACGTTCCCCGACGGCACCAAGCTGGTGACCGTGCACGAGCCAATCCGATGAGCCCCCCCATTCACCTCTCCCGCTCTGCGGGGTTGGGCCGCGAAGCGGACCAACGCGGTGCGCAAAGCGAACCGGGTGAGGGTGCAGCGGATGAGGGCCCCAGACAATGATCCCAGGCGAAATCATCCCCCTCCCCGGCAATATCGAACTGAACGCCGGCATCGAGCAGACCACCCTCACCGTCGCCAATACCGGCGACCGGCCGATCCAGGTCGGCAGCCACTACCATTTCGCCGAAACCAACCCAGCCCTGTTGTTCGATCGCGCCGCAGCACGTGGCAAGCGCCTCGACATCCCCGCCGGGACCGCCGTGCGCTTCGAGCCTGGACAATCGCGGACGGTGACGCTGATCCCCTACCGAGGCCGGCGCGTCGTGCAGGGATTCCGGGCAGAGATCATGGGGGAGCTCGGCTGATGGCCCATATGCCCCGCGCCGCTTATGCCGAAATGTTCGGCCCCACCATCGGCGATCGCGTTCGGCTTGCCGACACCGCGCTGTTCATACAGGTGGAACGCGATCTTACCACCTACGGCGAAGAGGTGAAGTTCGGCGGCGGCAAGGTGATCCGCGACGGCATGGGCCAGTCTCAGGCAACGCAACCGGACGGCGCGGTCGACACCGTGATCACCAATGCACTGATCATCGACCACTGGGGTATCGTGAAAGCTGACATTGGCATCCTCCACGGCCGCATCGCCAAAATCGGCAAAGCCGGCAACCCCGACATCCAGCCCAATGTCGACATCATCATCGGTCCTGGCACCGAGATAATCGCCGGCGAAGGCAAGATCGTAACAGCGGGTGGCATCGATTCGCATATTCATTTCATCTGTCCGCAATTGGCGGAAGAAGCGCTCACCTCCGGCATCACCACCATGATCGGTGGCGGCACCGGACCTGCAACCGGAACGGCCGCCACGACCTGCACGCCTGGCGCATGGCACCTCGCGCGGATGCTGCAAGCAGCGGAAGGATTGCCGGTCAACCTGGCCTTCGCCGGAAAAGGTAACGCCTCCCGCCCCGGGGCGCTGGAAGAAATGATTCGCGCCGGTGCAGCTTGCCTGAAGCTGCACGAAGACTGGGGCACCACACCAGCCGCGATCGATTGCTGCCTGTCCGTCGCCGATCGGTTCGACGTCCAGGTGATGATCCACACTGATACGCTGAACGAATCCGGCTTCGTCGAGGACACCATCGCCGCATTCAAGGGCCGCACCATCCACGCTTTCCACACCGAAGGCGCCGGCGGCGGTCATGCGCCCGACATCATCAAAGTCGCCGGATTGGCAAATGTCCTGCCGAGCTCTACCAACCCGACGCGCCCCTATACCGCCAACACGCTCGATGAACATCTCGACATGCTGATGGTATGTCATCATCTCGATCCGTCCATCGCCGAGGATATCGCCTTCGCCGAAAGCCGCATCCGCAAGGAAACGATCGCTGCCGAGGACATCCTGCACGACCTTGGCGCGCTGTCGATGATGTCGTCCGATTCGCAGGCCATGGGCCGTGTCGGCGAAGTGATCATCCGCACGTGGCAGACCGCGCACAAGATGAAGCTGCAGCGCGGCGCCCTGCCCGATGACAACGCTGATTACGACAACGCACGGGTCAAGCGTTACATTGCAAAGTACACCATCAACCCGGCGATCGCACAAGGCATGGCTGGCGAGATCGGCTCGGTCGAAGCCGGCAAGCTGGCCGATCTCGTGCTGTGGTCGCCCGCCTTCTTCGGCGTGAAGCCCGATCTCGTGATCAAGGGCGGATCGATCGTCATGGCGCTGATGGGCGATCCGAACGCCTCGATCCCTACCCCGCAGCCGGTGCATTACCGCCCCATGTTCGGCGCCTTCGGCCGCGCCTTGCAGGAAAGCTGCATCACCTTCGTCTCCGGCGCCGCACTGGACGAAGGAATTGCGCATGCCCTGAAGCTGACCCGCCGGCTGGTGGCGGTCGGCAACACACGCGGCGGAATCGGCAAACGTTCGATGATCCACAACAACGCATTGCCGACCATCGAAGTTGATCCCGAAACCTATGAGGTGCGCGCCGACGGCGTACTGCTGACCTGCGAACCGGCGACGCTTCTGCCGATGGCGCAGCGATATTTCCTGTTCTGATGGCAGCCTCACAGGATGATGCGCGCGATCTCTGCTCTCTCCGCCGGCGAATGGGACATCGCACGCTCAGTCGATACCGTGCTTCTCGAGTTCGACCTGCGCCACCGCCGAAGACTGATGTTGCGCACCGAAACCGGCCGCGAACTTCTGCTCGACCTGCCACGCACTGCACGGTTGCGCGACGGCGACGGTCTGGTGCTGGACAGCGGAGACATTGTGCGTGTGCGCGCAAAGCCGGAACCGTTGCTCGAAATCCATGCGCACGATCCCGGCGCACTGGTGCGCATTGCCTGGCATCTCGGCAACCGGCATCTGCCGGTCCAGCTCTTGTCTGATCGCATCCGCATCCGGCCTGATCACGTCATAGCGGAAATGGTGCACGCACTCGGTGGTCATATCGATAGCATCGAGGCAGCATTCGATCCCGAGGCCGGTGCCTACGCTTCAGGTCATCATCACGGGCACGACGATGACCACACACACTGAAACCGTCCTTCGCCTTCTTGCCTGGCTGTCGCCGGCCTTTCCTACCGGCGCCTTTGCCTACAGCCATGGGTTGGAATGGGCGATCGAAAGTGGTGACATCAGCGACGAAACGACACTGAGCAACTGGTTGGTGGACGCCCTGGTGCACGGTGGCGGCCGGTCGGAGACGATCCTGCTGCGCCACGCAAGACGCACAGAGGACGCCGCGACGCTCGCACGGCTTTGCGAAGTCGGCGCGGCGATTGCTACGTGCCGCGAACGCCTGATGGAGACGCTCGCACAGGGAGCGGCATTTGCCCGTGCCGCGGCAGCCTGGGGCGGAGGCCGACTGACGGCGCTGTCCGGTCATGACCTGCCCTATCCGGTCGCGGTCGGCGCGCTCGCCGCTGATCACCGGATCGACGAGGACGCGACCGCTGCTGCCTATCTGCAGGCGATGACCGCCAACCTGATCTCGGCGGCGGTGCGACTCGTGCCGCTCGGCCAGACCGCCGGGTTGCGCGTGCTGGTCGCTTTGGAACCCGCCCTGTTGGCAGTTGCCGCCGAGACCCGCGGCGCCACGCTGGACGACCTCGGTGGATGCTGCTTCCGCTCCGACATCGCCGCGATGCGCCACGAAACCCAGCACACGAGGTTGTTCCGCACATGACCAGCTCCAACGGCCCGCTGCGTGTCGGCATCGGCGGCCCGGTCGGCACCGGCAAGACCGCGCTGATGGATGCGCTCTGCAAGCATCTCCGCGCGCGATACGAGATCGCCGCAATCACCAACGATATCTACACGAAAGAGGACGCCGAGTTCCTGACCCGCGCCGGAGCGCTGGCCCCGGAGCGGATCATGGGCATCGAGACCGGCGGCTGTCCCCACACCGCGATCCGCGAGGATGCCTCGATCAATCTCGCCGGCGTAGCCGAGCTGTGCCGGCGCTTCCCAAGCCTTGACCTGATCCTGATCGAGAGCGGCGGCGACAATCTGGCCGCAACGTTCAGCCCGGAACTGGCGGACCTGACGATCTACGTCATCGACGTCTCGGCCGGCGACAAGATCCCGCGCAAGGGCGGACCAGGAATCACCCGCAGCGACCTCCTGGTAATCAACAAGACCGATCTTGCGCCGCTGGTCGGCGCGGACCTATCGGTAATGGACCGCGACGCACGGCGCATGCGCAACGAGCGGCCATTCGTGTTCGCCAACATCCGCGCGGGACAGGGCGTTCCCGAGATTGCCGCATTCGTGGAGCGCGCCGGCGGCCTCGCGTAGGGCGGAAAAGCGAAGCGCATTCCGCCATCACCACCTCAGCGCCCTCTGCGTCTCTGCGGCGGGACTTCTTTCCTCTCTATCCTTCTCTCATCACCCACGCAGCGTCCGGTGGAAGAACTCCACCACCAGCCCGAAAGACGCTTCGCCAGCCCGCAATTCCTGCTCGATATACGCCAGTTCGATAGCGCCCCCCGCTTTGCGATAGTTCGCAACGAAGCGTTCCGGTTCATTGCCCGGAAACCCCGAATCGGGGTCACGGTAGTCGTGCACCGGATCGGGTCTGCCCTGCACCCAGAGCGCCGGCGGGGTCAGCACCTTCTCGCCGCGTTCGAGCGTCAGCATCGGGTTTCCCTCCGCCATATTTGCCTCGGACCCCCAATAGAGATCGTGACGCTCCTTCATATTGTTGGTCCACGCTGGCGGATTGACGCTGGCATGCAATCGTATGGCGTTCCGATAGCGCGACAGCGGGTTGATCACCGGCCACAGCATCGCAACGCTGCGCACTGTCGCATCGACTCTCGGCGAATCCGGCAACGGGATCGCCACGTAGCGCGCATCGTGTGGGCGCATCGCCGCCAGCATCGCCAGGTGCCCCCCGCTCGACTGGCCGGCAATGCCGATCATGTCGCCGCGCACACGAAGATCGGCAGCGCGTGCCTTCACCCAACGGATGCCATAATTGATGTCTGCCAGCGAAGTCGGGTACCCGTCGCCCGCGTGGCGGAAATTCAACGCAGCCACCATGATACCGCTTCTGGCCAGCGCCTCGTCGCGTGCCTGACATTCCTGCAGATCGCCGCCCGTCCAGGCGCCGCCGTGCAGATCAACCACGGCGGGAAATGGACCCTGCCCGTGCGGCCGGAACAGTCGCGCCATCAGCCGCTTATCCCCATGACGCAGATATTCAGCGTCTTCCGTCGCGAAATTGTAGGTCTGCATAGACACACTCCTTTACAAAGAAGC
>Ga0335075_10005928_pt1 | contig 18889 bp, 12 predicted proteins | sample Lox_Sample_24_FD_206723 | JGI IMG/M metagenome (GOLD analysis project Ga0335075, IMG submission 206723) | Soil microbial communities from Loxahatchee National Wildlife Refuge, Florida, United States - Lox_Sample_2.4 | ecosystem: Environmental > Terrestrial > Soil > Wetlands | place: USA... | reverse complement strand
AATATCTTCGCTGTTCCGTCTGCGGCCTGGTTTTCATTCCAGATCCCGCATGGCTGCCGGAAGCCTATTCCAGCGCGCTTACGCGAGCCGACGTCGGAGCTCTGCAGCGAAATCTCCGGATGGTGAATATCACGGCGTCCCTCCTGGGTCTGACGCGAAGGAAAGCGAAGCGTTTTGTCGATTATGGCGGTGGCCACGGAATTTTTGTGCGGATGATGCGGGATCTGGGATTCGATTTTCAATGGAGCGATGCGTACGCCGAAAATCACTACGCGAGGGGATTCGAGCACACTCCCGGCTCGAAATATGATCTGCTGACTGCTTTCGAAGTTATCGAGCACCTCCCGGAACCTATGAAGGAGTTAACAGAGATGATGGAGCTTGCGGATGACGTGCTCCTGACTACCGAAACTCTTTCTGATCCGCCGCCGCTTCCTCAGGACTGGTGGTACTACTCCCTGACAACCGGCCAGCACATCACCTTTTATTCGCACAGAGCGCTGCAGGTCGTCGCGGAGCGATTCGGGCGAAAGCTGGTCTCCGCGTCCGGGATCCATCTTTTTTCCCGCACTCGTGTCCCACCCATGTTGTTTTCCGTGGCAACGCAGCCCCGCGTCGCCAGGCTGCTCGTCCCTCTGGCTCGCAGAGGAAACCTGATGGATGTCGACTATAAGAAGCTGACAAGCTAACTTCGTGCGGCTCGGAATCCGCAATGCGATCCATGGCTTCGATCGCCGCGCATCTGACTGACGTTTGCCTCCACTGAGCGCCTTCGCGCCTTTGCTATAGTGATCGCAGGGCCATCCTCGATATGGCAGTCTATGCCACCCCACCTCAACGACCCGATTTCTCCCGCATCGCAAAATGAAAGGCTGGAGAGATCGACGAGGCGATTTCGCGGCATTGCCGCTGCTGCTGCTTCTGCGTTGCTCGGACGAGGGCTGAACCTCCTGGTGAATGCGGCGACGGTGCCGCTGACGATTCGCTACCTCGGCTCAGAAGGCTATGGCCTGTGGGTCACCATCAGCAGCGCGGTCACCATGTTTTTCGTGCTCGACATCGGGATCGCCAGCACTCTCACCAACCTGATTTCCGAAGCCTATGCAAAAAGCGACCGGGAAAAGGCGTCAACCGCCTTTGCCACGGCCTTCTGGCTGGTGATGGCGATAACCGCATGCCTCGGGTTGCTGGGATGGGCCCTGTGGCCCCATGTGCACTGGTCCTTTTTGTTTCATGTCAGGGACCAGAGACTGGCGCGCCTTACATCGCCAGCCATGGCCGCTGCCTTCGTGGTCTTCATCTGCGCTCTCCCGGCCGGGCTCGCGACCAGAATTCTCGCCGGCTATCAGGAACTGCACACGGCGAATTTGTTTGCCGCCGGCGGCAGTGTTTGCAGCTTGATTGCGATTATTGCTGTGATCCATTTCCAGGGAGGCCTGCCCCTGCTGGTCGCTCTCTATGCAGGATCGGCTGCTGGCGCCAACCTCATTTGCCTGATCTGGATTTGCCTCTTCCATAAACCCTGGCTAAAACCGAGATTGTCGCTCATCCGCAGGCGGTTAGTCGGAGGAATCTTCCACTCCGGAAGTCAGTTCTTTGTCATCCAGATCGCCGGCCTTGTGGTCTTTAACAGCGATAACCTGGTCATCTCCCACTTTCTAAGCCCAGGCCAGGTAACTCCCTATAACGTGACGTGGAGGCTCGTCAATTATCTGACCGCGATCCAGGTCCTGGTCTTTCCGGCGTTGTGGCCCGCCTATTCCGAAGCGCACGCGAAGGGCGATCTTGCCTGGATACGCACCACCTACGCGAAATACAGAATCATTACGATTGCTTCTCTCGCTCTGGGATGCGTGATCCTGGCAGGCTTCGGCCAGCGGATCATCCGCCTCTGGGCCGGACCGGCCGCGGTACCACCGATGATCCTGGTCCTGCTGATGTGCGTCTGGATGATTATCTATGCGTTCACCACGAATCAGTCCTGCCTCATGGGGGCGACCGCCCGCGTAAAAAAGCAGGCGATCTTCTCCCTGATCGGCGCCATCGTGAATCTGACGTTGTCCGTAATCTGGGTGCGGACCCTGGGAGTCGTGGGTGTCCTGCTGGGCACTATCGTTTCCTATCTTCTGTTTGTGGTCATTCCCGCCGCCCTCGAGGTTCGCTACATCCTCCAGGGAAAATTGCTGACCGCTGCGCCCGCAACGGCGTCCGATCCTAACTTCGTGGATTGAGTCCCGCAGTTTGCAACGGAAACATCAGACAGTCGCATCGAGCCTGGCCGGATCTTGGGTAGAACCGGAAGAATTCGAACTTGAGCAGTCTTGCGGGCGTCTGAGCCCGCCGCGAAATCCTGGGCGGCGCATGCCGCGAAGGACCTCAAACTCAGCGTGTGGACGCAACTGAGTTGGTGGACGCGGAAGGAATCGAACCTTCAACCTGTCGATTAAGAGTCGAATGCTCTGCCAATTGAGCTACGCGTCCACGGAATGCTGGCGGGCGGGATAGCGAGGAACGATGCACGGCAAAGACTCATCGAGCTCCTGCGCCTCTCTCAATATAGCACAGCAAACTGGCCCTCCAGGCACGCCTCCGCCCGGTCTTCCAGCACCGGTGTTCATGCAGAAATCGCAGCCGGACTCAGCTCAGAACGTGAACGACAGGCCACCCTCGACGCTGCGCGCAGCCTGCGCGAAATAGAGCGTGCTGCCGTCGCTCGAGACAAACGGCCGATAGCCTTCGGCCAGCAGATTGCGGACGTCCACGAGCGCTTCCACGCCGTTCGGAATGACGTGATGGCAATGGATCGGCTGCCGCACCAGGAAGCTCAGATACGGATCCGGCATCCCCGTGGCAAACGAGTTCACCGCCGTCACCGTCTTCGCATCCTGCCAGCGATAGCTGGCGCGCCATTTCGTGTTCGCGCCGGAGAACTTGCCGTGGATGGCCGCGCTGTACATCGGCAGCTCGTGGGCGCGCATGCCGTTCAGCTCGTCTTCGACTGACTCGGCGCCTCGCGCCGCATCTGCCATGGTCAGGGCTTCGCCCACGGCCACGTCAAACGAGATCCATGTGCTGGCGGTCAGCCGCCCATCCATCTCGCTCATGATGCCGTTGCCGCTGTAGCCCGGCCCCGACGCGCGCAGCAGCCCGCTGGTGCCGTCGTAGAGCAGATTGCCTCCGGCCCAGTCGGCCTCGGAGATCGTCCCGCCGCCGCTCACAATCGGATTGCTCACGTGCTCGTGCCACGCCGTCACCTTCACCCGCATCCATCCCTGGCTGCGGTCGACGGAAATCTCCTGGTGCACGCCCTGTTCCAGCGCCAGCGCGCCATTGTGCTCCGCCAGTTTCGGCTCCACCGTGGTCTGCCGGTCCAGATCGTCCACCTGCTGAATCCCCGGCGTGGTCGATACGCGATACCTGAACGCCGTGTTCCCGTCGTGCACCGAGACCGACGCGAACGGGTGATTCGCCATGACCGTGTCGCCCAGGTGGATCACCTGCGTCTCGTCGCCGAATTCCGCCTGCACCGCTTCGCCAAACGCCATCGTCTGGCCGGTGCGCATTTCAATCGCCTGCAACCCCTGGGCATCAGGGCCGCCGCCGATATCCGGGCGATCTTCAACCGCCGCCACCGTGCGGAAGCTCCGCCCCTGCGCCATCTGCAGCTCGTAGCCCATCATCGCGTTCAGCGCCGGATCTTCTGCCTTGCTCAGATCGGCGCGGAAAATCATCGCGCTCTGGTCGCCCGGCGCGCGTTCCATCTCGACGTCGTTATGCACGCCACCATCGCCGAATCCGCTCTCCCCGCCGCGCACGGTCACGCGCGCTTTCAGTTCGGGAGTCGTTCCGTCGCCGTCGGTCACCACCACCAGCGGCCCGTCCTGCAGCAGGCGCAGCAGCGGACGGTTGGCGCTCAGGCGCAGCGTCCACGTCCAGTCGTCCTTCGGCTCGTCGGCCTGGCGCGGCTTCGCCGGCAGCCAGCGGAACGCTTCGTACAATGTGTCGAGGGTGAGATTGACCACCTGCTTCGATCCGGTCAGGACCTGCAGGTTTTCGCGCAGCGTGGGAAGGAAGAGATTGGCTGAGGCTTTGACTTCGTAAATGCCCGGGACCACGGAAGTCAGGCGATACCGCCCGTGCTCGTCCGTGTAAGTCTCCACGGCAACGGTAAAGTCAGGCCGCAGCAATTGAACCGTCGCGCCCATCTGCGGCGTTCCCCGGCTGTCTTTCACTACCCCGCTCAGGCTGGTGCTCTGCTGTGCGTCCGCCCACACCCCGGCCACTGACAGCATTCCTGCCACAGCGAGAATCGAACCGGCAATGGAGACACGTCGGGTCACTGCATCTGTTCGCTGGTTTTGCTCCCTGGCACAGCTCCCTGAAGTTTCTGTCCTGCCCCGCGGCTCTGATGGCTGCTCGGGCATCGCTCCGGCGCCTAATTCCTGCGCCAGGAGACTCTTCTGAGCCTAATCCACCGTGAACGGCGCTGACTGCGCGATCGTCTGGTGCGTCACGTCGTCGTTCACGCTGATTCTAACGATATACTTCCCAGGCTCAAGACTTGCAAGGGGGAGGGTCTTCTCAATGGTCAGCTGATCCGATGTTGCGGCCATGGTCTGCGACGCTTCTGTCGTATCCAATATTGTCTTGTTCGTGGCCACATCCAGGATCTGATAGTCAATCTTAGCGTTATTCTGCTTGCTTTTCTGGTCGAGCCCCAAATTGTAAACCTGCATCCAGAAGTTCAGGTTCTGGTTGCGGTGGAACGGAGACGGCTGCGCGGGATTCGACGTGACCCGCGGCCGCACGTAGGTATTGCTGATAATGAAATTCCCCTGCCCGATGTCCTTCGACGGCACCCGGTGCATGGAATCCGCCAGAATCAGCGACGAGGCCGACAGTTTGTCGTCGTCGTAGCGCGGCACCGTGATGGCCTGCGCCCAGATGCCCACGTGATCCGGGTTGTTCACATCCTTGATCGCGATGTCGATACGGTACCGGCCCGGACGCAGTGGCAGCGCCCTCCAGTACAGTGACGCGTTCTCCATCGCCTTCGGCAGCAGCTCGGCCGGCTCTTCCACCTGCACCGGATCTTCGAAGCTCTGCACCACGCGGTCGGTGATTGTCGAAACGCGGCCGATAATGTCCACGTCGCCCTTCGCAACCCCGTCCTTCGTGTTGAAGGTAATGTCGCGGTTCTTGATCTGGAGCGTGATCGGCACCAGCACCGTGTCGTCGGTCACCTTCACGAAATCCGTCCGCACGTCGAACGGGAAAATCGGCCCCGTGATCACTTTGTGGCTGGTCAGGTACTCGGCCAGCGTCAGGTCCTTAAACTTGATCGGCGGCGGCGCCATCAGCTTCGCGTACATCTCCAGCCGGTCGAATTCCTTCGCGCCTTCCGTCGAGCTGTCGGGGCCCGGGCCCAGGTCTTCCATGCCGCCCTTGAAGCGGTCCGCCCGCTTCGCCATGCCCATGTCTTCGTAAAGCGTGTTGCCGGCATTCGGCACGTGCAGCAGCGCGTCTTTCTCTGAGCGGTCGATCGTCATGTGGTAGTCGCCGCACATGCACGTATCCACAAACTCGATGTCAATGTTTTCGCCAATGCCTTCCAGATACCGGTAGTGCCACACCTCGAACGGAAAGGTCTCCGTCTCGCCGCCGCCTTCTTCCATCGGGCGGTCGTACGGGCCGCCGCTGGGGTGCGAATCCGTGCTGTCCGGAGGTCCGAAGGCGATGTAAATATGACCGCGATCCGTCATCCAGCCCGGCTTGCCCGCCGCGAAGTGCTCGTTGGCGTACGCGATGCGACGATAATGCTCCTCTCGGAACTCGTTTTCCGGTGAATCAGGATTCGGATTGCGCCGCCGCCAGAACTGCTCGATGAAGGCATCGCGCTCCTCATCGTTGCTCAGGCTCAGAAACGCCTTCTTCTCCTGGTCGGTAATGATCCAGCGGACATCCTCGTCGAGCCACTTCTTATAGGTCTCGCTCAGCTCCTGCTTCAGCTCTTTTTGCTGCTTGAAGCGCTCCTTGTCGGAGAGCGGCCGGTTCAGAGGGTTCTGATCGTCCTGCTGATTTTGCTGGGTTTGCGCCGTCGAATCGGGCGGAGTGCTCGTTTGCTGGGCCTGGACACGAACGCTGAGCATCCCAGCGCCGGCGAGCATTCCAGTCAGAATTGCGGATGAAAGGGTAAAACGGCGCCTGTACATACCTGAAACCACTGCTCCTTCGGGGCGTACCCTATTCTACGAGGGTGCGGCAACCCTTTCAAGCCATTCCTCACGCTTCCTGCAACCTGCCGAGCGGCTTCCTTGCACCTTTTCAGTAAGACGAAGCACTCAGGCAACCTGTTATCATGACGTGGAAATCTTTCCGGCAACTCACCGGCCGCCGCGGCCAGCGTCCAACCGCTGGGCTCATTTCCGGGCTTCTGTCCGGGAGCCCTCTGCCGCTGCAAGCCTGGCCTGGTGAGCCGCTGGGAACCGTCGCCAGCAAAACTGCGTAACCCTTCGCGAGGAAGAACTGCCTTGAAGAAAATACTTCTCATCATTCTTGCCGTGGTCGTTCTCGCCGGGATTGTCGGGCTTACGATTGTCCGCGCGCAGTCGGGCTACACCAAAGTGCTCATCGGGACCGTCGGCCATGAGAACTTAACGGCTGTCGTCAACGCCACCGGCCAGATCCGTCCCAAGACCTACGTCAACGTGGGCGCCAATGCCATGGGCCGCGTCACCCACTTCTACGTCGCCGAGGGCGACCACGTGAAGAAGGGCCAGATTGTCGCTACCATCGAGAACGTGCAGCAGACCGCAAATGTCGCTGCCCAGCAGGCGACCATTGACGCTGCCAGAACCGATATCTCGTCCTACATCGCCGCCGAAAAGACGCAGGAAGCCAACGTCGAGCACGCCCAGGCCGATCTCGAACAAAAGAAGCTTGACTACGATCGCGCCAAAGCCCTCGTCGCCGCCCAGGTCATGTCGAAGCAGAACTTCGATGCCGCGAAGGCTGCCTACGATCTCGACGTCGCCAGTCTCGACCAGGCCAAAGCCGCTCTGGCCCAGTCGAAAGCCCAGACCGCGTCTGCCCGTGGCCACCTCCAGACCCAGCAGGCCGACCTTAAAGTCAATGAGGATCTGCTCGATCGCACCATTGCCATCGCCCCCTTTGACGGCATCGTCACCAATGAGCCGGTGCGGCAGGGCGAGATGGTCGTGCAGGGCATCCAGAATACGGAAGGCTCGACGCTGATGACCCTCGCCGACATGTCGGTCATCACCGCCGAGGTCAAGGTCGACGAGAGCGACATCGTCAACGTCGCCAACGGCCAGGAAGCCGACGTTACCGTCGATGCCCTGCCCGGCAAGATTTTCAGGGGCCGAGTCACCGAGGTGGGCGATCAGGCGCTGCTCCGCTCCAGCGGCCAGTCCACCAGCCAGACCACCACCGGCGTGGAAGAGGCCAAGGATTTTAAGGTCGTCGTCACCCTCGATCAGCCTTCTGATGAGCTGCGCCCCGGCCTTTCCTGCACCGCAAAAATCATCACCGCCAGCAAGGACAATGCCCTCGCGATTCCCATCCAGGCGCTGACCATGCGCGATCCGAAGCACCTGAAGGATCCTGGCCACGTGCAGACCGTCTCGGCCGCCAGCACCGACCAGCAGAACGCTCAGATGGTTCAGGGCGTCTTTGTTGTGCGCAAGGAAAAAGGCAAGGACCGCGTCCACTTCGTTCCGGTCACCACCGGCGTCACCGGCGCCACGGATATCGAAGTCACCAAAGGCCTGCAGCCGGGCGATCGCATCGTCACCGGCACGTATCGGGTCCTGCGCGATCTGAAAGAGGATTCTCTGGTGAAGCAGGATACTGAACTCGCCGCACCGACCTCTTCGAGTTCTTCATCCACATAAGCAGCGAGCCTCGCGGACAGGTCGGGGGAGAACCACGACGGCACGCGGCACGTAACAGTTCAGCATGGCGACAGGAGTCCTGATGGCGGCAGAAACCTCAACCGAAACGGTTCATACGCCCGTGTCCGGTTCGCCTAACGGCGACATGATCGTGGTGGAAAATCTCTGGAAGACCTACGACATGGGTTCTGAACAGCAGGTTAAGGCCCTCCAGGGGGTCAATCTGCGGATTCAGCGCAACGAGTACGTGGCCATCATGGGCCCCTCCGGCTCCGGCAAGTCGACCCTGATGAACCTCATCGGCTGCCTCGACTCGCCATCGGACGGCAAGTACTGGCTCAACGGCCACCTCGTGAGCGAACTGAATGACGACGAGTTGGCCCGCATCCGCAACAAGGAAATCGGATTCGTCTTCCAGACATTCAATCTGCTCGCCCGCGCAACTGCGCTGCACAATGTCGAGCTGCCCCTCATCTACAACGGCACGCCGGCCGCCGAGCGCGATGAGCGCGCCAAAGCATCGCTCGCGGCCGTCAACCTCGAGTCGCGCATGATGCACAAGCCCAACGAGCTCTCCGGCGGTCAGCGCCAGCGCGTGGCCATCGCCCGCGCCCTGGTCAATAATCCCTCCATCATTCTCGCTGACGAGCCCACCGGCAACCTGGATTCGAAAACCGGCGAAGAGATCATGGCCCTGTTCGACGATCTCCACCACAAGGGCAACACCATCGTGCTCGTTACCCACGAGCCGGATATCGCCGAGTACGCTCACCGCGTGGTTCACATCCGCGATGGCAAGATCTTCTCCGATCAGCCGTCTGCGCGCGCGCGACAGGCCTGAAGCGTCTCACCCAAAAAAATCAGGGCAGGCCCCACCGGCCTGCCCTTCATTCTGTCCGCCCTGTCCCGCGAACGCATACCTACTGAGGCTTTTTCTCCTCAGACCGCGGAGCAGGATGTTCTGCGGGCCTCGGCGCTGGATGAGCCACCGGGGCAGCGTGCTTTTCCGGAGCCGGATGGGCAGCGGGCTTCGGCGCCGGTGCCGCGTGTTCTGCCGGAGCAGGACGAGACTCAGCCCGCGGAGCTGGGGCCGCGCGCTCCGCTGGAGCCCGATGAGCCGCAGGCTTCGGCGCCGGTGCCGCGTGTTCTGCCGGAGCAGGACGAGACTCAGCCCGGGGTTCCGGCGCTGTGCGTTCTGCCGGAGCAGGCCTCGACTCCGCCTTCGGTGCCGCGTGTTCTGCGGGAGCCGCGTGAGCCGCAGGCCGTGCCGCCGGTTCTGCGTGTTTCGCGGGAGCAGCATGCGTGGCCATGCGATTCTCGGTCCGCGGAGTCGCGCCTTCACGCGCCGCGGGCGCCGATCGTCCGGCCTCACTGCGATTCACCGCAGGCCGGTTCGCTTCCGTCCGTGCGCCTGCACTGGTCTCTGTCCGCGCCCTTGCGTTCGCTTCAGGGCGGTTGGCTTCCGTCCGCGCTGCTCCGGGCCGGCCCGGTTCATTGTTGGCTGCGCGAGCGGGAGGCGCTGATTTCGCACCACGCTCCTGGGCCGCAGCCGCATGCACTTCCGCAGCGGTCGGATGATTCGTCGCCGCTACGGGCCGCTCGCCTACCCGCGCCATCGCTGCCGCCGGCGGCGCGCCGTGATTGGCCGAGAACCGCGCCTGCGGATTGCTCCGCGCTTCGGTTATCTTTCGTGTCTGCATCGACGTTGCCTCGTAGTGATGCTCGCTCATCGCGCGCTGTTCGACAGGAGTTGGCTGGCGGTTCACACCACCCGGTCCGTTGAAGCTCGCGCGGTCGTTGATCACCGTTGTCCTGTTGATGACCGTCCTGTCGACGTACACGTTCCGAATCACCGTGCGGTTCACGTTCACCACCGCTGTGTTGTACTGGAAAACCCCGCCTGCCCAGCGGCCGCCGTAGAAGCCTTCGCCGCCGTACCCAAAGCCGTAGTTCACGCCTCCGTAGAAGCCCACCGTGGCGCCCCAGTAGCCTTCATGCCATCCATAAGCGCCACCGGCAAATCCCCAGTAGCCCGGCGTCCATAGCAATCCAGGTTGCGGCGGCTCCACCCACGCGCCCGGAACCCAGTAATAGCCGTAGTCGGCGTCCCATGCCCAGTATCCCGGCGTCCAGAGATAACCCTGAACCGGGCAAGGCGGCTGCGCATACACCGGCAGCACCGGAGGCGCGAAGTTAGCGGATATCGAGATCCCGATGCCGATTTGCGCCGGCATCGACGTGGGTATGGCACACAGCAGCAAGCCCGGCATCAGGAACGCGATTCTTTTTAGTATTTTTCTCATTTTTCAAGCTCCATCGACGGTTCCGGGACCTGATCCCTTCGGCGTATGTTGGCGCTCGCGCAGGATCCCGGCTGTCTGTACGATGCCGTTATTTCGACGGGCGGTAGTGTGCCGCTGGGCGCGGCCAGACATTTTTCTGCGTTCCGATCCACAGTTCCGCGCAGGTTTTCGGCGGCTCGCGGGCAACCGGCGGACCAATCCTCCCCAGCCTGGTTTCCCTCACCCCCGGCGCAGCAAAAAAGGCAGGCGCTTTGCCTGCCTTTCCGCTGCAGCGTTTGGATGAAATTAGCGCTCCGGCTTCTTCGGCTTCGGTGGAGGCGCCGGGTGGTTGGCCGGCTTCGCTGGCGCCGGATGCGCCTGCCCTCCGCCGCTGTTCGGACGAGCACCCGATCCGCCCTGGCTTGGCGCAGGACGGCCGCCATTTCCATTCGGATGCATCGCCGACCCGCTCTGGCCTGGCGCAGGATGCCCGGCATTCCCGTTCGGACTGGCGTGCATTGCCGATCCCCCCTGACCAGGCGCCGGTTTGCCGCCGCCGGCATTCGCGTGCATCGACGATCCCGCGCCCGCTCCCGGGTGTCCCGCCTGGCCGGCGGGATGACTGGCCGCAAAAGTCTTTTCCTGCGCTACGGCCTTCGATTGCTCCGAAGCCGCGTGGATCTGTTCCGGCGTCGGATGATTCGTCGCCCCGATCGGCCTCGCCCCCACCCGCGCTTCGGCTGCCGCCGGAGGCGCGCCGTGGTTGGCTGAGAAGCGAGCCGTTGGATCGGTCTTGGCCGTCGTCTCATGCTGCGTCTGCGCCGCGGTTGGCTGGAAGTGCTGCTCGTTCTGGTATTGCCGCTCCTGTGCCGTCGGCTGCGCCTGCACGCCGCCCGCGCCGCCGTTGAAGCTCGCGTGCGAGCTGTTATTGATGATCGTTGTGTTGTTGATGACCGTCTTGTCGACGTACACGTTGCGGACCACCGTGGTGTTCACGTTCACCACCGCCGTGTTGTAGCGGAAAACGCCGCCTTGCCAGCCGCCGCCGATGAATCCGACGCCGCCGTAGCCGCCGCCGTAGTTAACGCCGCCGTAGAAGCCCACGTGCATGCCCCAGTATCCCGCATGCCAGCCGTATACGCCCGCTCCCCAGCCCCAGTAGCCCGGTGTCCACAGCAGCCCAGGCTGCGGAGGCGCAACCCACACACCCGGCACCCAGTAGTAGCCAAAGTCATCGTTCCACGCCCAGTACCCAGGCACCCACAGGAACCCCTCCACCGGACACGGAGGTTGTACGTATACCGGCAGCGCCGGCGGCGCGGTATGAACGCTGATGGATATCCCAATCCCAAAGGCGATCTGGGCGGGGGATGAAGCCGGAACCAGCCCCAGCAAAAGGGCAGGGACCATCATGGCCAGGATTCGTATCGATTTCATGTCTTGCTCCCGTCGAGGAATCGAAGTCGGTTTTCAGAAGTTTTTTGTTTTCTCTGTTCGAATGGGCCCGGCAGCAGGTGCGTGCGGATCACTGAGTTGCAGCGTGGGAAAGCCTATGCGGATTCAGGACACCTTTCCAGTCCGTTTGTTACTGCAAAGTCTGAGTTTTTTCCACCTATCTTTTGATGAACGATGAACCCTTTCCCCACGGCCGGGACGCAGGATAGCCCCTTTCAACTTCTCCCTCCCCCTGCCGATACAGAAAACAGCACTACGGAGCAGCAACGTGTATCCCACGCTGATCGGTAACGCCAATCCGGATAAAGCCCTTCTCCGGAGATCGCAGCCTCAGGGGCTGGAATCCCAGCCCGGTTTCCGCGATCCGGAGCCAATCCCTGAACCCGATGGGCTCGATGCTGCCGCATCTTCCTTCAGCGCACTTGCGCCCGAGCGCCTCGAGGTCCGCCGGCACATGCTCGGCTTCATGGTGGGTGCCAGTCCCGTCATGCAGCACCTCTTCGCCCGAATGCGCTGCACCGCCCCTCATTTTCGCCTCGCTACCGTCGAGGGCGAGACCGGTACCGGAAAAATGCTCGCGGCTCGTACTCTCCACAAGCTTGGCCCGGGCGCCGCAGGTCCCTTCGCGCCCTTTGCCGCATCGGAATTTCTTGAAGATGCCCTCACCCATTGGCGCGACGCCGGCGGCGGACTGCTCTACCTCTCGCACATCGAGGAGCTCTCAGTGCCGCAGCAGCGCGACCTGCGCGACTTCCTGGAGCGTGCCCTGCGCGAGCGCATTCGCCTCCATGCCGCCGCCGGCCCCCTGCAGCTGGTCGCCGGTTCCCTCCAGCCCCTCCGCCGCCTCTCCACCTCCGGCACGTTTCGCGCCGACCTCGCCGCGCACCTCACAGCCATTCGCTTCTCCATCCCCACGCTGCGCGAGCGCCGCGAGGATATCCCTCTGCTCGCCGCCCACTTCCTCCGCCACTGGAGCCAGACGCATGGAAAGCCTCTCCGCGGTTTCGCCCCCGGCGTCCTCGCCCGCCTCTCCTCCCACTCCTGGCCCGGCAATGTCCGCGATCTCGAAATCGTCGTGAACACCGCCGCCCTCGAAACCGCCGCACAGTGGATTCGCCCCATCGATATTCCTCGCCTCGACTGGTCCACGCCGCCCGTCCCCGCCGCCCCCTGCGAATTCAGTGCCGACGACCCCAACCTCGATCGCGCAATCCTTCGCCATGTCACCGTTGTTCTGGCGCGTGCCAATGGCAATAAAGTCCGCGCCGCGCGCCTGCTCGGCATCAGCCGTTCCACCCTCTACCGCATGCTCGACGGCAAGCACCCGCTCGCTGCCGGGCTCCAGTAATCTCCCGCCGGAATCCGGACCCGCAATCCCCCGCCCCCTCTTTGTTCCGAACCCTCCCCGGAAACAACCGAACCCGTGCGCCGCCGCATCGAATTTTCGAGTTTTTTACTCCACTGTCTTCGTCCGCCCTCGCCGGAAGAGAGACCCCTTCGGAGAGCACAACGGTGAAAAGTAAGATCACAACATCCGGGGCCCATGCAATCGCTGCGCCCAAACCCTCAATCCCTGCGGCGTCCAACGGTAATCCCGCCCTCCCGCGTCTCAAATCCGGCATCGCCGGCCTCGACGACATCCTCCACGGCGGATTCCCGCAGGGCCACCTCTACCTGATCGAGGGCGATCCGGGCACCGGCAAAACCACACTCGCTCTGCAGTTTCTGCTGGAGGGCATCCACAAGGGAGAAACTGTCCTCTACGTCACCCTTTCGGAGTCTCGCGGCGAGCTCGAACAGGTTGCGGCGTCCCACGGCTGGTCGACCGACAAACTCGGCATCTTCGAGATGATTCCGCCTGACGACGATCTCACGCCGGAGTCGCAGTACACCGTCTTCCATCCTTCTGAAGTGGAGCTGGCCGACACCATCGCCGCCATCCTCAGAAAAGTGGATGAGGTGAAGCCGCAGCGGCTCGTTTTCGACTCGCTGGCGGAACTGCGCATGCTCGCCCGCGATCCGCTCCGCTACCGCCGCCAGGTCCTCGCCCTGAAGCGTCAGATTTCGGGCGGTAACATCACCGTGCTGATGCTCGACGACCGCACTTCGATGTCCGGCGACGACCTTCAACTCCAGAGCATCGCCCACGGCGTGATCGTGATGGAGGGCATCGGCCGCGACTATGGCACCAAGCGCCGCCGCATCGAGGTCCACAAACTCCGCGGCACCGCCTTCCGCGAGGGCTATCATGACTACGTCATTTGCACCGGCGGTCTCCAGATCTTTCCACGCCTGATCGCCGCCGAGCACTTACCGGGATTCGAGCGCAAGCACGTCGCCAGCGGCCTGACGGAACTGGACGACCTCTTCCGCGGCGGCATCGACAACGGCACCAGCACCCTGCTCACCGGCCCTGCCGGCTGCGGCAAATCCACCATCGCCTATCGCTATGCCTATTCCTGCGCTCAGCGCGGCGAGAAGGCTATGATCTTCACCTTCGACGAGTCTCTCGCCACGCTCTTCGGCCGCGCACGCGGCCTCGGCATGGATCCCGATCCGATTCTCAGGACCGGCCTGCTGCAGGTACAGACCGTCGATCCTGCCGAGCTCTCGCCCGGTGAATTCGTGTCCCAAATCCGGGACCTCGTCGACAAGCAAAACCTCAAGCTCCTTGTCATCGACAGCATGAACGGCCTGCTCAACGCCATGCCCCACGAGCAGTACCTCGCCATGCAGATGCACGAGCTCTTTTCTTATCTCGGACAGCAGGGCGTGGCCACGATCATCACTCTCGCCCAGGCCGGAATCATCGGTTCGGCGATGTCGTCTCCCGTCGATGTCAGCTATCTTGCCGACACCATCCTCCTGTTCCGCTATTTCGAACGCGCAGGCCAGATCCGCCAGGCCCTGTCCGTGGTCAAGAAGCGCAGCGGCCCGCACGAGCGCACCATCCGCGAACTCTTCCTCGAGAACGGCGTTGTCCGCGTGGGCAATCCGCTCAGCCAGTTTGAAGGCGTGCTTACCGGCGTGCCGAGGCTCACCGAGAAGCCTGAATCGGCGGAGGATCATGCTGCTGCCTGACACAGTACCTTCTGCGCACGACAATCGCACCATCATCCTCGCGCCTACGGGGAAAGACTCGCAGCTGATCGCGAATCTCCTCGAGCGCCGTTCCATCCCCTGCCATGTCGCAGCCGGCATCGATGAGCTGTGCCTCGAAATCGGCCGTGGCGCCGGCGCGGCCATGATCTCCGAGGAGGCGCTCACCTCCGCCGCGATTGCCCAGCTCCGTCAGGTCGTCGAAGAGCAGCCGGCCTGGTCCGACTTTCCCCTCATCCTGCTCACCGTCGGCGGGCGCGTCACCGTGCAGAGCGAGCGCTTGCGCGAGCTGCGCCGCCCCCTCGGCAACATCTTTCTGCTCGAACGGCCCTTCCGCCCCGAAACCCTGCTCAGCACCCTCGAGATCGCGCTCCGGGGCCGCCACCGCCAGTATCAGATTCGCGACCAGATGCAGCAGTACGCCCGCGCCCAGGAAGCTCTTCGCCGCTCGGAGAAGCTCGCGGTCACCGGCCGCCTCGCCGCCTCGATCGCGCACGAGATCAACAACCCGCTTGAAGCCGTCACCAACCTGCTCTATCTCATCCGTGTGAATCCGGACGGCGGTCAGACTGAGAAATATCTTGCCGATGCCGAGCAGGAGCTCGCCCGAGTCGCGGAGATTGCCAAGCAAACCCTCCGCTTCTATCGCGAGCCCAATCACCCCGTCGAGACCGAAATCGGCGCGGTCCTGCATTCCGTGCTCGTTCTCTACAATTCACGCCTCAATTCCGCCGACATCACGGTTCAGGTCGAGTCCGACGAATCCTCCGACACGGTGCTGGCCAGCCCCGGCGAACTGCGCCAGGTGATCGCCAACATCATCGGCAATGCCATCGATGCCATGCGCCACGGCGGCCGCCTCCGCATCCGCATCTCCCGGTCGCGCCGCTCGCTGCGCCTCACCATCGCCGATTCCGGATCCGGCATCCCGCCCGCGCTGCTGCCCGCCATCTTCGAGCCCTTTGTCACCACCAAGGGAGAGACCGGCACCGGCCTCGGCCTCTGGGTCACCGGCGAAATCATTCGCCGCAACGGCTGGACGATCCGAGTCCGCAGCCGCTCGGGCAAAGCGCAATCGGGAACCACGTTCTCCATTTCCATGCCACTCAGCGCCAACGCGAATGTGATGGAAATGCCCCTGCAGACCGACGCCGCCGTAGCTTAGGGAGCTTCCGGCTTCGGGCTTTCTCCCTGAGCTCTTTTGGCTGCTCGCTTTTCGGCTTCGCGGCGTACTCTGTTTGCCATGAAACGCTACGTCTTCAGGGCATCCATCCAGGCCGCCTCGGTGGGCACCGGCGGAGCTTACGTCCTGTTTCCCTACGACGTCGAGAAGGAGTTCGGCGCCAAAAGCCGCATCCCCGTGCACGCCACTTTCAACGGCATACCTTACAAGGGCTCGCTGATGAAATATGGAGAGCCGAAGCACATGCTCTGCATGCTGAAGGCCGTCCGTGACCAGCTCGGCAAGGGGATCGGCGACACCGTTGATGTCGTCGTCTGGAAGGACGAAGCCGCGCGCACCGTCGAAGTCCCCTCCGACTTCGCCGCCCTCCTGAAGAATGAAAAGCTTCGCAAAGCATTCGACGCGCTCAGCTATACCCATCGCAGGGAATATTGCCGCTGGATCACTGAAGCGAAACAAGAGGCGACCCGCGCGCGCCGCCTCGCGAAGTCGGTGGAGATGATCCGCTCCGGCGTCAAAACCCCCGGCTAGCTCCGTTCCCTCCCCGCCTGTACCCTGTACCCTGCTCTTATGCATCGCCGCGTCGCCGCCCTTTTCCTCATGCTCGTATTTGTGTCGGCTGTACCCGCCTTCCCCCAGGAAGCCGCAGCTCCCGATCTTTCTTCCCGCGAAAAATCTCTCAACGACCTCTTCGCGCAGATATGGGAAGACAATCTCAGCCACAATCCCGAATTCGCGTCCACCATCGGTGACAAGCGCTGGAACGACCAGCTCTCCGACTACTCCGTCGACGCATACAACACCAACCTGGCCCGCGAACGCGAGTATCTCGTCAAGCTCGGCGCCATCGACACGACGGGCATGGACGAACAGCTCGTCCTCTCCCGCGACCTCATGGTTCGCCAGCTCATCGAGGATCAGGAAGCCTCGCAATTCAAGCCCTGGGAGATGCCCGAGAACCAGTTCAGCGGTCTCCACCTCGATCTGCCCCAGCTCGTTCCGCAGCTTAGTTTCACCAGCTTGAAGGACTACGACGACTACATCGCGCGCCTCACCAAAGTGCCCACCGCGTTTCAGCAGGTCACCGATAACATGCTGACCGGCATGGACGACCATCGCGTCCCGCCGAAATACCTGCTCGAGAAAGTCCTCGTGCAGGTCAACAGCCTGCTCGCCCAGAAGCCGGAAGACAGCCCCTTCGCCCTGCCGCTGAAGAAGTTTCCCGCGTCCATCTCGGCCGCCGACCAGAAGCAGATCCACGACGACCTCATCGCCGCCATCACGAAGCAGGTGTACCCCGCGTATCAGCGCTTCGCGAAATTTCTGTCAGCGCAGTACATTCCGGCCGGCCGCACCGATCCGGGCGTGTGGTCGCTGCCCGACGGCGACGCGTACTACGCCTTTCGCGTAAAGCAGAGCACAACGACGGACCTGACGCCCGCGCAGATTCACCAGATCGGCATCGATGAAGTCGCCAAGGACGAAGCCGACATGCTGGTGATCGCGAAGAAACTCGGTTACGCCGACATCGCGGCCCTCCGCGCTGCCATCGCGGCGAATCCGAAGCTTCACCCCACCAGCCGTGAGGCGCTCCTCGACGTATACCGTGCCGATCTCGACAAGATGCGCCCGAAGCTCCCCGAGCTATTCGGACGCCTGCCCAAAGCGCCGCTCGTGGTTGCAGCCATACCCGAATACATGGAGAAGGACCAGGCTCCGGCCTATTACGAGATGGGCACGCCCGACGGCTCCCGTCCCGGCACCGTCCGCGTGAACACCTACGACTATGCGCACCGCTCGCTGGCCAACGTCGAGTCCATCGCCTATCACGAAGGCCTCCCCGGCCATCATCTGCAGATTTCCATCGCGCAGGAGCTCACCGGCATCCCCGACTTCCGCAGATACCTCGGCTACACCGCGTATACCGAAGGCTGGGGGCTCTACGCCGAACACCTCGGCAAAGACATCGGCTTCTATCAGGATCCCTACTCCGATTTCGGCCGTCTTGAAGCCGACATCTTTCGCGCCATTCGCCTCGTCGTCGACACCGGCGTCCACTCCGATCACTGGACGCGGCAACAGATGGTCGACTATTTCCACGCGCACTCCGGACTCGACGACGCCACCGTCAACGCCGAGTGCGATCGCTATGTCGCGTGGCCGGCGCAGGCCCTCGGCTACAAGATCGGGCAGCTCAAAATCCTCGAGCTCCGCGCCCGCGCCGAAAAAACATTAGGCCCGAAGTTCAACCTTCGCGCCTTCCACGATCAGGTCATCGACTCCGGCGCGCTGCCCCTCGACGTTCTCGACCAGCGCATCACTGCGTGGATTCAAAGCCAAAACTAGCTTCAGATGCCCCACATCTGCGTGCCGTTCGCAGATGTGGAGTTCCCTGAAGTTCCCCGGGGCTGCGAGTCGGGCTTGTGGCTTTGTATCAGAGCAGAGCTTCAGGCCTTGCCCAAATACTCCACCCTCATCTGTTGCAGGACGCAATCCTGGTGATGCCGTTAAGGCTTCGAAAGCTGCCGCGCTTTGGCTCAGCTCAGCACCGAATCTTACCAACCAGTGACCAATCGATGACAAATCTCACTCGCGATTCAGCCTAGGATCACTCCCCAGGATCGGGCCATCGCTCACCAACCAGAAAATCCGGCAGGTGCTTTACCGGCACTCGGACTCGATGGCTCCGCGCTTCCTCTTTGCCAAATTCCTCAAGGAGACACGACTATGCAGCTTGGCAGGATCGCAGTCGCCGCTTGCCTTGGCGTGGGTTTTCTCACGCTTTCAATACCAGCCGAAGCGCAGTACAAGCTCACTAATTTGGTTTCCAACCAGGTCGGTGAGGCTCCCACCATCGATCCGCTGCTCGCCAACGCCTGGGGCCTGGCCCGCAGCGCCACCAGCCCGTGGTGGATCAGCGATAACGACACAGGCTGGTCGACACTGTATGCAGCCAA
>Ga0335075_10005927_pt1 | contig 18892 bp, 18 predicted proteins | sample Lox_Sample_24_FD_206723 | JGI IMG/M metagenome (GOLD analysis project Ga0335075, IMG submission 206723) | Soil microbial communities from Loxahatchee National Wildlife Refuge, Florida, United States - Lox_Sample_2.4 | ecosystem: Environmental > Terrestrial > Soil > Wetlands | place: USA... | reverse complement strand
CAAATCGATCGATCAGGGTTCCAATCTTGGTGAACAGCTAAATCCACTGGACCACGCCGCGACTCGTGCTATTTCGGCGTGGGATATGCGGCACAACTTTGTCGGGAGCTTTAAAGTCGATCTGCCATTTGATTGGCTTTCCGGCCGGACCACTCGCTTAACTGAGGGATGGAGCATTGCCGGCACCGCGCGTTTTAGCACCGGCCTGCCTGTGACCCTCATGGATGATTCCGACAATTCTCTATTGGGGACGCTGGGAAATGGAGTGAACAACTACTTACTGGATACGCCGGAGTATCGCGGCGCGCCGCTGGAGATCAATACCAATCCTCGAAATGGCCGGCCCGAGTTCAATAACACGCAGGCGGCATTTACCACCGAGACGCTCGGACAATTAGGGAACGTTCCCCGCCGCTTTTTTTATGGCCCTGGCATCAATAATTTTGACCTCACTCTGACAAAAGCTTTGAAAGTCACTGAATCGAAATCGTTGGAGTTCCGGCTGGAAGCTTTCAATGCGTTTAATCATGCCCAGTTTTATGGGCCGGGGGCGGTGGATGGCGAAGTCAACGATCCCCACTTCGGAGAAGTTGTCAGCTCGGCCGCTCCGCGATTGGTCCAGTTGGCGCTGAAGTTCGCATTTTGAACGCAGACGGATAGATTTTTGTGGAAGCTGTTTCGATCTCATGAAGACAAAGGGTAGAGGACTAGAATCCGAGGAAATCAGAGGGTTGCCCCGGTGGAGCACTCTGTTCAACGATGCTGCCGACAATCTCCGCAGCCGGATCGTAGCCATCTACGCTATTTTGTTCGTGTTTAATGTTGGTGCGTGGCTGTGGGCGGTCATCGCTTTCCGCCACTATCCCGTGCTTCTGGGAACCGCACTGCTCGCTTACAGTTTTGGCCTGCGTCACGCCGTGGATGCGGACCACATTGCGGCCATTGACAACGTAACACGTAAGCTGATGCAGGACGGAAAGCGCCCGGTCGCAGTCGGGTTCATGTTCTCGTTAGGACATTCGACCGTTGTCGTCGTGGGCTCGGCGGCCATTGCGGGAGCGGCGCTCGCCCTGCAACATCGCCTCGATGCCGTCAAGGATATTGCAGGAACAATTGGCACTCTGGTGTCGGCATTGTTTTTGTTTGCGATCGCCATCGTCAACCTGATCGTTCTAAAATCTATCTACGGCGCTTTCGTCAGGGTTCGTCGCGGTGAGCCTTATCTAGAAGAAGATTTCAATATGCTGCTCAGTGGGCGCGGAATCCTGGCACGCATATTTCGTCCCATGTTCCGCATGATCAGCCGTAGTTGGCACATGTATCCGCTGGGTCTTCTGTTTGGGCTCGGATTTGACACTGCAACCGAGATTGGTCTGCTGGGCATTTCCGCCGCCGAAGCGGCCAAGGGACTGCCGTTCTGGTCGATCCTTGTCTTCCCCGTCCTCTTCGCGGCAGGAATGTCGCTGATCGATACTACGGACAACATCCTAATGCTGGGCGCCTATGGATGGGCCTTCGTGAAGCCTATTCGAAAGCTTTACTACAACATCACGATTACATCGGTATCAGTCCTGGTGGCGCTGGTGGTTGGTGGAATTGAAGCCTTGGGATTATTGGGCGAACATTTTCATCTCGGAGGGTGGTTCTGGGGAACAGTCGCCAGACTCAACGACAATTTCGGAACGCTCGGATATTTCATTGTGGGGCTCTTCGCATTGAGTTGGATCGTCTCAATTGCTTTCTACAAATGGCGCCGATTCGACGAGCTCGAATTGGAGGCCAAAGAGGAGATGGTTATTCCATGAGAGGGCGAGAATAGTCGCAACGCTGCGAGTAGAACTCCAATCTTTTACCCGTGGTCCGCTAACGTCTTGCGCAAACGGCGCTTTCTCTTCGTAAACGGAAAGCTTATGATGTCGTCCACGGGGGCGACCCATGACGTTCGCGGCCCTGAAAACGGGTCCGGTTGCCGAACTCGACGTGCTCTGGATCACAGCCGGCCTCGGCTGCGACGGCGACACCATCGCCATGACTGCGGCCACGCAGCCCAGCATTGAAGACGTTGTTCTGGGGCAGATTCCATGGATCCCGAAAGTCCGATTGCACAATCCTTTTCTTGCTCTGGCCAATGGAGACGATTTTCTTGCGCCCTTCCATCAGGCAGCGGAGGGTAAGATCGAGAATTTCATTCTCGTGGTCGAAGGTTCCGTTCCGAACGAACACAATAAGGAAGAAGGCTACTGGGCCTCACTGGGAACAGACTCGAAGACCGGCCAGCCCATTACTACCTGCGAGTGGATCGACCGGCTCGCGCCACATGCGTGGGCGGTGATCGCGGCGGGAACGTGCGCAACCTATGGCGGCATTCATGCCATGGAAGGCAATCCCACGGGATGTATGGGGCTTCCCGACTACCTCGGCTGGCAATGGAAATCGAAAGCCGCAATTCCGATTGTGTGTGTTCCGGGGTGCCCGGTGCAGCCCGATAATTTCATGGAAACGCTGCTGTATCTGCTCTACATGGCGTCGGGCCGCGCGCCGATGATTGCGCTCGATGAAGCGTTGCGTCCGAGTTGGCTTTTTGGAAACACAGTGCATGAGGGTTGCGACCGCGGCGGATTTTATGAGCAGGCCCAGTTCGCCGAGGAGTACGGATCTCCCTTGTGCATCGTGAAACTGGGATGCTGGGGGCCGGTGGTCCAGTGCAACGTGGGCAAGCGCGGCTGGATGAGCGGCATTGGCGGCTGCCCCAATGTTGGCGGTATTTGCATTGGGTGCACGATGCCGGGCTTTCCCGATAAGTTTATGCCTTTTATGAATCAGCCTCCCGGATCGCTTTTGTCCTCAGCCGCGGTTCAAACCTACGGGCGCGCCATTCACGCCTTGCGCCGCTATACGCAGGCGTCGATGAATAAAGAACCCTCGTGGCGAAAACCGGCGCACGCTAAACCGCAACCAAGCATCCAAGAATGAAGTTGCGGAGTAGTTTGCCAAACGACTTATGGCCAGATAGCCCAGGTTCAAGATGGTTTCCTTTACGTGGCCGAACAATTCGAACGGCAATCAAACTGTCTCCGCTACGTTGCCAGAAAAGGATCTCAATCCAGAGGAGGCCGAAGAGATTCTTCAAAACCTGGCCGGCGCGTTCCAGCAATATGGTCCGGCTCATGCACGGCGGATTGTCTATCCTCCTGAGAGACTGCTTGAATCCTCCGAGGATTCGCAACTTCCTAATCTTGAAGCCAGATACCGCGCCCTCGTCGAGCAAATTCCCGCCGTAGTTTTCATGGCTTATCTCGATCGGGGCATCGGTGAGGCTTATGTCAGCCCGCAGATTGAGGCGGCGTTAGGATTTTCGCAGGAGGAATGGCTGGAAGATCCGGTGCGCTGGTACAGCCGCATTCATCCCGACGATAAGCAAAGGTGGAACGTGGAAGCGGCGGAGATGTTTCTAACCGGTAATCCTTTGCGCTCGGCCTATCGCGTGATTGCGCGCGATGGACGCGTGATTTGGTTTCACTGCGAAGCCAAGATGATTCGCAAGCAGAACGGCGATCCGTGGTTCATTCACGGCGTCGGCTTCGACATCACCGATCTGAAGCGCACGGAAGAAGCGCTGCAAAAAGAGCGCAATGTCGTCTCCGCGATTCTCGATACCGTCGGAGCGCTCGTAGTTGTGCTCGATACCGAAGGTCGGGTCCTTCGCTTCAACCGTGCCTGCGAACAGATTACGGGATATTCTTTCGCCGAGGTCCAGGGAAACTTCATTTGGGATTTGTTTTTACTTCCTGAAAATGTGGATCGATTGAAAGCCTTAGTCAAAGACGCGCGCGTGCAGGAGCAGCCTTTGGAGTATGAAAGCGACTGGCTTCGCCGAGATGGAAAGCAGAGAACCATTGCGTGGTCCGCGACGTTCCTTCCGGGAGTAGGTGATTCGACTTCTTACATCATTGCTTCGGGCATCGACATTACCGACCGTAAGCGGGCAGAGAGTAAGTTTCGCGGGCTCTTGGAAGCGGCTCCGGACGCGGTTGTCGTGGTGAATCGCGAAGGCCGGATTGTTCTGGTGAATGCGCAGGTAGGAAAACTATTTGGGTACAAGCCTGAGGAGCTGCTGGGCCATCCCTTGGAGATGCTGGTGCCATCGCGCCTGAGGAATAAACATCCTGACCATCGCGACCATTTCTTTCGTGAGCCACGCGTGCGTCCGATGGGGGAAGCCGGCAATGAACTGTCTGGCCTGCACAAAGATGGGCACGAATTTCCAGTGGAAATCAGTTTAAGTCCGCTCGAAACCGAAGAAGGCGTGTTGGTATCGAGCGCGATTCGAGATGTGACGGAGCGCAAGCGGTTGGAGAGAACAATTCTCGAAATCAGCGCCCGCGAACAACGCCGCATAGGCCAGGACTTGCACGACGGCCTGGGCCAGCATTTGACCGGGATTGCTTTCATGAGCAAGGTGCAAGAACAAAAATTGATTGAACAGCATTTTCCCGAAGCAGCCGATGCCGGGAAGATTGTCGAGTTGGTGAACCAAGCGATCCATAAGACGCGGGAGTTGGCGCGGGGTCTGTTGCCCGTGGTCTCCGACGCGCGGGGATTGATGTCGGCCTTGCAGCAGTGGGCAGGCGAAGTAGAGGATTTATTCGCGCTCAGTTGCGGGTTTCAGTGTTACAGTCCGGTTCTGATTCATGACGACGCCGTGGCGACGCATCTTTATTACATTGCCCGCGAAGCCGTGAACAATGCCATAAAACATGGCCACGCCCGCCACATCACGATTCGCCTGGCAGCCGACGACGATCAGGGAGTGCTCGCGATTGAAGATGACGGCTACGGAATTGGTAAAATTCCTTCGGTGAATAAAGGAATGGGACTACACCTCATGAACTATCGCGCCCGTATGGTGGGCGGCTCTCTAGAAGTGCAGCCCGCTATAGCAGGCGGGACTGTGGTTACATGCTTATTTCCGATATTGCCCCCGGTGCTCGGCGAACGAACGAGGTAAGAAAAAATTAGGCAGGAAAATTGACCTACAAGACGCCAATTCCGGTTGCAACCAAAAGAAGAATACTCGTAGTCGATGATCATCCGATTGTGCGTCAGGGTTTGGCCTTGATGATTAATCGGGAATGCGACCTGGTGGTTTGCGGGGAAGCGGAAGATGCCACGGGCGCGATGCTGGTATTGGCGTCGGCGCGGCCCGATGTTCTGATCGTGGATATTTCGTTGAATGGACCCGACGGCCTCGATCTTCTCAAGAATATTCGCACCACGCATCCCACGCTGCCGGTACTGATTCTCTCCATGCACGACGAATCGATCTATGCTGAGCGCGCGCTCCGCGCCGGAGCCAACGGCTACATCATGAAGCAGGAAGCTACAGAAAAAGTGCTGGTCGCGGTTCGACGCATTCTGCACGGCGAAGTTTATGTGAGCGACCGTATCGCCAGCAAAATCCTGAAGCACTACATCACCGGCGCGGGCACCGTTAGAAACTCCTCGGTTGCAGATCTCAGCGATCGAGAATTGGAAGTTTTCCGGCTCATCGGCGAGGGGCACGGAACCCGGCAGATTGCCGAAGAGTTACACATCAGCATCAAGACAGTCGAATCCTATCAAGCCCACATCAAGGAAAAACTTTCCCTTCGCAGCTCACGCGAGCTCATGCAGCACGCCATTCAGTGGAGCATGAGCGAAAAGGTCGGCTAGCCCCAGTCGATCCTCGAAGTTAAGTCGATCACCCTAAGGGAACCTCCATAGGGAGAACCCCGATAGGAGAGATGGGTCTTCCACGACCCACAAAAAGTGGCAGTCCCGCTTGTGAGCTCTAGCCAAATTGTCGATTCTGACACTCGTACACCCTAAGTTCTGATTTTTGGAACGGAGTCAGCTTCGCCGGGGTGTCGTTTATTTATTTGCGACTCTGTCGGGCAGAGTCGTCGGCCTGCGTTCTTACCCAGGTTGTTTTAAGGAAGGAGAACCAGCATGTCAGCACAAGCGGTTCCTTACGGCCGTGTTACTCAAAAGCCATCGCCGGTTGCCGAAGTCCACATTCTCTGGATTACGGCGGGCCTCGGATGTGACGGAGATTCCGTTTCCATAACAGCGGCCACGCAGCCAAGCATTGAAGACGTTCTCTTGGGAGCAATTCCGGGGTTGCCGAAAGTTCATTTGCACAATCCGGTGCTCGCGTATGAAGTGGGCGACGACTTCATGAAGTACTGGTATCAGGCGGAAGAAGGAAAGCTTGATCCGTTCGTGCTGGTGGTCGAAGGTTCTATTCCCAACGAAAACATCAAGAAGGAAGGCTATTGGGCGGGGTTGGGGACCGATCCGAATACCAAGCAGCCCATTACCACCAACGAATGGATTGACCGCATTGCCCCCAAAGCATTGGCCGTGATTGCTTGCGGAACTTGCGCAACCTACGGCGGAATTCACGCCATGGAAGGCAATCCGACGGGTGCTATGGGGCTGGCGGATTATCTCGGCTGGGACTGGAAGTCAAAAGCTGGCTTGCCCATCGTGAATGTGCCGGGATGCCCGGTTCAGCCGGACAACTTCATGGAGACGGTGCTCTATCTGCTTTATCAAGTGGCTGGATTGGCGCCAATGATTCCCCTTGACGATCAGTTGCGTCCGACATGGCTCTTCGGCAAGACCGTTCACGAGGGCTGCGATCGAGCCGGTTATTACGAGCAGGGTGACTTCGCTGAGGTTTACGGTTCCCCGAAGTGCATCGTGAAGCTGGGATGCTGGGGGCCGGTGGTGAACTGCAACGTCCCGAAGCGCGGGTGGATGGCCGGAATCGGTGGCTGTCCGAATGTTGGTGGAATCTGCATTGGCTGCACCATGCCCGGATTCCCCGACAAATTCATGCCATTCATGGACGAACCTCCCGGCGGACACGTTTCGAGCACGGCCATCGGCATTTACGGGAAGGCTATTCGCTCATTGCGATCGATCACGCAGAACACCGTCAACAAAGAACCCAAGTGGCGTCATCCAGGTTCGCAACTCACCACCGGGTACCACCCGAGAGCTTACTGAAATATAAGGAGCGATCCAATGAGCACTGTTACCGCACCGACCCAGGAGGTTTCCAGCAAGAAGAGGAATCTGGTCGAGATGAATTGGGACCCGATCACCCGGATCGTAGGCAGCCTGGGCATCTTCACCAAGATTGACTTCGAAAATCGCCACGTGGTCGAGTGCCACAGCACTTCGTCCATCTTTCGCGGATATAGCATCTTCATGAAGGGTAAAGACCCGCGCGACGCACACTTCATTACCAGCCGCATCTGTGGAATCTGCGGCGACAACCATGCCACCTGCGCTACCTATGCGCAGAATATGGCGTTCGGCATTCGCCCTCCCGATATTGCGGAATGGATCGTGAATCTTGGCGAAGCCGCCGAGTACATGTTCGATCACAATATTTTCCAGGACAATCTGGTCGGAGTGGATTTCTGCGAGCAGATGGTCAAAGAGACAAATCCGAAAGTGTGGACAAAGGCGCAATCGACTCAGGCGCCGCACTCCAATTTGCACGGCTATCGGACGATCGCCGACATCATGACCGCGCTCAATCCGTTTACCGGAGCCTTTTATTTGGAAGCTTTGCAGATGAGCCGCATGACTCGCGAAATGTTCTGCCTGATGGAAGGCCGGCATGTCCATCCTTCCACGCTGTATCCCGGCGGTGTCGGAACCGTGCCCACGGTGCAGCTCTTCACCGATTACATCGTGCGGCTCATGAAGTACGTTGAATTCATGAAGAAGGTTGTTCCCCTTCATGACGACTTATTCGACTTCTTCTACGACGCTTTACCTGGGTATGAAGAAGTTGGCCGGCGTCGAATTTTACTTGGCTGCTGGGGATCGTTCCAGAATCCCAAGGTTTGCGATTACAAATACGAAACCATGACGGAGTGGGGACGCGCCATGTACGTGACTCCGGGCGTGGTTGTCGATGGCAAGCTCGTCACGACCGATCTCGTCGACATCAACCTGAACATGCGGATTCTGCTGGGCAGTTCGTACTATGACGACTGGAAAAATTCCGAGACCTTCGTGAAGAACGATCCGCTAGGAAATCCGGTAGATAAGAATCATCCCTGGAATCAGACGACGATTCCTCGTCCGCAGAAACGCGACTTCGATGGAAAATATACCTGGGTGATGTCGCCGCGCTGGCTCGATAAGCGCACAGGCGATCATCTAGCTCTCGACACTGGCGGTGGCCCGATTGCAAGACTGTGGGCAACTGCGCTCGCCGGAATCGTCGACATCGGCTACATCAAGTCGACCGGTCACAGCGTCAAAATGTATCTACCCAAGACCGCGTCCAAGCCCGAGGTTGAGTTCGAATGGAAGATTCCGAAATGGAGCAATGCCATCGAGCGCGACCGCGCACGAACCTACTTCCAGGCGTATGCGGCATCGGCAGCGCTTTATTTTGCGGAGAAGGCGTTACAGGAACTGCATGCCGGTAGAACAAAGACCTGGACCGAATTCAAAGTGCCGGAAGAGGCGATTGGTTGCGGCTTCCACGAAGCGGTCCGCGGAGTGCTCTCGCATCATGTTGTGATCCGCAAGGGCAAGATTGCTAACTACCATCCCTATCCTCCGACGCCCTGGAATGCCAACCCGCGTGACATTTATGGCACGCCGGGTCCTTATGAAGATGCGGTGCAGAACACGCCTATCTTCGAAGAAAATGGTCCCGACAAATTCAAGGGAATCGATATCATGCGCGCGGTGCGGAGTTTCGATCCGTGCTTACCTTGCGGCGTGCACATGTATTTAGGGAACGGAAAAGTTTTGGAGACGCATCATTCGCCCATGTTCGGCCTCCAACCCTGATCCTGCAATATCGCACCTAAAGAGTGAGAGTTGTCGTCGAAGACGTACTCTCACTCTTTTGGTGTTAGCGGTGAAGGCGAAGCCGTCTAACGAGGAGAACCGTGGCCGACAAAGATTTTCGCGAAGACATGCAGCGAATTGGTGTGCTGGTGCAGCAGATCGAATCAATCGCCGATCCCGCTGTGCGCGCTACCGCCAAGAACTTGATGCAGGCGTTGATGGATCTGCATGGTGCTGCGATTGAAAAGACTCTCGATATCGTCGCCGACGCCGGCGAACCGGGGATGAATATCATCGACCGTTTGGGCCGTGATTCACTTGTCAGCAGCGTTTTGATTCTTTACGGGCTGCATCCGGAAGATATAGGAACTCGAGTGATGAAGGCAATCGAGAAGGTCACTCCGACCTTGCGCAAGCAGGGTTGTGAAGTGGAACTTCTCGGGGTGAGCGACGGCGCGATCCGGGTGCAAGTCGAAACCGGTTCCCATAGTTGTGGCTCAACTGCCAAGACTGTAAAAGACACGCTCGAAGGTGCGCTGTACGACGCCGCGCCGGATTTCACCTCGCTGACGATCGAAGGTCTGGAAGACAAACCTTCGACTGGTTTTGTTGGCCTGGACAAATTGATGGGCAGCTCCGCGCACTCGTTTGCTCAGTCTGCGGCAGCGTTAGAACCGCAAGGTACAGATTAGCCTGTCAAAAAGCATTGGAAACTTTATGAGTTCAAGTCAACTCACGGGATCATCCGACGGATTCGGAGCGTTGCGTCAGTTTGCGCGGCGCGAACGTCCCCTTGAGCGTTGTGAACTTTGCAGTCTGGGATTACGGAGTGACCATCCTCATCTGATTGAGTTGGCAAAACGAAGGCTTCTTTGCACGTGCGAGGCATGCGCGGTTCTGTTCAGCGGCCAGGGAGTCAAATTCAAGCGCGTTCCGCGACGCATAGTTTCTCTGTCGAATTTCTATCTTGGCGATCCGGAGTGGAATGGCTTAATGGTCCCTATCAACATGGCTTTTTTCTTTCAGAGCAGCCTGGAGAACCGCGTGGTAGCGATGTATCCGAGTCCCGCCGGCGCAATGGAGTCGCTGCTCGCGTTGGAGTCATGGAACGAGATCTCCGCGAATAACCCTGTGCTGAACGAAATGGAGTCCGATGTGGAAGCACTGCTGGTCAATCGCTTGGGATATTCCCGTGGATACTCCGCGCCCGAATATTATCTGCTTCCTATTGACGAATGTTACAAGCTGGTCGGCTTGATCCGGATGCATTGGAAAGGTCTTTCCGGCGGGACGGAAGTATGGCGCGAACTGGGCGAGTTCTTCAAAAATGTGAAAGCTTGCTCGACGACGTTGACGGACACTGCGGTGCTCGAAGAGGAATCCCATGCCTGACTTGAGTTTTCAGGTCGAGGGCGTGGAAGTCGTTGCTCACGCGGCATCGCCCCTGTTGGCTTTCAAACTTCGCCTCGCGAATTCCAATCCTCAAGAGACGATTCATACCGTTGCATTGCGCTGCCAGATTCAACTGGAAGTTACGCGGCGCAAATATTCCACCGAAGACCAGGAGCGATTACTCGATCTATTCGGCGAACCTAGCCGCTGGGGGCAGACGCTGCGAAATCTTTTGTGGACTCATGCCAATCTGGTTGTGCCTTCATTTACCGGTGCCACCGTCGTCGATCTCCCCGTCCCTTGCACCTTCGACTTCAATGTCGCTGCGACAAAATATTTCGACGGCTTGGCCGATGGAGAAGTTCCGGTCTGCTTGCAATTCAGCGGGACGGTTTTCTACGCCGCGCCGGAGGGTGGATTGCAGGTCGCGCCGATTTCCTGGGACAAAGAAGCGCGATTCCGGCTTCCAGTCAAGGTTTGGCGCGAGATGATGAAAACCTATTATCCCAACAGCGCATGGCTGTGCCTGCATAAGGACGCCTTCGACCGCTTGTATCAATACAAAATGCGGCACGGCATTCCGACATGGGAGGAAACTCTGGAACGGATTCTTGCCGTGGAAGAGACGGTGTGCTGATGAACCTTGAGACGGTGGAGAAGATTGCCAAAGCCGTGCTTTACGAAGGTTACATGCTCTACCCGTATCGCCCGTCGTCGGTGAAAAATCAGCAGCGATGGAATTTTGGCGTCCTGTGCCCGCGCTCTTACAGCGAGGAACAAGATGGTAGCGAAGCGTGGATGATGCAGACCGAATGTCTGGTGGAAGGCACTTCGTTGACAACTCTCGAAGTGCGAGTACGGTTTCTTCAGCTGGTAGAGCGCTCGGTCGGTGAGTTAACTGAAGCTAAAGAACCATTCGAAGATAAAGTGCCCAGCTACAGGCTTGTGAAAAAGCTCGAAGTGAAGGGGCGGGTATACCAACCCTGGCAGGAAGCGATCGAGCGGGAAATTGCCGTACCGCCATGCAGGCTAGAAACACTGGGGTCGATGAGCCAGACTTTTTCTTTTGCGGCAGCGAAAGAATTTGAGTACTTACCAAATTGCGAAGGAGAGTTGATCGGAGTTCTGGTGCGGGAACGCAATGCACTCTGCGGCCAGATTGACGTTTCAGCGGCCCGGCAGGCGAACAATGTCTTTAAGGTGACTGTGCGCGTCCGGAATACAACGCCGTTTGAAGCCGCAAAGGCAGCGGACCGCGGCGATGCATTACTTCGCTCTCTGGTATCGGCCCATACTGTTCTCGGCGTTGAAGACGGTCGGTTTTATTCGATGCTCGCGCCTCCCGAGGACGTGAGCCGGTCCGCTGCCGAGTGCAAGAACATCGGCTCCTGGCCCGTTCTTGTCGGCCTGCAAGGCGAATGTGACACCGTGCTTTCCTCTCCGATTATTCTCTACGATTATCCGCAGATCGCCCCAGAAAGCGCCGGCGATCTTTTCGATGGAACCGAGATTGACGAAATTCTTTCGTTGAGAATCCTGACGCTCACGGATGGCGAGAAGCGTGAGATGCGCCAGTCGGATGAGCGCGCGCGGCAAATACTGGAGCGCACAGAGACTATGCCGGCAGAGCAGTTCATAAAACTGCACGGGGTTCTGCGCGGATTGCGTCCGGTCGAATCTCGTTTTCCCCGGGAGGAGGCTCCATGAACGAGTGGGAATGGCAACTTCTCGAAGAAAAAGCCCCACTCGATCACTTGGAAATCGCTGGTGTCGAAGTGCGAACCGGCAGCCGCGTGCGCCTTCGACCTCGACCTGGCGGCGATGTGATGGATATTGCCCTCAGCGGGCAGATCGCAACCATCGAGTGCATCGAACAGGATTACGAGGGCAAGCAACACGTTTGCGTAGTTTTGGACAACGATCCCGGCAAGGATCTCGGCATGCTTCGCCAGCCCGGCCATCGCTTTTTCTTTGATGCGGAAGAAGTCGAACCACTCTCCGACGAAGAAACGCTCAAAATTCAGGCGGCGAAGAAGCCGACGATTTTAATTGCCGGCATCGGCAACATTTTTCTCGGCGACGATGCGTTCGGCGTGGAAGTTGCTCGCCGCCTCGCCGAGCGGAACTTGCCAGAGCAGGTGCGCGTGGTCGATTTCGGCATTCGCGGCTTCGATCTTGCCTATGCGCTGCAAGATGGCTACGAAAATACGATCCTTGTGGACGCCTGTCCCCACGGTCAGGCACCCGGAACTCTCTATGTGATCGAGCCCGATGTGGAAACACTGCAGGATCCTTCGGCCCCGCAAGCGACTGTCGAAGCTCATGCTATGAATCCCGAGAGCGTGCTCCGCATGGCGCAGGCGATGAATATCGAGGTGAAGAATCTCTTGCTGGTCGGTTGCGAACCGGAAACGCTGGGCGGCGAAGAAGGGCAAATGGGGTTGAGTGCAACGGTTGGGGCTGCGGTCGACGAAGCCGTGAAGCTGGTGGAATCGCTCGTCGAGAAAATTATGATCACGCGTGAGGCGGATTCAACCCAGTGAATATCCTGAACTAAAAAGGAGACTGCCATGGCAAAAGAAACGAACGGGAATGGAAGCATCACTGACCGGGACATTTTGTTCATGCTGAGCGGTGTAGCTCTGGTGGTTTTTGGCGCAGGCTTGATTCTCTCGAATCCTGTTGCCAAGCGTTATCTCGGCCAGTTTGGCGTCGGCGATTTGGCGCAGGCTGCATTGCCGGATCTGGACCGCTATTTGAAACTGCGGGCGATGTGATTACTCGGGGCCGTACGAATATGGAGGTACAAGTGTCCACGGTGGAAACGCCGCAGACCGCGGTTCATTATGTGATCGATGGCGATAAAAGCAGTTTCACGGTACGTGCATTCGCCGCTGGTTTGCTTTCGTCCTTCGGTCACAACCCGACGATTTCGATCCCCGACTTCAAGGGCGAGATTTTTCTCAATCCCGACAACATCGAAAAAAGCTCCATGCGCCTCGTAATTCGCTCTGCCTCGCTTGCGGTAACAGACGACATTCGCGAAAAAGATCGGGCTGAGATCAATAAAACGATGCACGAAGAAGTGCTCGAATCCGAGAGCTATCCGGAAATTATCTACGAGTGTTCCGGTTTGTCCGCCACGAAAATGGGCGAGGGACATTACTGGGGAACCATGAATGGAAAATTAACATTGCGAGGAATTCAGCGGAGTCAACCTGTCGCAACACGCATCTCAGTAAGCGGAGATGATCTGCGCGCTACCGGGGATTTTTCCGTGAAGCAGAGCGATTACGAGATTCGCCCGGTTTCGGCCGTGGGCGGGACGATCAAGCTGAAGGACGACCTCAAGTTTTCGTTCGAGATTTCTGCTTACAAGCAGGATTGACGTGGTTTTTGTTGCGAAAGAGTCTAGAATAAAGGATGGATGAGACTGTGTTCGCGACATAGTTTATGACCTTACGGGAGAGTGTCCAGTGTGTTTAGCCATACCAGGGAAGATCGTCGAGATCTCTTCCGACGACCATCATTCCGCGCTTGTGGAAGTGGCTGGTGTGCGGCGTAGAATTGACCTGGGACTGTTGCAGGAAGACAAGCCGATCCCCGGCGAATGGGTTCTCATTCACGTTGGCTTCGCCATGAGCAAGATCAGCGAGCAAGATGCCGCCGAGCAAATGAATACGCTCAGAATGTTGGGAGAGATTGACGGCGCCATGCAAGAAGTGCAGGGTTACGGTCTGGAAGATGTGAATTGAAATATTCCACGCCGGTTATTAGAGAAGTGTGCCATGAGATTTGTCGATGAGTTCCGCGAACCCGAACTGATTTCGAAAACAGCGGAGGAGATTCGCCGTCTCGCCGGCCGGGAACGCCATTACCGCATGATGGAAGTTTGCGGAGGACACACTCACGCGATTTACCGCTTCGGTCTAAAAGATATTCTTCCAGAAAATATCGAATTGATTCATGGTCCCGGTTGTCCGGTTTGCGTCTTACCGATGGGACGGATCGATGATGGCCTCGCCATCGCGCAGGAGCCGGATGTTATTTTCGCTGCCTTTGGCGACATGATGCGCGTCCCCGGCACCCAGGGCAGTCCGCTTGAGCACAAGGCGCGAGGCATGGATGTTCGCATCGTTTACTCACCGTCGGATGCTCTCAAACTAGCTCGGCTCAATCCCGACAAGCACGTTATGTTTTTTGCCATCGGCTTCGAGACGACCGCTCCATCCACCGCGCTTACCATCATGCGCGCTAAGGCCGAAGGCATCCAGAATTTCTCCGTATTCTGTAACCATGTCACGATCATTCCAGCTATTCGTGCGATTCTCGATTCTCCAGACATGAGGCTGGATGCTTTTATCGGTCCCGGCCACGTTTCAACGGTGATCGGCTGCCGTCCTTACGAATGGATCGCGGAGAATGCACGGAAACCTATCGTGGTGTCCGGATTTGAGCCCCTCGATATACTGCAATCGATTGTGATGTTGCTGCAACAGATGACTGCCGGCGAGTGCAAGGTCGAGAACCAGTACAAGCGCGTGGTTCCGTGGGAAGGAAACAACGCAGCGCTCAAAGCCATGGGCGAGGTGTTTCAGCTGCGACCGTATTTCGAATGGCGCGGACTCGGATTCATCTCGCAGTCAGCTCTGAAGATTAACGATAAGTACGCCGAGTTCGACACCGAAGCGCGCTTTGAAGTCCCCGGAATTCGTGTTACGGATCCCAAAGCCGCGCAGTGCGGAGAAGTTCTGAAGGGCGTTCTAAAGCCGCATCAGTGCAAACTCTTTGGCCGGGAGTGTACGCCCGAGCATCCCATCGGAGCACTCATGGTGTCATCGGAAGGATCATGCGCCGCGTATTACAACTACGAACACCGCAAGGCAGCAATGGGGAGTCTGACCTCAATCGCGTAGCCCCGTCTGTCGCGCTCGCCGAATCGGCGCCCCTCATGCGCTTTCGCGATCTGCAAATCGAAATGGCTCACGGAGCCGGAGGCAAAGCCAGCCGCAAGCTCGTCGAAGGACTCTTTGCGCCGCTTCTTTTCGGTGCGATGCCTGGTCCGCTTGGCGATTCTGCGCGTGTAGATATCAACGGTACGCCGGTCGCAATCACCACCGACAGTTTTGTGGTCAAGCCGCTGACGTTTCCGGGCGGGTCCATCGGGGAACTGGCGGTGAACGGCACGGTAAATGATCTCGCTGTCTCTGGGGCGAAAGCCGAAGCCCTGGTGGTCAGCTATGTTTTAGAGGCGGGCTTGCCCACGCCAATTCTTGAGGCCGAAGTGCGAGCCATGGCAAAAGCCGCGCGGGAAGCGGGTGTGCGAATTGCTGCCGGCGACACGAAAGTGGTCGAACATGGCAAGGCCGATCAAATGTATATCACGACCACCGGCATCGGCCGGTTAATTCACGGCGTCAACATCGATCCCGCTTCGGTTCGAGTGGGCGATAAGATTATTCTTTCCGGTCCGATCGGCGACCACGGGATTACCATTTTGCTGGCGCGCGGCGAACTCGACCTGGAAGCCGATTTATCTTCCGATACGCGCTCCGTGTTTCCGCTGGTTGAGACTCTTATAAGAGCCGCCGGTCCTGGCGTTCGCTGGATGCGCGATCCGACTCGCGGAGGCGCCGCAACTTCTCTCAACGAACTGGCGCGCGACTGCGGACTCGGGATGGTTGTATTCGAGGACCAGATTCCGGTGCGAGATACGGTTCGCGGGGCCTGCGAACTGCTTGGCCTCGATCCCCTTCACATTGCGAATGAAGGCCAATTTTTGGCGGTTGTTTCTCCCGAATACGCCGATGCTGCCATCAACGCGCTGAATCTGGCGCCCGGCGGAAACGAAGCGCAGGTGATTGGGGAAGTGCGCGAGCAGCCGGCTGGAACCGTTCTTGTGACAACCCTTTATGGCGGAAGCCGAATCGTAGATATGCTGGTAGGCGATCCTTTGCCAAGAATTTGCTAGATGAAACTCAATTTTCCAGAGACCGGCGCCGTTTCCACAGCCGGCAAACTCGCGAGCCGTATCGAAGAAAGTTTTCTTCAGCGTAATCGATTGTACGAAAGCTTCTTTTGGCGAGAGGCTCCGCGCCTGGCGCAAGCCTGCCGTGAGATGTCGGAGCGCTTTTTGCGCGGAGGCCGCCTACTGGCTTTCGGGCGCGGACCTTACACTACCGACGCGCAACATGTTTCGGTCGAATTCGTTCACCCGATAATCGTGGGCAAGCGTGCGCTTCCGGCCCTTGATCTGTCTGTTCTTTTCCGTCCATGGCTGGAAGCGATTCTGCGTCCCGAAGATATTGTGATGGGATTTGGCCCTCCCGAAGGCGATCCCGAAGTATGGGCAACGTTGCAGGAGGCGCACAGCCGTGACGCCATGACTTTCGCTTTGCCCGGCTTTGAAGGGTCCTACGCGGTGAATTCGGCCACTGACAATCCTTTTATGCATCAGGAGATGATCGAGATCCTGTACCACACCCTCTGGGAAACGGTGCACGTGTTTTTTGAGCATCGCGAACTCGGCCACGATGTGGGAGCATCGGAATTCCTTTATCCATTCCTAGGCAAAGAGAAGCAAGGAACCGGCGGACTTCTCGAAGAAGTTGCTTCATCGATTGTGATGAAGGTTCACGACGACGCCAAGTTGCGCGAACAAGTCGCGCACGAAGAGTCCGAAGCAATTAGCAACGCAACCATGGCGATCCACGAACGGCTGCGCAGGGGTGGAAAGCTCATCGTTTTCGGTAATGGCGGCTCGGCCACCGACGCGAACGATTTCGCCATCGATTGCGTGTTGCCGCCTTCGGGTGGTCGCTCGGTGCCGGCGGTTTCGCTGTCGCTTGAGCCCGCCAATATTACCGCCGTCGCCAACGATATCGGTACCGACGCAATTTTCCTTCGCCAGTTGATCGCACAAGCACATCCTGAGGATGTCGCATTCGGCATCTCGACCAGCGGCGGATCGCGCAATATTATTTCGGCGCTGGAAGAAGCCCGCAAACGTGGCCTTGCTACAGTGGCGCTACTCGGCTATGACGGAGGCGAGATCAAGCGCAAAAAGCTGGCTGACTTTCCCATGGTCGTAAACTGCGACTATATTCCGCGCATCCAGGAAGTACAGGCTTCGATCTATCATGTTATTCGCGAGTCTTTAGAGCTGTTAACCCGCGAGGGGGCGAATGGGTAAGCTTGAACTCTACGGGACGAAACGATGCCCGCACACCGGCGAAATGCGCGACTGGCTGGAGTGGAAACGCAGCGAGTTCGTGGAGTATGACGTGGAAGCCGATCCGGTGGCGCGCCAGCGCATGCGTGAAATCGCAGCCGGACAGCGCACCGTGCCCATCCTGGTTGAAGACGGCAAAGTTATTCAGGTGGGATGGCAAGGGCACGGTTGCGTGGTAGACAATTAATCTAGTTAAGGAATTATGGCCAGCGCCTGTTCCATTCGAGTTCGCGGCGTAGTGCAAGGCGTTGGGTTCCGACCTTTCGTTTATCGATTGGCGTTTGCTCACGGATTGAATGGCTGGGTGTTAAACGGAGAAGAAGGAGTTGCGATCCACGTCGAAGGTCCTGAAGCAGGCTTGGCAGCTTTCGTCCGCGACCTGCAAGCGCAGCCGCCTCCCGCTGCCAGCATCGCGGAAATTGATGTGGTGCCTTCCGAGGTCACCGGTCTCACCGGATTCACCATTCGCAGAAGCCAGCATCGCGATCATCCCACAGTTCGCATCTCACCAGATCTGCCAGTCTGCGACGATTGCTTGAAAGATCTCTTCGATTCTACGGACCGGCGCTACTGCTATCCGTACATCAACTGCACAAACTGTGGACCCCGCTACACTGTAGTCCTTGCTCTTCCCTACGACCGGCCGAATACCACCATGAAAGATTGGCCGCTCGATGACTTTTGCGCTGCCCAGTATCGCGATCCCGCGAACCGCCGCTTTCATGCGCAGCCGATCGCTTGTCCGGCATGCGGTCCGAAATATCTTCTCCACCCGCAAAAAGAAATTCAATGCCAAAGCGAAGACAGCATTCGAGAGGCGGCCGCCAAGCTTTGCGCCGGAGAAATTCTCGCAGTGAAAGGCCTCGGAGGTTATCACTTGGCCTGCGATGCGCGAAACCCAGCTGCCGTTGCGGCTTTGCGGGAACGCAAATATCGCAAAGAGAAGCCGTTCGCAGTCATGCCACGCGATCTCAATGTTGCGCGAACTTTGGTTGAGCTTTCTCCTGAAGCGGAGATTTTGTTAACTTCTCTCGCTCGCCCTATCGTGCTGGCTCCGGCAAAGGTCGAACTCGGTGGCGTCGCGCCTGACAACAACGAATTCGGCGTCATGTTGCCTTACACGCCGTTGCACCATCTGCTATTCGCGGCGGGGGCTCCGGAAGTCCTCGTAATGACCAGTGCCAATCGATCGAGTGAGCCGATCGCATATGAGGATGACGATGCCCTGCAAAGTTTGGAGGGAATCGCCGATTCATTTTTGATCGGGCAGCGTCCCATCGCGCGTCGCGTCGATGATTCCGTGGCTCGCGTCGGCGCTTTCGGCCCCGCAATTCTGCGGCGCGCTCGCGGGTATGTTCCCGGAACCGTTGCCTCGCTTCCCGTCGAGCGTCCGATTCTCGC
>Ga0335075_10005926_pt1 | contig 18895 bp, 13 predicted proteins | sample Lox_Sample_24_FD_206723 | JGI IMG/M metagenome (GOLD analysis project Ga0335075, IMG submission 206723) | Soil microbial communities from Loxahatchee National Wildlife Refuge, Florida, United States - Lox_Sample_2.4 | ecosystem: Environmental > Terrestrial > Soil > Wetlands | place: USA... | reverse complement strand
GGTTGATCTCCTGCTGCCCGAGCCCCCACTCCGACTTGGAGAACTCCACCTCGATCCCCGCGGCGTTCATGTGCCGCCGGATCGCCTCGATGAAGTGGTCGTTCCTGGTGGACTGCAGGATGTGGTAGTCCGCCCGGTAGTAGGTCACCGGCTCGAGGCCGGCGTAGCGCCGGGCCCACGCCTCGGCAGGGGGCGTGCGGTACAGGTAGAACTCCAGCTCGGTCGCCATCTTGAAGCGCAGGCCGAGGGCTGCCGCGCGGTCCACCTGCCGGCGCAGGACCGACCGCGGCGCCACGGCGACAAGCTCGTCGCTGTCCTCCTCGCACGCGTCGCAGATCACGATGGCCGTGGCCGGGAGCCAGGGAGCCACCCGGAACGTGCTGAGGTCGGGGACCATGCGGAAGTCCGAGAACCCGGTGCCCCAGCTGCTCAGCTCGTAGCCGGGCCTGGGGTCCATGTCCATGTCCACCACGAACAGGTACAGCGAAGCGTGCAGGCCCTCGGGCCGCAGCGCGGTCTTCAGGAAGCTGTCCGTGGTGACCCGCTTGCCCATCAGCCGGCCCCACAGGTCGGGGACCACGCACAGCACGGTCTCGATTTCCTCGTCCCGCAGCCGCTTCTCGACGGCTGCGCGCTGCTCGGAATCCATGCGCCTGGCCCCTCTCTCTCATGAAGTCTCGAAGTAGCGGCGCTGCTCCCACTCGGTCACCTGATCGGCCTCCCATTCGCGCCACAGCCTGAGCTCCACCTCGCGCGACAGCAGGTAGTGGCCGACGAACTCGCCGCCGAGCAGCGCGGGCGCGGCGGCCGAGCCGCGGAGCGCGTCGACCGCGCCGGCCAGCGTCGCCGGAAGGCGGGGGAACCGGCCGTCCGCGGAGGCGTCGCCCGCGGCCGGCGCCGGCGCTTCCAGCCCCTCCGCGATGCCGTGCAGGCCGCCCGCCAGCATCGCGGCGATCGCCAGGTACGGGTTGACATCGGCGCCGGCCCGGCGGTGCTCCAGCCGGGTGCCCTTGGCGGACCCGGTGAGCACCCGGATCGCGGCGGTCCTGTTGTCCACCCCCCACGACGCGGTCGCCGGGGTCCACGTCCCCGGCTGCAGCCGGCGGAACGCGTTCACCGAGGGGTTGAACAGCGCGGTGAAGTCGGCCATCGTCGCGAGCTGGCCGGCCAGGTAGCTCCGGCCGAGCCCGGAAAGCTCGCCGTCCGGCGACGCGAACGCGTTGCGGCCGTCCCGCCACAGGCTCTGGTGGAAGTGGCAGCCGGACGTCGGCGCCCCGGCCCGCCACTTCGGCATGAACGTGGCGACCAGGCCCAGCTCGCCGCACAGCTCCTTGAGGTATGCCTTCGCCCTGACCGCGTGGTCGGCCGCGTCCATCGCCGGCGCGTGGGCGATCGCGAACTCCAGCATCCCGTGGCCGAGCTCGGTGTGCACCGACTCGATGGGGATGCCCACCGCGCTCATCCGCTCGAAGAACGCGTGCACCAGCGGCCGCAGCTCCCCCAGCCGGAGCGAGCTGTAGGCGTTCATGGTCCGGCCGAGCGGGACGGGATCGTCGCCCGGGCGCACCACGCAGAGCTCCCACTCCGCGGCGAACCGGGCCTCGAAGCCCAGCCCGGCGCACCGGTCGGTCACCTCGCGCAGCACCGTGCGCGGGGCCAGCGGGAAAGCCGCGCCGTCCTTGCGCTCCAGGTCGCAGAGCACGGCCACGGTGGCGTCGCACCACGGCAGCGGCCGGAGCGTCGCCATGTCGGGCCGCATGACCAGGTCGGGGTACCCGTTCTCAGCGGACGACGCCGGGCTCTCGTAGACGTCGTCGGCCTGGGTGAGCCCGAACATGATCGTGCACATCGCCGCGCCGGCCGCGGACGCCGCCTTGGGCACCGACACCAGCTTCGCCCGCAGCCCCCCGTCCAGGTCGGGGATCTCGAGCTGGACCAGCCGCGCGCCGGCCAGCGCCGCGTCGTCGGTCATGCGAGCGCCAGCGTCCAGCCGCCGTCGACGACCAGGTCGGTTCCGGTGATGAACGACGCCTCGTCCGACAGCAGGAACTGGCACGCGGACGAGACGTCCGCGACCGTGCCCAGCCGGCGCAGCGGCGTCCGGGCGGCCATCCGCTCGGCGCGCGCCGGGTCCGCGTCGTACAGCGGCTGGATCATGGGGGTCAGGATCGCGCCGGGGCAGATCGTGTTGGACCGGATGCCCAGCGGCCCGTACTGCAGCGCCAGCGCCCTGGACAGCGAGATCAGCCCGGCCTTCGAGACCTGGTACGCGTCCATCGGGTCGTCCGCGCTGCGCAGCCCGGCCACGCTCGCGATGTGGACGAACGCTCCCCCACCGGTCCGCTGGACCAGCGGCAGCGCGTGCCGGCAGACCAGCATGGCCGCGGTGAGGTTGACGTCGAGCACGCGTTGCCACACCTCGCGGTCGATGGTGGCAACCGGGCCGTCGCGGTCGAACCAGCCCACACCGGCCGCGTTGACGACGTAGTCGAGCCGGCCACACGCGGCGTCGACCTCGGCCAGCGCCCGGGCGACACGTTCTTCATCTGTGACGTCGAACTGCCAGTGCGTTACCGAACGCGCCGGCCCGTGCGGGTCTGGTGCTGGCGGCTGCTTCAGGTCGACCGCGAACACCCGCGCGCCCGCCCCGGCCAGGTCGGAGGCGATCCGGTAGCCCATGCCGCCCCCTGCGCCGGTAACAAGCGCGACCCGGTCACGTGGCTCCATGGTCAGCCCGGGATCTCCGGCAGCGTCTGGCCGCCGTCCACCACCAGGCTCTGCCCGGTGACGAAGGACGCCAGGTCGGAGGCGAGGTAGAGCACGGCGCCCGCAACGTCGGCGGGCTGGCCGAGCCGCTTGAGCGGGATGAGTGCCTCCATCGCCTCGATGGCCTGCGCACCGAGGCCGGCCAGACCCTCGGTGCTGATGCTGCCCGGCGCCACTGCGTTGACCGTGATCCCGAACGGCGCGGCCGCGATCGCCGCGGTGCGCATGAACCCGTCCATCCCGGCCTTCGACGCCCCGTAGTGCGCGAGGCCGGGATACCCGGTGACCGGCCCGGTGATGCTGGACATGAGGATGATCCGGCCGGCCGGGCTCTGCTTCAGGAACGGCAGGCACGCCATCGCGCCGTGCACCCCCTCCGCCGGGCCGGCAGGCTTCGCCGGCCATCCGGCCGCGCCCTGCGGCCGGCCTCACTGTTGGGCCATAACCTAGACCTTTGACGACCTTGCGGCAACCGCGGGGCACGTTACTCGATAACGCGGTGCAGGTCGCGCTGCGCGAGCCGGATGTGGGCGATCACCGCCCGCTCGGCGGCGTCAGCGTCTTTATCCTCGATGGCCTGCAGGATCTGCGCGTGATGCTCGTGCGCCGACGTGAACACCTGGTTGAGCACCCGGTCGAGCGGCACCCAGGTCATCGCGCGCACGTCCTCGATCGCCTGGCGCATGAACCTGTTCCGCGCTGCATCCGCGATGGCCAGGTGGAACACGTTGTCGGCGGCCCGGAACCGCGCGGTCTCCCGGCCCTGCTCGAGCTCTGCGTAGGCCTCGCGCAGCCGGGCGAGGTCGTGCTTGGTCCGCCGCTGCGCGGCAAGCCTGGCGGCGGCGCCCTCGACCGCGGCCCGGAAGTCGAAGTTGTCGTCGAGCTCGGGCATCCGGCGCACCAGCACGTCCCGCAGCCGCTTGACGTCGTCGCCCTGGTCGAGAACGGTGATGCCGCCCGCCGATCCCCGGCGGCTCGACACGTAGCCCTCGGCCCGCAGCACCCGGATCGCCTCGCGCACGGTCATCCGGGACACCCCGAGCTGCTGGGCGAGCGTGCGCTCCGGCGGCAGCTTGTCGCCGGGCAGGTACGTGCCGATGTGAATGGCACGGCGCAGGCGCTTGGTCACGACCTCGTGGGCCGGGAGCAGTTCCACCGCTTCGATCGCGGTCACGTCGCCCACTCCGCTCGTTCCGCTCGTTCCGCTGGCCCGGGGCTTGGCCGATCCCACCCGCCGGTATGCCCCGGCGGGGACGAGCTGAGGGTCCTTGTAAACGCTCCACGTGCAGTAGTCACGTGGCTCGTCGGTGCCCCACACCGGCGGGTTCACGACCCTGACAGGGTAACCCAGCCGGGCGATCGCCGCCCGCTCCTGAAGCTGGCAGCAGTGCGCGCAGTACAGGCAGACGCCCTTGGTCCGCCAGGCCCAGTCGTGCTCCTGCGCGGTGACCCCGAAGCCGAACGGCGGGCCGACCCTGGCGACGGCGTCGGCGTTGGCGTCGGCCCGGAGCGTGCGGCCGCCGGACCCGCACGGGTCGAACCGGAACACCCACCGGTCTTCCTCTTCGGCCAGCGACACCTCCCCGGTGCGCCCCGGCCCGCTGAGGTGACCCCGCAGCGACGCGGCCGCGTCGGCGAGCAGCAGTTCCACCGACTCTGGCCACGGGCGGCGCGCGGTGTCGTAGGCGTCCCTGCTGGGGTACAGGTCGCCGATCGCGTCGTCCCACATGTCGCCGACGGTCTCTTCGCCAAGCTCCCTCGCGGCCAGGCTGAACAGCCCGCAGACAACGTCGCAGAAGCGGTCGTGCACCGCCATCCACGCCGAGCGGAGGTCCTCGGTCAGCCCGGACGCGGCCTGGCGGTCCCCGGCCAGGCACGCACGCTCGGCGCGGGCGGCCAGCCCCTCGACCGCGCCCCACTGCCGGGCCATGTCCAGCGCGTCGTCTCCGGCGGCGCCGGACAGCGACACGATCCGCTGCTCTTCGCCGGACACGGTGGCACCGGCCACGCCGCGGCCGGCCAGGAACCGCCGGGCGCGCTCGATGAACAGCGGGAACAGCTCCCGGCCCTCCCCCGCCTCGGCGAGCGCCTGGCGGATCCGCCGGACGGCCTCCGGCGCGTCGTCGGCGGCGATCGCCTGCTGCGCCAGCGCATAGGTCGACTCGGTCTGCGGCAGCCTCGGCGGCATGGGTCGCCACCTTCCCCGGGGTTTGACTTCGAATGGCTCAATGGTCTATCAGAGAGACTATGGCTGAGAACACCCTGCCGCGGGCCGCGCACCCCGAGGTTGCCGTGCTGCTCGAGGAGCTGGCCGCGTCGGGCCGGCCGTCGAGCCGGACGCTGCCGCTGCCCGACGGGCGCAGGAATTTCGCCGAGCTGATCGAGCCGCTGGCCGAGCACCCGGAGGTCGGCGCCGTCGAGGACCGGGCGCTCGGGGTGGACGGGCGCGAGGTACCGGTGCGCGTCTACCGCCCGGCCGGCCCGGCGAGGGCCGGCACCGTGGTGTTCCTGCACGGGGGAGGCTGGGTCTTCGGCGACCTGGAGTCCCATGACGGGCTGTGCCGGTCGCTCACCCGCCGGTCCGGGATCACGACGGTAGCCGTGGACTACCGCCGGGCCCCCGAGCACCCGTTTCCGGCGGCCGTGGCGGACGCCGCCGGCGTGATCCGCTGGCTGGCCGACCACGGCGGCGAGATCGGCGTCCCGGCGCGGCCCCTCGCCGTCGCCGGGGACAGTTCCGGCGGCAACCTGGCCGCCGCGGCGGCGCTGGTTCTTCGTGACGCGGGCGGCTCGCCGCTGGCATTCCAGGCCCTGCTGTACCCGGCGACGGACCCTGCCATGAACACCGCGTCGTACGCGGAGAACGCCGACGACCCATTCTTGTCCGCCGGCGAGATGGCCTGGTACTGGTCTCAGTACGGGGGCGGCAAAGCCCCGGACGACCCGCGCGCCGCGCTCGCCGCGGTGACCGACCTGAGCGGGCTTCCGCCCGCGTTCCTGCTCGCCGCGGGCCTCGATCCGCTGCGCGACGAGGGCCTCGCGTTCGCCGATGCGCTGCGCAGGTCCGGCGTGCCGGTCCGCTGCACCGAGTACCGGGACATGCCGCACGGGTTCCTGCTGTTCGCCGGGCGGCTGTCCCGGGCGCGGGAAGGGCTGGCGGAAGCGGCCGACGCCATCGCCGCCGGCCTGGCCGTTCCCGGGTGACCGGCCCGGCCGGCCGCCCCCGCCGGCCCACCCGCTCGGCCGGCCGCCCCCGCCGGCCCACCCGCTCGGCCGGCCGCCCCCGCCGGCCCACCTGCTCGGCCGGCCGTCCCCGCCGCTCCGCACCTCGTTGACCCGGCTATGTATTTAGGTCTAATCTGTAGACCTAAGAACCGAGCGATCGGAGCGCGCTCATGCGGGTCGCCGTCATCGGGGCCGGCTTCAGCGGGATCGCCGCTGGCGTCGCCCTGAAACGGCGGGGCATCACGGACTTCACCATCTTCGACGCCGCCCCGGGCATCGGCGGGACGTGGTGGCACAACCGGTACCCCGGCGCCGAGGTGGACCTCGAATCCTGCATCTACTCGTTCTCCTACGCGCCCGCAGACTGGAGCCGCACCCACGCCAGCCGAGGCGAGCTGCAGCGATACCTCGAGCGCGTCGTCGACGCGTTCGGCCTGCGCCCGCACCTGGCCCTGGGCGAGACCGTGCAGAGTGTGACCTGGGCCGACGACCGCGGCGGGTACGAGATCACCTCGTCGTCGGGCGTGCCGCGCGGCCCGTTCAACGCGGTGATCAGCGCGGTCGGGTTCCTGAGCTCCCCGCGCATCCCGCCGCTTGCCCGCGAGGGACCGGGCTTCGCCGGCACGATCTGCCACACGGCACAGTGGCCCGACGGCCTCGACCTGGCGGGCAAGCGGGTCGGCGTGCTCGGCACCGGGTCGTCGGCCGTGCAGGTGGTCGCGGAGGCGGCCACCTGCGCCGCCGAGGTCAAGGTTTTCCAGCGCGAGCCCAACTGGCTCCTGCCCAAGGGCAGCCGCGACTTCAGCGCCTGGGAGCGCCGGCTGAACCGTCAGCCGCTGGTGCGCCGGTGGCGCCGGCTCAGCCTCTACGCCCGCTACGACGCCCGCCAGCTGCGGATGAGCCACGCCAGGCGCGACGGCCGGGTCAACCGCAAGCGCAGGCGGGCCGCGGAGGCCTTCCTCGCCGGCTCGTTCGCCCACCAGCCCGAGCTGCGCCAGCTCCTCACGCCGTCGTTCCCGTTCGAGGGGAAGCGGACCGTGCTGAGCGACACCTATTACCGGACGCTGCTGCTGCCGCACGTCACGCTCGTCCCGCACGGCGTGAAGGGGCTCACCGCCTCGGGGGTCGTCGACGACAACGGGGACCGGCACGCTCTCGACGTCGTCGTGCTGGCCACCGGCTTCCACGCCGCTGACTACCTGGCGAGCCTGAAGGTCACCGGGCTGGGCGGCCGGGACCTGCACGACGCGTGGGCGGGCGGCCCGCGGGCCTTCCTGGGGATGATGGTCCCGGGGTTCCCCAACTTCTTCATGATGTACGGGCCGAACACGAACAGCGTGCCGCTCGTCTCGTTCTACGAGGCCCAGGCGAGGTTCGCGGCGCGCGCGATCACCCGGCTGGCCGCTCGCGGCGCGCACAGCGTTCAGGTGTCGCGGGCTGCGGCCGACCTCTACGACCGCTGGCTGCAGCGGGCGCTGAGGCGCACGGTGTGGGCCGAGACCAGCAGCTACTTCCGCTCGGCCACCGGGCGCATCGTGTCCCAGTGGCCGTTCAACGCGAGCCAGTACCTCATCGCCGCGTGGGCAGGGCGCCTCGCCCTCCGCTACCGCGGCGCCGGGGACGGTGGCGGCCGGGCAGGGCGCCTCGCCGGAGGCCCCGTCCATGATCGTGGCAGGTGACCCGCTGAGGGTGCGGTTCAGCTACCACGAGACCACGAACCTGACCGAGAGAGGAGAGCGGGCTGATGGGGCACGTTGTCGTGACCGGGGGCGCGGGGTGCATCGGGCTGGCGATCTGCCGGCGGCTGCGGGACGCGGGGGCAACCGCGGTCGCCATGGACCTGGCCGCGCAGATCGCCGCCGTGGACTGGGACGACGCCAGCAACCGGGGCGTCCGGGCGGTCGAGGGTGACGTGACGGCGCGCGCGAGCGTGCAGGCGGCCGCCGCCAGCCTCGGTGACGAGTCCCTCACCGGCCTGGTCAACTGCGCCGGCGTGCTGCGGGACACGTTCCTTGGCAGGGTCGACGACGCTCTCATGGACCTGATGTTCGAGGTGAACGTGGCCGGCATGGCGCGGGTGACCGACGTCTTCGCCCCGCTGCTGGCCGATGGCTCGGCGATCGTCAACATCGGCTCGCTCACCGGGCAGATCGCCAGGTTCACCGGCGCCTCGGTGTACGGCGCGACCAAGGCCGGCGTCGCCGCCTACAGCGCCTACCTGGCCGAGGAGCTGGCCCCGCGGGGGATCCGGGTGAACTGCGTCGCGCCGGGCGTTATCCGGGCCCCGATGAGCCCGTCGATGGCCGCCGTGTCCGGCGGCGAGGAAGCCTCGGCCGCGCACACCATGCTGGGCCGGATCGGCGAGCCCGAGGAGGTCGCCGAGGTCGTCGAGTTCCTGCTCTCGCCGCGCGCCTCCTACATAACCGCCCAGACCATCCTGGTCGATGGCGGGTTCGTGGCACGATGACAGCGCCGGCACGGGCCCGTGCACAGGCCAACGCCGAGGCCGTCGAGCGGATGTGCGCGGCCGAGCCCGTCGTGGTCGACGTCCAGCCGGCGCTGGACGCGATCCCGGGGTACGACCGCAACCTGGTGCTTACCTCCGGCGCCCCGCTGCCCTGGCCGGAGTACACCGGCGGGCAGCGCGACGCGATCATCGGCGGCGTGCTGTTCGAGGGCCTGGCGGCGACCAGGGACCAGGCGATCGCCGCGCTGGACGCCGGGGATGTACAGGTCGGGTCGTGCCACGACTACGGCGCCGTCGGGTCGCTGGCCGGTATCTACACCGCGTCCATGCCGGTGTTCGTCGTGCAGAACACGGCTGGAGGCAACCGCGCGTTCTGCAACTTCTACGAGGGCAAGGACCCCAGGCGGCTGAACTATGGCTGCTACGACGAGGGCGTGCACGAGCGCCTGGCACATGTGAACAGCGTGTACGCGCCGGTGGTCGGCGAGGCGATCCGGCGCACCGGCGGAGTGCCGCTGAAGCCGCTGATCGCCAAGGGCCTGCGGATGGGCGACGAGTGCCACAGCCGCAACACCGCGTCGTCGCTGCTGTTCGTCAGGGAACTGCTCGGGGCCGCGATGGACATGGCCGGGCGGGACCTGGAGCGAGTGCGCGAGACCTTCCTGCACATCGCCGACAACGACTACTTCTTCCTGCGGCTGTCCATGGCGGCGGGCAAGGCGATCGCGGACGCGATCGACGGGCTGGAGGGCTCGAGCGTCGTCTCGGCGATGGCGTTCAGCTGCAAGGAGTTCGCCATCCGGGTCGCGGGCCTGGGCAGCGAGTGGTTCCGCGGGCCGGCGCCGGCGCACGAGGGCAAGCTCTTCCCCGGGCACGACGAGTCGGAGATCACCTGGATGGGCGGCGAGAGCCCGATCACGGAGACCGTGGGGCTCGGGGGCTTCGCCCAGGCCTGCGCGTTCACCCTGCAGGAGTACCAGGGCGGGTCACCGGACAACATGATCGCCAGGAACCTGGAGATGTACCAGATCACGGCCGGCGAGAACACGGTGTTCCGGATCCCGGTGTTCGGCTTCCGCGGCACGCCCACCGGCATCGACGTCTTCAGGGTGCTCGAAACCGGCGTGCTGCCGGTCATGGACGTCGGCCTGGCCGGCCGCGACGGCGGCCAGATCGGCGCCGGGGTCATCCGCGCCCCGCGGGAGTGCTTCGAGCGGGCCGCCAGCCGCTGGGCCGGAAGTCATCCCAGCGGCTGACGGCCCGCGCGGGCCCGCCGGCGAGCCGCGGCCGGGCGGGGGGTCACCCGGCCGCGGGGACCGTTCAGTTGATGCCGGAGTTGATCATCCTGCCGAGGATGTCGTACTTCTCCGGGTTGCGCTTGCGCAGCACCAGCGCCAGGCCGACGCCGATCGCCAGCCAGGCCAGGCAGAGCCAGGGGATGATGTTGACCCAGATGATCGAGCCGCCGATCTTGGGCAGGTTCGCCCACAGCAGCCACAGCACCACGACCATGGCCACGATCGACAGCACCGGGATGACCTCCGTGGTCCACAGGTTCCGCTCGGCCCGGTGCTCGGGCTTGCGGAAGTGCAGGATCGTCGCCACCGAGGACAGCGTCTGGTTCACCAGCACGGAGAACGTGGCCACGATCGCGAACCAGCCGAACAGCTCGTAGTACGGCGCGTTGGCGAAGCTGGCGAAGCTCTGCGCCGACTTGCTCGCGTACCAGATGACCAGGAACAGCCCCATCAGGACGGCCACGATCAGCGAGGTCACCGCGTTGGCCACGTGCGGGCTCTGCCACTTGCGGTGCGTCCGGCCGAGGCTGGGATGGAAGATCTTCTCTCGGCCGATCACGTACAGGTAGCGCGACGTCGTGTTGTGGAAGGACAGCGCGCAGGCGAACGACGACGTCATGATCAGCCACTCCATGACGTCGGTCACCCACACCGCGGCGAACTTGCTGGTGACGCCGTAGTAGAAGTTGCCGCCGTTGGTCGCCGCCTCCTTCACCGCGTCGTGCAGCCCCCATCCGGTGACCGCGGCCCACGAGCAGAGCATGAAGAACAGGCCGCCGCCGATCACGCAGATGAACAGCGCCTGCGCGCCGATCTTCCGCGGGTTCTTCGACTCCTCGGCGTAGTTGGGGATCGTCTCGAAGCCGACCCAGGACCACACGGCGAAGAAGATGCCGACCCCGGGGGCCAGGCCCTTGAACGCGTTGACCGGGTTGATCGGGGCCGCGGACACGCCGGTCGGCCCGCCTCCGTGCGCGAACACCGCGATGACCATGATCGTGAGCACGACTATTTCCAGGATCAGCGCAACCCCGAGCACCTTGGAACTCAGCCGGATGTCGTAGTGGCCCAGGATCAGGTTGAGGATCAGCGCGCCGAACGCCAGGTACGGCCAGGGGATCCCGAAATGGAAGAACTGCTGGATCGTGATGTTGCCGAAGTAGCCGAACGCCCCGTACAGCGAGCCCTCGACGAACGCGTAGGCGAAGACCGACAGCCATCCGGCCCCCATGCCGAGCGGGCGGCCGAGGCCGTGGCTGATGAACGAGTAGAACCCGCCGGAGGACGGGACGCTCCGCATCATCTTGACGTAGCCCACCGAGAACAGGACCAGCATCACGATCCCGACCCAGAACCCGGCGGGCGCCCCGATCCCGTTGCCGATGCCCACGGCGATCGGCACGTTGCCGAGCTGCCCGGTCAGCGGCGACATCGCGGCGAACGAGATGAACAGCACCCCGCCGAGCCCGACGGCTCTCCCGCGCAGCTTGTGGACATCCTCACGCCCGGAGATGTCCAGTGTCCCGACGGAGGCCTTGCTCGCCGCACCGGAACCCAATGTGTCCATCTACCCTCCCGAGTGGGGACGCCGCCGCTGGGGACGAGGCCTCACGACAACAATTGCCGTCAACTGCTCCGGTGCGATCGCCCTTCTGCTGACCCGCACAATTCGCCGGGCCCGCACACGCATGTGCGAGCCCGGCCACCTTGCAGTGGTCTACTCAGCGAACCATAAGACCATTCTTAACCGACTGTCAATGGGGTGAACGTTACGTTCAGTGAACTTTGTGGCCACCGGAAACGCTGCCCGACAGGCCGCTGATCGCGGCCGCCGGATCGGCGGTAAGGAGCACGGATCGGCGATCGCTTTCGGGTTCGTTGAGCGCCTCGGCGGTACCTCATCGAGGAACGCCGGCCAGTGGGCGGCGGCGCTGCGCCGTTACCGGTGCCCGTCCCGGGAGGCCGGCGGCTCGGCCGTGACGTACGCCGAGGAGATGCCGCCATCGACCATGAACTCCGTGGCGTTCACGTACGAGGAGGCGTCGCTGGCCAGGAAGCCGACGGCCTCGGCGATCTCCCTGGCCTGCGCGAAGCGGCCGTACGGTACGTGCACCAGCCGCCGCGCCTCCTCCTTCTGGTCGAACAGCGCCCGCAGCAGCGGCGTGTCCACCGGGCCGGGGCAGAGCGCGTTGACCCTCACCCCGCGGGCCGCGAACTCGATCCCCAGCTCGCGGGACATGGACAGCACGCCTCCCTTGGAGGCGGTGTAGGCGATCTGCGAGGCCGCCGAGCCCATGGTGGCCACCAGCGACGAGGTGTTGATCACCGAGCCGCCGCCGGCGTCGAGCAGGTAAGGGATCCCGTATTTGCAGCACAGGAAGACGGTGGTGAGGTTGACCTCGATCACCCGGTTCCAGGTCGCCAGGTCGGTGTCGAGCACGGATCCGTCGTCCGCCAGCGCGATACCCGCGTTGTTGAACAGCACGTTGATGCGCCCGAACCGCTCCGCCACCGCGGCGTACACGTCCCTTACCTGATCCGGGTCGGTCAGGTCCGCGGTGAGCGACAGGGCGGCGGAGGTGGCCTCACCCTTGACGTCCACGGCGGCGACGACCGCGCCTTCCCTGGCCAGGACCTTGACGGTCTCGCCGCCGATCACGCCGGCCGCGCCCGTCACCACGCAGACCTTGCCGTCCAGCGCCCCCACCGGCTTACCCTCCCGCGCGTCGTGAGCTTTGGTCCACTATTCCTACCATAGAACCCTAGGGACGCGATGGCGGCACCTCGGTGCCGTCCAGGACGAACCCCGCGTACCCGCGCTCGGCGACCTCCTCGCATTCACGCCGGTAGGTGCCGCACCCGCCGACGTAGGGCATGAACACTCTCGGCTTGCCGGGGATGTTCGCCCCCACGTACCACGACGCCGCCCGAGGGTAGAGCGTCCCGTCGGCGATGTCATTGACGTGCCGCACCCAGCCGTCCTCGGCGGCTTCCGACGCCTCGATGCGGTCGAGCCCGCGGCCCTCAAGGTAGGCCAGGCAGTCCGCGATCCAGTCCACGTGCTGCTCGATCGACACGACCATGTTGCTGAGCACCGACGGGCTGCCGGGGCCGGTGATGATGAACAGGTTCGGAAACCCCGCCACGCTCAGCCCGAGGTAGGAGCGCGGCCCGTGCGACCACTTGCCGGCCAGCGGCTCACCCCCGCGGCCGCGGATGTCGATCTCGAGCAGCGCGCCGGTGATGGCGTCGAAGCCGATCGCGAAGACGATCGTGTCGAGCGGGTACTCGCGGTCGGCCGTCTCCAGGCCGTGCGGCGTAACCCGCCTGATCGGCGAGGTGCGCACGTCGACCAGGTGCACGTTCTGGCGGTTGTAGGTCTCGAAGTACCCGGCGTCCACGCAGGTGCGCTTCGTGCCGATGTGGTGCGCCGGGCACAGCGCCGCCGCCACCCAGCGGTCGCGGACGATCCCGCGGATCTTCTCCCTGGCGAACTCCTGGGCGGTCACGTTCGCCCGCTCGTCCGTGAAGAAGTCGGTGAACGCGTACGACAGCGCGTTGATGCCGCCCCGGCGCCAGCCTGCCTCGTACATCCGCCGGCGTTCCTCCGCCGAGACCTCGAGCGCCGACCGCACCGGCGGCGGCACGGGCACGCCAGCGTCCGACCGCTCGGCGGCCCGCCGCCGAGCGGGGTAGCTGCTGACGACCTCGCGCAGTTCCGCGGGCGGCAGCGGCCGGTTCTGGGCCGGCATCGAGTAGTTCGGCGTGCGCTGGAAGACGTACAGCTCGCCGGCGTGCTTCGCGATCTGCGGGATGGCCTGGATCGCCGTCGATCCGGTGCCGACCACGCCCACCCGCTTGCCCCGGAAGTCGACGCCGCCGGCCGGCCACTGCGCGGTGTGGTGCCACTCACCCAGGAAGTCGTCAAGCCCGGCGAGGTCCGGGCGGTTCACCGAGGAGAGGTTGCCGACCGCCAGCACGCAGTGGCGGGCCAGCACCGGCTCGCCGCCGGCCGACACGAGCCACCGGTTCCCTGGCTCGTCGTAGCGCAGCGACGTGACGTTCGTGCCCAGCTGGATGTCCCGGCGCAGGCCCAGCCGGCCGGCCACGTGGTGCAGGTAGCGGAGGATCTCCGGCTGGGTGGCGTACCGCTCCGTCCACGCCCACTCGCGGAGAAGCTCCCCGGAGAACGAGTAGCAGTAGTCGACGCTCTCGATGTCGCAGCGCGCGCCGGGGTACCGGTTCCAGTACCAGGTGCCGCCGACGTCGCTCCCCCGCTCGAACACCCGGGCACGCAGCCCGAGGCCACGCAGGCGGTGGAGCATGTAGAGCCCGGCGAACCCGGCACCCACGACGGCCACGTCGATGTCGACCGTGCGGCCCGGCCGCGCGCGCTGAGCTGTCATCGCCTTCCCGGAACCGCGACGTCAAACGGCGATTGGTCCACGTGCCATACCTTAGCCGTAGGCTGTCACGAGCCTTCGCCGCCGGTCAAACGGCGCGGGCCGGCAGCGCCCCCGGGCGGCTTACCGCAAGGCCCGGCTGAGGTCGCGCCGCGCCGTCTCCAAGTGGTCGACCACGGCCTCCTGCGCTGCGTCCGCGTCGCGGGCCTCGATGGCCTCGAAGATCTGCCTGTGGTGCCGGTTGGCGGTCAGGAACACCCGGTTAATCAGGCGGTCGATCGGCACCCACGTCGCCGCCCTGGCGTCCTCGATGGCCTGGCGCATCAGCCGGTTCCTGGCCGCGTCCGCGATGGCCAGGTGAAAAGAGTTGTCCGCGGCACGGAACCGGCGGGTCTCCCGGTCCTCCCGCATGACGTCCAGGGCCTCCTGCAGGATGGCCAGGTCCTCACCGGTCCGCCGGGCGGCCGCCAGGCGGGCCGCGGCGCCTTCCACCGCGATGCGGTAGTCGAACGTCTCCTCGATCTCGGGAAGCTTCTCGGCCAGCAGCGGACGGATGCGTTCTTCGTTCTCGGCCTGGTCGAGGACGATGATGCCGCCGCTCGCCCCTCGCCGGCTGACGACATACCCCTCGCCCTCGAGGACGCGGATCGCCTCGCGCACCGTGGTGCGGGACACGCCCAGTTGCTGCGCCAGCATCCGCTCTGGCGGCAGCTTGTCGCCGGGGACGTAAGAGCCAATGTGGATGGCCCGTCGTATCCGCTCGGTGACCACCTCGTAAGCCGCGGCGAAGTCCACGGGCTCGATGCTGGTCACTCCGCTCGCCACCAACTTTCGATTTGCAAACCGGGGGGCGATGACTGCGAATAGTACTTCTAGCCCCGAAATACTTTACGCCGTGCCCGACTACCCTGTGCCACATCTCGTGACCGTGCCGCCGGCGCGGTAACGCGCCGTTCGCGCCGTACCCGGCGCGGAAGGCGCTGGCCGTGCCGGTGCGGCCGGGCGACGCCGAAGACGATCTTCCGCCGCAGTGCGCCGAGACGCCGGGCCGCCGGCCCGGAAACCGTACTATGGCCCGGTGACGTCGCCCGGATATCTGAGATTCCCGCATATTGCGAACGACATAGTGGTTTTCGTCGCTGCCGACGACGTCTGGCTGGCGCCGGTCGCCGGCGGCCGGGCCTGGCGGTTCACCACGGACGAGGCAGCGGCGGCGACGCCGAGGCTGACGCCGGACGGCACGCAGGTGGCCTGGGTCAGCGCCAAGGACGGCGGCCCGGAAATCTACGTGGCCGGTCTCGCCGACGGTACCAGCGCCCGGCTCACCTACTGGGGCACGTCGTGGGCCCGGGTCAGCGGCTGGACTCCGGCCGGGGAGGTACTGGCCGTCAGCGCGGCGAACCAGCCGTTCTTTCACTACGTCCGGGCCCGCGTGCTGACGACCGCGCTGTCGGGCAGCCCGGGTGCAGAACGGGTGCTGCCGTACGGCCCGGTATCCGACCTGTCGCTGGGCACAAGCGTCGACGGCACGGGAGGCGACGGTGCCGCGGCCGGCGGCCGCGGGGCTGACACGGTCGCGCTGCTCACCGGCAAGTTCGGAGGCTTCAACGACGATCCGGCCAACTGGAAGCGCTACCGCGGCGGCACCGCCGGACGGCTGTGGGTCGGCCCGGCGACGGCGATAGTTTCCGGTGCGCCCGGCGCGGCTGGCCAGGTCCCGGGTCCGTTCCGGCGCGTGCTCGCGGACCTGCCGGCCCAGTTCGGCAGCCCAATGATCGTCGGCGGGCGGCTCGCGTTCATCAGTGACCACGAGGGCACCGGCAACGTCTACTCGTGCGCGCTGGACGGCAGCGACCTGCGGCGGCACACCGATCACGAGGGCTGGTACGCGCGTCAGGCCAGCACCGACGGGGAGCGGATCGTCTACGCGCGCGGCGGCGAGCTGTGGCTGCTCGATGGCCTGCAGGCCGCCGGGCCGGTCCGGCTCGGCATCACTCTCGGCTCGCCCGTGCGCGGCCGGGCACCCCGCCTTGTCACGGCCGAGGACCACGTCGGCTCGCTGTCCGTCGACCAGCGCGGCCGGGCCAGCGCGATCGAGGTCCGCGGAACCGTGCACTGGCTGACCCACCGGGATGGGCCGGCCCGGGCCGCGTCGGTTCTTCCCGGCGCCCGGGCGCGTTTCCCGCAGGTGCTGGGGACCGGCGGGCAGGTCGTCTGGGCGACCGACGCTGACGGCACCGACGCGCTGGAGGTCGGCTCTGGCGACCCCGCAAGTCCAGCCGGCCCGGCCGCCGCACCGCGGCGGATCGCGGCCGGCCAGGTTGGCCGCATCACCGGGCTGGCGGCGGCGCCGGACGGCAAGGCGGTCGCGGTCGCGGCGCAGGACGGGCGGCTGCGGGTCGTCGACGTCGGGTCCGGCCAGGTGCGGGAGATCGCCGCGTCGGACAACGGGGTCGTGACCGGGCTTGCCTGGTCGCCGGATTCTGCCTGGCTGGCGTGGTCGCAGCCGACGGAGCATCCGGCCGACTCGAACGGCAACCAGCTCCGCCGGCTGCGGCTGGCGCGGATCGCCGACGGCCAGGTTTTCGACGCCACCGACGGGCGCTTCGCCGACACCGAGCCGGTCTTCACCCTCGACGGCAAATACCTGGCGTTCCTGTCGATGCGCAACTTCGATCCGATCTACGACGTGCACTTCTTCGACCTGACGTTCCCGTACGGGGCCCGGCCGTACCTGCTGCCCCTCGACGGGACGACTCCGTCACCGTTCGCACCGGAACTTGGCGGGCGGCCCGTCGGCGAGCCCGCGGACAAAGGCGCAGGGCCCCGGGCCGCTGGCGACGCTCCGGCGAGCGCTGGCCGCACCGCCGCCGACGCCGCCGCCGACGGCCAGGAGCCGCACGTTCCGCCGGTGCCGGTGGAGACGGCCGAGATGGCCGACCGTGTCGTCGCGCTCCCGGTTCCCGAGTCACGGTACTCACGCCTGCGCGCGGTGAAGGACGGGCTGGCATGGCTGCGTGAGCCGGTGACGGGCAACCTCGGCACCGGGGGGGCGCAGCCGACCGACGACGCGCCGCGGCCGGTGCTCGAGCGGTTCGGTTTTACCAAGCGCGACGTGTGCGAGCTCGCCAGGGAGCTGGACTGGTTCGAGGTCAGCGGGGACGGCACCAGGCTTGTGACCAGTGATCACGGCAAGCTCACCGTGATTCCGGCGGAGCGCAAGGCCGACCGCGACAATCCTGACGACAAGATCGAGATCGACCGGAGCCGGGCCAGGTTCCTGCTCGACCCGCCCGCGATGTGGCATCAGGCCTACGCAGAGGCGGGCCGCATCATGCGGCACGACTTCTGGGTGCCCGACATGGCGGACGTCGACTGGGACGCGGTGCAGGACGAATACCGCCCGCTGCTCGACCGGATCGCTACTCAGCCTGAATTCGTCGACGTGCTCTGGGAGGTCTTCGGCGAGCTGAACACCTCGCATGCGTACGCCCACCCGCCCGGCAACGACACGCCAGCCGCCGTGCCCGGCCTGCTCGGCGCGGACATCGAGCGCAGCGGGGACGCCTGGCGGCTGACCCGTCTGGTGCGCGGAGACACGTCCGATCCGCGGGCCCGCGCACCGCTGGCGACGCCCGGTGCCGGGATCGCCGTCGGCGACGTGCTGCTCGCCGTGGATGGCCGGCCGGTCGGGCCTGACGGGCCCGGGCCGCTGCTGACGGGCGCGGCCGGCAAGCCTGTCGAGCTCACCGTCGCGCCAGCCGACGGCAGCCGGCCCCGCAGCGTGCCGGTTGTGCCGCTGCGGAGCGACACCCGGCTGCGCTACCTGGACTGGGTCAGCGCGAAGCGGGCGCAGGTCCGGCAGCTCAGCGAAGGCCGGATCGGCTACCTGCACGTGCCGGACATGGTGAGCGAGGGCTGGGCCGACTTCCACCGGGACCTGCGCACCGAGATGCTGCGCGATGCGCTGATCGTCGACGTGCGCGGCAACACCGGCGGGCACACCTCGGCACTGGTGGTGGAGAAGCTGGCGCGGCGGGTCATCGCCTGGGCCGTGCCGGGCGGCCTGCAGCCGTCGACCTATCCCGAGGACGCGCCTCGGGGGCCGGTCGTCGCCATCGCCGACGAATGTTCGGGATCCGACGGCGACATCGTCACCGGTGCCATCCGCCTGCTCCGGCTCGGCCCGGTCGTCGGCGCCAGGACCTGGGGCGGCGTCATCGGTTACGACGACGAGCATCAGCTCGTCGACGGAACACGGATCACCGTACCGCGGCTGGCCTTCTGGTTCGAGGAGTACGGCTGGGGCGTGGAGAACCACGGCGTCGACCCTGACGTCGAGGTCATCATGTCGCCTGACGACTGGGCTGCGGGGCGGGACACCCAGCTGGAGACCGCGGTCAGGCTGGCGCTCGAAGCCCTGCAGCAGCGGCCGGCGGTGCGGCCTCCTGACCCGCGCGCCAGGCCGTCCAAGCGCCGGCCGGCGCTGCCGCCGAGAGCCTAGATCCGGTGCACGAACCGCGGCTGGGCTACAGGTCCTTAACTGCGGGGGTTAAGCCTCCGGTGCCGGGTCTGCGTCTCGCCCGCCGCGTCGGCTCACAGCCGACCCGCTGCCCCGGCAGGCCCGGGCCGCCGGTTTCATGATCTGGGTGCTTTACCAGCGCTATGAGCTGGCCAGGTACCCAGATCATGGCGACCCTGCTTCGGGACCGTCCGGAAACCGGGTTCCGGACACG
>Ga0335075_10005925_pt1 | contig 18895 bp, 19 predicted proteins | sample Lox_Sample_24_FD_206723 | JGI IMG/M metagenome (GOLD analysis project Ga0335075, IMG submission 206723) | Soil microbial communities from Loxahatchee National Wildlife Refuge, Florida, United States - Lox_Sample_2.4 | ecosystem: Environmental > Terrestrial > Soil > Wetlands | place: USA... | reverse complement strand
AACCCCAAGCGCCCAAACAGATCGACCGACCTCGCGATGCAACAGACGCCACAGCCAAGGGCGGCCTGGCCTCTCCCCTGTGCCGATCGCATACTTCTCGAACCCGACGATGAATAAGACGGGCTAAACGAGGTAGGAACGGTTAGGCTACTCATATCTAACATCGACGGAAACACGACCTACATAGATTTTGTTTCCGGGGAGAAAGTTCCGGAATATATTAAAAACCTGACGGCCCATCTTGGCGCCGCAGCGACAAAATCAGTATCGCGCCTTTGGCGAGCGATTGATTCGATCGGATGGGTGCCGGGCCAGGCCGGGAAAAGTCTGGCTAAGCTGGTTCACCCTCGACGCAGAGACGCTAAGGAAAAAACACCCGGCTCGTGCCAGCGCACCTCAACGTCGTCCTCCGGTCGGTCATCGCCCTGACACGCAGAGGACCCGCGGCATGTCGGTCCGCGCTTGACGAAATGAATACGCTAGAATGCCTGAGAACTCCCACAAGACCGCGACAAGACAAATGCCCGCTTGCGCTTGCCAACTGCCCATAGCGGACCGCCTTCCTCCGGCCATTGCCGCCCGCCCATCCCCGAGAGCGGCTCCCTTCGAGTGGCCGGTCTTGAAGGTGCGGATTCCGCCCCGGCGCGGGGAGCGACGTACGGCTCTCGATCCTGCCGAGCGGCTCGCGCTCGGTTCGAACGATGCGCGCAAAGGGTCAAAACCAGCCCTGCCCGCCAGCGCGGGCCCCGCGCGCGCACCGTCAAACCAACCCGTGCCTCAGCGCGAGCCAGAGCTTCTGCCAGGCGGGCACGCTGACCGGCTCGGCGATTGCCTGCCAGCCGCGGCGCTCGAGCCGGGCCAGAATGGCGGCGTAGGTCTCCTTCATCAGCCGCGCCGGCCGCATCGCGCGCGCGTCGCAGGCGCGCATCGCCTCGGCGGCCTGGTCGAAATGGTTGTGGGCGAGGGCGGCGGTGCGCGCGCAGACGAGCGGCAGCCCGGGTGCCGCAAGCGCCGCGGCGGGATCGGCCGGCACGTGCGCGGCCTCCAGCCACTCGCGCGGCAGATAGAGCCGCCCGCGCTCGGCGTCCTCGACGAGGTCGCGCAGGATGTTGGTGAGCTGCAACGCGCGCCCGAGCGCATTGGCGACGCGGTCCGCCGCCGGCGAGGCGTCGCCGAAGATCCGCACAGAAAGCCGCCCGACCGCGGCGGCGACGCGGTCGCAATAGAGGTCGAGCGTCTTGAGCGCCGGTGCGACGATCGGCGCTTCGGCGTCCATTTGCATCCCGTCGATGACGGCGAGGAAATCCTCGCGCCGAAGGCCGTAAAGCGGGACGGCGGCGGCGAGAACGCGCGTGACGGGACTATCACTGGCGCCGGTGTAGAGCGCGTCGATACGCGCGCGCCAGGCATCGAGCGCTGCGCGCTTCGCCTCCATCGCCTCCGGCCCGTCCGCGATGTCGTCCACCATTCGGCAGAACGCGTAGAGAGCGTACATCGCCGCCCGCCGTTCCTTCGGCAGGATGCGCATGCCCCGATAGAACGAAGTGCCGGACTCGCGCACCAGCGCCGCGACGGTTTCGTAATCGGAACGACTGTCCCGCTCGTGCGATCCGCTCATGGCAGGAACCGGAGTGCCCCGAGCACGCTTGCGGCAATGTCCGTCCGCCGGAGTTTGACCCGCCCCGCAATCGGGTCTTCCCGCCGGAGCCTTGCCGCCAGGTGGCGCGAGAGCCCGACGATCACCGCGGTCTCGAGGCGAAGCCGCCGGCTCCTCGTCCGCCGCGGCAGCGCGATCGCCAGCGCGTTCAGCGCGTCGACGCGGCCGAGCAGTGCGTCGAACACGCGCCTGAGCCCCGGGCTCGCCGCCGGCGCCGCGACGTCGGCAACGCCGGCGCCGTTCTCGGCCAGCCAATCCTCCGGCAGATAGCAGCGATCGAGCGCACGGAGGTCCTTCGCGCAGTCCTGGAGGTGGTTCAGCACCTGGAGCGCGGTGCAGAGCGCGTCCGAGGGCGGGTAGGTCGCTGCGTCCTCGCCGTGCAGGTCGAGCACGTGCCGCCCGACCGGCATCGCCGAATAGCGGCAATAATCATAAAGCTCGTCCCAGCTCGCATAGCGCAGCTTCGTCGCATCGCGCCGGAATGCCACCAGCAGCTCCCGCGAATGTTGCGCTGTCGTTCCGGTCTCGCCGAGGCTTTTCCGCAGTTGCGCCGCACTCGGCGACGCCGCCCCGTCCGCCGTCCCGAGCAGCACCGCCTCCATCGCGTCGAGCCGGGCGATCTTGTCCGCCGCTTGCAGGGTTGCGCTGTCCGCTATGTCGTCGGCATTGCGCGCGAAGGCGTAGAAGGCGTGCACGTGGCGGCGCAAATCCGGCCGGATCAGCGCCGAGCCCACCGGAAAATTCTCGTCCGCGCGGTCCTTGCCCGACCAAGTCTCGACGCTCGCGGCAGTTCCGCTCACGAGTGCGCCCCGCGATATTGCCTTCCCTTCCACACCACGCCGCGGCCGCGCCAGTGATCGATCGCCGAGCCCACGGTCGCGGCGAGGTAGAAGGTGGCGATGGCCGGCAAAGCAGGAGCCCAGAGCAGCTTGCGCCGGAACCGGGTGAGCGTCGGAACAAATGAGACAGCGCCGAGCGCCCACGCCGCGAGCCCCGCCCATCGTGCCGTTGCGGCGCCGAGCACTGCCGCGAGCGGGGGGACGAGGAAAAGAAACCCGAGCCCGAGCACCGTCCCCGCCAGCAGCAGCGCCGAGTGGCGGAGCTGGACGAAGGCCGTCCGCGCGATCATCCGCCAGATGTCCGCGAAACCCGGATAGGCGCGCCGGCTTTGCGCGAGACGCGTGTGGCCGAGCCAGATCCTGCCCCCGCTTTTGATCGCCTTGGCGAGCGCGACGTCGTCGATCAGCGCGTCCTTGATCGCCGCGATCCCGCCGGCGCGCTCGACCGCCGCGCGCCGCACCAGCATCGATCCGCCGGCCGCCGCCGCGATCCTCCGCTCGGGCTCGTTCACGGCGGCGAAGGGGAAGAGAAGCTGGAAGAAATAGACGAAGGCCGGCACCAGCGCCCGCTCGGCAAAGCTCTCGCAGCGGAGTGTGACCATCTCCGAAACCAGGTCGAGCCCTTCCTCCGCCTTCGTCGCCAGAGCGGAAAGATGTCCGGGCGCATGCACGATGTCCGCGTCCGTGAGAAGGACAAAGTCGGCCTCCGCCTGCGCCACTCCTTGCGCCATCGCCCAGGGCTTTCCGCTCCAGCCCGGCGGCGTCGGCCGCCCGGCCACCACCGTAAGCCGTCCGTCCCCGAGCGCCCGGGCGATCTCCGCCGTCCCGTCGGTCGAGCCATCGTCCACCATCAGGATGCGCATCGGGCCGGAATAATCCTGGGCGAGCAGGGAGGCGAGCGCCTCGCCGATCGTTTCGGCCTCGTTCCGAGCCGGCACGACGACATCGATCGGCACCGCCCGCCCCGGCCGGCCCGGCGGCAGTTCCGGCCCCGAGCGCCAGAACCCGTCATGGGCGAAGACGAGCCAGGCCCAGGCGGCGAGCGCGGCGAGCGCCAACCACGTCATTTCAGCATACCTTCGGCCCGGAACCAGGCGAGCGCGTCCACGATCGCCTCGCGCGCCGGCCGCGCCCGATACCCGAGCTCCGCCTCCGCCTTCTCCGAGGAGAAGAACATCTTCTCCCGCGCCATCGCCAGCGTCTCCCGCGTCAGCGCCGGCGTCCGCCCCGTGAGGCGCGCAAACCATTCCGCGCCGATCGCGACCGGCACCAGGGGCCCGATCGGCAGGCGGATCCTGGGCGGCTTCCGCCCCGCAACCTCGGCGATCAGCGCGAGCAGCGCGGAGAGGGAGAGATTCTCCCCGCCCAGGATATAGCGCTCGCCGATCCGCCCCCGCTCGGCCGCCAGCAGGTGCCCAGCCGCCACGTCGTCCACATGCACCACATTGAGCCCGGTCTCGACATAGGCCGGGATGCGCCCGCGCGCCGCGTCCAGCACCATCCGCCCCGTCGGCGTCGGCTTCACGTCCCCCGGCCCAACCGGCGTCGAGGGGTTGACGATAACGACCGGCAGCCCCGCCCGCGCCTCCTCGAGCGCCACCTGCTCGGCCAGGAACTTCGAGCGCTTGTAGGCGCCGATCAGGTTGTCGGGGTCCAGCGCGGCGACGCTGCTCGTGTACACCACCCGCTCGACGCCCGCCGCACGCGCCGCTTGCATCAGTGCCCGGGTTCCCTCGACATTGGTCCGCATCATCGCCGCCGGGTCGGGCACCCAGAGCCGGTAGTCGGCGGCGATATGGAAGACCATCCGGCAGCCCGCCATCGCGCGCGTGAGATGGGCCAGATCGTGGGTACATGTGATGACAATATCGGCCTCGAGCCCCGCCAGATTCCGCCGGTTGCTCGTCGGCCGGACGATGAGGCGGAGCCGCGCCCCCTGCCGCGCCAGCGCCCGCGCCACGGCGCTGCCGACGAACCCGGTGGCACCGGTGACGAGAACGGGATCGCTGCCGTTCACCGCCGGCTTCTCCTTTGCAGGGCTTCCAGGTTGCGGCGTGTATAGCCGCCCGCCCGCCCCGGGTGTAGAGCCGGCGCGGCCGCAGGTAGGGCCGCTCCGTTGCGGGGACGACCGGGTTGAACAGAAGAAGGCTGTCCATCGCGGCGCTGCTCGTGGGTCTCGCCGTCCTCACGGCGCTCGTTGCCTGGTTCGGCTTTCACCGCGTGCTCGACGTCGCACTCAAGGTCGGCTGGGACGGGCTGGCGCTCGCCGTCTTTTGCCAGCTCTGCCTGTTCGTGATCCTGGGCTTCGCCTGGTGGTCGCTGATGCCGCGCCGCCCCGCCGCCCGCATCCTGATCTGGGCGCGCATGGTGCGCGATGCCTCGGCGAACTGCCTCCCGTTCTCCGCCGTCGGCGGCTTCGTGCTCGGCGCGCGCGCGGCGACGCTCCACGGCATCGCCTGGCCGATCGCCTCCGCCTCGACGGTCGCCGACGTCACCTCGGAGTTCCTCACCCAGCTCGTCTTCGCCGCCGGCGGCCTTGCCCTGCTCGTGGCCTGGCACCCGGAAAGCCGGCTCGGCCTGCCGTTCGGCATCGGGATCGCGGTCGGGCTCGTCGGTGGCTTGGGCTTCCTCGCCGTCCAGCGCGGCGCCGCGCCGTTCGCGCGGCGGTTCGGCCGCCGCCTCAGCGCGCGCTGGCTCGTGGCCCTGATGGCCCGCCTCGACCTCCTCCACGGCGAGCTGATGCCGATCTATCGCCGGACCGGGCGCTATTCCATTGCGACGGTGCTTCATCTTTTGGGCTGGGTCGCGAGCGGGATCGGCGGCTGGGTGATCATGCGCCTGGTCGGCGTCCCGATCGGCATTCCGGCGGCGCTGGCGATCGAGGGGCTGCTGCAGGTCTCGCTCACCGCCGGTTTCGCCGTGCCGGGCTTCGCGGGCGTGCAGGAGCTGGCCTATGTCGGCATCGGCGCCGTCTTCGGCCTCTCGCCCGACGTCGCGATCGCCGTCTCGCTCGTGCGCCGCACGCGCGACGTCCTCGTCGGTGTTCCCATCCTCCTCGTCTGGCAGTTGATCGAGGCACGGCGTCTGCAACCCGCTTCCTCGGCCTGACGCCGAGATATGCGCACGGCGCAGTGCTTGACGCGGTGGCTCAATACGTCCTAAGATGACTTAATAAATCGGCTGTGCTCAAGCGGCCGCGGGAGGAACACGGATGGCCCAATCCATCGAGAGTTTTGTCGGCTCGTCCATGGACGAGGCCAAGCTTACGCCCATCCATTATCGCGTCTTCGGGCTCATCGCGGCCGGATATTTCTTCGACGTCTCGAACTACATCGTCTTCGGCGTGATGGTTCCGGACATGCTGCAGACGCATTTCGCGACCAAGGCCCAGATCGCGGGCGTCGGGTTCGCAACCTTGATGGGCCTCTTCGTCGGCGCCGTCGGCCAGGGCCAGTTCACCGACCGCTTCGGCCGCAAGGCGGTCTATCAGTTCAACCTCCTCCTCTTCGGCGCGTTCACCATCGCCTCCGCCTTTGCGCCCAACTATTTCTGGCTCTCTATCTTCCGGTTCATCGCCGGCATCGGCATCGGCGCCGAGCAGCCGCTCTGCTTCGCCTATGCGGGCGAATATGCGCCCAAGCGCATCCGCGGCCGCGTGCTCGCCGGCATCCAGCTCATCGGCGGCGCCTTCGTCTGGCCGCTCTCGACCCTGTTCGTGCTCTTCTTCCTGCATCGGATCCACTGGGAAGGCATCTGGTTCGTCTACGGCGTCGGCGCGCTGATCGTCTTCGTTCTGCGCTTCTCGCTGCCCGAATCGCCGCGCTGGCTGGCGACCCACGGCCAGGGCGAGCGCGCACTCGCTCTGCTCGCCCGCATGGGCATTGCCGGACCCGCCCCGGGCGTCGCACTCGTCGAGGATCGCGCGAGCCACACGCGGAGCGATCCGTTCGGCGTCGTATTTCGACAGTATCCCGATCGCGTCATCGCAGCGTCGGTCTGCTTCGTCGCCTTCTTCGGCGTCGCCATCGGCCTCGGAGCGTGGCTGCCGAACATCATCGCCCAGCGCGGCCTCACGATCACCAAGACCATCGAGTTCACTCTCTGGATCCAGATCGCGTACCCTTGCGCCAGCATCTTCATGATGTTCGCGTTGGAGCGCTACGGCCGGAAGCCGGTGGCCATCATCTCGTTCGTGCTGGCCGGCCTCTTCGCCGTCGGTTTCGTCCAGGCCCCGAACAGCCTGTGGCTGCTGATCGCCGGATTCTGGATGGCCTTCTTCACGCAGCTCGCCGGCAACGCGTCGCAGATCTTCGCCTCGGAGGTCTTCCCGACCAATGCCCGCGCCTCCGGCTTCGGCATCGCCTCCGGCATCGGCCGCCTGGCGACGGCCTTCATCATTCCGGCCATTCTCTGGATCCAGAACGGTTTCGGGGTGAACGCCGTGTTCGCCTGCGTTGCCATCCTGCTCGTCGTCGCGGCCTTCAGCGTCACCCGCATCGGGCCCGAGGCGCGCGGCCAGGCACTCGACGTGCTCGCCCCGCCGACCGGCTGAAGAGACAATCAGGGAGAAACGATGAACGACGCCGTCCGTATCCGCCGGCTCGGCCATTCCGACCAGGGCGGCCGGCCGGATGGCGTGCAGGTGATGGTGGCCAAGGGCTACGCCTATGTCGGGCATATGCTCTCGGACGGCATCACGGTGATCGACGTGCACGACCCCCGCGCGCCGAAGCCGGTGAACTTCGTCGCCTGCCCGCCGGCGCTGCGCTCGAATCACATCCAGGTGCATGACGGGCTGCTGCTCGCGGTCAATGCGCCGAACGTCTGGGCGCTCCAGCAATATGCCTCGGAGGGCGACTATTTCGGCAAGCCGATCACCGAGAGCTTCAGCAAGCGCGAGAAGAACTTCATCCCCGGCATCCGCGTCTTCGACCTCAAGCAGGACCCGGCGTCCCCGCGCGAGATCGGCTTCATGCCGGTGGACGGCATTGGCCCGCACCGCATCTGGTGGGTGGGCGGCCGCTACGCCTATGCCTCGGTCCATTTCGAGGGCTTCATCGACCATGTCCTCGCGGTGATCGACATGGCCGACCCGACCAAGCCCGAGATCGTCGGGCGGTGGTGGCTCCCCGGCATGCATACGGCAGCCGGCGAGACGCCGGGCTGGCCCAAGGGCCAGCGCTGGGCGCTGCATCACATGCTGACCGCGGGCAATCTCGGCTTCGCGGCCTGGCGCGACGGCGGGCTCACCATCATGGACCTCGCCGAGCCGACCGCGCCGAAGCTCGTCGTCCATCGCAACTGGTGCCCGCCCTATGCCGGCGGCACGCATTCGCCGCTGCCGCTCCCCGGGCGCGGGCTCGCCGTCGTCGCCGACGAGGGCAACAGCAACCGCTGCGAGAAGGGCATCGCCTACACCTGGGTGTTCGATGTGCGGACGCCCGCGAACCCGGTGACGATCGCCACGCTGCCGACGCCGAAGGAGGACGATTTCTGCGCCAAGGGGGGAAAATTCGGCCCCCACAACCTCCACGAGAACCGGCCAGGCTCGTTGCAGAGCGAGGAGCTGATCTTCGCCACCTACCAGAACGCCGGCGTGCGCGTGTTCGACATCTCCGACGCCTACGAGCCGAAGGAGATCGCCCGCTACGTGCCGCCGCCGCCCGAGCGGGTCGTCGATATCCGCCCGGGCGCCGAGCGCGTGGTGCAGTCGGCCGACGTCTTCGCCGCCGCGGACGGCACGCTCTATGTCACCGACAACAATGGCGGGCTTACGATTCTCGCCTTTGAAGGTTGATCCCGCCATAATCGGCACCCCATAAAAGGGGAAACGCCATGATCCTGCTTTCACCCGGCGGCGCCGGCGTCGAGCGTCACGCCGCACCGTCCGATCGCCTCGCGGTTGCCAGCGCCGACGGGATCTGGTTCCTCCGTCGCGCCGCGGACGGGGACTGGTCGCTCGATCACAAGGAGTTCGCCGGCACCTTCGTGAGCGCGCTCGCGCGCACCCGCGACGGCGCGCTCATCGCCGCCACGCACGGCTTCGGCCTCGCGCGAAGCGAGGACGGGGGCAAGACCTGGCGGTGGATCAACCGCGGCCTCTCCCAGTTCGATGTCTGGGTGGTGAAGGCGCTCGAGATCGGCGGGCGTGAAGTGTTGCTCGCCGGCGGGATGCCCGCGCATCTCTTCATTTCGGAGAACGGCGGCGCGGAATGGCGGGAGCTTCCGGCCCTTCGCACTGTGCCGAGCCTGCCGTCCTGGTTCTTTCCGCCGCCGCCGCATCTCGGGCATGTGAAGGACATCGTGGTGCGCGGAGGAAGCACGCTCTTCGTCGCCATCGAGGTGGGCGCGCTGCTGCGCTCGGAGGACGAGGGTGCGAGCTTCGCGGAGATCGCGGTCTTTCCCGAAGTCTCCGATCGCGACATCCACCGCGTCCTGCTGCACCCAGCTAGCCCTGGGCGCTTCATCGTCGCCACCGGCTGGGGCCTCAGGATCAGCGACGACGACGGCGCCACCTGGCGCACGCTCGAGCCCGCCGGCATCAACTATCCCGACGCGCTCGTTTGCCATCCCGAGGATCCCGATCTGATCTTCGTCGCGGGCTCTCCCGGCTATCCGCCCAACTGGTTCGCCATCAACCGCTCGCGCTCGCGCATCGCCCGCTCGCGCGACGGCGGAAAGACCTGGGAGCGTCTGCTCGCGGGCCTTCCCTCGGGCGGCCGACCGACCTTCGGGGCGATGACGCTCGCCGCCTGGCCGGGCTTCTACGCGGTCTACGCCGGCGACACCGACGGCCAGATTTTCGAAAGCCGCGACGGCGGTGAAAGCTGGGAGATCATCTTCGAGACCGGACCGGTCTCGAAGGGCGAGCATTATCGCGGATTGGCGAAGGGCCGTGCGCCGATGACCGATCTCGACGAGCTGGTCTTCGGCGGCCCCGGCGCGCACCGCGTCGCCACGACGAAGGCGTGACGCCCGAGCGGATCACCCTCTCGCCGGCACCAGGTTCGCAAGGAACATCTCCGTCGCCCGGCGCCAGGTGAAGGTTTCCGCGTACGCGAGGCATCGGGCGCGGTCGATCGTGAGCGCCGCGCGCGCCGCGCGGCCGAGATCGGCATCGAGGACGCCCACCGTGCCCGCCTCATCGGCAAGCACGTCGAGCGGCCCGGGGACCGGAAAGGCAGCGACGGGCGTGCCGCAGGCGAGCGATTCCAGGAGCACAAGCCCGAACGTGTCGGTGCGGCTCGGGAAGACCAGCACGTCCGCCCCGGCATAGGCGGAAGCGAGGGCGGCTCCGCGCCTCGCGCCTGCGAAGTGCACGGCGGGGTAGCCACGGCGAAGGGCGGCAAGCTGCGGGCCCTCGCCGACCACCACTTTCGAGCCGGGAAGATCGAGGTCGAGAAAGGCGGAAATATTCTTCTCGACCGCGACGCGCCCGACATAGAGGAACACGGGGCGGGGAAAACTCCAGTCCTCGCGTGGATTCGGGCGAAAGACAGAGAAATCGACGCCCCGCGTCCAGCGCCTGATATTGGCGAATCCCCGTCGCGCCAGCTCGGATCGCAAGTTCGGCGCCGCCACCATCATCCCCGATCCGGCGGCGTGGAAGTGCCTGAGCCAGGCGTAGCCGAGCGCGGGTGGCAGGCCGGTGCGCGCGGCGATGTATTCGGGAAAGCGGGTATGAAAGGAGGTGGTGAACGCAAGCTTGTGGTGGCGCGCGTAGCTCCGCGCCGCCATGCCGAGCGGGCCTTCGGTTGCGATGTGCATGGCATCCGGCGCGATCGCCTCGATCCGCCGGGCGAGCTTGCGGCCCGGGAACAGGGAAAGTCGGATCTCGGGATAGGTGGGGCAGGGGATGGTGCGGAATTCGCCGGGCCCGATCACGCTCGCCTCGCGGCCCATGGCCATAAGCTCGTCCGCGACGGCGGCGAGCGTGCGGACAACACCGTTGACCTGCGGCGCCCACGCATCGGAAACGATCAGGATACGCTGCAGATCCGCCCCGTCCCGCGTGTCCGGCGCGAGTTCAGTGCGCGGGCAGTCGTTCGGCATCCGCCGCCGAGACCCGCGCCTCGATCGCCCATTCGATCAGCTCGAGCCGACCGTCGTGGTGCTCGACGAGCGCGGTACAGCTCTCCATCCAGTCCCCGTCGTTGGCGTAAAGGATGCCGCCGACGTCGCGCATCTCGGCATGATGGATGTGCCCGCACACCACACCGTCGAAGCCGCGCCGGCGCGCTTCGGCGGCAAGCGCGGTCTCGAAACGGTCGATCGCCTTCACCGCTTCCTTCACCTGGCGCTTGAGCCAGGCCGAGAGCGACCAGTAGGGATAGCCGAAGCGGCCGCGCACGGCGTTGAGCCAGCGATTGAGCGCGAGTGCGACCTCGTAGGCATGGTCGCCGAGCAGGGCGAGGAAGCGCGCGTAACGAACCACGCTGTCGAAGGCGTCGCCATGCAGCACCAGGAGCCGCCTGCCGTCGGCGGTGACATGCTCGGCCTCGGCGCTGAGCCGGATCCCCGCGACCTCGAGCCCGAGCGGCAGCCAGGCGCGGAACATGGCGTCGTGGTTGCCCGGAATGTAGGTCACGTTGGCGCCGGCGCGCGCGTGGCCCAAGATGCGGCGAAGCACCGCGTCATGGTGGTCGTCCCAATACCACGAGCGGCGCAGCCGCCAGCCATCGATCATGTCTCCGACCAGGAAGAGATGCCGGCAGCTCATGCCGCGCAGGAACTCCGCGAGGGCCCGCGCGTGGCAGCCGCGGGCGCCGAGATGCGCGTCCGAAATGAACACGCTGCGGTACAGGGTCGGGCGGATGTTACCGTGCATCTGCTCCGGTCCGATAGCCGGAGAAGATCGCGCCGGCAGAGTGAAGTTTCAATGAAACGCGAGATTTTCGGCGTTGCCGTTTCAAATCATTGGTCTGTCACATCAATGTCATTCTCTGGCAACATCCCGGCGCGATACTGGAATCTTGTGATTGTGAGTCGCGATGCGTCCTGGCGTCGAGTCTGCGTGCTGATCGTCTTCAACCCCGCCGCCGGGCGGCGGCGCTCGCAGCGCCTCTGGCGCGTGCTCGACCTTCTCGTCCACAACGGCGTCCGGCTCGAAGTGGCCGAGACCGGCCATCGCGGGCATGCGACGCAGCTCGCGCGCGAGGCCGTCGCACGCGGCGCCGGGCTCATCGTCGCCGCCGGAGGAGACGGCACCATCGCCGAGGTGGCGAACGGCCTCTCTGACACCAGCGTGCCGCTCGGCGTGATCCCGCTCGGCACCGCGAATGTGCTGGCCCATGAGCTTGGCCTTCCCTTCGCGCCGCGCGCAGTGGCCGCAGCGCTCGCCTTCGGCCGCACGCGCCTTCTTTGGCCCGGGGTAGCACGCGGGCCCGCCGGCGAGCGGCTCTTCGTGCAAATGCTCGGTGTCGGCTTCGACGCCGCCGTGGTGCACCATCTCCCCGACGCGCTGAAGCGCGTGCTCGGCCGCGGCGCCTACGTTGCGCAAAGCCTTTGTGAAGTCGCGTGCTATCCTTTCCCGCCGCTCCGCCTTCGTCTCGCGGGCGAGGAGATGGAAGCGGCGAGCGTCATCGTCAGCAAGGGCCGCTACTATGCCGGGCGGCATCTTTTGGCACCTGACGCAAACCCGACCGAGCGGGGCTTCAGCGTCGCGATCTTCCGAAGGCGGGGGCGCCTTCCCGCCCTCCTCTCGGGGGCGCTGCTGCCCTTCGACCTCCTGCCGCGCACGCCGGGCATGCTTCTTATGCGCGCGACATCGGTGGAGATCGAAAGCGGCGCGCCCGCGCAGGCCGACGGCGATCCGGCCGGCTTGGCCTCGCTCAGCATCGCCGACGCGCCGAGCCCGATCGCGGTCGTCTGCGCCTGACCCGGACTTCTCCGATCGCGCCTACGCGCGCACGGTGGGACAGTCATGCGCCTGATCGACATTTCGGCACCCCTCAAGGCCGGCATCGCAAGCGATCCGCCGGAGATGCTGCCCGAGATCCAGTACCTGGAGCACCACGAGACCGCGCCGCGCATGGCCGACTACATGGGCGTGGGCGTCGATTCCTTCCCCGACGGCCAGTACGCGGCGATGGAGCGCTGCACAATCAGCACCCACAACGGCACCCATGTCGATGCGCCGTGGCATTATTTCTCTACGTCCAACCACGCGCTCAAGCCCGGGGGCGAGCCCGCGCCGCGCATCGACGAACTGCCGCTCGAATGGTTCTTCCAGCCGGCCGTGAAGCTCGATTTCCGTCATCTCCCGGACGGCTACGTCGCAACGCCCGGCGATCTCGAGGCGGAGCTGCGGCGCATCGGCCATCGCCTCGCCCCGCTCGAGATCGCCGTCGTCAACACCGGCGCCGGCGCCCGCTATGGCGAGGAGGACTATATCCATCGCGGCTCGGGCGTCGGGCGCGCCGGCACGCTCTGGCTGCTCGAGCAGGGCGTGCGCGTCGTCGGCACCGACGGCTGGAGCTGGGACGCGCCCTTCTCGCACACAAGGCGTAAGGTGGCGGAAACTGGGGACGCGGGCCTGATCTGGGAGGGCCACCGCGCCGGGCGCGAGATCGGCTATTCGCAGATCGAGAAGCTCTCCAACCTCGAGGCGCTGCCGGCCGACGGATTCCGCATCGCCTGCTTCCCGGTGAAGGTACATCGCGGCTCCGCCGGCTGGACGCGCGCGGTTGCCATCCTGCCCGACTGACGCGAACCTGTCGCATCGGCAACCGGAGCCTCGGCCCATGGACCTCGACCCCGCCATCGCGAAGACGCTTGCCGGAGTCTCGACCGCGACGCTCACGACGGTGCTGCTCAAAAAAGGCCTGCGCAATGTCTGGATGCGCGGCCCCCGCCCGCTCCGGCCGGGCCAGCCGAGGCTGGTCGGGCGGGCCTTCACGCTGCGCTTCGTCCCCGCGCGCGAGGACCTCGCCACCCCCGAAAGCTGGGCCTCGCCGCGCTCCACGCGCGCGGCGATCGAGGACATGCCGGCCGGCTGCATCACCGTCGTCGATGCCATGGGCGTCACCGACGCCGGCATTTTCGGCGACATCCTCTGCGGACGCATGGTCAAGCGGGGCGTGGCGGCGCTGGTGACCGACGGGGTCGTGCGCGATGTCGCGGGCGTGCTCGGCACGGGACTTCCCGTCTGGTGCCGGGGCGCGGCGGCGCCGCCCTCGGTCGGCGGGCTCACCTTCGTCAACTGGCAGGACCCGATCGCGTGCGGCGGGGTCGCCGTCTTCCCGGACGATGTGGTGGTGGTGGACGAGGACGGCGCGGTGCTGATCCCCCAGGCCATGCTCGAGCCGGTCGTCGCGATGGCGGAGGAGCAGGAGCGGCTGGAGACGTGGATCATGTCCGAGGTCGAGAAGGGTGCGGCCCTGCCCGGCCTCTACCCCCCGAATGCCGAGAACCGGGCGCGCTACGACGCCTGGTCGGCCAAGACCTGACCCTGATCGCCCCCGATTTTCTCATATCCCGGTCAAACTGAGGCCACAAACGCCCGCCATTCGCTTTGGCATGAATTTCATCCGCTGGTCGGCGATCGCCATCCTCCTCCCGCTGCTGCTCGCGGGCTGCCTCAGCTTCAGCAGCAGCGATCCGCCGCCGCCGCAAAGGGGCACGACGGTGGTCGTCCCCGCGAGCCCGCCGCCCGCCTGCGCCAACGGCGCCGCCCCGCCCTGCTGAAGCAAGGCGGCGAACGCCCGAGGAGAATGTCATGTCCGCTTTCCGTTGGTCCGCGCTCGCCCTGCTCGCCCCACTCCTGCTCGGCGGTTGCATCAGCCTGAGCAGCAGCAATCCCCCTCCGCCGCGGCCAAACACGACCGTGGTCGTTCCGCCGGCCCCGCCAGCCTGCCCAAACGGCGCTGCCCCGCCGTGCTGATCGGCGATGGCTCGGGCGACGACTTCGCGGGCTCCGCTGCGCGGGCCTGCTGCATGACCTGCGAGGCGAACAATGTGCCGGCCGGGCTGAACGGGAGGCCGCCGGCGCGCAAGGCCGTCGCCGTCCAGGTGTTGCAGGTGTCGAAGGCGTCGTAGGTCACGCTGGAGGCGTAGAAGACGCTGCCGGCGTAGGGACCCTCCCCGTAGGGCGGGGGCAGGCGGCCGTTCTCGGTCGCCAGGCTGTTCCAGATATAGGCGCCGATCCAAGCGAAGCCCGCGCGCGTCACCGGGAGCGCCACCACGTGGGCGGCGCCGAACGCTTGCGAGGGCGAGGTGTTGAGCGCGGTGATCAGGATCAGCCCGGGGCTCGGCAGAAGCGCGCCGAGGGCATCGCCGACGCCCCGGTGGCGCGCCAGCACGAAGGCGCGGTCGCCGAAGCCGAAGGTGAGCGCGCGAGCGCCCGGAAAGCGTGCGGCGAGCGCGGAGAGCGGCGGGGCCAGCGCGGCGACCGAAAGGCCGATCTCCGTATGCCAACCGCGGCCGATCACATAGACGGTCTGCTCGGCCGGCCCGGCGAAGCGTTCCACAGGAGAAGCGGCGCAGCCCGAGAGCATCAAGGCGCCGACGAGGAGCAGCAGCACCCCCGGCCGGCGGCAAGCGTTCCCATGGCCCGATTTCCGTCGGTGTTGCGTCATGCGTCTTTCCATGCGCTCGGGTCGCGGCGAGACCAGGGCAGGGATGTCGATGACCGCGGCGCGCGACCCTTGCGCCGCCGGTGCGGCTTGCGCATCTTCGTCCGGTGGCCGCGACCCGGGACGAAGCGGCCGATGGAGGAAGGATGGACGGCGAGGCCGATCCGCGGCGCATCATCATTCACCGGCCCGACGATTTCGCGGGCATGCGGGCGGCGGGCCTGCTCGCCGCCGAGACGCTCGACATGATCACGCCCCATGTCGTGCCGGGTGTCGCCACAGCCGCGCTCGATCGCCTCTGCCACGAGTTCATCCTCGATCGCGGCGCGGTGCCAGCGCCGCTGAACTACCGCGGCTACCCGAAATCGGTCTGCATCTCGATCAACCACGTGGTCTGCCACGGCATTCCCGGCGAGCGCCGCCTGGTCGAGGGCGATATCCTCAACATCGACGTCACCGTCATCCTGAACGGCTGGCACGGCGATACGTCGCGCATGTATGTCGCCGGTCGCCCCTCCACCCGCGCGCGGATGCTGATCGAGGCGACCCATGCGGCCCTGATGGAGGGGGTGGCTGCCGTGCGCCCGGGGGCCGCGCTTGGTGATATCGGCCACGCCATCCAGCGCTTCGTCGAATCGCAGCGCTTCAGCGTGGTCCGCGACTTCTGCGGCCACGGTATCGGGCGGCGCTTCCACGAGCCGCCGAACGTGCTGCATTTCGGCCGCGCCGGCGAAGGGCCGGTGCTCAGGCCCGGCATGTTCTTCACCATCGAGCCGATGGTGAATGCCGGGCGCCCGGAGGTGAAGATCCTCGATGACGGATGGACGGCGGTGACGCGGGACCGCAGCCTCTCCGCCCAGTTCGAGCACATGATCGGCATCACCGAGACGGGCTCTGAGGTCTTCACCTTCTCGCCCGCCGGCTTCGACAAACCGCCCTACCTCGCGAGCCGATTTCCGACGTGATTTCCCTGGGTACGCCCGGCTGGTAGCCTGCCCGGGCCATGAAGAGCGCCGCCCCGCCGTCCGAGGAAGCCGCATCCACGATTCCGGGCGCGCTCGGCCACCGCGGCCGCCTGCGCGCCCGCCTGCTCAAGGCCGGCCCGGACGCGCTCGCCGACCACGAACTGCTCGAGATGGTTCTCTTCCTCGCGCTGCCGCGGCGGGACACCAAGCCGATTGCCAAGGACCTGCTCGCCCGCTTCAAGAGCTTCGCTTCCGTGATCGCCGCGCCCGCAGCCGATCTCGAGCGCGTTTCCGGGCTCGGCGAAGCGGGGGTCGCCGCGCTCAAGACCGCCCAGGCCGCCGCACTTCGCCTGGCGCGGGCGGAGATCGTCGATCGCCCGCTGCTCGACAACTGGGACCGGCTGATGGCCTATCTCCATGCAGGGCTTGGCCGCGAGACGACGGAGAAATTCCGCGTGCTCTTCCTCGACACCCGCAACCGCCTGCTCGCCGACGAGGAGCAGTCGCGCGGCACGGTCAACCATACGCCCGTCTATCCGCGCGAGGTGGCGCGGCGCGCGCTCGAGCTGGCCGCCACGGCGCTGATCATCGTCCACAACCATCCCTCCGGCGATCCCACGCCCTCGCGCGAGGACATCGCAATGACGCGCGACATCGCCGCCGCCTTGGCCGCTCTCTCGATCGTGCTCCACGACCACGTCATCATCGGCAACGGACGCTGGACGAGCCTTCGCCGCGAAGGGCTTCTATGATCAGAAGTGCCCGGCGACCTGGAACGAGCCCTCCCAGATCATCCTGAGCGCCACGAACAGAACGATCAGCAGGCCGATCCAAGCCACCCAACGCTGGCTCTCGAGCAGCCGCGAGACGAGGTCCGCGGCGACGCCCATCAGCAGGACCGAGAGCGCCAGCCCGAACACCATCACCCACGGGTGCTCGCGCGCCGCGCCCGCCACCGCGAGCACGTTGTCGAGGCTCATCGAGAGGTCGGCGAGGACGATCCGGCCCATCACGCGCGCGCGCGTTCGTGCGGGCGAGCGCCGCTTTTCCGCCACCTGCGCCTTCCGGCCCGGCCGGAACTCGCGAAATGTCTTCCAGCAGACCCAGAGCAGCAGAAGCCCGCCGGCGAGCTGCAGGCCGATCACCTCCAGAAGTGCCAGCGCGGTCACCGCGAAGCCGATCCGGAGCAGCGCCGCCGCGGCCACCCCGAAGAGGATCGCCCGCCGCCTTTCGCGCTCCTCGAGCCCCGCGACCGCGAGCCCCACCACCACCGCATTGTCGCCGGCGAGCACGAGGTCGATCAGCAGCACCTGGCCAAGGGCGGCGAGCGCGGGGAGCGAGCCGGCGAAATCCATATTCTCTTCCCGCCCCTCGCCAGAGCCTTGTCAAGCCGCCATCGGCGGCGCTAACCCCGGACCATGGTCCCGCGCTACACCCGCCCCGAAATGCAACGGATCTGGTCGGAAGAGGCCAGGTTCGGGATCTGGTTCGAGATCGAGGCGCTGGCCGCCGAGGCGATGGCCGCGCTCGGGCAGATCCCGCGCGAGGCCGCCGCGATCATCCGGGAGCGGGGGGGCAAAGCCGTCGCCGCGATCGGGCCGGCCGAGATCGCCCGGATCGCCGCGATCGAGGCCGAGACGCGCCACGACGTCATCGCCTTCCTCACCTGGCTCGGCGAGGCGATCGGGCCCGAAAGCCGGTTCGTCCATCTCGGGCTCACCTCCTCGGACGTGCTCGACACCGCGTTCGCCGTCCAGCTCGCGCGCGCTTCGGACCTCCTGGCCGCCGACATCGAGCGCCTGCTCGCCGCGCTGAAGGCGCGCGCTTTCGAGCACAAATTCACGCTCACCATCGGCCGCAGCCACGGCATCCACGCCGAACCCACCACCTTCGGCCTCAAGCTCGCCGGCCACTATGCCGAGTTCGCCCGCGACCGCGCCCGTCTTGCCGAGGCGCGGGAAGAGATCGCGGTAGGCGCGATTTCCGGCGCGGTCGGCACCTATGCCCATCTCGACCCGCGGATCGAGGCCCACGTCATGCGGCACTTGGGCCTCGCCCCCGAAACCGTCTCGACCCAGATCATCCCGCGGGACCGGCATGCCGTGTTCTTCGCGATCCTTGGCGTCATCGCCTCGGGGATCGAGCGGCTGGCGACCGAGATACGCCACCTCCAGCGCTCGGAGGTGCGGGAGGCGGAAGAGTTCTTCCATCCCGGGCAGAAGGGCTCGAGCGCAATGCCCCACAAGCGCAACCCGGTGCTCTCGGAGAACCTCACCGGGCTGGCGCGCCTAGTGCGCGCCGCGGTCATGCCGGCGCTCGAGAACGTCGCACTCTGGCACGAGCGGGACATCAGCCATTCGAGCGTCGAGCGGGTGATCGGCCCGGACGCGACGATCGCGCTCGACTTCGCGCTCGCCCGCGCCGCCGGCCTCATCGAGCGTCTCACCGTCTATCCCGCGCGGATGCGGGCCAATCTCGAGAGCTTGGGCGGCGTTGTTCATTCCGGGGAGGTGCTGCTCGCGCTCACGCGCGTGGGCTTCTCGCGCGAGGCGGCGTACCGCATCGTCCAGCGCAACGCGATGGCGACCTGGGAGGCCCTCGGCACGCCGGGCGGACGGAGTTTTCGCGAGAACCTCGAGGCCGACGAGGAGGTTGCCGGCCGCGTGCCGGAGGCGGCGCTGGACGCGGCGATGGATCCCACGCTCCACCTCTCCGCGCTCGACGACATCTTCACTCGCGCCTTCGGCGAGCCGGGACCGGGGCTCGCGGCGGCGGCGTAGCTGCATCACCACCCGAACGCATCACTGATTATGATGCGGCCATTCAGGGAAGATGATTTGGGCTTTGCCTGAGCGCCGCTCT
>Ga0335075_10005924_pt1 | contig 18900 bp, 13 predicted proteins | sample Lox_Sample_24_FD_206723 | JGI IMG/M metagenome (GOLD analysis project Ga0335075, IMG submission 206723) | Soil microbial communities from Loxahatchee National Wildlife Refuge, Florida, United States - Lox_Sample_2.4 | ecosystem: Environmental > Terrestrial > Soil > Wetlands | place: USA... | reverse complement strand
GGGGTGATCTGAGAGGTGCCCACCGTGGCGAGTTGGGCAGCACTGAAATACATTGCGCTGAACAATCCGGCGCCGAGGTTTCGGCCGTCATATTGAAAGTTCGTCCCATACATCTGGCTATAGTAGATGAATCCGTATCCAACGATAACGGTTCCCAGCCAAATCGTCATGCTGAGCAGAATGTTAAGCCCGGTCACCTGGCGAAGCGCGACCGGGCGCCATCGTTGTGGCAATCGTCGGGTAATGCTGCGAAGGCACCGCCACTGCAGCACGCACAGACGAATAGCAAAAAACCCTGCCTCGTCGTAGTTCAGCGCCGCTAGAAATACATCGAGGAGTCCAAGCCCGAGTACGACAAAACCCAAGACTGCCCAGAACGTATGCATGACATCTCCCTGTTCCAGGCAGTCCGCGGTGGCATAATACCCTGCTGGCGACATCGTCATTCGGACAAGCCCTACGGGTGCGGGCGAACTTGGAAGTCGCAGACGAGTTCGCGTATTCTTGCTCGCGATGTTGCAGCCGCTCAGACCTCCACCATGATCGGCGCCAATGTCGACGTCCGGAATCAATCTCCCCGCGCCGATCATCCGATGGCGGCGATAACTTGGTCGACTCCGGCGGGAGAAATGTGGAACAAGCCATTGTATGGCTGACTTAGTTCGAGGATCAGGAAGATCGCGCTGCAGACGGCCATAGCGCCGACAGCTTCTATGGCGACGCTGACGCCGTTGAAGTTCGACGTGAGCCCATAACAGAAGAAGAGAAGGGACGACCAGCAGAGGACGATCATCAGCAGAACGGAGGGGACGGGGTTAGCGAGCTGCCGCGCCATTAAGAGCTGAGTCTGAATGATCGAGCCCGACAGCTGTTTTGCTGCCGCGAGGAACTGTCTCTGCTCTTCGGACGCCGGGTTGAGTTCAGCAAAGACGATTGTCATTTCGCGCATGTCGGAACGGGAGGTGAGAAAGCTCGTGGCCGCTCTGACCCCCTGCAATTCGCCCCAGAACCGTTCGCGGAACCGGACAATTTCGCCCCTGAACAGCTCCCGACCTTTCTTCGCCTCCGGTCCGTACTGCTCCAGGACGAAATCGAGCTGGAGAATCATCGGTCCGAGGGATTGCGCTTCGGCGAGCTGCGTCGTGTAGACGCCATTGCTCGTCCAGATCAGGAGACCAAGCACGACCGCCAGCAATAACGCGACCAGGCCCACCACCGCGGTCACCATGCTCTTGGCGTCCGCGATCGTCTGTGCAGGCACCAGCCACTGGACAGCGAATCCGATGAGCCCGCATGCAAAGGTAACAAACGCGATTTCGGCGGCGCGCCTTACGGTGTTCGGAGCATCGACTCCGATCTTGCGTAGTGTTCTCAACACAATTCAGATCCCACACCATTCATCTGGACCGCCCCGGCCGCCGCGATCCTGGAAGAAGCCGCCAGCGGGCGACAAGCATTCGGGTCGATACACTGGCGCTGCAATGTGCGGAGCTCCGCTCGCCCGCGCCGAGTTAGAATCCACGCCACGCCGCGGTCGCTACCCTCGAAAACTGCCTATGCTCATTTGCCTTGTCCGCGCTCCTCCATTCGCGGCTGGTTTATCGAGTGCGCGCGGCCTCCCTGACAGAGCGATCGAGATCACGAAGATCCTGGCGCATTTGGTCGAGCCCAAACCCCAGCGTGAAAAAGCGTTCCACGGCATCGGCCGCCAGATCCCGCGTAAGCCCTTCGCGGCGAACTACGGCGAGTGCCTCGGCGAAGTCGTCGAAGGCGGCTTCGGTTGCATCCGGCGCCGATGTCTCGCGCCGACCGATCAGCGCTTCTCCTCTTCGGCGTAGTTGATAGGCTGTTGTGCCCGCGACGCGCGTCAGCGACGGTCCGAGCCGCGCCTGGAGCGACTCGGGCAGCGGGTCGGCGGCGGCCCGTCCAATCATGACCAGGTCGTGACGCAACCGCAACAGCACGCGCAGTAGCGGTCCCTGGTCGGGCTCCGCGGCAAGAAAACCTATCCGCTCGTGCCTCGCCTCGGCGGCGATTGCCTCGGTCTCTGCCACGGCCTGGCCAAAGCTGTTCTCAATGCGCAGGATCGCCGCCGTATCGCGAGGTCGCACGAACCCCTCAAACAACTCTGGCAAGCACTCCGCGACCCGATCGAGCATCCGAGCCGCGTCCTCGATCGCAAACGATTGGGCGCGGGCCGGGAACACCAGAAGCGACACCGCTAGCGCCGTGAGCCCTCCAATCGTGACCTCAAGCACACGATTGAGCGCGAATTCAATCGGGCCCACGTGCCCCATTCCGGGAACCAAGAGCACCAACGCGCCCGTGAACGTCGCGGCGCTGAAATTAGGATAGACCGCTCCCAACAAGGCTAACGGCGACACCGCGATTGCGAGGACGCCTGCCAGCGAGACATCGTTGGCATGGGGAACCAGCGCCGCTACTGCGCCAGCGTAAACGGCGCCGCCGAGCGTGCCCGCCAGATAGTTGATGGTCGCCTCCACGGACGACCCAAACGTCGCCTGAGTCAGGAGCATCGCCGTCAGCACCGTCCACAGCGGCAGAGGGACACTGAGCAAGTGCGCAAGCCCGAAGCCCAACACGGCAGCGACTGTCACCCTGAGGGAGAGCGCTAGCTGCGCCTTGTGTTCCACGACTTGCGAGTGGAGCGATGTCCATTCGGTTGCGACGCGGCTCATCACATACTCCGGGCGCCAAAGTCTTCGCCACCGCCATGGCCGGGCGTTCCTCCCGACCTCAGGCGCGAAACCATCGGCGACAGGATGCGCCGCTTACGGACGAGGCGGATACGTCTTACGCATAAAGGGTCGCGACCGAATCGTGCAGCTTCTGCGGGAGCGCGGTAGTGGCGTACCGATCGGTCGTCACCTCGATATAGGCGCCGGTTCCACAGGTCTCGGCTCTCTTGATGATCTCATCCAGCTCGCCGCATGTGGTCACGCGCGCTGTCAGCCAGCCGTCGCAACCGAGCGCCTCGGGGAGCTTGTGGTAATGCCACTTAGCGAGGTCATTGTAGTACTCATTGGGACTCTTGCAGAGCAGCCGCTCGATCAGATACCCGTCATTGTTTAGCAAGAAGATGATCGGCTTCAGTCCGAAGCGGTGAAACTGACTGACCTCCTGCGCCGTCAGCTGATGCGAGCCTTCGCCTGTGATTAGGATTGTGCGCCGCTCGGGCGCTGCCAGGGCGGCGCCGAACGATGCCGGCGTAGCCCAACCGATCGCCCCCCAAAGCGCCTGGTTGTGAAACCTCGAGCCCTTGGGCATGTCGGCGAAAGCCATTCCCATCGAGCTCGTCCCGGTCTCGACAATGAGAATGTCGTCCTGCTTGAGCATCTGCGCCCAGCGCGGGTAGAGATACTCGACCGTGATCTTGTCGCCCGGCGCGCCGACCGGTTTGCCGAGCCCCGCCGCCTTGGACGCTTTGACGTTCCGCCGCGAGACCTTGCTGACCAGCGTCGCCAAAACGTCCTTCATCTCGACATTATTGTATACCGCTTCGCCCACGCGCACACTGTGGTGGAGGATGTTGACGCTCTTCGAGCGATCGATGTTGGCGGTGAACGATCCAGAATTGAAGTCCGTGAGGACCGCGCCGACGCCGATCACCAGGTCGCCGCCCTCGACGAAGACGCGGACTTCTTCATTCATCAGCTTACCGTCATACATGCCGATATAGTTGGGGAGCGACTCGTCGAGTACGCACTTGTCCCCGAACATGGTGGCGAAGGGCAGGTTCGACGCGGTCACGAAGTCAGTCGCCCGAGCCTTCAACCCGAGTCGGGAAATGAGCATTCCTGGCAAGATGCAGGCCGTCTTGGCGCTGTCGATGGCGCTCAGCACGGCTTTGACGGCGGCGGCGAGGGTGTCGGGATCTGACTTCGGCTCCGGGTGAGGCTCGGCCGTGCCGATGACCGTAGAGGTCGCATAGTCGGCCGGGAACGCCATATAGACCGGGCGACGATGATAGAGCGCTGCGGCGATCAGGCGTTCGGTCTCCGTGGCGCAGTTCTCCGGAGTCATGATGGCCCTGGCGCAGACGACCGGCTCCGCCATCTTGTAGAACAGCTCGAACTCGCCATTGCCCAGCGTGTGGTGGACGATCCGATGGGCTGCCTGCGTCCGGCTGGCCGGCATGCCGACCAGGTGGAAGATCGGCAGATTTTCGGCGTAGGAGCCGCCGACGCCGCAGATTGCGCTCAGCTCGCCGACGCCGTAGGTCGTGCACAGCGCGGCCATGCCGTAAATCCGCGCATAACCGTCCGCGGAATAGGCGGCATTGAGCTCGTTGCAGCTCCCGATCCAGCGCATGCTCTTGTTGTTGCAGACGGCGTCGTCGAGAGGAAACGCGAAGTCGCCGGCAACACCGAAGACGTCCTTGATGCCAATGTCGTGCAGCCGTGAAATAACGTGCTCGACAACCGTCTTGCTCATGACTTTCTCTCGTCTCTTTCGTTCGGACAGTCGGATGATCTTATCGGTTCTTTTAGCCAGCACCCGTCAACCTATGATTGCCGCCAACGACCGTGTTCACTGTTGGAGCCACTGCCCGCTATTGCGGGTTGGGCGGCCGGGCGTTGGCAGCGGCGACACGGCGGCCCCAGGAGAGCAGGTCGGGCGAGCAGTCGTCGCGATCTATGATGCATTCAATCAGCGTGGGCCCATCATGGTTGGCGAGTGCGGCCTTGATTGCTTGTGCGAGCTCCCCGCCATTGGTCGCTCGAAAGCCGAGGCCATGGCCGTCGGTGGCGTTGAACGCCGTGATCAGCCCGGCGTAGTCCCAGTTCTTGATATTGTTGTAGGGTCCGTCATGGATCTCGATCTCGATCGTGTAACCATGATTGTTGACCAGAAAGATGATGACCGGCAGCTTCCGCCGGATCATCTGCGCCACCTCTTGGGCGGTGAGCTGAAATGAGCCGTCGCCGATTATGGCGATGACGCGACGCCCCGGCGCGCCCACAGCGTAGCCAAACGTCGCCGGGACCGACCACCCGATCGAGCCCCATTGCATCTCGATCTCGAAGCGCGCGCCGCCCGGCAGCGCCATTCCGATGCCGTTGAACCAAGAGTCGCCGGTCTCGGCTATCAGCGTGGCGTCCGCGGTGAGGAGGGCTTGGATTTGCCGGACCATCTCAGTCCGCTTCAGCTTTGCATCGGGCTTGGCGGGAACTTCGGCCCGCCGCGTGGCGCCAATGCGCTTATACTCAGTCATCGTCGCATCGCGCTTCGGCGCTCTGGCGGCGAGGCCTGAAAGGAAATCGCGCAGATGGATCCCGCCAAAGTCGTGGTCGCCGAAAGTGACGCGATTCTGATCCGCCGTCAGCACATTGGGGCCGCTCGGCATCGCGGTCCAGCCGACTGTCGAGTAGTCGTTGAAGATCGTGCCTAGGCAGACCACGCTATCGGACCAGTCAACGATCTCGCGCGCGCCAGGGGAGCTGACTTCGCCCCAGTAGATCCCGGCAAATTGCGGATGGTCTTCCGGAAAGAAGCTCTTCGCCGCCGCCATCACTGTAACCGCGCAGCCAAGCGCCTCGGCGAGCTGGATCGCCTGCTTTTCGGCGCCCGCCGCCCGCAGCTTGCTGCCGATCAGTAAAATCGGCTTCTGCTTGCCCTGCAGGAAATCAGCGGCGGCTGAAATGGCGACCTTCAGGGTCCCGGAATCGCTCAACTCTTCATTGAGGATCGCGCTGATCGGCCCCGGCGCCGCACAAGGAGCCGCGGAGAGGTTGCAAGCAATCTCGATATAGGCCGGCTTCTTCTCCCGAAGCGCGGTACCGATCGCATGATCGATCTGGTAAGGCGCTTCCGCCGCCGAAGTGATTGCGACCGCTGCGCAGGTCAGTTTCTTGGCGATCTCCAACTGATAAGTGAAGTCGTGGGTCGCAAGCGTATGGTGCACCAGGTGCTCGGTCGCGCGATCGTTGCTGTTGGGCGCGCCGGACACCAGGATGACGGGAAGGTTCTCGGCATAGGCGCCGCCGATCGCGTTGATGGCGGAGAGGCCGCCCACACTGAAGGTGACTACGGCGGCGGACGCGCCGGAAGCGCGAGCATAACCTTCCGCGCTATAGCCGCAATTCAACTCGTTGCAGCAATAGACCTGCTCCAGATCCTTATTGGTCAGAAGCTGGTCAAGCAAGACCAAGTTGAAGTCACCCGCAACCGCGAAGTGATGCTTAAGGCCGATCTGTGAGAGACGAGTGGCGAGATAGCTGCCTACGGTGTACATGACGCTAATGTCCTTCGCGATTCGTGTGAGGTCGTCGATTAACTACAGCCCGCCGCTGCTATGACCCTGAATAGCCCGGCGGCGGTACGAAACCGCCAAATTCCCGTTCTAGAAGCTCGGCAAAGGCGATCGTCGTGCGATCCTCGAGGTAAGGCCCAATGATTTGCACCCCGATCGGCAGGCCGGTCGGCGAACGGTCGATCGGTACCGCAGTCGCTGGGAGGCCGCACGTGCCGGCAGGGTCCGCCCATACAAACAACGCATCGTAATAGGGGTACGGCTTGCCGTCGATCTCAAGGTGCCGCGCTTCAATCGGCTGCGAATGGTCTTGCGGGAAGGCCGGAACCGAGGCCGCCGGGTAGACAACGACATCCCATTCGCGAAAGAGCAGGCTCCATTGCTGCTGGGTCCGCGCACGCGCCACGTCGGCTTCGAGCCAATCGCGATGGGTCATGGCCGTGCCCCGCGTGCGCTCGGCTCCGAGGCTGTTATCACCGCGCGGCAGTGCCGCAGCCGAGCGTCGCAAGCCCTCATAGCCTTCGGGAGGCAAACCGACGCTCTTGGCGGACGCTAAGAGCCTCATATAGAGCCGAGCTGAATCCGCGAGGTTCGGCAGCAATGGACTGGTATGCGCGACCTTGGCCCCCGTTTTGGCAAGTCGTTCCGATAATCGGCCGATCGCCGGGCGCACAACGCTGTCCGTCGGCATGAGCGGATGGCTGTCGATGACGAGAACGCGGAAGTTGTCGAGATTGTCGTGCCGCGCTGGAGGCAACGCCAACCGATAGCCGATACCCGCGCGCTCCTCGTCCGGACCTGCCACCACGTCAAGCGCCAGCGCGAGATCGGCGGCAGTTCTGGCCATCGGGCCAACCACCGCAAGGTCGCCATCGTCGAGCAACGGCGGGAGTGGGGGCGGGGGGCTGTATCCGCGAACAGGGACCAAAGCGAACGTCGGCTTGTGCGCATAGATGCCGCAGAAGTGTGCAGGCACGCGCATCGATCCGCCAATGTCTGATCCGAACGATAAAGGTCCAAAGCCGGCGGCGAGGGCCGCGGCAGACCCGCCCGACGAGCCGCCGGGTGAGCGGCTGACGTCCCACGGATTGTTGGTCGTTCCGTAGATGTCGTTGTAGGCCTGGAAATCCGCGAGGCCCAACGGCACATTGGTCTTGCCGAGCACTACGCCGCCCGCGCTCTTCACCCGGGAGACGATCAGCGCGTCTTCTTTCGGTACATAGTCCTTGAACTGCGGGAAACCCCAGGTCGTTGGCAGTCCGCCGACATTGTAAGCTTCCTTGAACGTCATCGGGATGCCAAGGAGCGACCGACGCTCGCCCCGGGCCAGGGCGACATCGGCCGCCGTAGCCGCCTCGCGGGCGCGCTCGAAGTCGCGGACGACGACGGCATTAAGGCGCCGGTCCAACGCTTCAATTCGCGCGATGGTGTGCGCCAGGAGCTCGGAAGCGGAAATCTTTCGGGCCTGCAATGCTTGAGTCAGCTCTTTGATGGTGCGGTAGTCCCACTCCGACGCTGGTATGGACTCGACCTTTTGCGCCGATGCCACAGGCGTCGTTGCAGTGGTTGAGTGATCCATCATGACACGGCTCCTTCACGCTGATCGGTTCTCAAGGAAGAGCTACACTCGTCAGGAAACCTCGAATGTGCCTTCGACCTCGACGGCCGCATCGGCCGCGAGCACCGCGACCCCGAAGGTCTCGCGGGCGTGGCGGCCCTTGTCGCCGAATGCCGCCACCATCAGGTCGGACGCGCCGTTCATCACCTTGGACGCATCAAGAAAGTCCGGCGCCGAATTGATGTAGCCGCCGAGCCGCACCACGCGCGTCACCTTGTCGAGGTCGCCCAGCGCAACCTTGACCTGCGCCAGGAGGTTAATCGCACAGGCGCGGGCGGCGGCCTCGCCCTGCTCGACGGTGACCTGCCGGCCAAGCTTGCCTTTGGCGATCAGGACTCCGTCGGCGAGGCATAGCTGGCCCGACACGAACAACAGGCTTCCGGAGCGCACGAAGTCGACATAATTGGCGATCGGCGAGGCCGGATGGGGCAGCTTGACGCCCAATTCTTCAAGACGTTTGGCGACGAGGCTCATGACCGCTCCTTTGCTTGCTTGCGAGCAGCGCCGCTCAAGGGGCGCGCTACGGGCGAGTTTTGTTCACGCACTTAAGCAAACGTCGCAGGGAAACGCCCGTTTGCTGTTGCGAACGGCTGTGAGCAGTTGCGAGCAAGGGCAGCAGGAGTTGCGAAAGGCTGTTAGCGCCGCCGTCGAGAGCACGGGCGCTGCCCCACGGTCTGGTCGCCGATCACGGTCTGGCGCTGCAAAGCCTGCGAACTGCGATCTATGGTGCGGCGCTGATCCTTGGGCTAGGTTTGAGCAACTTGCCCCGAGTCGGGACAGGGCTTGACGGCGCTGGTGCACGAGTCATGCGGACCCACCCGTTTGATGCCGCTATTTCCGTCTTCCACGCCCGGCGCGCCGTTGAAAATGATGTTTTGAGACGAAACGGGGTTTGTTCGTTCTCAAAGCGCCGCGAATAGGGCGAGTTCGATGACCGAAGATCGAGTATACGGTTGTCGCCGCTTGGCTCTCGGCGCTTGCGCTACAGCCGAACGAGAGAAGGAAATCGGTAGACATCATTCGTCGAAACAACCGCGCTTCGCCGACGCGCCCGAGCCGACCGGTCGGGCTTCAGACTCGCGCCCGAAGCCGAGGGTCGTTCTCGTCAGGCGAGCCTCTTGTACTCCGGCCGATAGACATGGCTGCGAATGAACGCCTCCATATCGGCCGGACGATCGGCGCGCGCAAGCTTGCTGTCGAAGACGAGCTTCGCCACCCGAGCGGCCGTCTTGATCTCTGTTTCCAGGATATTCGCCTGCAGTGGATACAAGAGCCCCTGCTTCAGCAAGTCGGGGGACACCTGATCGGCCACCGCCGCTGCGGATTCAATAAACATCTCGTCGGTCACGCGTTTGGCCTGGGTCGCGTAGATGGCCATTCCAATCGCCGGGAAGATGTAGAAGTTGTTGGCTTGTCCCGGCAGGAAAGTCTGGCCGTTGAGGTGGACCGGCGGGAACTGAACGCCGGCCGCATAGATCGCCTTGCCCTTCGACCAGGCGTACGCCTGCTCAGCCGTGCACTCGGCGTGCTCGGTCGGGTTGGACAGGGCCAGGATCACCGGGCGCTCGTTGATGCGCGACATCGCCTCGATGACCTTTTGGGAGAAGGCACCGCCGATGGTGCTGACGCCGATGATCGTCGTCGGTTTGATGCTTTCGATCGCGGCGACGAAATCGTGGGTCGGCGCGTGCGGGTGTGCGTACGGCCGCTGGAAGTCCACGAGATCCTTGCGGGTCGATTCGAGCAGACCGTTGACATCGAACATGTGCACGCGCGCCTGGGCGTCTTTCAGCGTCATGCCCTGGCCGACCAGGGCGGAACAGAGCAGGTCCGCCAGACCGATGCCGGCCGAGCCCGCGCCGAGGAACAGATACTTCTCGTCCTTGAGTTTCGTACCCTTGAGCTTGGCGGCGTTGATCATGCCGGCTAGCGTGATGCCGGCCGTGCCCTGCACGTCGTCGTTGTACACGCAGTACTTGTCGCGGTAGCGCTGAAGCAGATGGACGGCGTCGACTCCGGTCCAGTCCTCGAAGTGGATGCAGCATTTGGGGAATACTTCCTGCACCGCTTCGACGAACTCGTCCACGAACGAATAGAGCTCGGCAGTGGGCGGGCGCGTCTGGCGCAGACCCAGGTACAGCGGGTCGTGCAGATACTGCTCATTGTTGGTTCCCGCATCGAGATACATTGGCAATAGGCCCTCGGGCGGCACCCCTGCGGCCGCCGTGTAGAGTTGGAGCTTGCCGATCGGAATCCCCATGCCATTGGCGCCAAGGTCTCCGAGGCCAAGAATGCGCCCGCCGTCGGTGACGCAGATGACCCGCACATCCTTCATCGGCCAGTTGCGCAGCACATCCTTCACGTGTCCTCGCCGCGTGATCGACAGATACATGCCTCTCGGACCGCGGAAGATATGCCCGAACTTGAGACAGGCCTCGCCAATGGTCGGGTCGTAGACGATCGGCAGGAACCGCGCCGGATCGGACATGATCGTCCGATAGAAGAGCGTTTCGTCGTGGTCGAGGAGATTGACGAGGTAGATGTAGCGATCGAGATCAGTGGTTTTGTGGCCGAGCTGCTGCATGACCCGGTGGAGCTGGAGATCCTCCGGCTCCGTCGTATCCGGAACTAGCCCCACGAGGCCCAGCGCCTGACGCTCAGCCTCGGCGAAGGCGGTGGACTTGTTGAGCGACGGATCGTTCAGGACATCGACGCCGCGCTTGCCAGCGGCGGTTCTTGAAGCAGTTGAAGCGCTCATGGTTTGCTCCTCTCGTGGATCGGTGGTTAGGGACCTCGCCCGTGGAAGACGCGGCTCAATTCATGGCGATGTAGGGCCTCACCATTTTCCGCGGATCGACGACGCGATCGAATTCGGCTTCCGTCACAAAGCCCAGTTTCAAAGCGGCGGCCTTCAGGCCGAGATCGTTGTCCATCGCATAGTGGGCGATCTTCGAGGCCTTGTCGTAGCCGATGACGGGCGAAAGCGCCGTCACAAGCATCAGGGAGCGCTCGACGTATTCGTCGATCTTTTTAACATTGGGCTTCGTGCCCTCGACCAGGAACCTGCGGAAGTTCACGCAGCCATCGGTCAGGATCGTGATGGAATGGGTGATGTTGAAAATCATCAGCGGCTTGTACACGTTCATTTCGAGGTAGCCGCCGGCGCCGCCGAACCCCACCGCGACGTCGTTCGCCATCGTCTGCACGGCGATCATCGTCAGAGCCTCGCATTGGGTCGGATTGACCTTGCCCGGCATGATCGAGGAGCCCGGCTCGTTTTCCGGGATGATCAGTTCGGCGAAACCGGCGCGCGGGCCGCATGACATCAGCCGAATGTCATTGGCGATCTTGTAGAGCGACACCGCCAGCGTGCGTATCGTGCCGGAAAGCTGCACCAGCGCGTCGTGGGCGCCCTGGACTGTGAACTTGTTGGGCGCGGTTACGAACGGCAGGCCGGTGAGCTTGGCGATCTCCGCCGCCGCCGCTTCGGCGAATCCCGGTGCCGAGTTGATGCCGGTGCCAACGGCGGTGCCACCCAACGCCAGGCGGTACACGCCGTCCAGCGAGGCTTCGAGCCGCTGCAGATCGTCCAACAGCATGCCCGCGTAGCCCGACCATTCCTGACCGAGTGTCAGCGGCGTCGCATCCTGCATATGGGTGCGGCCGATCTTGATGATGTCTTTCCATTCGTCGGCCTTCGCCGCAATCGCATCGTGCAGCGTCTGCACCGCGGGGATCAGCCGCTGCTTCACGTCGACGGCCGCCGCGATGCACATGGCAGAAGGGAAAGAGTCGTTCGACGACTGCGCCATGTTGACGTGGTCATTCGGATGGACCGGCGAGTGGCTTCCAAGCGGAGTGCCGGCGAGCTGGCAACAGCGATTCGAGATCACTTCGTTGACGTTCATGTTGAACTGGGTGCCACTGCCCGTCATCCAGACATGCAGGGGAAACATGTCGCTATGCTTGCCCGCCAGGATTTCGTCGCAGGTCTGAACGATCAGCTTCATGCGCTGATCGTCAAGTCGCTTGCCGTCGCGGTTGGCGATGGCGGCGGCCTTCTTCAGAATCGCGTAGGCCGTGATCATTTCGCGGGGGATCAGGTCCTGCCCGATGCTAAAATGCTCTAGCGAACGCTGGGTCTGGGCACCCCACAGCTTGTCGGCGGGCACTTCAACGACGCCGAGGCTGTCAATCTCTTTTCTCATGGCGATCATGGGTTACTCCCTTCTGTAGACGCGCTCGCTAAGCGCGGCCAACGCGGACAGCTACCGCCTACGCGGATCAAACTTCGGCGGCTGCGACGACCGCTTCGGCGAAGGCCTGCGGGGCTTCCTGGGGCAGATTGTGCCCGATGCCGCCCTTGATGAGCCGGTGCGCATATTTGCCCGAGAATTTGTTGCGATAGGCTGCCGGATCCGGATGGGGCGCGCCATTGGCGTCGCCTTCCAGGGTGATCGTGGGCACCGTAATGACCGGCCCTTCAGCGAGTTTCTTTTCCAGATCGTCATACTTCGGCTCGCCTTCAGCCAGGTCGAGCCGCCAGCGATAATTATGGATCACGATGGCGACGTGGTCAGGATTGTCGAAGGACGCCGCCGTGCGATCGAACGTGGCCTCATCGAAGTCCCATTTCGGCGAGGCGAGCTGCCAAATGAGCTTAGCAAAGTCGTGCCGATATTTGTCGTAGCCGACGCGGCCGCGTTCGGTAGCAAAATAATATTGGTACCACCATTGTAGCTCGGCCTGCGGCGGCAATGGAATCTTGCCGGATTCCTGGCTGCCGATCAGATAGCCGCTCACCGAGACGAGCGCTTTGCAGCGTTCGGGCCATAGCGCCGCGATGATGTCGGCAGTCCGCGCACCCCAGTCAAAACCGGCCAGGGTCGCCTTCTGGATCTTGAGCGCATCCATTAGGGCGATGATGTCGAGAGCGACCACCGACTGCTGGCCATTCCGGAACGTTTCGCTCGAAAGGAAACGTGTCGCGCCATAGCCGCGGAGATAGGGGACAATCACCCGGTGACCGGCGGACGCCAGCAAAGAAGTGACATCGACAAAGCTGTGAATATCGTAGGGCCAGCCGTGCAGAAGAATAACCCCAGGACCATCAGCGGGGCCGGCTTCGGCGTATCCGACATTAAGGAGGCCGGCGTCGATCTGCTTTAGCGGGCCGAACGATGTGTTCGTTCCCGGCTTCATCGACGGCAATTGGGCCGGCTTGGCCACGCCGGTCTGCGCGTTCGCAGATCCAATTATCCCGAGCTGCGTGGCGGCGATGCTCATCGCCGCTACGCCAACAAAGCGGCGGCGATGAAGGTTGAGTTCCGCGGACGTTTTGGTCTTATCCATGGTGAGTCTCCTTGGTTCGGTCGTGGTCGGGAAGAGCCCCTCAGAGCGCATTGGGCAAGGCAGACGGAGACGGGTCCGGCTCAGACCAGGTTGATCGCGACATCGATATTGCCGCGTGTGGCCTTGGAATACGGACAGGTCTGCTCCGCTTCATCCACCAGGCGCTGAGCGACTTCCCGCTTGATCCCCGGCAGGCTGACGCTGAGGCGAGCTCGTAGGGAGGAACCGCTGTCCGTCATGTTGAGGTCCACCTCCGCGTCGATGACCAGGTCGGCCGGCAAAGTGACCTTCATTTTGCGAGCCGCGAGCCCGATCGCGCTTTCGAAACAGGCTGACCACCCGGCGGCGAACAGCTGCTCCGGATTGGTGCCCGAGCCTGCAGCGCCAGGAGTCGAAAGCCTGATATCCAGGCGGCCATCGGAGCTGCGGGATCGGCCCTTTTCGCGCCCGCCGGTGGTGTGGGTTTTGGCCGTGTACAGCAGTTTTTGGCCGTGAGTGGTACCGACTTCAGTCATCGTCCGTTCCTGTTCGGGGGGGCTCGGGTGGGTGACAGGCGGATCGCGTTATCCTCCGTCACTGCGCGCAGATTCGCGGGAGGCGCGCCGACAGCGCCCACGGCGCTTTGTGGCGGCAAGAAAGCCGCGCCGCGCCGGCGATGACAATATGGCAGACATGGTTATTCTCCGTGGTGGAAAGGCAGGGCGACACGTGGGCACAACGTAAGCAGAGGCCGCAGGGAAACGCTCGTTTGCTGTTGCGAGCGGCTGTGAGCAGTTGCGAGCAAGGCAGCCGGAGTTTGCGAAAGGCCGTTAGCGCCCCCGACAACACGACTCTTGATACCGCGGGCGCTGCCCCGCGCTCTCGTTGGCGATCACGATTTGTGGCGGCAAAATCCTGCGGACACCATCTATGGCGCGGCGGCGAGCCTTGAGCTAGGATGAGGCCCAGGCTGGGCGGCTACAAGGGAAGTCGCGATGGGCACGCCGGCCGAGCAGACCAGGGATGTCATATCCTTTGGTCGTTTCCGATTGGTCCTGGGCGAAAGACTGCTCACCAAAGACGGCGCGCCGGTGGAATTGGGGGCGCGAACTCTCGACGCCTTGATTGCATTGGCGTCGCGCCCGAATGAGGTCCTTAGCAAGAGGGACCTCATGGCCCTTGTTTGGCCCGACGTCACTGTCGAGGAAAGCAGCTTGCGCTTTCACATCGCTGCCGTGCGCAGGGTACTTGGCGATGGGACTGGCGGCGCACGATACATCGCGACCGCCGCCGGGCGGGGCTACTGCTTCGTGGCGCCGATTGCGCGGTCGGACGTTCCGGACGATGCGCGCGCTGCGGTCGCCGCTAGTTTTCCGCACGCCAACCTTCCGAGCCGCCTGATGCGAATGGTCGGGCGCGCAGATGACGTTCTCAAGATCTCGACTCAACTGACCGCCGCGCGCTTTGTGACCATTGTGGGCGTTGGCGGCGTTGGAAAAACTACGGTTGCGGTAGCGGTTGGACATCATCTGATTGAAGCCTTTAACGGCGCCGCGCTCTTCGTCGATCTTGGGATGCTCAGCGATCCAACCCTCGTGGCGACGGCCGTAGCCTCCATGCTGGGGCTATCGGTTCAATCTGACGATCCAACGCCCAACCTGATCGCATTTCTGCGCGATAGGCGAATCCTCCTGATCCTCGATACTTGCGAGCACCTCATAGAGGCGGTTGCGGCCTTGGCGTCACGCATCTTCATGGCGGCGCCGCAAGTCCACATCCTGGCGACAAGTCGAGAAGCTCTTCGGGTCGAGGGCGAGCACGTCTACAAATTGGATCCGCTTGCCTGCCCGCCGGACGATCCGGGACTCACCGCGGCGGTTACTCAGACATTCTCCGCGCCCCAGCTGTTCGTCGAGCGCGCCCTGGCCAGCGGCGCGCGCTTGGACCTCAGCGACGCGGACGCCGCGATCGTGGTGGGCATCTGCCGTAAGCTTGACGGTGTGGCCCTCGCCATCGAGTTGGCGGCCAGACGGGTCGAGGCCTACGGTCTGCAGCAAACCGCTGCGCTTCTCGACCAATGGCTGACTCTACTGTGGCTGGGGCCGCGCACCGCGCCGCCGCGCCAAAAGACCTTGCAGGCCACGCTGGATTGGAGCTACGGGCTCCTCTCCGAGCTGGAGCGCATTGTGCTTCGCCGGCTCGCCGTGTTCGTTGGGCATTTTACGCTCGACGCGGCGCTGGCAGTCGTGACGAGCACCACCGTCGATCAGGCGCGGGTCTTTGAGGCCATCGATACTCTCGTCGCCAAGTCGATGGTTGCGACCCGTCCCGTCGGAGCAATGATGCGCTACCGGCTCCTTGACACGACGCGGGCTTACATCCTCGAGACCAGCATTGACGAGGCCGAGCTGGCCGACTTAGCCGTGCGCCACGCGGAATACTATCGGCGATGGCTGGAGCAGTTCGGAACCGACTGGCCGAACTTGTCAACCGGGACGGAAAAGGCACCCCACTTTGCCGCTCTCAACAATGTCCGCTCCGCTTTGGAATGGTGCTTTGGCGCCAACGGCAGTGCCGAAATCGGAGTCGGACTTGCTCTCGCCGCCGCGCCGGTTTTTTTGGCGATGTCTTTGCTGCCTGAATGCCATCGCTGGTCGGAGCAGGCGATTCTCGCTCTCGACGATCGCGCTCGCGGTGGGCTCGAAGAGATGCGTCTGCAAGCGGATCTGGGAGTGTCCCTGATGTTCATGCGCGGTGGACGTGATGCCGCGCGCGTAGCCCTGAACAGCAGCTTTGCGATCGCCGAAGAACGTGGCGAACCTCTCGATGAACTCCGGCTGTTGGGTCCGCTGAATATGTTCCACCTGCGTACGGGAGATTTCAAAACAGCCCTACACTACGCGGAGCGCTGCTCCGCCATCGCCGGAACCGTGGACGATTCGGTCGCCGTCACGTTAGCTCATTCTATATTGGGGATTTCACGCCACCTCAGCGGCGACCTTAGCGGTGCCCGCGGGGAGCTTGAGGCGGCGGTGCAGGAGAGGCCACGCTCCCAGCGGACTACGACGGTTTATCTCGGCTTCGAGGGCAAAATTCTAGCCGGCGCCATCCTGGCAAGGAATTTGTGGTTGCAAGGCCATCCAGCTCAAGCGGTGGAGCGCGCGCGGCAGACCATAAACGAAGCCGCGCGGATGGACCATTCGTTGACGCTATGCATCGCGCTGATCTGGGGTATTTCCGTGTTCCTCTGGACCGGCGACTTTGAGAGTGCTGAACGGCACGTCGACTTGCTCATCTCCCGCGCAGAGACCCATTCCATGGCGCCCTATCTTGCGGTCGGGCGCGGCTTCGGAGCGGAGCTGACGATCCGCAGAGGCGATGCAAAAGGAGGCGTTGAGACTCTGCGGGGCTGTCTAGAGAAGCTCCACGCGATGCCTTACAAGCTATTGTCCACGCCACTCAACATTGCGCTTGTCCAGGGGCTCGCGGCGACCGGCCGGCTCGCCGAATGCATGATGCTTCTCGACGAGTCGATCCTCTCGGTGGAGGCCAACGGAGACCTGTGTTACATGCCGGAGTTGCTGCGCGTCAAGGGCGGCCTACTCCTCTCGGCGCCGCAGCCCACTGGCGACGACGCCGAAATGTGCTTTATGCAGTCGCTTGAATTGAGCCGTCGTCAGGCCGCGCGTGCTTGGGAGTTGCGCACGGCGATCGACCTGACTGCGCTGCTGGCCCTGCGGGAGGGAGAAGAGCGCGCCCGGATGCTTCTGCAGCCGGTGTTCGATGAATTCGAGGAGGGCCTGGAAACGGCAGATCTAAAGGCTGCCGAACGCCTGTTGGCAACCCTGGGCTAACCTAGAATGGAGCGCCGATCGGACGTTGCTTTACCGCCAAAAGGGACGTGATCTGGGAAGCGCCGATTCAAACTGATCTTCTACACTTGGAATCTCCGAGAGACTGATTACAAATACAAAACGGCGCTCTAGAAAAGCGCCTTGGCACTGCATTTTCATGGATTGATGAGGTCGGGATCAGGCGTCGGCGAGCTGCCGCACGGTGGGCGGCAGGGCAACGCCGGCGGCGCGCAAGGCAAGGCTTGCGTCAGGGCGCGCCCATTCGCCAGGCCCGTCGGCGGATGACCGCTTTTTAGCGCATTGCGGTAGTCCGCTGCGTTCACACTTGCACTAGCGAAATCCCGGACGGGCATACCCGTTGGCAGCGGAAATTCCACCCAGATTTTCGCTTTCGCCCTCGATCATGTTTCTCTAAGATCTATGGCGCGCCGTGGTGGTGGTGGAAGGCGGACTGTTCGGGCCTTTTGTCGCGGAGAACACCATCATGATCGTCATCGGTCTGATCCTTAGCGTGTTCGGCGTCGGCTACCTCTGCTGGCTCCTGTTCACGCTTGCGGTCTACGCGCTACCCCTCTTCGCCGGCATGATGGCGGGTCTCGCCGCGTATCAGAGCGGCGCCGGCCTCGGCGCACTTGTTGTGGGGTTCGCCGCGGGCGCGGTCACGCTCGTCGCGGGCCAAGCCGCCTTTGCAGCCGTCAAATCGCCGGTCCTACGCGTCGTGATCGCCATCCTATTCGCGGCGCCGGCCGCCATTGCCGGCTACCACGCAACGCTGGCCCTTGCCCACATCGGCGTGCCTTCGGCGAGTTGGCGGGAAGTCTTTGCAATCGTCGGCGCGATTGTCGTCGGTGGAACCGCGTTCGTTCGTTTGGCGGCGAGGGCCGCCCGCCCGCTGCGGGACACGTTGTGGGGGTGGCGCCAGGCCAGTCGCGGGTGATGGCCGTGACCAGACACGGGTAAAGCAGCCCGTACGTCGAATCGGTCTCGAATGGGGATCGGCGTCGTCGCCTGGTCCGTGCGATCGAGAAGGCGGCGCGGCCCTCGAAGCGCGCTGGCCATTTCAGCCCTTCCGCCCGGCGCCAGTCCAAGCGTAATGGCGGCGATCATCGATGCGCGGCGTTCTGGTCGGGAGCGAGGCCTCGCTTCTCTACGCCACGGACTCTTTCACTGCGCCCGAACTCTGCGCGCCCTTGCTTTTGGCAATCGATGTCCGCGACGTCTTCTCCCTAAGGTTGCTGTTCAGCGCACGCGAGCGCCTGGCCTCTCCCTGGCTTGATCTGGCCGAAGACCGGCTGCGCCTCGATCGCCTAAGCCGCAACGACGTCGGGTCGACTTTCTTCCCCTGGGCCTTGGCCCATTCCTCGCGAGGCAAGAAAGCACGCCCCCGCGAAGGCGGGGGTCTCTCCGCCGTCATCCTCCGCTGCGCTGCGGCCCGCAAGCGGGTGCGTCGTCGATCGTCCTCGGCCTCACGATCGCCATCGAGGCCGCGGCGGTCGCGGGCTCGAAAACAGCAAGGAGAAGCGACATGGCCAACATCGGTTCCTTCAAGAAGGTCGGCAGCGAGTTCCAGGGCGAGATCGTCACCCTGAGCGTCCAGGCCAAGGGCGTCCGCATCGTCCCCGAGACCAACCGCGCCAACGATAACGCCCCCAGCCATCGGATCTACGTCGGCCGCGCCGATTATGCGTAGAGCGGGATTATGCGGAGCGTCGGCCTTAGCGGGCCGGTTTTCCGGCGGTTCCAGCAGTTTGCGCTCCGCATAAATGCCGCGGGTAGAGTAGCGGGCGCCCCCCGGTGAGCGGAGCGCCCGTGTTAGGTTATAG
>Ga0335075_10005923_pt1 | contig 18900 bp, 19 predicted proteins | sample Lox_Sample_24_FD_206723 | JGI IMG/M metagenome (GOLD analysis project Ga0335075, IMG submission 206723) | Soil microbial communities from Loxahatchee National Wildlife Refuge, Florida, United States - Lox_Sample_2.4 | ecosystem: Environmental > Terrestrial > Soil > Wetlands | place: USA... | reverse complement strand
TGTGCCGGCCCGATCCTCGCCGCCCTCACCGTGGTCGGGGCGACCCATCGGGTGGGGCTGACCGCGGTCATCCTCGCCGCCGCGTTCGCCGTCGGGACGGCCGTGCCGCTGCTGGCCGTCGCCGTCGCCGGGGGCCAGCTCACCGGCCGGGTCGCGGCCATCCGCCGGCACGCGACCCAGGCCCGCGCGGTTGGCGGTGTCGTGCTGGTGGCCATGGCGGTGGCCATCGCCGCCAATGCGTTCGCCGGGCTGCAGCGGGACCTGCCCGGCTACTCCACCGCCCTGCAGGGCTCGGCGAAGATCCGCCAGCAGCTGAACGGGCTCACCGGAGTCCCGCAGACGTCGCTGACCAAATGCGACGCGAACGCGACCACGCTGGTGAACTGCGGCCCGGCGCCGAACTTCAAGGGAATCACCGCCTGGCTCAACACCCCCGGCGGCAAGCCGCTGTCGATCCGGGAACTCCGCGGCAAGGTGGTGCTGGTCGACTTCTGGACCTACTCGTGCATCAACTGCCAGCGGACCCTGCCGCACGTCGAGGCCTGGTACAAGGAGTACGCCCGGTACGGGCTCGTCGTGGTCGGCGTGCACACCCCGGAGTTCGCCTTCGAGCACGTGGTCTCCAACGTGCGGGCCGAATCCGCGGCGCTCGGCGTGCGCTACCCGGTCGCGATCGACGACGACTACGCCACCTGGAACGCTTACGACAACGAGTACTGGCCCGCCGACTACCTGATCGGCGCCAGCGGCGACGTGCAGCACGTGCACTTCGGCGAGGGCGATTACGCGACAACCGGACAGCTGATCCGCGAGCTGCTGGTCGCTGCTCATCCGGGCCGCTCCCTGCCGCCCCCCACGGACGTCCCGGACAAGACCCCGACCGGCGAGCTGAGCCCGGAAACCTATGTCGGCTACGACCGGCTTCAGTACCTGCTCCCCAGCAACGCGGTAGTCCCGAACGCACCGGCTGCCTACCACTTCCCGGCCTCGCTGCCGACCGGCGGCTTGGGCTTGTCCGGGACCTGGACCGAGCACGCCGAGGAGGCGACCGCGGGCAGCGACGCCCGGCTCGAGCTCGGTTTCCTGGCCCAGGATGTGTACCTGGTCCTCGGCGGCAACGGGACCATCAACGTCTCAGTCAACGGGCACCACACGCAGACCATAAACGTCACCGGGATCCCCCGGCTGTACACCCTCTATCAGGCCGACGTAGCCAACACCGGAACGCTCGAGCTGCAGGTCTCGCCCGGGGTCCAGGCCTACGACTTCACCTTCGGCTGACCTCGCTCTGCCCGCTGCGCTCGCTGCACCCCGCTGCGCCCCGCTACGCCAGCCTCGTCACGGTCACCCCGACCTTCATGTTGCTGTTCGGGGCGCCCCGGTAGATGCCCTTCAGCGGCGGGACATCACCGTAGTCCCGGCCGACCGCGACCACCACGTGCCGCTCGCCGACCTGCGCCAGGTTCGTCGGATCACAGGCGATCCACTCGCCGTTCCAGTACTCGACCCAGGCGTGGCTCTCGCCCTCCATCTCATCGCCCGGCTTCGCGGCAGCCATCGGGTGCAGGTAGCCGGACACGTACCGGGCGGGCAGGCCGACCTCGCGCAGCAGCGCTACCGTGAGGTGCGCCATGTCCTGGCAGACGCCCTCGCCCATGTCCCACGCCTCCTGCGCGCCGGTCTGGACCTCGGTCGCGCCCTGAACGTAGGCGACCCGCTGGTTCACCCAGGAGACGATCTCTCCGGCGGCCTCGAGCGGATCGGCGTCGGCGATGCGCTGCCGCGCCGTCTCGGCAAGCTCCGCGGTGATGGCCGTGCGCGGGGTCGGCCCGAGGAACTCGAGCAGCCCCCCGTCGGCTGCGCGCTCGCGCAGCGCGGTCCAGGACAGCGGCCGGCCTGGTCTCGGCGCTGGCCTGGTCTCGACCGTAGCCCGGGCGAGGATCTCCAGTTCCTCGTGCGGGGCCTGGATGTCGAAGGAGCAGACCTCAGTGCCCCAGTAGTCACGGTACGTCCAGATCCGCACCGGGATATCGGCTCTGACCTCGGTATCCACCACGGACTGGCGAGGCAGGGCCCGTGGCGTCATCCGCGCCTCGTTGTACGACGCGCGCACCGGCCCTTGGTAGCGCACCTGCGTCCGGTGCAGGATCCGCAGCCGCCAGCCGCCGCTCACAAGCGCTTTTTCCACGGGGCGGGCAGCGCGTACGTGAAGTAACGCTGGGTGATGGCCTCGCTGACCTCAAGGCAGGTCTGCTGGAGCGCACCGAGCACGTCGGCAAGCTGGCCGGGCAGCGCCTCAGGGTCCGCCTCCTCGAGGCCGGTCCGCATCCGCCGGATCTGGGCCACCGAGCTCATGTCGTCGCCCGCAGTCTCCGGATCCAGAGCAACCAGGCATTCCTCCGCCGTGGCCAGCGCGTGCAGGACCGACCGGGGGAACATGCGGTCGAGGACCAGGAACTCCGCGACGTGCCGGGAACCTCCGCCGCTCCAGCTCCGGGTGCGGGCGAACGACTCGTACGCGCCGCACGCCTGCAGCAGCATCTGCGGGCCAAGCTCAACCGGCGCGGCGGGCATCCGGGCCAGCAGCATCCGCGCCGTCATATCCACCCGCTCCACGTTCTGGCCGAGCACCAGGAATCGCCAGGCCTCGTCGTGGCTCATCGTCGAGTCCGCCAGGCCGAAGAACAGCGCGGCTCGCTCCCTGACGAACTGCAGGTAGACATGGGGGCCGAGGCGCTCGGCGACCTTACGCTGGCGCGGCAGCGCGAGCGCTGTTACGTTCAGGCACTCCCACATCTCGCCGGAGATCACGTCGCGCACGGTGCGCGCGCCGGATCGCGCCGCCCGGATCGCGCCCGCGATCGCGCTCGGGCTGGCCGGGTCATAGGCGAGCCGGTCCAGGGTGGTCCCGATGTCCAGCCGCGTGGCCTCGGGCGGCAGGATCCCGAGCACGGCCAGCAGCGCGCCGCAGCCGGCATCCTCGTCCCCCTGAGGTTCCTCCAGCATGCGGTGCACGTACACGTCGACCATCCGGGCCGTGTCGTCCGCGCGCTCGATGTAACGGCCGGTCCAGAACAGGGTCTCGGCGATGCGGCTGAGCAGCCCGGGACGCGTGGCGGCGCCAGTGCTCATCTGCGCGCCTCCGGCACGACGTTCATTGCTGATCACTCGACGCCGGGCCGGTCTCCCTTCCCACGACGGCGGCCTCCGGGGCCTGGGCGGCGAGCGCCAGCTGCTGCTGCTGGACGCCGGCCGCGCCACGCCGGCCGCCGCGGGCCAGCACCCACGTGTCCTTGGAACCGCCGCCCTGGCTGGAGTTCACCACGAGGTCACCTTCGCCGAGCGCGACCCGGGTCAGGCCACCCGGCAGCACCCACACCCGGTTCCCGTTGTTGACGGCGAACGGCCGCAGGTCGATGTGACGCGGCGCCAGACCCTCGCCGATCAGCACCGGGGAGGTGGACAGCGCGACCGGCCGCTGCGCCATCCAGTTCCTCGGCTGCGCGGCCACCTCGGCGCGCAGCACCGCGAGAGCATGCTCGTCGGCGCGGGGGCCGATCACAATGCCCTGGCCACCGGCGCCATCCACGGGTTTCAGCACCAGCTGGTCGAGCCGGTCGAGCACCCAGCCCAGCACCTCGGGTTCGTCCAGCCGGTAGGACTCGACGTTGGGCAAGATCGGTGCCTCGCCCAGGTAGTAACGGATCAGGTCGGGCACGTAGGTGTAGAGCAGCTTGTCGTCCGCCACGCCGTTGCCGACGGCGTTGGCGATCGTGACGTTGCCCGCGCGGGCCGCGTTCAGCAGGCCGGGGCAGCCGATGACTGAGTCGGGCCGGAAATGGAGCGGGTCGAGGTATTCGTCGTCGACCCGGCGGTAGATCACGTCGACCGGCTGGCTGCCTTGCGTGGTGTGCACGAACACCTTGTTGTCCGTGCAGACCAGGTCACGGCCTTCGACCAGCTCCACCCCCATCAGTCGGGCCAGGAAGTTGTGCTCGAAGTAGGCGGCGTTGTGCACGCCCGGGGTGAGCAGCACGACCACGGGATCGGCCGCCTGCGGCGGCGCCGCCGCCCGCAGCGCGGCCAGCAGTCGGGCCGGGTACTCATCCACCGGGTTGACGTGCTGCTCGGCGAACAGCGCGGGGAACGTCCGGGTCATCGCCAGCCGGTTCTCCACCACGTAGCTGACGCCCGACGGGGTGCGCAGATTGTCCTCCAGCACCCGGAACCTGCCCTGCTCGTCCCTGACCAGGTCGATGCCCGCGACGTGCACCCGGACGCCGTCCGGCGGGATCAGGCCCGCGGCCTCCCGGCGGAAGTGCTGGGACGTCAGCACCACCCGCCTCGGCAGCACGCCGTCGGCGAAGACCTGGCCCGGCCCGTATACGTCGGCGAGAAAAGCCTCATGCGCCCGTACCCGCTGGCGCACGCCACGCGAGATGTGGTCCCATTCGACCGCGTCGATGATCCGGGGAATCAGGTCCAGCGGGAACGGCCGCTCCTCGCCCGCGTGGTCGAAGGTGACCCCGCGGTCGGTGAAGACCCGTGCCATCTGATCTGCCCGGTACCGCAGCTCGCCGGGGTCCAGCGGCTGCAGGGCGGTGAGCAGCGCCTGGTAGGGATGCCGCGGCTGCCCGGGCCGCTCGAACATCTCATCCCAAGCGGCGGCAAGACGATAGCTGTCGAAAATGTCCGCCACGACGAAAGCGTAGACGCGGCATGTTGCGTTCTCGTTACCGAATAGATCCGGATCTCCTGGGCCGGATCAGCCCGAGGCGGCGAGGACCCCCACCCGGCGCCCGGCGGTCAGGCGCCCCCGTGCAGACCCGACGTAGGAGCCGGATGTCGGGGCAACGTCGGTGTAGTCGCGACCGGTAGCGACCGTGACGTAGCCGCTGCCCGCCCGCCGGCCGTTGCACGGGTCAAAGGGCACGGCAACCGCGCCCCGCCGCTCTGGCGCTCCGTCCCCGTGCGCCTCAGGCACAAATACCTCGACCCAGGCGTGAGTGCCGCCCTGGCCAAGCAGGTGGCCGGACACATACCTGGCGGGCAACTCGGCGAGATGGCACAGCGCGAGCATCACGTGCGCGAAGTCCTGGCAAACCCCGCTGCCGATGGCCAGGGCCTCGGCGGCCGTGGTCTGTACCGAGGTGACGCCGCCGGCGTACCTGAGCGCGGAATGGACCGCGGCGCAGATCCGTTCTGCCCGCTGCTCCAGGGTTCCGGCATGCGGAGCCCGGTCGCTGACCAGGGCGCGCAGCCGGTCGTCGGCCGCGGTGAGCCGGGTCGGCCGGAGCAGGCGCGGGTCACGCAGGGCACCGGCGTCCAGCACCGCGGGCCCGTGATCGCGCACCCGCTCCACGACAGCAACCAGCCGGAACTCGACGGCCTGGGTGACATGCTCCGAGCGCACCCAGGCGACCAGGTTGCCGTGAGCATCCCGGCGCAGGGAGCGCCGGGCCTGGGCACCGGTCACCTCCAGCAGGTGCCCGCGCAGGTACTGGCTGCCGTGGCGGGCCGGCGGAATGATGACGAGCCGCTGGCGCAGCGACTTCACCGGCGCGTCGTAGTCGTAGCGGAAGCTCTGCTCGATCACGTAGGTGAGGCGCCGAGCCGCGTCAAGGTCAAGCTCGCTGTGGTCGAGCAGCGGCGCCTGGAGCACCTGAGCGTCGAGCATCATGCGGCCGCCTCCTCCGCCTGGACCGTCATCGACTCGAGCACCGGGCCGCCGAACGTCGTGGCCATGGCGACGTCCGAAGCGTCCCGGCCCCGGCCGATCAGGATGCGCCCCTTGCGCCGGGTGTTGTTGCGCGGGTCGAAGGTCCACCACCGATCGCCGAGCCAGACTTCCATCCATGCGGCGAAGTCCATCGGCGCCGGGTCCGGCGGGACGTCAAGGTCCGGCAGGTACCCGAAGACGTAGCGGGCCGGGATGTTCAGCGCCCGGCAGAACGATATCGCTAGGTGGGTGAAGTCGCGGCACACGCCGCGGCCGGCCTCGTTGACGTCGGCGGCGGTGGTCAGCGGCGTCGAGCTGCCGTACTGGAACGTCAGGTGGTTGTGCACGTGATCGCAGATGGCCTGCACCCGGCCGTACCCGGGCTGCAGCCCGCCGAACCGGGACCACGCTTCGTCGCCGAGCACGTCGGGCAGGCAGTAGCGGCTCGGCAAGGTGTAGATCAGGGTGTCGTCGGGCAGCGCGTCCGGCGGGCATTCCGGTGCGTCCTTGTCGACGTCCTCGGCGGCATCGGGAACCCAGGTCACCGCGCTATACCGGAAACTCGACCGGCCGGCCGGGAGCACCGCGCGAAACCCCGGATTGCCGTACACATCGACAAAGCCGCGGACCGCGAACGACGGCTCCGACCGCCACCACTCGAGCTTGACCTCGGCGCAACGAGATTTGACCGGCTGCACGTGGAACACCACCGGCGTGTCGACCTCGGCACGATAGGCGAACTCGCACCCCACCCGGATCCGGCGTGTCCCCATGACCCAATCATCAGCGCCCGATGTTTCCACGCGATTACCACTGCCCGTCGCGGCGGGGGCGACACCCTTCGCCACTGTCATCGACGGCAGCTACTTCGAGGGCCGCAAACCCAGTCCGGCACTGGCATACAGCCAGGCCAAGTACATCGCGGCCCTGTGGATGGCATCGATGGCCCGCCAGCACCCGAAACAGTGGTTTATCACCATGAGCCCCGGCAACACCTCCGGCACCGGAACCCTCCGCGACCAGCCGCTCCCGCTACGGCTCGCCGCCAGATACGTCATGCCCGCCGTCGGCCTCGTTCCAGGACAACGCCGACCAGGCCATCCACCGCTTCATCCCCGCCTGGCCAGTCGGCCCGCCGCCCCGGCCTGGTGTAATCCGGTCCCTGCCGGGTAGTGGGGAAAACGGTTCTGAAGGCTCCCGTGGGAAAGAGGGGCTCATGGAAAACGGCGATGGGGTATCTTCCCTGCCAGCCAACGAACCAGATCGTGACGGGGTGGATGCGGCTCCCGCAGTGGCGATCTTTCCCCAAACGGCACGCGTCGGCCTGCCAGCGGACACCGCGGACACCGCGGACATCGCGGACACCAGCGCGCCAGCAGACACAAGTATGGTCGGCGACCCGGAGGAACTGCACGAGCAATGGGGAGCCATTCAGTCCTCGTTTGTCGATGATCCTCGCGGATCTGTCGCCGCCGGGGCCGAGCTCATCAGCGAGACGATCGCCGCGCTAGTGGCCAGCGCCAAGGAGCGCGAACGCGGGCTGCGCGGCGAGTGGGATCGCGATGGCGTTGACACCGAGGGCCTGCGCAACGCTCTGCGGAGCTACCGCGGCCTGCTCGACCGGCTCGTCCGCCTGTAGACCGCGGCCGAATGCGTCACCGGCGGTGCCGGGCCGGGACGCGATCACCCGGTTACCGGCGGGACGGGACCTGCCTCGGCAACGCGACCACCAGCAGCAGCGCGACCAGGACGAACGCCACGCTGGCCAGCATGGCGAGCTGGGCACTGTGGCTGTAGGCGTGGGCCAGGCCGCCCGGGCCGGGCCGGACGCTGATGGTGCCGAACAGCACGGTACCGATCACCGCGATGCCGATCGCGCTGCCGATCCGCTGCGCGGTCCCGAGGGTCCCGCTGGCGGTGCCGGCCTCCTGCCGTGGCACGTACGCCATGACGAAGTCCTGGTTAGGCGCGATCGCCATGCCGCTGCCGAGTCCTGCCACCAGCAGGGGGCCCGCCAGCTCCCATCCGCCCGGATGCGGCGCGGTGAAATACAGCGCTGCTGCGGTTCCGGCGAGGCCGACGCCGACCAGCAGGCACCCGGTGACCAGCACCATGCGGCCCAGCCGCGCCGACAGCCTGGCGCTGTTCGCGGCCCCGGCCAGGCTGCCCAGCGCGAACGGCGTCATGACCAGGCCGCTGGCCAGCGCGCTGCGGCCGAGTCCGACCTGCCACAAGATGGACAGGGTGAAGAACACGCTGGTGAACCCGGCGAAAAAGACCAGCGCGAAGACGGCTCCCGCCGAGAACGACGAGCGCGTCAGCAGCCCGGGCTTGAGCAGCGCGTCCACGCCGCGCCGGTCGGTGCGCACCTCCCACGCCGTCAGCAGGGCAAACACCGGGATGGACGCGCCGATGGATACGTAGGTCCAGGCGGGCCACCCGTTCGGTTGTCCCTCGATCAGCGGTATCAGCAGCAGCAACAGACCCGCGGCCAGCAACCCGAGACCAGCCGGGTCGATCCCTCGCCGGGCGCGCGCCGCCGGCGGTGGCAGCAGCCAGGCCGCCAGCGGCACCGCGATCACGCCGATGAGCAGATTGACCAGGAATACCCAGCGCCAGCCGTCGGCGGCGCCCGCGGCCTGGATGATCAGCCCGCCGAGCACCGGCCCGAGCGCGGTGGACACGCCGATCACCGCGCCCAGCGTCCCGAACGCCTTGGACCGCTGCGGGCCGGTAAACGCAAGCTGGATGGTGGCGGATATCGCCGGGTAGAACACCCCGGCGCCGATGCCCTGCACCACGCGCGCGGTGATGATCTCGCCTGGGCTCTGGGATAGCCCACAGGCCACGCTGGCCAGCGTGAACAGCGAAAGCCCGGCGATGAACTGCCATTTGTGGCCGACCCGGTCCCCGACGCGGCCCGCGGGCACCAGCACCAGGCCGTAGGCGAGTGCGTACCCCGACACGATCCACTCCAGGCTGGCGGGCGAGGCGTGCAGGCCGGTGTGGATCGCTGGCAGCGCCACGTTGACGATCGTGGTGTCGAGCAGGGCCATGAACGCGCCGACGAGCACGATGGCAACGGCCCGCCAGCCACGGCCGTCGGCCTGAGACGGGGCGCCGGGCGCCGGGCCGGCTGCCGCCCCGGGCGCGGGGCGGCCGGGCCCCCCGGTCACGGGTGGGCTCCGCGGGGTGGCTGCGCTCGGCGTCCCGGCGGGCTCGGGCGATCCCTGGCCTCGCCCGGTTCCTGGGCCAGGGTCACCGGCGCACCGATTCCCTCCCGGAAGTCGGCCGCGATCTTCGGTATCTGGTTCAGGAGATCCTCGTGCCACCGGACCTCGGTTGCTGCCCGGTCGATCAGGTGCCGGGTGATCATCCGCTCGGCCTCGTTCAGGTACGGGTCGGCGCGCTCCGCCTGGTGGCGCCAGGAGAGCTCCTGGGCGCGCAGCGCGGCCAGCCGGTCGGCCACGATCTGGGCCAGGTCCTCCTCGGCCATGTCCCGGGCCTGTTTGAGGGCGAGATCGAACGGGTCGTGCGGAAGTCCGGTCTTCTGGAGGATCTCCTCGCGGATGGCGGACAGCGCGTGGCGCCCCTCGGGCGTTATCTCAAACACCGTCCGTTCCGGCCGGTTACCGATCCGCTCGGTCCGGACCTCGCGGACCAGGCCCTCACGGGCCATCCGCTTCAGCGCCCCGTACAGAGAACCCACCTGGATGTCGGTATACCTGTCGGTTCGGTCGGCCTGGGCCTGCTGCCGGATCTGGTGACCGTGCAGCGGACCGCTCGCCGCCAGCGTACCGAGGATGAACAACCGTATCACTGACACACGATTACTCTTACACGAGTAATCGTGCGAAAGCAAGAGGACGTGGCGCCCGGGTGACGATCTGAGGGCTGCCCGATCGTCATCCCGGTGCAGTTGTCGCGATCGGCGCGACACTGGGATGGGAGGCTACGACGATGCGTTACGCACTGCTGATGCACTACCGGGAGCCCGGCCAGGGGGAGATCAGCGAGGAGGCGATCGAGGAGGCCAAGGAGGCATTCGGGGCCTACGGCCGTGCGCTGGAGTCGGCTGGGGTGCTGCTGTCGGCCGACGTGCTTCAGCCGTCCGCCGCGACGACGACCGTGACCTGCAGGGACGGTGGCCTGCGGGTGCAGGACGGGCCGTTTGCCGAGACGAAGGAGGCGCTGGCCGGGATCTTCGTGCTCGAGGTACCCGACCTGGATGCGGCCATCGGCTGGGCCGAGAAGTGTCCTGGCGCCCAGTGGGGTGTGCTCGAGGTGCGCCCGACCGCGACCGCCTTCGTCGAAGGCGCGTGGACACGCTGACGTCCGGCGGCAGGCGGGAGGCCGGACCCGGCCAGGGTGAGCCGGGCCCGGCGGCCCGCTCGGCCGGCGTGGCGGCCCGGGACAGCTACGGCCGGCTGCTGGCCCTTCTGGCTGCCTCCACCAGTGACCTCGCCGCAGCCGAGGATGCGCTCGCCGACGCATTCGAGCGGGCCCTGCGGACGTGGCCGTCGCAGGGCGTGCCCGGCAGCCCCGACGCGTGGCTGCTGACCGTCGCCCGCAACCGGCTGCGCGACCAGTGGAAGTCCGCGCGGGCGCAGCGGGCCGTCACCCTCGATGCTGCCCGGGACACGCTGGCGCATATCGATGAGATTGACGTCGACTCGATCCCTGACCGGCGTCTTGAACTAATGCTCGTGTGCGCGCACCCGGCGATCGACCGCGCGGTGCGCACGCCGCTGATGCTCAACACGGTGCTCGGTTTCACCGCCGAGCAGGTCGGGCGGGCCTTCTCGGTGCCGCCGTCGACGATGGCGACGCGTCTGGTCCGGGCGAAGAAGCGCATCAAGGCGGCTGGCGTTCCGTTCCGGATCCCAGACCGGGCGGACCTCCCGGCGCGGATGACCTCCGTCCTTGAGGCGGTCTACGGCGCCTATGTCATCGACTGGGCGACCGGGCCGCGAGCCCGCCGGCTGCCTTCGGAGGCGCTGCACCTCGCCGAAGTACTCGCCACGCTCGTTCCCGGCGATCCCGAGGCCCGGGGGCTCGCGGCTCTGATCGAGCTCTCGGCGGCCCGCGCACCCGCTCGGGCTGCCGCGGGCGGGCGTTTCGTCCCGCTCGCCGACCAGGATCCCTCGCTGTGGGACGCGCGCCTGATCAGCCGGGCCCACGAACACCTGCGGGCCGCGCATGCGCGAGGAGAGCTGGGGCGGTTCCAGCTCGAGGCTGCGATCCAGGCCCTGCACTGCGCGCGGGGACGCGACGGCACGACGGACTGGCCGGCGCTGCTCACCCTGCACCGCATCCTGCACGCGGTCGCGCCCTCGCTCGGCAGCGGTGTCGCCCTCGCCGCGGTCACCGCCGAGGTCGACGGGCCCGCGGCGGGACTGGGCACGCTCGAGGCGCTGCTGGCCGAAGCCGGTGAGCACGCCCGCCGTTTCCAGCCGGCCAAAGCCACCCGTGCGCACCTGCTGGACCGGCTCGGCCGGAAAGGAGAGGCCGTCGCGGCTTACGAAAGCGCGATCAGCCTGACCCACGACAGCGCGGAACGCCAGTACCTGGAACACCGCCGTGACCTCGCCAGCCGTCAGCGTTGTCAGCCGTGGTTGGTGTAAATCGGCGTGGACGTCGATCCCTGGTCGGAGACGCCGATCGCGACGCAGGCGTCCGGCTGTGGGCACTGGATCTGGCCGATGTCCATGAACGAGTCGCCGTGCATCCCGCCAGGCACCTTCGCGGGGACGGCGAAGCTGACCCGCTGCCAGGTGCGGCCGGCGTCGTTGGTGATCGCGACGACCGAGGATCCCGCGTTGTACGTGTTGCCGATCCGCTGCGCGATGAGATCGCTTCCGGCCGCGTAACAGGTCTGTGTGGTTGGGCAGGTCAAGGCGTCGATCATCGGGTAGGGGATCGTGCGCGGGAGCGTGCTGGCCGTCCACGTCGTTCCGCCGTCGGAGGAGAACGCGATCACGGTGTACTGCACGGCGTCTTTCCCCGACGAGTAGCCAACCTGATTGCCCTCCCGGCCGTTGCGTTCGACGAAGCCGATCATCGCGCAGTGGCTGGCATCCGCGCAGGTGACGTCGGGTTGCGGCCCAGGGCCGTAGCCGCTGGGCCAGGCCTGCTGCTGCCAGGTCATGCCGCCGTCATCGGACGTGAGCAGCACCCCGTGGTCCAGGTTGGGCCCCGCCTGCGCATCGCCGTTGTCGTACAGCCCGACCGCAACACAGTGGGAGGCCGTCGGGCAGCTCACGCTCTGGATCGACTCCCCCCTGGGGAACGGCACCACGGTGAAGCCCCGCCCGCCGTCGGTTGTGACGACCAAGTGCATGTCGGCGACGAGACCCAGACCCGGGCTCATCGTGTTTCCGGAGACCGAAGCCAGCCCCTGGCAGGTGGCCGCGGTGACGCAGTCGAGGTTGCTGATCTGCCCCACGCCAGCCGGCACCGGGCTCACGGTCCAGGAATGACCGCCGCTCGCGGTGCTCAAGTACACGGGCTGATGCCCGTAGTAGAGCCCACCTGCAGCGCAGTCCGTCGCGGAAGCGCACGCGAGCGCCGAGGTGAACGTGATTCCCTGTGGCACGGGAAGGACGCTCCACGTCTGCGCGCCGTCGGTGGAGACGTAGAACGAGTTCATGTCCGCCGGGCCGCTCGGCGACGCCGAGTTGTCGCCCTCCACATAGCAGGTCGCAGCCGTCGGGCAGGTGAGCCACCCTGGTTCCGGGCCCGCCGTATTTTCCTGCCAGCCGCGGGCGACCAGGTAGCTCATGAGCCGCCAGGCGCCGGAGGGGGCACCAACGGGGTGAGCGCCGCCAGGCAGCAGCCGGGCCGGCTCCCAGGAAGTAGTCAGGCGGCCAGTGAGCGCCGGTGGCCCCGGCAAGACGCCGGTGATCAGCACGACGGCGACGGCGACGGCCGCGACGCTGGCCACCACCGCGGCGATGGTGACGCGGCGACTCGGCGCCCGCCAGCGGCTCCTGTGCCGCCGCCCGGGCGCACCCTGCGCACCGGCCTCGCCGGCCCGGGCATCGGCGAGCGCTGTCCGGGCACGGTTCCAGGCAGCGTTGTCCGGCTCCGGGGTGCCCCCCAGGTACCAGCGCAGCAGGTCGATCTCGTCAGGCATGGTCTTGCTCCTTGAACGTCCACTGTTCGAAATCGAACTCGCCAAGCTGGGCGCGCAGCGCCGCGCGGGCCCGCGACAGCCGCGACCGTGCGGTGCCCTGTGCGATGCCGAGGGCGGCGGCGATCTCCTCGTGGCTGAGGCCGGCCCCGGCGTGCAGCAGGAGCACCTCGCGATGATCACGGTTCAGCGCTGCGAGCGCCCCCGCGATTCGCGGCGCCAATGTTGCGGCGATCACCCGCTCGTCAGCCGCATCGGCGAACTGGGCCGCGGCCGGCGTCCGGGGCGAGTCACGCGCTACTCGCGCTTCAAGCTCAAATAGCTGCTGCTCATCCCGCCAGTGCCCGCGAACCACGTTGGCGGCGATCCCGTACAGCCAGGACCGCAGTGACCCGCGCTCAGGCTGGTACGCGGCCCGCCGCCGGAACGCAGTGACGAATACCTCGGCCGCCAGGTCCTCGGCCAGGGCCTTGCCCACGCGCCGCGCGATGAACCGGTGCACCGGGGCGAAGTGCTCCCGGAACACGGCATCGAAGTCCTCCAGGGCCGCGATGGCCCCGGTCACCTGTTGCCCGTCCACGAGTAAGTATTGACGCGACGACTGGATCCGTTCCGCCAAGGTCAGCGAAGTGGCGAGCCCGCGGGAGGGTACCCAGCGGCCTGGCGAGGCCGTTCGCTGAGCTGATCACCCCGTGGATCGTCGGTGACCCGTTGCCATGGGGCGAACCGCCGTCGGCCGTGATCAACCCGTGCCCCAGTGCCAAGATTAGAATGAAAAGGACTCACCTCTCGCGGCCGGCTGCCGACGTTGAAGGCGCGGAGCTGCAATTCAAGGTTCCTTCAACGTTTATTCCATGCTGGCGGTGCATTCTGGGTTCTCCGCTGGCTCGTCTCCCCGCGGAAAGCGCGGCAGGAAGGCCGGAAACCGGCGTGCATACGGAGGTATCATGCCCGCCCCGCAGCAGTTCATCGCACGTCCCGTTCAGGAACTTCTCGGGACTGAGCGTGAGGCGGCCGAGAGCCAGCTCCTCAAGGGCTACATGTCGCTGCGCCGGATGGTCGGGTGGATCGGAACGCTGCTGCCGGCCACGCTGATTGCCGGCAATACCATCTTCACCAGGACCCTGCCGGACTCGATGAGCGACTATTACTACACGCACATGCGGAACATCCTCATCGCGGCCCTGAGTGCGCTCGGGATATTTCTGATCTGCTACGCGGGCTATGACGCCTGGGACCGCTGGCTGACTAACATTTCCGGCTTCGGGCTAATCGGCGTAGCGTTGTGCGTGCCCTCGCCAGACACGCCGGTCAGGCTGTCAACCGTGCAGCGGGTCGTTGCGGACCTGCATTTCGCTTGCGCGACGGTCGCCTTAGTGGCTCTAGCGTTCATGGCGCTGCGGTTCACCCGGACCTACTCAATGCCGGATAGCCCGGGACCCGGAGTAATGAACTGGGTGCGGGCGGCTTTCGGCTTCGCCCCGGACGGGCCAGGCGAGCCGCGCACGCCCGCCAAGCGGCGCCGCGACCGCGTCTACCGAGTCTGCGGGTTTGCCATGTTCGGCACCATGGCGCTTGCCGGCCTGGCGAACATCGTGCCTGCCTCGGCCCAGCACGGCATCCCGTTCCTGTTTGTCTTCGAGGCACTCACGGTTATCGGGTTCGGTGTGGCCTGGCTGGTCAAAGGCCAGACGATGGTGCTGCCGGCCGCGCTGAAGGACCAGCAGCCGGGCGCCTGATCGGGCCTCGGAAGGAGAACCATGGCCGAGTCCGCCGTGCCGACGCTCACCGAGGCCAGAACGGCACCGGCAACCATGGCCGACCCTGCTGGCCCGAAGGTAGCCATTGTGACCGGCGGGGCCTCTGGGATTGGCGAGGCCTTGTGCCTCGAACTGGCGCGCCGGGGCGCGCGGGTGATCGTCGCGGACATCGACGGGGATGGCGCCCGGCGGGTGGCAGCAGCAATCGCGCAGGCCAGCGGGCAAGCTTCCGCATACACGGTCGACGTGTCGCGGGAGCCCGATGTCCGGCAACTCGTCGAGCAAACCGTGGCCACGCACGGCCGGCTGGACTATCTGTTCAACAACGCAGGGATCGTGATCGAAGGCGATGCGCGTGACCTGACGGTGGATCATTGGCGCCGGGTCCTCGATGTGGACCTCTACGGTGTCCTGTACGGAATGCTCACCGCCTATCCGATCATGGCCAGGCAGGGGTTCGGGCACATTGTCAACACCGCGTCGGCTGCCGCTTTCTTCCCAGACCCAGGAAACGCTCCGTACTGCACCGCCAAACACGCCCTTATCGGTCTCTCCCTTTCGCTTCGCCTGGAGGGCACCGATCTCGGAGTGAGGGTCAGTGCTGCGTGCCCTGGGTACGTGCGCACCAACATTTTCGAGAGTGCGTCCGTGGTCAACATGCCAGCCAGGGCGGCTGTACATGGGCGAGCCAGGGAGCGGGCGGCCGGCCTGCCCCGCAGGATGATGACGGCCGATCAGGCCGCCCGGGTGATCCTGGAAGGCGTGGCGCATAACAAGCCAGTAATCCTCTTTCCGGCTGGCATCCGCTGGGCCCGGCGCGTCTATTACGTTTTCCCGCGCCTGATCGGACGTCAAGTTCAGCACTGGCACCGGCGCCGTAGCGACCGGCTGCCGCAGGCTCGCCACGACGGCTAATCGCTTCTGCTGAGCCAGCCCTCGATCAGGTAGTGCTCGATCGAATCGTGCCGCTGGCCGACGTTCGCGGCGCGTGCCTGGTCGCGGGTGAACCAGCGCGCCTCTTCCAGCTCATCGCCGTCCACGTCGATCGCCTCGGTCAGCGCCCGTGACCGGAAGCCGATCATGATGCCGGACGGGAACGGCCACGGCTGCGACCCTAGGTAGCTGACTTCGCCTACCGTCACACCGGTCTCCTCCGCGACCTCGCGGCGCACGGCGTCCTCGAGGCTCTCGCCAATCTCCACAAAGCCGGCCAGCGTGGCGAACGAGCCCGGTTTAGCGCCGCGGTGCCTGGCCAGCAGGCAGCGGTCCTCGCGCCCCAGCTCGGGCGACGTGGTCACCAGCGTGATCACGGCCGGCTCAATGCGCGGGAACAGCAGCCGGCCGCAGCCCGTGCAGGATCGCTGGTGCCCGCCGTGGCCGGCCTGGGTCGTCCCGCCACAGGCGCCGCAGAACCGCTGTTCCCGGTGCCAGCGGAGCATGCCCTTGGCGTAGGCAAGCGCGGCGGCGTCCGGCCCGCTGAGGCGGGCGAACAGCGTGCGGATGTCCGCCGCAGCGGTCGCCCCCGCGATGGACAAGGCGGCGGGCTCGTCCAGCTCGGACAGGTCCGCCGCGAACACCGCGCCTTCGGCACCGAAGCCGAGGAACACCGGCTGGCCGCAGGCGGCCAGCCGGTCGGCCGCCTCCGGCGCACACTGGCGCACCCGGTCGGCGCCGTCGATCAGGCAGCTGTCCCGCCACATCGGGATGATGACGGTGGCCTGCTCGCCGAGCAGCCCCGAGATCCAGCGCTCGTCGGCGCGGCGCGACCCGCCGCGGTCCAGCCCGCTGTCGGCATAAGGCAGTTTGGGCACGGGCACCACCGTACATTCTGCAAATGCCCTATAAGCGGGTCAGATCAGCATGGGCGCTCGGCGATGCGTCTTAACGGACGCTGAGCTCACTGGCCGACGCGACCGTCGATTCGCTCTCGGAGCAGATCGGCGTGGCCGCAGTGGCGTGCGTACTCCTCGATCATGTGGACCAGCACCTCTCGTAGCGCGACGGTACTGCCGTCCTTCATGGTGACCTTGACGCCAAGATCGGGGGAATCGGCGACGAACTGCTGCGCGAACGCGACCTCCTCGCGCCAGGCCCGCCAGGCATCGTCCACGACCGCCTGGTCCGCGACCGCGCCGAGCCAGTCGGCGTCCTGCACGTCATCGGACCAGTACAGCGGGGGCGCGTCGGCCCCCGCCATGACCCGCCGGAACCAGTTGCGCTCCACGTCAGCCATATGGCGAACCAGACCGAGCAGGGACATCGTGGAGGGCGGCACCGAGCGGCGGGCGAGCTGGGCCGCGTCGAGGTCAGCGCACTTCAGCTCCAGCGCCAGCCGGTAGGCGCGCAGGTAGTCAAGCAGGGTCGCCCGCTCGCCCTCCAGGTCCTGGCCACCGGCGAACCTCGGGTCCTGCGCAGGGTTCATCCACATGTTGGATTCGGGTCCGAGGGCATTCCACCGCTCCGGTGCGGCGTCGCTCGCGCTGTCGTCGGTCATGGCAGCACCCTGTCACGGACCATGATGGAGTGACGAGCGCATTTCGGCCGGTGCGCTGCCGTCTTCCCCGCCTGCAAACCACACCTCATGCAGGAGCGGACGTGCCGCGCGCTCTCCGGGTGGTGACGATCCTGCGCTTGCGCAAAGACTCGAGCCATTCCTGCCCGCTGAGCAGTCGCGTGGTCTTGCCCGACCTGACCTCGCCAGCCGCGGCAACTGCCATCGCGACGCTGGCAGCGGTCATATCGTCAGGTGCCTCATACACGATGACCACGTCATACTCGCCAAACGGAAAGCCCGCCACCACGATCGTGGCTCCCAGGTCCTCCAGGGCCGGCTGGATCACTTCCACCGGGTCTTGCGGCTTCTTCAGCTGATCCGCCATTGACTTGGCGGTATAGGAGGCCTGGTACATGTAGAGCGGCATCGAGATTCCCCTCGGGCGGGAACAGGCGAGCAGATCACCAGCCAGTCCCCGTGACTCGCGGCGGCTTCTGCCGACGGGTGCACGGCAACGGACTGCTGGCGGGGCTAGTTCAGAATGATTTGCGAGCCTTCCAGACTTCCTCGCACGGCCACTGCCGGGACCATTCGAGAGTAACAAACGGGTAACGCGTCGTGGCACCGGGCCCGGGCCGGAGCTCAAGCAGGTCCTCCACCTCCAGGCCGCAGCCACGCAGCAGCCGGATCATGTCGCCGTGGCCGAGGTGGAACTCCACCGACTCATCATCGGGCCATTCGAACCGGTGCATGCCAAAGTAGGGCCGCACCAGCCGCTCGGTAGCGGGCAGCTCGTCGGTGTCCGGGACGGCGAGCATGAGCAGCACCGAGTTCACCAGGAAGATCAGCTGACCGCCCGGCCGCAGCAGCCGGGCCGCCTCGGGGATCCAGGCATACGGATCGCACCAGATGCTGGCGCCATACTCCGAGATCGCCACATCGAAGCTGGCATCGGCGAACGGCGCCTGCTCAGCGCTGGCGTGAATCAGCGGGAACCGCAGCCCGAAACGGCCCTGCAGCTCGTGGGCCGTGGCCAGCTGCGCCGCGGAGTTATCCAGCCCGAGCGGCCGCGCACCGCGGCGCGCCAGCCACGCCGACACATACCCGGTGCCGCAGCCCAGCTCGATGCAATCGCGGCCCGCAAGGTCAGCGGGCAGCACCCCCGCCTCCACCTCCGCGACATTCCAGATGCCCCAGGCAGGCTCAGCCGCCCAGTTGCGCAAGCCCGGGCCCGCGTATTCCGTCGCCCACCGGTCCCACGCGGCGCGGTTGCGTCGCACATGATCAGCGGTCCCGGTCACAGTCGTCAGCATGGCCGCGGCCAGCCATACGGTCAATCAGGTATCCCGACAACTCCGCCCGTGGCGCGCCAGAAGAGTGCGTTCATGCCGCTGTTCGGCGCCGTCCTCGCCGCCGCTGAGTTCGCCTTGCCTGTCCCGTTGCGCCACCGATGACATAGCCACGGGCACCGTAGGGCAGCCACACCCCGAGAAGCTCGGCCGGGCCAGGCTGGTGGGCTGGGGTTGTCGCGACGGAATTAGCGGTCGCCTTCGGCGTACTTGGGTTCTGGGCGGGCCGGTGGGCTGATGGCGCCCTGGGAGCGGGGGAGGGGCGCCGCCGGCGTGGTGGCACCACTCCTGAAAGCGCGCGGAGCCTGCTGTCAGGAGGCTGGGCCGGCGCTAGTGTTTTGACGCGTGTCTCTCTTTATGTTTCCGCGGGAACGCGGGACAATGGCGTATGCCGAATCGCGTGCGGGTGCTGACGGTGCCCGGTGCTGACCGGGTGGAGCTGGAGC
>Ga0335075_10005922_pt1 | contig 18900 bp, 14 predicted proteins | sample Lox_Sample_24_FD_206723 | JGI IMG/M metagenome (GOLD analysis project Ga0335075, IMG submission 206723) | Soil microbial communities from Loxahatchee National Wildlife Refuge, Florida, United States - Lox_Sample_2.4 | ecosystem: Environmental > Terrestrial > Soil > Wetlands | place: USA... | reverse complement strand
TTTTCTGCAGCAGCGACCCCTTGCCGTGCACCACCTCGTCGTGTGACAGCGGCAGCACGAAGTTCTCGCTGAACGCGTACACCATCGAGAACGTGATCTCGTTCTGGTGGTAGTGCCGGAACACCGGATCGGTGGACAGGTAGGACAGCGTGTCGTGCATCCAGCCGAGGTTCCACTTGAGGCCGAACCCGAGCCCGCCCGTGTACACCGGCCTGGTCACGCCCGGCCAGGCGGTGGACTCCTCGGCGATCATCATGATGCCCGGCACCCGCTTGTAGCAGGTGGCGTTCGCTTCCCGCAGGAACGAGACGGCGTCCAGGTTTTCCCGGCCACCGAGGGCGTTGGGCACCCACTCGCCTTCGGCCCGGGAGTAGTCCAGGTAGAGCATGGAGGCGACGGCATCGACCCGCAGCCCGTCGGCGTGGAACTCCTCCAGCCAGTAGATCGCGTTGGCCACCAGGAAGTTGCGGACCTCTGGCCGGCCGTAGTCGAAGATGAGCGTGCCCCAGTCCGGGTGCCCGGCCCGCCGCGGGTCGGCCGGCTCGTACAGCGGCGTGCCGTCGAAGTGGGCTAGCGCCCACTCGTCGCGGGGGAAGTGCGCGGGCACCCAGTCGAGGATGACGCCGATGCCGGCCTGGTGCAGCCGGTCCACCAGGTAGCGGAAGTCATCCGGGGTTCCGAAGCGGGCCGATGGCGCGTAGTACGAGGTCACCTGGTAACCCCAGGAACCGCCAAACGGGTGCTCGGCGACCGGCATGAACTCCACGTGCGTGAACCCGAGGTCGGTGACGTAGGTGGTGAGCTGGTCGGCCAGCTCGGTATAGGAGAGCCCGGGCCGCCACGAGCCCAGGTGGACCTCGTACACGCTCATCCGCTGGGCGAGCGGGTCGCGGCCGGCTCGCGTGGCCATCCAGGCCTGATCGTCCCACTCGTAGCGGGAGTCATAGACCACGGAGGCCGTGGCGGGCGGCCGCTCGGCCAGCGCGGCCATGGGGTCGGCCTTGCGGTGCCAGCTGCCGTCCGGCCCGCAAATGTCGTACTTGTAGCGCGTTCCTGGGCCTACCTCGGGTACGAACAGCTCCCAGACGCCCGAGCGGCCCAGCGAGCGCATCGGGTGGGCGCGCCCGTCCCAGTGGTTGAAGTCGCCGATCACCCGCACGCCCCGCGCGTTCGGCGCCCACACCGCGAACGCGGTGCCGTCGGCTTTCTCGTTGACGTGGGCGCCGAGTACCTGCCATAGCTGCTCGTGCCTGCCCTCCCCGATCAGGTGCACGTCGATCTCGCCGAGTGTCGGCAGGTGCCGGTAGGGGTCGTCGGTGACCGTCTCGGGCAGGGTCGCGATGCCCGCCGCGCCGTCCCCGCCCTCGTAGCTGGCGGCTGGATCGGGATAGGCGACGGCCAGGCGGTAGTCCGGAACGTGGCTTACCGGCAGCGTCACGGCGAACACGCCCTGGTGCACGTGCTGCATGGGGAACCGGCGGCCGTCGGGCATAACGACCGCGACCGAGGCCGCCAGCGGCCGGAGCGCGGCGACGACGGTGCCGGCCGGGCCCGGATGCGCGCCGAGGACGGCGTGCGGGTCGTGGTGCGTTCCGTCCACGATCCGGTCGATCTCGGCGTGGCTGATCTGCTCGGACGGGGCGGGCTGCTGACTGGTTTCTTCGGGCATCAGGACACCGCAATCGAATCGAGCGGGATGGGCAGCCAGGACGGACGGTGCCGGGCCTCGTAAACTACCTCGTACACCGCCTTATCGAGCATCAGGGCACGCAACAACACGCCGTTGGCCTGCGGATCCATCCCGCCGGCCTCAGCGTAGCCCTTGCAGAACGCCGCCTGGCTGCGCTCCACCCAGGCGTCGGCGATCTCACGGAGCTTCTCGGTGTCCGGGCGTTCAAGCAGCTGATGGCGGGCGGCATAGTCGAACGACCGGAGCATGCCGGCCACGTCCCGCAGCACCACGCCGGGCGCCCGCCGCTGCCCGATTGGCACCGCTGGCTCCCCCTCGAAATCGAGGGCCACCCAGCCCGTCGCGGTGCGCAGCACCTGGCTCAGGTGATAGTCGCCGTGCACCCGCTGCACCGGCATGGGCCCGGTGACCGCGGCCAGGTCGCTGTAGTAACCGCGGAGCTTGCCGGTGTACGGGCGCAGCTCGGGCACCTCGGCACTGGCGCTGTCCAGCTTGCGGTTCATCTGGCTGGCCAGGTCGGCGAATGCCCCGGAACCGATCTCGGCGACGCCGAAGGCGGCGGCCAGGTCGGCGTGCACTTCCGCGGTGGCCGTCCCGAGCCGGAACGCCTCTCCGGCGAAGTCGCCGCCCGCCTGATCCGGCCGGATCGTCCCCGGCTCCGCCGCGCCGTCGCCGGAATAGAGATCGCGCAGGCTGGTGACGGCCAGCGACCAGCCATCGCAGGCCCCGGGCAGGTACCGGGACAGGATCGCGAGCAGGATCGGCTCGCCGTCGGCCACGGTCTCGATCCACCCGAGCGGCTCGGCCACGTGCTTGGAGCCGCGCCGGGCCAGCGCGCGGGTCACCTCGAGGTCGGGGTTCTGGCCGGGAAAGAGCCTGCGCAGCACCTTGAGGATGGCCGACTCGCCGAAGATCAGGCTGGTGTTGCTCTGCTCGCCGGTCAGCATCAGGCTGTCCAGGCTGGTGTCGATGTCCGCGCCCGGCTCCCGGACGAAACGCATCCGGCCGATGGTGACCTGCTCCGCCATGCCCCGCAGGAGGATCTTGGTCAGCGCCGGGTCGTGCAGCGCCTCGTAGGCGGTCCGCCCCCGGTCGGCCGGTCCCATGACCGCGTGCCGCAGCGAGCCGGGCACCTGCGAGCGGACGCCGGCGAGAACCTGGTAGCGGGCGGCCTGGCCGCCAGAGGACACGGTGACGATCAGGTGGCGCAGCTCCGGGTCGCCAGCGGCCAGGGTGGCATCGGCGGTTATGGTGACGTCACGCGTCGTAGCGCCGTTGCCCGCATACCAGCGCTGGGCTGGGAGCCACGCCGCTAGTGTGTCCGCAAATGTCATGACAGCTGGTCTACCCCGTGCTTCGTTAGTAATCCGGCAGACGGCGGACTAGGCGCGTTACGGTCTAGATCAGTCAATCAGATGGGATCGGGGATGAGGCCAGCCACGGGCGGTTACGTTGACCTCCGGTCGGACACCGTCACCAGGCCATCGGCGGCCATGCGCCGGGCCATGGCCGACGCCGAGGTGGGCGACGACTGGTATGGCGACGACCCGACGGTGAACCGGCTGCAGGATGCCGCCGCCGAGCTGACGGGCAAGCAGGCCGCGATCTACCTGCCGACCGGCACGCTGTGCAACCAGATCGCGCTGCACGCGCTGGTGCGGCCGGGGCGGTTCGTGGTATGCGAGGCGAGCTCGCATGTCGGGGGCACCGAGGCGGCGTCGGCGGCGGCCATGTCCGGGATCGCGTTCCGGCGGGTTCCTGGGCAGTCCCCGGGGCTGCTGCTGGACGACGTGCAGGTGGCCGCGGCGCTGGCCGCCGACCCGTACGACGTGCAGGTGGCGGACCTGGTGACGGTCGAGAACACCCACCAGCTGGGCGGCGGGTCGGTGATGCTGGCCGCCCGCGTGGCGGCCATTGCCGCCGTGTGCGCCGACCGCGGCGTGCCGCTCTACCTGGACGGCGCCCGGATCTTCAACGCCGTGGTGGCGGCCGGCACAACGGTGGCCGACTATGCGGCCCCGGTGGACGCGCTGATGTTCTCCCTGTCCAAGGGGCTGGCCGCGCCGATCGGGTCGCTGCTGGCCGGCGACGCCGAGCTGATCAGGGAAGCCCGGCGGCTGAAGATCCTCTATGGCGCGGCCTGGCGGCAGGCCGGGATCATGGCGGCGGCCGGGCTGATCGCGCTGGCCGAGGGGCCCAAGCGGCTGCACGAAGACCACGCGAACGCCCGCCTGCTGGCGGCCGGCATCGCTGAGATCCTGCCCGGGGCGCTGGACCCAGGGCAGCTGCCGACCAACATTGTGTTCGTCGATGTCACCGGCACAGGCCATGACGTAGGCGAATGGCAGCATCGGCTGGCGGAAAGCGGCGTCCTGGTCACGACGGTCCACGGCCGGATCCGGATGCTCACCCACGCCGACGTCACGGCGCAGGACATCGGCGTGGCGCTGGCCGCCTGGCGCAAGGTCACGGCCGAGATCGGGGTGACGGAAGTCAGCGCCGCGGGCGGCTAGCCGATGGGCTCGCGGGCGGGACCGGCGGAAGCTGGAACCAGTAGAAGCCGTGGCCGGGCAGGGTCAGCAGGTAGCTGAGCTCGCCGATCGACGGGAAGACGACGCCCCCCATGCACTCAACCGGCGAGATGCCCTTGAACCTGCGCAGGTCCAGCTCCACCGGCTGCGGGAACCGGGACAGGTTGTTGACGCAGAGGATCGTGTCAATCTCCTCTTCCTCCGCGTCCGGCCCGTCCGGCGCGGGGTGCTGATACTCCCGGACGAAGGCCAGCACGCTCGGGTTGGAAGAGTTCAGTTCCTCGAAGCCGCCGCGCCCGAAGACCGGATGCCGTTTCCTGATCTCGATCATCCGCCTGGTCCAGTGCAGCAGCGAGCCGCCGTTGCGTTCCTGCGCCTCAATGTTCAGGGCCTGGTAGCCGTAGATGGGGTCCATGATCAGCGGCAGGTAGAGGCGGGCGGGATCGCAGACGGAGAAGCCGGCGTTGCGGTCCGGGGTCCACTGCATGGGCGTGCGCACGCCGTCGCGGTCGCCGAGCCAGATGTTGTCGCCCATCCCGATCTCGTCGCCGTAGTAGAGCACCGGCGAGCCGGGCAGTGACAGCAGCAGCGCCGTGAACAGCTCGAGCTGGTCCCGGTCGTTGTCGAGCAGCGGGGCGAGCCGGCGCCTGATGCCGATGTTGGCTTTCATCCGCGGATCGCGGGCGTATTCCGCGTACATGTAGTCGCGCTCGTCGTCGGCGACCATCTCCAGCGTCAGCTCGTCGTGGTTGCGCAGGAAGATGCCCCACTGGCAGCCGGCCGGGATCGGCGGGGTCTGGGCCAGGATCTCGGAGATCGGGTAGCGCTGCTCACGCCGCACCGCCATGAAGATGCGGGGCATCAGCGGGAAGTGGAAGGCCATGTGGCACTCGTCACCGCCGACCTCGGGATCGCCGAAGTACTCGACCACGTCGGCGGGCCACTGGTTGGCCTCGGCCAGCAGCACCCGGTCCGGGTACAGCCGGTCCACCTCGGCCCGGATCCGCTTGAGGTACTCGTGGGTCTCCTTGAGGTTCTCGCAGTTGGTGCCCTCCCGCTCGTACAGGTAGGGGACGGCGTCCAGCCGGAACCCATCGATCCCGAGATCCAGCCAGAACCGCAGCACCTCGAGCATGGCGTCCTGGACCTTCGGGTTCTCGTAGTTCAGGTCGGGCTGGTGCGAGAAGAACCGGTGCCAGTAGTACTGCCCGCGAACCTGGTCGAAAGTCCAGTTGGACGGCTCGGTGTCGACGAAGATGACCCGGGCCTCGCCGTAGCGGTCGTCGGTGTCGGACCAGACATAAAAATCGCCAAATGGCCCGTCGGGGTCGGTGCGTGATGCCTGGAACCAGGGATGCTGATCGCTGGTGTGGTTCATTACCAGGTCGGCAATGACCCGGATACCGCGCTCGTGGGCCTGCTCGACAAGCTCGACGAAATCTCCGATATTCCCGAAGTCGGGGAGTATTGTCATGAAATCGGATATGTCATATCCGCCATCGCGCAGTGGCGAGTCATAAATAGGCAGCAGCCAGATACAGTCAATGCCCAGCCATTGCAGGTAATCGAGCCTGGAAGTCAGGCCGCGGATGTCACCTGTGCCGTCACCGTTCGAGTCGTGAAAGCCGCGGACAAGCACCTCGTAGAAGACGGCGTGCTGATACCAGCGCGGATCGCGCGGTTTGGCAAACGAGAACGAGTCGGGCACCGGCTCGCTTGGCGCGGCGGCCGAGCCGGGCTTGAAGGCAGGCAGCGGCTGGCCGATCGTCCCAAGTGACGTTGGCCACGGCTGTGTCCCCACTACGGTCTCCCTGATCCGAGGTGCGCTCAGGCTATGGGCCTGTTGTGCTGCTGTTCGTTACATGTCTGCAAATCGTTACGTGCTTGTTCATCAACCGACCGCCGGGCTTGTTTTCACGGTGAAGATGTGTGCCGGAGCCGTCCCCGGATCGAGCCGCACATAATTCGCCTGACCCCACCGGAACTCCTCGCCGGAGAGCTCGTCTGTCACGGTGAAGTCCTGGCCAGCGCCCAGGCCGAGCGCCGGCCCGTCGAGCCAGACGGTTGCCTCCCGCGGATGGTGCGGGTCGATATTTACCACGACCAGTACTGTGTCGGGTTCGCCCCCTCTGCCCTCCGCTGTGACGCTCTTCGAGAAGCAGAGTATCTCCGGCTGGTCGCTGAAGTGAAAGCGCAGGTTCCGGAGCTGATGCAGGGCGGGATGTGACTTACGGAGCATGTTGAGCCGGGTGATGAACGGCGCGATATCCGCCTGCGGGGGCGGGACGCTTTCGGCGTGTCCCCAGTCACGCGGGCGGTACTGGTACTTCTCCGAGTCGAGGTATTCCTCGCTGCCGGGGACCAGCGGGGCGTTCTCGCACAGCTCGTAGCCGGAGTAGACGCCCCAGGTCGGCGACAGCATCGCGGCCAGCACGGCGCGGACCCGGAAGGCTGGCGGGCCGCCGTGCTGCAGGTACTCGGTGAGGATGTCCTGGGTGTTGACGAAGAAGTTCGGCCGCATGTACGCGGCCGCCGGGCCGGACAGCTCCTGCAGGTACCCGGTGAGCTCGGCAGCCGAGTTGCGCCAGGTGAAGTAGGTGTACGACTGGTGGAAGCCGATCGCACCCAGATTGTGCATCATGGCCGGCCTGGTGAACGCCTCGGCCAGGAACAGCACGTCCGGGTCGGTGCCCGCGATCTCGGCCAGCAGCCGCTCCCAGAACGGCAGCGGCTTGGTGTGCGGGTTGTCCACGCGGAAGATCCTGATCCCGTGGGACATCCAGTGCCGGACGATGCGGAGCACCTCCGCGTAGATACCCTCGGGGTCGTTGTCGAAGTTGAGCGGGTAGATGTCCTGGTACTTCTTGGGCGGGTTCTCCGCGTACGCTATCGTTCCGTCGGCTCTCTTGGTGAACCACTCGGGGTGCTCGGTGACCCACGGGTGGTCCGGCGACGTCTGCAGGGCCAGGTCCATGGCCACCTCAAGGCCGAGTTCGGCGGCGCGGCCGACGAAGGCATCGAAGTCCGCCATCGTGCCCAGGTCGGGGTGGATGGTGTCGTGGCCGCCGTCGGCCGACCCGATCGCCCACGGGGAGCCAGGGTCGCCGGGCCCGGCATGCAGGGAGTTGTTGGGCCCTTTCCTGGCCGTGGTCCCGATCGGGTGGACGGGCGGGAGGTAGACGACGTCGAAGCCCATCCGGGCGATGGCGTCCAGCCTGCGCGCCGCGGCCCGCAACGTCCCCGACTTCAGGCGCTGCCCGGGTGCCCGGTCGACCACGGCGCCCTCCGACCGGGGGAAGAACTCATACCAGGAGCCGTAGAGCGCACGTTCCCGGTGCACGATCACCGGGAACCCGCCCGAGCGGGTCAGCAGGTCCCGCAGCGGAAAGGCGGCCAGGACCGCGGTGACGTCCTCACTGGTGGCTGCGGCCAGGCGGTCCAGGGCGCTGCGGGCAGGATCGCGAAGCGTCGCGGCCAGGTGCTTGAGCGCGGCTTGCGCGGTCAGGCACTCCTGCCGCCGCTCAGCCGGGCCCGAGCGCGGGGCGCGGATCTCGCCGGCGGCCCGCTCGAACAGCAGCGCACCATCGGCCAGCGTCAGCTCCACATCCTGGCCGAGCGGCACCTTGATGGCCGCATCATGCCGCCACCGCGCGATTGGATCTCCCCACGCCTCCACCTCGAAGTGCCAAAGGCCCTCGGAGGTGACGGTCACGTCGGCGCCATACCGGTCGGTGCCCATGGCCAGTTCGCGCATCGGCACCAGCGGGCGGCGGCGGCCGTCCGGCCCGCGCAGCACCACACCCGCCCCGAGCATCCCATGCCCCTCGCGGAAGATGGTGGCACTGACCTCGAAGGTCTCGCCGGTTACCGCCTTGACCGGGCGCTGCCCGCAGGCAACGAGTGGCTGCAGGTCAACTATCGGGATACGTCCGATCACTAGGACAAGCTACCCGCCGCCGCCCGCCTCATGCTCAATCTCCCCCACCCACCCCTTCCCCCTTCTGGCCAGGAGCGGGCGCGCCGATGTCCGGTCCGCGCCGGACACCCATTAGGGTCGCTCTCCGTGAAAGCTATCCGCCGGTTTACGATCCGGCCGTTGCTGCCCGAGCCGCTCGCCCCGCTGCGCGGGCTGATGCTCAACCTGCGCTGGTCCTGGCATGCCGAGACGCTCGACCTGTTTGCGTCGATCGACCCAGATGGGTGGGAGCGCGCCGGGGGAGAACCGGTTCCGCTGCTGGCCGAGGTCCCGCCGGAGCGCCTGGCCAGCCTGGCCGCCGACCGGCGGTTCCTGCGGCGGCTCGGCGACGCCGTCGACGAACTGCGCGAGTACAACACCGGCCCGCGCTGGTACCAGACCGACCGCGGCCTGGCCGGGGCGCCCGCGGCCGTGGCCTACTTCTCGCCCGAGTACGGGATCACCGCCGCGCTGCCACAGTACTCGGGCGGCCTGGGCATCCTGGCCGGCGACCACCTGAAGGCGGGCAGCGATCTTGGGGTGCCGCTGATCGGCGTGGGCCTGCTGTACCGGCACGGCTATTTCACCCAGGCGCTGTCGCCCGAGGGATGGCAGACGGAACGTTACCCGGCGGGTGACCCGAACGGCCTGCCGCTGACCTTGCTGCGCGAGGGGCCGGGCGGAGAGGGAGGCCAGGGAGCACCGGTCCGGATCACCGTGCCCCTGGCGGGCGGCGTGACCGTGGCCGCGCAGGTCTGGATCGCACAGATCGGCCGGATCCCGCTGCTGCTGCTCGACTCCTACGTGGAGGAGAACGACCTGGCGCTGCGCGAGGTCACCGACCGGCTCTACGGTGGCGGCAGCGAGCACCGGCTCCGGCAGGAACTGCTGCTCGGCATCGGCGGGGTGCGCGCGGTCAGGGCGTTCTGCGCGATCACCTCCTACCCCGAGCCCGAGGTCTTCCACACCAACGAGGGCCATGCCGGGTTTCTCGGCCTTGAGCGCATCCGTGAGTACGTCAGCCAGGGCCTGAGTTTTGATGAGGCAATGGCTATGTGCCGGGCAGGCACGGTGTTCACCACGCACACCCCGGTGCCTGCGGGGATCGACCGGTTCAGCCGGGATCTCGTGGCGGCCCAGTTCGACGCGTTCGCCGACCCGCCCCTGCCGCTCGAGCGGGTCCTGGCTCTGGGCGCCGAGACCTATCCCGGTGGTGATCCCGATGTGTTCAACATGGCCGTCATGGGGATGCGGCTGGCGCAGCGGGTCAACGGCGTCAGCGCCCTGCACGGCGAGGTAAGCCGGAAGATGTTCACCGGCCTGTGGCCGGGCTTCGACACCGCGGAGGTGCCGATCGGGTCGGTCACCAACGGCGTGCACGGGCCGACCTGGGTGGCCGCCGAGATCGTGGGCCTTCCCCGGGGGGAGCAGTCGCAGGAAGCTACCGAGGACGAGTCCTTCTGGGAGCAGGCCGCGGCGGACCCGGAAGGGATCGCCGTGGCCCGCCGGCTGCTGCGTTCCCGGCTGGTGGCGGAGACCCGGCGGCGGCTGCGCGCTTCCTGGATCCAGCGTGGCGCCTCTGACGCCGAGCTGACCTGGATCGACGACGTGCTCGACGAGAACGTGCTGACGATCGGCTTTGCCCGCCGGGTCCCGTCCTACAAGCGGCTGACGATGATGCTGCACGATCCAGAGCGGCTCACCGCGCTGCTGCTCGACCCGGAGCGGCCGGTGCAGATCGTGATCGCCGGCAAGGCCCATCCGGCCGACGACGGCGGCAAACTGATGATCCAGCAGATGGTGCGCTTCACCGACGATCCGCGGGTACGCCACCGCATCGTGTTCCTGCCCGACTACGACATGGCGCTGGGCCGCGCCATGGTGCAGGGCTGCGACGTCTGGCTGAACAACCCGCTGCGCCCGCTGGAGGCGTGCGGCACCTCGGGGATGAAGGCCGCCCTGAACGGGGCGCTCAACCTGTCGATCCTGGACGGCTGGTGGGACGAGTGGTTCGACGGCCACAACGGCTGGGCCATCCCGTCGGCCGACGGAGTCGCCGATCCCGACCGGCGGGACGAGCTCGAGGCATCTGCCCTCTATGACCTGCTCGGCCAGTCGGTGGCGCCGCTGTTCTACGACCGCGGCCCCGATGGCCTGCCACGCCGCTGGCTCGAGATGGTGGCGCACACGCTACGGACCCTCGGGCCGCGAGCGCAGGCCACCCGGATGGTCCGTGAGTACGTGACCACGTTGTACCTGCCGGCAGCGCGGTCCTCACAGGAACTCGCGGCGGGCGGGACCACGTTCGCCGGGGCGCGAGAGCTCGCGGCCTGGAAGAGCCGGGTCACCAAGGCCTGGCCGGGCGTGGCGATCGAGCACATCGAGGCCGACGACGGCGAGCAGAGCCCGGGCGCGAAGCTGGTCGTGCGGGCCAGCGTCGCCCTCGGCGACCTGACCCCCGAAGACGTGACCGTTCAAGTGGTCTATGGTCCGGCCAATGACGAGGACGAGATCAGCGCCCCGGCATTCGCCGATCTCAAGCTGGAAGCCGGGCCGGCGGCCGGATCGGCCGCGCGTTACGCGGGCGAGGCCGAGCTCGGGCGCCCGGGACCGTTCGGCTATACGGTCCGGGTCCTGCCCCGGCATCCTCTGCTGGCCGCGCCGGCCGAAATGGGGCTGATTACCCTGCCGACCGCACCCGCCGGGATGACCAACGGCGATCTGCGCTAGGGCTCTCCTGGGACGCTGAAGCCAGGCTGTCGCGGCCGGAGCGGACCTGCGGGCAAGACCGGGACCGTCCCCAGGCAACCAGGGACTGCGGCATGAACACCACTAAAGGGCGCTCGGCCGCAACGGAAATTTCTCCCTGTGCCAGGCAGAACGCCAGCAAAACCCTGGGCCTTGTGACATCCTGTGATAGAACGCTGGCGGTTAGTAGTCGCCAACTGTCGTTACTGTCCGTCATCATGTCACTACCCCCGAGCGCGAGAGGACTATCCGCGTGAGAACCCAGATCAAGCCGGAGAATCGCCTCCTGACCCCGGCCGAGGTTGCCGCGATGCTTCGGGTAGACCCGAAGACCGTCACCCGGTGGGCCAGGGGCGGCAAGCTGTCGTCGATTCGCACCCCAGGCGGGCACCGCCGGTACAGCGAGACCGAGGTCCGCGGATTCCTGAACGGCTGGCAGCACGTTTCCATGCCGCGGTCTTCGGGCGAGTAAGCGCCCACGCCGCTCGGCCTCTTCGGGCGCCCGCCGCCCGGGGCCGGGACGGGGAGACGGCTGCAACCGCGGTGGCCCTCGGCGCGGCAGGCGTCGAGTTCGCGATCGTCATGCCCGCCCCGGCGCCGCCGGTGAAACCGTGACGGAGCAAAGTCCGGGTATCACCGGCGGCGCTGCCATGTGCTGGGTGGCCGGGAACTCCGCGGTCCAGCACCGCGGCCAGCCCGCGCCGCTTAGGCAGGCAGCGCCTCCTCGCCTGGCAGTGCCTCCTCGGCGGGCAGCGCCTCCTCGGCGGGCAGCCGGATCCCCAGCTGCAGCGCGATCGCCGCGAGCAGTTCGCGGGCCTGCTCGGGGTTCATCTCCCTGACCCGCTGCAGCACCAGCTCATGACCGGGATCCGTGCCGGAGCTGGCCAGCGCCTGGGCCGCGTCCGGCCGGCCCGCCTCGGTCAGCTGCGCCGGAGTCACGCCGACCACGGCGGCCATGCGGGCCAGCGTCTGCGCCGGTCCGTGCACGGGCGCGTACACGCCCGCGCTGACGACCTGGTAACCGCCGGCGATCTGCCGCCAGCGGCCCTCGCTGATCCCGGCGCGCCTGGCTGCCTCCCTGGCCGAGAGCTTGGCGCCGGCCAGGGCTTTGGTCATCAGGTTTCCCCACGGTGGCGGAGAAGGGCGCTCGGACATGGATTCACCTTCGCACGACCTTCGCGGAACTGTCCACTCAATCAGCTCGATCTGAGTACTTTATGCGGCCCGCCTGCCTGCATATTCCGAGCGGAAATGGGTGGCCGGCGGTCGGTAAGGAACTTCGCACCTAGCGTTGACCCTTCGCACTCCGCCCACTAAGGTGGCACAGGTCCGAGGTGCGGCGCCCGGACGCTTATCGAGGGGGACAGCACATGGGAGTCATGCTCTCCCTGGACCGGAACGGGCCTGCCAGGGATCACCGCCGCGCCCGGCACGCGCGCCGTCCGGGGGGGCAGGCGCGGGCCCAGGTACTGGTCGCCATGCGCCGCGACCGGGCATCAGCCAGCGGCCGCTTACTGAGCAGGCTGACCCGGACCGTGCTGGCGCGACGAAACCGCTCGCATCGCGATGTCACCGCGCCTCCCGCGACGCCGGCCACAGGCTCGGCTGCGGGTTCGGCGGCCGGGCCGTCTGCGGGCCGGGCTCCCGCCGCCTGACCGGCACACAGCCGCACACGGCCGCGCACAGGTGCGGGATACTGGCCAAATGGCTGAGTTCGTACGTGTCGAGACCGACGAGGCGGTGGCGACGATCCGCCTCGACCGGCCGCCGATGAATGCGCTGAACACCCAGCTCCAGGATGAGATCGCCGCGGCCGCCGCGCAGCTCACCGACGACGAGAGCATCCGGGCGGGCGTCATCTACGGCGGCGAGAAGGTCTTCGCCGCCGGAGCCGACATCAAGGAGATGGTGGAGGCCAGCTACGGCCGGATGGCTGCGGACTCCAGGCGGCTTCAGGCTTCGTTCACCGCGGTGGCCAAGATCCCGAAACCGGTGGTCGCGGCGATCACCGGCTATGCGCTGGGCGGCGGCCTGGAACTCGCCCTGTGCGCGGATTTCCGGGTGATGGGCGAGACCGCGCGGGTCGGGCAGCCCGAGATCCTGCTCGGCATCATTCCCGGGGCGGGCGGCACGCAGCGGCTGCCGCGGCTGATCGGCCCGGCGCGGGCCAAGGACATCGTGTTCACCGGCCGGTTCGTCGGCGCCGAGGAGGCGCTCGCGATTGGCCTGGTGGACCAGGTGGTACCCGACGCCGAGGTGTATGACGCCGCGCGAGGACTCGTTGCCCGCTACGCCCGGGGCCCGGCCCTGGCGCTGCGGGCGGCCAAGCAGTCCATCGACGATGGCCTCGACGTCGACCTGGCCACCGGGCTCGAGATCGAGCGGCTGAACTTCGCCGGGCTGTTCGCCACCGAGGACCAGCGCACGGGAATGCGCAGCTTCGTGGACAATGGACCGGGGAAGGCAACCTTCGCCGGGCGGTGATCGTTCCCGTCGCGGCCGGGGCACACCGAGACCCAGTAGTTCCCGAGGAGCAGCCACGCTTATGTGCCGAGCAACTATCAGCGACCGGCGGGCCGGGCAGTGACCGAGCTGGAAGGCACTCCCGACGGCCCGTCGCTTGACATGGTGACCGCGGCGCTGCGCGCGGACAGCGCCGATGTCGCCATCTACACCCGTGTGCTGACCAAATCGCTGGGCGAGGCACTTCCGCCCGAATGGGTTACGGTGGACTGGGACCGGAGCATGTCCGACCGGATGCACGGACGTCCCGGTCAGGTTTCGAAGATCACCGTCCGGCTGGGGGAGCGGGTAATGACGCTCGGCGTCCAGCGCGGCGTTCCGGTGGCCGAGGTATGCCGCGAGGTGCGGGGGGTGGTGCTGTCACGCCAGCCGGTTCAGCTTGGCGTGTGGGCAGAGGAACTGGCCCGGGCGCTGGTCGCGCACGCGGAACAGAATGCCGAGGCGGCTAAGGCGCTGCGTCGGCTGGTAGCAGGCAGCTAGCGAGCGGCCGAAGGGACGCGGCGTGCGGCCAGGCCGGCCGGCCATGTTGCAGGCCGCGAACACGAGGGGTGCCATCCGTCAGCCATGACAGCTCAGGACCAGACGCCGGACAGACTCGGGCCGTACCGCCTGCTTGACCGGCTGGGCGAGGGCGGCATGGGCGTTGTCTACCTGGCCGCCGATGCGCAGCAGCGCCGGGTAGCGGTCAAGGCGCTGCGGCCCGCGTTCGCCGCGGACCCGAACGCGCGCCGGCGGCTGGCCCGCGAGGTCGAGACGATGCGCCGGGTGCGCAGCCCGTTCGTCGCCGAGGTCCTCGATGCGGACGTGACCAGCGATCCGCCCTACATCGTGACCAGGTACGTCAGCGGCCGGACGCTGGAGGAGGTGGTCGGCGAGAGCGGCCCGCTGGCTGGCCGCGAGCTCGCCCGGCTGGCCTCCGGCCTGGCCCTCGCCCTGTCCGCGGTGCACGCGGCGGGTGTTGTGCACCGTGACCTGAAGCCGGGCAACGTGATGCTCGCCAACGGCGAGCCGGTCGTGATCGACTTCGGGATAGCCCAGGTGCCGGACTCCACCAGGCTCACCCAGACCGGCATGTTCATGGGCACCCCTGGCTACCTCGCGCCCGAGGTGATCGAGGGCCAGCCGAGCGGCTCCGCGTCCGACGTGCACTCGTGGGGAGCCACGGTGGCGTTCGCCGCCACCGGCCGCCCCCCGTTCGGCACTGGCGCTTTCGAGACGATCTTCTACCGGATCGTGAACGGGCAGCCGGACCTGGCTGGCTTCCCGGCACCGTTGCTCTCGCTGGTGGGGCAGGCGCTTTCGCGTAACCCGGCCCACCGGCCAGACACGGCGGAGTTGTGCCGGCGGACTGCCGCGCTCGACCCGTCCTCTCTGGTCCCGGCCGCAGCCGCGGCGGCAGGGGCGGCGCCGTTCCTCGCGCCGGGCACCGTGGCGGACCAGCCAGGGCCATCGGGGCTGGCCAGCGGGCGTGCCAGGGTCGGCCCCGCGCCCATGGGACCCGTGGGAGTCTGGCCGCCCGCCACCACCCCGTGGCCGGCCGGGAACGGCGGCGCCACCGGCAATCTGCCCGGGAACGGCAGCGGGCCGGCCAACGGCGGTCTCGCCGGACGTGGTGCCGCGGATGATTACCGCGACGTGCTGCCTCCCGTCAGGTACCCGCCGCCAGGGACGCCCCCGCCACCCGGTCAGGAGGTGGCCGGCCAGGCCCGGGCGGACGCGGCGGCGGCCAAGAGTCCCTCCCGGTGCCCGGCCGGCCCGTTGCTGGTCGCGCTCACGCTGATCGCGGCGGTCGTCATCAGCGTCGCGTACCCGGTCGCGGGCACGATAGCGTCGCTCGCCGCGCTGATCGGGCTCCGGGCCGCGGACCGGACGATACGGGCACTATCGCGCCGGCGCTCAAGCCGGGGGGCGCGGGGGGGTGACGTCCTGCTGGCCGCGGTCACCTTCCCGGTCTCCCTGGCCTGGTCGCTGATCCGGTCGGTGCTGATGGCGCCGATGGCACTGATCGCAGCCCTGGTCGTGGCCGCGATAGCGGTCGCCGCCGCGCCGCATCATCCCATCGCGGTGCCGGTCGCCTACGCCTGCGCCTATGGGGCTGGCGCGTTTGTCGCGTTCTACGGCCTCGGCCCGGGTTCCGGTGGCTCGCGCAAGCCGATCCGGGGCTTGTTCGACGCCGTCGCCTACACTCCCGTGCGCTCGATGATCGCGTTCGCCGCGCTGGCCGTGGTGGTCGTGGCGGCAATGGTGGCAGCGGCCCGCAATACGCCAGTCTTCTGGCCGGTCAGCCACCTGAATGTGTCGCTGGGGCACTACCACATCGTGCACGTCGTGGTGGATAACACCCGGACCAAGTTCTTCAGGCTGTTCGGCCGGCCGTCCAGCTGACGGCGGCCAGATCGGCCCGGTGGCCGGGGCGGCCCGCCCCGGCCACCAGCCTCACTGGCTGTCAGCTGGGGGCGGCGGCCCGCAATCCGCTGGTCCGGCGCCGGCGATGCGCGGCCGCGGCGGGCGGCGGCACGGCTGGGGTGGGGAAGGACGGCCGCGGCGGCGCAGGCACCAGCGGCGCGGGCGCAGACGACGCGGCCAGCGGCAGTGTCTTGTCGGCCGGGGCGGCTGTCTTCCCCGCCGGCGCCGGTGTCTTCCCGGCCAGGGGCAGTGCTCTCCCGGCCGGAGGCAGGGGCCGGACCAGCCCGAGCGTCACCACCTCGTTGGCCAGCCGGACCCGGCGGTTCGTCCCCTCGGGAATCCGGAACTTCTGGTACAGGCGGAGCAGGTGCTGCTTGACCGCCGCCTCGGTCACGACCAGGTCGGCGGCGATCTCGCGCGCCGTCGCGGGGGCGACGAACGCCTCATCCGACAGGGCCGGGCGGCACAGCGAGGTCACCACGTCCAGCTCCCGGCGGGTCAGCTCGGGCGTCGCGGGCCGCCGCAGCTCCACCTCGGCGGCGAGTTCCTCGGCCGCGATCCCGAATACCCGGCAGCGAGCCGACCCGAAGCTCAGCACATCGCCATCCTCAAGGACCCGGCGTGCCACCAGGCGGCCGTTCACCCGGGTCCCGTTGCGTGATAACCCGAGGTCGCTCACGTAGGCGTAGGGCCCGCGGCGGACGATCTCGGCGTGCAGTCTGGATACGCTCGGATCAGCCAGCTGGACGTCGACGGACTTGCCGCGCCCGACGGTGGTCACATCCTCCCGCAGCGGCATCATGAGCCCGCTGTCCTCGACCCGGATGTAGGGGCCATCCATGACGCGTTCCTCCTGACTGTCGGGGGGGATACTCATATCTCACTCTCCAGTTACCCTTTTCTGCGGCCGTTGTACCGTGCCGTGCCCAACTGATTACGCGGGCGGGGCTGATTTGGCGGCAGCGCGTCATTGAGGCGGCTTCGCGCCAACGGCTACCGGCACGCCTTCGGCCCACCGGACAAGGACCGTCTGGTGCCTCTCCTGTACCCCGCTGCGGGCATTGATCGCGAACGCGCCAAACAGCGTTGAGGTTTGCAGATGGGCCGCGGCCGACCATAGATCCTCGCGCCGGGTAGTCCCGGCCAGCCGGGCGCAGTGCGTGGCGATCGCGGCTGCCGCCATCGCCTGGGCCGCCGGATAGTCCGGCAGGTGCCTGGCCCGTGCCCGGTATGCGCTAAGGAAGCTGGCCTCGGCTGGCCCGAGTTCAATGACCGGGCCTTGGCCGGGGAACCATTGCGCGATCCCGTAAATCCCTTCGGGGTCGCGCACGACGTTGCCGAACTCGCGTATACCAGCCGCGATCGCACAGATCAGGCGGGGCGGATTGGTCAGCTGCACCGCACTGGCCACGAGCTGCGCGTCGTCTTCGAACACTCCGGCGGTTAATAGGTTCCATTCGCCTGGCCGCGATGCGCCGTCGCGCATGACGCGGATGCCGAGCTGGCGGGCCAGCGCCGCGGCACCATCGGCCACCTGCCTGCCGAAGCTGCCCGCACCGTGGGCGATGACCAGTTCCGCCGCGTCCCCGGCGATCAGGCGCAGGAAAGGCTCTGCGTACCGGCTGGCGGGCGTCAGCACCGAGATCATGTGACCTGGGTAGGCGCCTTCCACGTCATCGCCCGAGCCGCCGTGGTTCCAGACCAGCCAGCCCTGGTCGGCGGCCAGCTTCCCGGCCGTGCGCATCAGCGCCGTGGAGTACGGGCCTAGCAGGAGATCACACCGGCTGGCCAGCCCCGGCAAGGTGGCCTCGACCGTGCCGCGGTCGCTGCGGTCATCCTCGATGACCAGATCTACCGGGGCGCCCAGGGAACGCCATGCCGCCAGCCCCTGGGCCGCCTGCTGGCCGAACTTGCCGAATTTGCCGGTCAGGGACAGGCAGGCACCGATACGCAAGGTCATGGCGCCTCACCCCGGTCCACCTTGTAGGGCAGCTCAGGTCGGCCGGCTGCCAACGGCTGAGACTGCCCAGCCAGGACTTCAGTCCGCCCGATATCGTGGCAGGCGGAGAGCGGACAATCCAGGACTCAGCAACGAACGAGACCTAGGAAGCAGGAAGCCACATGCCATCCAGCGGCCCGACGCGATGAGGCACTCAGCGCCTTCGGCGTCCCGGCCGCACAGGTCGCACCGGGCGGCCGCGGTGCGCCCGGCCCCGGGGTCCGCGAGGGGGCAAGCGCCCGCGACGGACCAGGCCAGCGGGGCTGGCGGCTCGCGGCGGGCCGGCACATCCGGGCGGTGGTGGCGCCAGGTTCCCTATGTGATCGTTCTGTGCTGCCTGGCGCTGGTGCTGCTGTGGATGCAGCGGAGCGAGCAGCATGTCAAGGGGGGTACGTTGGCGATGGCCGGGCTCCTGTTCGTAGCCGCCCTGGCCAGGCTGACGCTGCCGGAGCGCCAGGCGGGCATGCTCGCATCGAGACGCCGGCTGACTGACGTGGCGGTCCTGACAGCGCTCGGCGCGGGTCTGCTGGTAGCGGGGCTGCTGCTGCCTCTGCAGTCCTGATCCCCAACGAGCACGTCGCTCGGAGATGAAAGGTAAGTAACGGCATGTCCAAGATCAAGGTGGCGAATCCCGTTGTCGAGCTCGATGGCGACGAGATGACGAGGATCATCTGGCACGTCATCAAGGACCAGCTCATCCTGCCCTACCTGGATATCGACCTCGAGTATTACGACTTGTCCATCCAGAACCGGGACGCCACCGACGACCAGGTGACGATCGACGCGGCGAACGCCATCAAGCGGCACGGCGTGGGCGTGAAATGCGCCACGATCACGCCGGACGAAGCCCGGGTGGCCGAGTTCGGGCTGAAGAAGATGTGGCGCTCGCCGAACGGCACGATCCGCAACATCCTCGGCGGAGTGGTCTTCCGCGAGCCCATCGTGGTGTCCAGCATCCCGCGGTTCGTGCCCGGCTGGACCAAGCCGATCATCATCGGCCGCCACGCGCACGGCGACCAGTACCGGGCCACCGACTTCGTCGTCCCCG
>Ga0335075_10005921_pt1 | contig 18901 bp, 14 predicted proteins | sample Lox_Sample_24_FD_206723 | JGI IMG/M metagenome (GOLD analysis project Ga0335075, IMG submission 206723) | Soil microbial communities from Loxahatchee National Wildlife Refuge, Florida, United States - Lox_Sample_2.4 | ecosystem: Environmental > Terrestrial > Soil > Wetlands | place: USA... | reverse complement strand
GAAAACGGCGGCGACTTCAGCGTCTCACTCGACCGCTCGCATCACGACTCGTACGCATTCAGCAACGTGCCCACGTCGGGTCTGCCGCCGCAGTACCCGCTGCCCCAAGGCGCGAGCCAAGTCTTCGACACCGAAACCTTGCGCGATCGCTTCTACGTCGCAAAAAACGTCTTCGCCAGCCTATCGGACTATTTCATCCAATACGGAAGCCACTATACCGACGACGGGGGCGCCACGTGGAGCGACGCAACGCGCGGATACAATGCCCCGCGCATGGCCCTGACGTGGCAGCCCGACCGCGACGTTTCGTGGCGTTTTTCGGCCGGCTCCTCGGTCGCGCCGCCCTACCTCAGCCTGCTTTCGTCGCCCGGCAGCGCGCCGGCCGAGAACATCAACGGCGTTCCTTCCGCCGGCTACACCGAGAATCTCAACAACGGCGCGATCGCTCCTGAGACGGCGTTCGGCTACGATCTCGGCGTCGACAAGCGATTCGCGCGCTCGCTCGCCATGTCGGTCGACGTTTACCAAGAGAATCTCTTCGACATGTACCTGCCGTCGACGTTTCTGATCAGCGACGACTACGTTCCGCCCGGAATGACGACGGGCTACCCGCTCTACGGGACCAAGACGGAGAATCTCGGCCACGCCCGCTACGAAGGCGTCGAGTTCGGCTTGCAGGACGTTCCCGCGGATCAGTGCACGCCGAAAAACTACAGCACCAACCTCGGCATCATTCCAGGCATCAACTTCCAGTCCAGCGGCTTGGGATGGAATACGATCAACGGCGTCGCCGTGCCCTACAGCATGGGGTACGCGGAAATCAACTTTCACAACCACTGGGGAACCTATTTCAACGTCGGAACGACCTATTTCGGCTCGAATAACGCGTACAGCGTGCCGGCCTTCTTCGTCTGGTCCGCGGCGATTCGCGAACCCATGGGCAACGGAGCGGCGCTGCAGCTTTCGGTCGATAACATCTTCGACACGCACGGCCAGTACTGGACCAATTATTTCGGCGGCTTGGCGGCGCCGCTGCAACCACAGTGCGTCGGGAAATACGGAACGCCGTATCAGGGCGCGGCCGGAACCGTCTGCACGGCGATCGTTCCGCCGAAGGACCAGTTGATCATCCCGCAGTCCGGTCCGACGGTTGCGGGAAACTACGGTCCCACGACGCTGCGCTTGCAGTTCATCCAACACATCGGACCGCCGCAGTGATCCCGGCCGCCGGGCCGACGGTCGCCGCGACGGCGCGTCCCTTCACCTTCGACGATTATGCGTCGATCGTGCACCTGAGCGATGCCGCCATCTCGCCCGACGGGAGGCGCATCGCCGTGGTCGTCAGCCGCACCGATCTCAAGAAGGACGACTACGTCGGCCAGATCGTGCTCGTCGACGTTCCAAGCGGCAAGCAGCGCGTGCTGACGCACGGACGCGACGAGGCCGAGGATCCGCAATGGTCGCCCGACGGCGCGCAGCTCGCCTTCGTCGACGTCGCCGGCGAAGGCAAGAGCGCCGCCCCGCAGGTGTGGACGATGCCGATGAACGGCGGCGATGCGGAAACCGTGACGCACGCAAAAAACGGCGTCGAACTCTACGCCTGGCGTCCGGACGGAAAGGCGATCGCGTACGTCACCCAAGACGCGCCGGCCGACCAGACGGCGCTCGATCGCCACGAGGACCTTTTTAAGGCCGGCGACGACCCGTTCATGACGCGCTCGCTGCCGTCGCCCTCACACCTGTGGGTGCAGCCGCTCGGCTCGGCCGCAGCCGAGCGCCTCACCGAAGGCTCGTGGAGCGTGTACGCCGACGCCATTTCGTGGTCGCCGGACGGACGTTACATCGCTTTCGATCGTCTGCCGGGTGCCCGCTTCGACGACATCTTGCGGTCGCGCACGGCCGTCGTCGACGTGTCGACGCGTTCGGTAACGCAGCTCGGCACGCGCTGGAGTTTGCTTCCTGCGTTTGCTCCGCACGGGGATCAGCTGGCCTTCACCCAAGCCGCGGACGCGACCACGATCACGGAGCAAAACGCGGTCGCGCAAGCGCCCGTCGGAGGCCGACAGCGCGACCTCGCGCCCTCGCTCGACCGCAACGTCTCCTTTCTCGGCTGGTCGAACGACGGGACGCTGCTCGTCGCTGCCGACGATCGAGTCGATCGCGGAGTGTGGCGCGTTCGCGACGGCCAAGCGCTCCGGGTCGACATGGGCGACGTGCATTTCGACGGCGGCACCATTTCGCAGAGCGGGGCGCTCGGCTTCGTCGGCTCGACGCCGGCCAGTCCCGGCGAGTTGTACGTTCTAGAACCCGGAGCCGAGCGGCCGATCGAGCTCACGCATTACAACGCGCCGGTGGCGGCGCTCGATCTGGCGCCCACGCGCGAGTTCAGCTGGAGCAACGACGGCTTTACCGAATACGGACCGCTGACGTATCCGCTCGGCTATCGAGCCGGAAAGCGGTATCCGCTCGTCCTGGTAATTCACGGCGGTCCGACGTTCGAGGCGTCGACGCGCGCCTTCAATCCGCTGGTCCAGGTGTTGGCGGCACACGGCGCGTTCGTGTTGCAGCCGAACTATCGCGGCAGCGACGACGAGGGCCTGCGTTACGCCTACGCGATCGTCGGCAAGTCGCCGCCGCTGGGTGCAGGAACCGACTGCGTAGCTGCGGTGAAAGCGCTGGAAGCGACCGGCATCATCGATCCGTCGCGCGTCGGCGTCTCCGGCTGGTCGGGCGGCGGATGGCTGACCTCGTGGCTCATTACCCACTACGACATGTGGAAGGCCGCCGTCAGCGGCGCCGCCGTCGACGACGCGGTCATGCAGTACTCGCTCAGCCAGATCGACAGCTACATGCCGTACCTGTTCGGCGGCCTCACGCCCTGGAAACCCGGCGGGATGCAAGCCTACCGCGCAAGCTCTCCCGTGACCTATGCGGCCGACGTCAACGCCCCGACGCTCATCGTGAGCGACGCCGGCGATCAGCGCGTTCCGACGCCGGAAGCGTACGAGTTCTATGCCGCGCTCCGCGATCTCGGCAAGACCGTCGAGTTCCTCGTCGTTCCCGCCAACGGTCACCATCCATCCGATCCGGTACGCAGTCGCGCCGTCGACGAAGCCTGGGTCGATTGGATGGTGAAATATCTTCCGCTACCCTAATACCGCATCACCGGGAGGCTCGCGTGCAGACCAAGGCAATTCGTAGAGAAATCCGCATGCTGCGCTATTACGCGCTGTTCGTGACGTTGCTGGCCGGAGGCTTTCTTCTCGGCGCCGTCGCCGAAGCGAAGAAAGCCACCTTCGATACGATCACGGTCCACCGCATCGACGTCGTCGACCGCGAGGGCAAATTGGCCATGATCGTCACCGATCACGACGACTTCCCGCCCCCGATCGTCGACGGGAAAGTGTGGAAACGGATGGGCGGCGCCGACTCCAACGGCATCGTCTTCTACAATCAACAGGGCGACGAGCAAGGCGCGCTCGACTGGTCGGGTCGCATCGCCGCCGACGGAACGTTTCAATCCGCCAACACGCTTTCGTACGACTCGGTCGTGACCGACCAGATGCTCCAAGTCGACGACGGCAACGACAACGGCAAGACGTTCGCGTTCATGGTCGGCTGGAACCGGCCGAACATGCACACACCCGAGTTTCAACGCATTCTAGGGCAGCTGCAAAGCGCCAGTCCCGAGCAGCGCAAGGCCATCGCCGCCCAGCATCCCGGGATCGGCGGCGTCGAGCGATTCTACTTCGGTTACGGACCGGAGAACACGTCGCAGGTCATGCTGTCCGACGGCCAAGGCAAGCCGCGCATCAAAATGTACGTAACGGCCTCAGGCGAAGCGAAACTGCAGTTCTTGGACGCGGACGGGAAGGTGACGGCCGAGCTTCCGGCGGCCAAACCGTGAGGCGTTTAGCCTGGGCCGGATGCGCGCTGCTGGCCGGCTGCGCGCCGGCGCTCGCGCAGACCGCCCCGCGCGTCGAGATCTCGTTTCCGTCATCGGTTCGCTCGACGCCGCTCACCGGCCGCGTCTACGTCATCTTTTCGAGGGTCGACAAGCCCGACTTGCGCATCCAAGTGCTCGCGCCCGAGGTTTCGCCGCCGTTTTTCGGTACCGACGTAGACGCGCTGGCACCCGGACAAGCCGCCGTTATCGACGCGAGTACGCCGGGATATCCGGTGAAGACGCTCGCCGACGTGCCGCCCGGAGACTACTACGCCGAAGCACTCGCGAACGTCTACACGCAGTTCCACCGTTCCGACGGCCACACGATTTGGGCGCACGAGCAGTGGGACGGCCAAGTCTTTACGCTCTCGCCCGGTAACTTGCACAGCGACGTCGTCAAAGTGCACTTCGATCCGGGCGCCGGGACGACGCTGCGCTTCAGCCTCGACAAGGTTCTCACCCAGGCCGACAGCGACGAGCTTTTCGGTGAAGAAGGATACGACCGGGATACGCCCTGGATCAAACACCTGCGGATCCTCAGCCCGACGCTGACGAAATTCTGGGGGACGCCGATCTACTTGGGCGCGACGGTGCTGTTACCGAAAGGCTACGCGACGCATCCCGCCGCACGCTACCCGGTCGTCTACAATCAGGGCCATTACTACCAGCCCGTTCCCTGGGATTTTACGACCGATAAATCGACCGAGACGCCGCAGACGGCGGCCGCCGGCAAGCGTGCCGGTTACGGCACCGGCTACGAGTTCTACGAAGCCTGGAACTCGCCGCACTTCCCGCGCTTCCTGATGGTGACGTGGCAGCACCCCTGTCCGTTCTTCGACGACTCGTATGCGGTCAATTCCGCTAACTGCGGGCCGTTCGGCGACGCCATCATGCACGAGCTGATCCCGGCCATCGAAACGCACTATCGCGTCCTGCGCGAGCCGTACGCGCGGCTGCTCGAAGGCGGCTCCACCGGCGGCTGGGAGTCGCTCGCACTGCAAGTTCTGCATCCCGATTTCTTCGGCGGTGCGTACGTATTCGATCCGGATCCGATCGACTTCCGCCATTTTCAGCTGATCGATATCTATAAAGACGACAACGCCTTCGAACGGCATTCGCCCGACGGCGGCTGGAACGTCTTCGAGCTCGCGTTCAGCCGGCGTCCCACGGGCCAATATCTGTCCACCGAGCGCGAGGTCAGCCGGTACGAAGAGGTCATGGGATCGCACGGGCGCTCGGCGTACCAGCTCGACGGCTGGTGGGCGATTTGGGATCCGGCCGGCAGCGATGGATACCCCGAACCGTTGTGGAACATGCAGACCGGAGCGATCGATCGCAACGTCGCGACCTACATGCGGGAGAACGGCTACGATTTGAGTTACGATCTGCAGACGCGCTGGCCGTCGATCGGCCGCCAACTCCAGGGCAAGCTATTCTTTATCGTCGGCGACATGGACAGCTATTTTCTCAATCTCGCCGTCTATCCGGTGCAGGAGTTCTTGGAAGAAGCCCAGCCGCCGTTCGAGGGAAGCTTTACCTACGGACGCCCGCTCAAGGGTCACGGATGGCATCCGATGACGTGGGCGCAGCTGCTCGAACGAATGGCCGCTCAAGTGCGGCGGAACACGCCGGGCGGTGCAGGCGTCGCACAGTGGAACTACTGATCTCTCGACTCGCCAGGGCGGCTTGCGTGCCGGCGCTGATCGCCGCGCTCGGAATCGCGCCGCACTTTCGCAGCATCGGCCCGCTCGGCGGGCGCATCGATGCGGTGAGCGGCGTACCGGGAAACGCCGCGACCTTCTACGCCGGCGGATTGGGCGGTCTCTTCAGGAGCACCGATGCGGGTACGACGTGGAGCTCGATCTTCAACGACAAGCCGGTGAGCTCGATCGACGCAATTGCGGTGGCCGCATCGCATCCGGCCACGCTCTATGCCGGAACCGGCGAGGCCAATCTGCGCAACGACATTGCTTTCGGCGACGGCGTGTGGCGCTCCGACGACGCCGGCACGACGTGGACGCATGCCGGCCTGGATGCGACACGCTTCATTTCGAGTATCGCCGTCGACCCCAAAAACCCGGATCGCGTTTTCGTCGCGGCGCTGGGCGATGCGTTCCGGCCGAGTCCGGATCGCGGCATCTATCGGACGCTCGACGGCGGAAAAACGTGGCAGAAAGTGCTCTTTACCGACGAACGCACCGGCGCGTCGAGCATCGCTATCGACCCCGCCGACCCCAACGTCCTCCTGGCCGGAATGTGGGAAGGGTGGCGCACGCCGTTCCATCTCAACAGCGGCGGTCCCACCGACGGCCTTTACGAGTCGACCGACGGCGGCGACCACTGGACGCGCCTGCAAGGCCGCGGACTGCCCGACGGCGTGACGGGCCGCATCGCCGTCGCATTCGCGCCGAGCCGGCCGAGCCGCATTTACGCGCTGATCGAGTCTTCCCACGGAAGCCTATGGCGAAGCGACGACGCCGGCAAGACTTGGACGATGGTCAACGCGGCGCGCGGCATCAACCAGCGACCCTTCTATTTTACGTCGCTGACGATCGATCCACAGGATCCCGACCGCGTGTATTTCATGTCGGTGCGGATGTGGCAAAGCACCGACGGCGGCCTGCACGTCGCGCAGCTCAAGCATACGCGCGGCGGCGATTACCACCAGCTATGGATCGATCCGAACGATCCGTCGCGGATGATCGCCGGATGCGACGACGGCGCCGAAGTCAGCAATAGCCGCGCCGCCACGTGGCGCAACGCGGCGATTGCGGTGGCCCAGCCCTATCACGTGTATGCCGACGATCGCATTCCGTACACGATTTGCGCCGAGGATCAAGACGAAGGCAGCGCCTGCGGGCCGAGCGACAGTCTGGATGCCGGGGGCATCTCGCCGGATGCGTTCTTCGATGCAGGCGGCGGCGAAAGTGGTTGGATCGTCATCGACCGCGACGACTCCAACCTCATCTACGCGGATAGCTACGATGGAGCCGTGACGCGCTTCGATCGCCGAACGACGCAGGCGCGCGAGATTCCCGTATGGCCGCTCGACCCGATGGGTTGGCCTGCGGCTCCGCTCGAATATCGCTTTCAGTGGAGCGCACCGCTGGCGATGTCGCCGCAACACCCGCATCGCCTTTGGATGGGCGGCAACCGGATCTTCCAGACCGACGACGGCGGGACGACGTGGCACGCGATCAGTCCGGATCTCACCCGCGACGACAAAACGCGCCAACAGATCTCGGGCACGCCGATCACTCCCGACAACACCAGCGTCGAGTACTACGACGTGGTCTTTTGCATCGCCGGCTCGCCCCTGCGCGATGGTGAGATTTGGGCCGGCACCGACGACGGCCGCATCTGGCTCACCCGCAACGGCGGTGGGTCGTGGAGCGACGTCACACCTGCGCCGATGAACGGCGTGTCCGACCGTCAGTGGCTGCGCGTCGACTACGTCGCGCCCTCGCCGTTCGATCCCGCCACGGCGTACGCCGCGGCCGACGGTCACAAGTGGGGCGATCTGCACCCGTATCTCTACGTCACGCACGACTTCGGGCGAAGCTGGAGCCTCATTTCGGACGGACTCGACCAGGGCAGCTATACGCGCATGATCCGGCCCGATCCGGTGCGCCGCGGCATGCTTTACGCGGGTACCGAGACCGGCTTGTGGTATTCGCTCGACGAGGGTGCGAGCTGGATGCGTTTGCAGCTCGGACTTCCGGTCGCTCCGGTGTACGATTTCATCGTGCAGCCGCGCTTCGACGACCTCGTGGTCGCCACGCACGGACGCGGTATCTGGATCCTCGACGGGCTCGGCTTCCTGCAAGAGATGACGCCGCAAGTACGGTCGGAAGGGGTGCACGTCTTCGCGCCACGGACCGCCTACCGGTTTTACCTTGCGGGGAACGGCTCGGTGTCGCAGTTCACCGGCGAGAACCCCCCCTTTGGAGCGACCGTCGACGTATGGCTCGCGTCCGCACCGGCCGGCGGAAAGATGACGCTCCAAATCCTCGACGGCTCCCGCGTGGTGCGCACGATCGACGTCAAAAGGGCGGCCGCCGGCGTCAACCGCGTGACCTGGGATCTGCGCTACGACGCGCTCGCAGCGGTTCCGGGAATCGAACCCTGGCGCAGCGACGGCCTCGACGGCCCGCTGGTGCTTCCCGGCCGTTATACGGTCGTCGCGCGAGCCAACGGTCAAACCCGCAGCGCGAGCGTCAGCGTTGCAAACGATCCACGCTCGCGAACGCCGATGCCGGCGCTGCGCGAACAACTCGATTTTCTGCTGCGCGTTCGCGGCGACATCGCATCCGCGACGCGCGCAATCGCCCGGCTCGACGCGGCATCGCATGGGAACGGCGCGAACGCGGCGCGCGCGGACCGGCTCCGGCGCGAGCTGTACGATCCCGATGCGACGCAGGAAGAAGACGCTCTGCGTTATCCGCAACGTGTATACGGACGGCTGATTACGCTCTCGGAGGTCGCCGGCAGCGCTGACGCGGCGCCGACGGCGTCGGAATACGAGGTTTTACAACTTCTCGAGAGCCAACTCTCGCCGATCGTGACCGCCGCGGACGCGCTCGCCGCCCGGGCAAATGGCGCGGGCAAGAAACGGTAAAGCGGCTCGCCATCGCTCGTAGGCTCCCTAGGCCTGACGAGCACTATACAGTATAATCGGGGCCTTGGAGCCCCTCGACCCGGAAAAATCGATCGAACCCCTCCGCCGCCTCGCCGTTACGACGCTGGCGGTGATCGCTTGCATTGCGGTCGTTCAAGGGCTGATCGTCGCGGTCCATCTCGTCGCCGGCGACGTGTTTGCCGGCGTCGCGCTCCAAGCCGACCGCGTCGCATTGATCGCAGGCTCGGTCGCGATCGCCGCCGGCTGCTACGTGATCTACCGCGGCGTGGTCGTCCCGGGCGTCCGCCGAGGCTACGATGCCAACCAGCGGCGTCTCGACATTCAGCGGCGAATTGCCGTCGGGGAAGCTCGAATTCGCTCGCTCTACACGATCGCATCCTCGAACGTCGCCGATCTCAATACCCAAATCGACAACGCTCTGGCGATGGGCGCGCTCGGTCTGGAGATGCGTTACGGGTTCCTGTCGCGCGTCGAAGGCGGCCGCCTGACGATTCGCAACCAGTTCGGCGAAGCGACCGGCTTTCCGATCGGACATTCCGTCCCGCTGGCGGGCGCGCTGGTTCGTCACGTTTACGGAACGCGCCGCGCGATTGCCGAGAACGATCTGACCGCCGAGCCGTGGGCGACCGAAACGAAGGCCGGAGACGTGCCGTGGCTGAGCTTCATCGGGGCGACCGTCTTCGTCGAGGACGCTTCGTACGGAACGCTCACCTTCTCCGACACGGCGGTGCGCGGCCATCCGTTCGAGCAGACCGATCTCGATTTCATCGATTTGATCGCGACGCTGATCGGGACGATCGTCGCACGCGAGCGCCGCCAGAGCGAGCTGCACGCCAAGGCGTTTCGCGACGTTCTCACCGGATTGGCGAATCGCGCGCTCTTCGAAGAACATCTCGAGGAAGCGATCGTGCGAGCGCGGCGCGGCGGGGAACAAGTCGCGCTCCACTTCGTCGATCTGAACGACTTCAAACCGGTCAACGACACCTACGGACATTTAGCCGGCGACGACGTGCTCCGCGAGGTCGCCCGGCGTTTGAGCGCGGCCAGCCGCGCCCACGACGTGGTCGCGCGCGTCGGCGGCGACGAGTTCGTCGTCTTACAGACCGGCATCATCGGGCTCGAGACGGCCGAGCAGCTCGGCAATCGCCTGCGCGCCTCGCTCTCGTCGCCGATCGAGCTGCAAAACGGATTCAGCGTTCCGATGAGCGCGAGCTTCGGGCTGGCGTTGTATCCGCGCGACGCGACCGACGCCCGCGGGCTCCTGCAGCGCGCCGACGCGGCCATGTACGCCGCCAAGCGCGAGGTGATTCGCCGGGTCAACGGATCCGGCGGCGTCCGTTCGGCGTAGAGTCAGGCGACCGGCGCGCCCACCAGCGCAACCCAGCCCGCACAACCGGCAACCGCTCCGGCGGCGACCGCCGGCGCGACGCCGCTCAGCAAACCCGTTGCCCCGAGGGCGACCGCGATCTGCATGAGCGCGAACGCCGTCCATTCCAACGCGGCGCTCCGGCCGGACGCAGCCGGCATATGTGCGTTGACCATTTGACCGATCCATCCGGCCAGCACAACGAAGCCGTACGCTAAAGCGACCGGTTTCCCGGCGAGTGCCAACGCGCCGAGCGCGACCGCTACCAGGAGCCACGCGATGGCGGCACCGACAAACGCGCGCGGCACGCCGCGTCCGTCGCCCGCGCGGCGCAGCAGGTCGACGACGTCGAACGCATAGGCCGCCGCTGCGACGCCGACGGCAATTCCGCCGATCCACGCGACGACGGCGTTGCCGATGCCGGAACCGATTGCCAGCAGCAGCCCGCCGGCCAAGGTTGCGGTCCCCACGACGATGTGAATCAACGGAAAACGCGAGCGTACCCCGGTCATCTCGCGCACGGTGCGCGCCGACACTCCGTACACCAGCAGCGAGAGCCAGCCGAAAAATGCGAGATTCGCATGCGCGGATGCCAAAGCGGCGAGCCACGGCGCCGCGACCAAACCCGAATATCCCAAGGCGAGCGCGAATCCGATTGCCGCCACCAGCGCGAGCAGCGCGACCGCGATGGAGAACGCTCGCGCTACGGCGCGCTCGACGCGCGATCCGTCGCGCGCCTGGCGCAGGGTTACGAGCGCGACGCCGGCGTAAAGCAGAATGCCCGCGACCAGCAACGCGGCTGCGGCTGCGGAAAAACGCGGCGCGAACGGCAACGCGACGACCAACGCCAGCGTACCGGCGGCAATGCCGGCGAGCGACGCACCGGTCACCGGGAGCGAGCGCCATGCGACGCCGGTAACGTGCGGAACGATCGCCGGCAGCAGGGCCAGCGCCGTCACGGTGAACCATCCAAGCGCGACCAGGTGCACCCACGCCAACCCAGCCGCCGAAAGCACGCCGGCACCGTCGTGCACGGCGATCCACAGCAGCACGAGCCACGACGCGCCCTGGCATCCCGCCGCGAACGTGCGGACGATCCCGACGGCCCGCACGTTACAGCTCGAACGTCTCCCACGTATACGCAGTAAATCCGCCGGCCGCATCTTCCCAGCCGATGCGAAACGCTTTTCCGATTCCCACTTCGTCGTCGAACGAGCCGACCCCGAGCGGGAGCACCGCCTTCGGACGAATGTACGCGAGATCCGTGGCCGGGACCGACTCCAGAAAGCGGCGCAGCAAATCGGCATCTTCCCCCAAAGCGTTGGGTCCGATTCGTTCGAACGCGCGCTTGGCGCGCGACTGAAAGTACACGTTTCGCATTTCCACTTCCAGGATCTTGCGCTGCATCGTTCCGAAGGCGCCCATCGCGACGCCGATTGCGTCGTCGAGCGAACCTTCCGACTCGAACGGCGGATCGAGCAGTACGACGTCGGCGGCCTTGGATACGGCGTGTGCGATGGCCACCGGCGAGTTGCTGGCTACGCCGCCGTCGACGTATTGATTGATGCTGCCGTCCACCGAAGGAAGCGCAACGGGATCGAAAGCTAACGGAATTGCGGCCGACGCGAAGAGCGCGCGCTGCAAGAGCTCGGGAGTGGCGCGCCGGACCACCGTATGCGGACCCAGCGTCAACATCATCGCCGTTTCGACCCGTTCGTGCATCACTTGCGGACTGGCCAGCGGCATCAGGTAGAAGTATTCAGGTCGCTGCGTGGTAAGGTTCGTGACGGCCCACGCCAGCGGTACGAGCACCGGAATCTCGGGATCGACGTTCCGTGCAAGCCAGTCGAAGATCGGTTTCGACTGCAGCACCGCCGGCTCGTTCTTCGTCAATGCGAGCAACCCGATCGCCGAGGCAAAGCGGTTGAGAACGCCGCTTTCGGGATCTTCGAGCGCGGCGTATTCCGGCTTGAGCCGCAGGATGTTTTCGCCGCTGATGCCGTACCACAGCTCGCGCAGCTTCCGGTACTGCCCGGTCGCGATGGCCCAGCCGTTGAGCGCGCCGATCGAGGTGCCGCAGACGGCTGCGTAGCGCGGAAGCGGCTGACCGTCCGGCACGCCGGCGGCTGCCGCGAGCGCGCATACGACGCCGGCCTCGTACGCACCGCGTGCGCCGCCTCCGCTCAGAACCAAGGTCCGCTCGAGCGGCTCGGGAGCCCGCGAACCGGAGGCCGTTCCCGCGATGCCGGTTGCCGCAGGAAGCAGCCCGGCTGCGGCGAGAGCGCCGATGAAGTCGCGCCGAAGGATCATACTCGCTTGCTTTACGGCGGCCGAGCGCCGTTCCTCGGCAAACGTCACGTTTGGGGCCCGCCTTCCGTCGAATGAGCGGAGGAAGTAACGTGCTGAACCGGATCGTGAAAAACAGGCTGGGCGCCTTCGAGCGCGAGTGGAACTACGACACCAGCTACATGCGCGAGATCGTCGACGAAGCGGGCGCGGGTGCGGTCATGCCGCTCTTCTCGCTGCAAAAGCTGGGGTCGTATCGTCGAGACGTCCCTTCGGAGGCGTATCACGCTGCCGGAATCGTCGCATCGCAGGCGGCCGGCTGCGGCCCGTGCCTGCAACTCGGGGTCGCGATGGCCGAACGTGCCGGAGTTCGTCCGTCGACGATCCGCGCCGTGCTGGCAGGCGATTTCGAAGCGCTGCCCGAGGACGCTCGCCTCGGCGCCGAGCTGGCTCGCGCCACGGTCGCCCGCGACGGCAGCGGCGACGGCGTGCGTGCCGAAATTCTTCGCCGCTGGGGACGCCGCGCGCTCGTTTCGCTGGCCTACGGGATGGTCGTCGCGCAGGCGTACCCGACGTTCAAGTACGCGATCGGACACGGTCACGCGTGCGTCCGCGTTCGGGTCGGCGGCGAAGACGTGCCCGCCCGCGCGACCGTACACGCGTGAACCGCACGCGGCTCGACACGTTTGAAGCCCTGCGGCCCGAGCTCACGCGGCACGCGTATCGCATGCTCGGCGACTGCGGTGAAGCCGAAGACGCGGTGCAGGACACCTATCTGCGCTGGAGCGACGCGCTCCAGCGCACCGAGGTCGAGAACGACCGCGCGTTCTTGCGGTCGGTGACGACGCGGCTATGCCTGGATCGGCTTCGTTCGGCGAGGGTTCGGCGCGAAGCGTACGTGGGACCGTGGCTTCCCGAACCCGTCGTCTCCGATCCGAACGAGAACCCCGAAGCCGCCGCGGCCCTCGCCGACGACGTGTCGTTCGCGCTGCTGCTGGCGCTCGAGCGGCTGTCGCCGCTCGAACGCGCCGCGTTTCTGCTGCACGACGGCCTCGACGTTCCGTTCGAAGAGGTGGCGTCGATGCTCGGTCGCAGCGAGCCGAGCGTGCGGCGTCTCGCGTCGCGCGCGCGCGATCATCTCCGCGAAACGCGACCGCGTGCCCGGGTCTCGCACGAAGACGCAATCCGGCTGCGCGACGCCTTCGCGGCGGCGCTGCAAAAGGAAGATCCCGCAGCGCTGGCCGAGCTGCTGACCGAGGACGTCGTCGTCACCTCGGACGGCGGCGGCAAAGTCTCCGCGGCCACGGTGCCGGTTGCGGGAAGAGACCGCGTCGGCCGCATGCTGCTGGGGCTCCAGCGCAAAGGCGGCGCCTCGGTCAAACGCGTCGAGCTCGCGAAGATCAACGGCCTTCCCGGCTTCGTGTTCTTCGACGAGCGCGGCGTGATGCAGACGCTCGCTCTGGAGCTGCGCGACGGGCGAATCGCGGCAATGTACGTCATGCGAAATCCGGAAAAACTGGTGCGGGTCGCGGAACGCTATGCGGCGCAGCCTTCCGGCTGGAGTTGACAGGCCCGCGAAGCGGGCTTAGGATTGACTCCTATGAATCTAGTTTTAGCCGGGTTCGCACGTGTCGCGTAAACGCTCGCCGATCCTCACCGACCACGAGCTTCGCCTTATGGAGGTCCTTTGGAAGGCGGGGCGCGCGACGGTCGCCGAGGTGACCGCCGGCGTGGGGTCGCCGCCGCTGGCATACAACACGGTGCTGACGACCTTGCGGACGCTCGAGCAGAAAGGCTACGTCGCGCACTCCGAGGACGGGCGCGCGTTCGTCTACCGGCCGCTGGTCGAGCGTTCGCAGGCGGCCGATTCGGCGATCCGGCAACTGCTGCGCCGCTTTTTCGGAAACTCGCCCGGCCAGCTCGCCGTAACCCTGCTCGACGACACCCAACTCAGCGACGCCGACCTGGCGCGCGTGCAGAAAGCGCTTTTCCGAAAACGAAAGGCACCGCGATGATTTCGATCGTCATGGCGAACGCGCTCTGGCAAGGCGCGATCGTGTACGCGCTTGCAGCACTCGCGTTGCGCTTGGTACCGCCCGCCAACGCCACGACCCGCTACGCGATGTGGTTCGCTGGCTTGATCGCCGTCGTCGCAGTACCCGCCCTGACGACGGGTTCGCATCTCGGCGTGCAGCTGCTCGCCATGCTGCCGCACCGGGCCGCAGCGGCGGGCGTTTTTTCGCTGCTTCCGCTCGGAACCGCTGCCCGTCCGGTTCCGGCCTGGAGCTCGTTGCAAGCCGCGCTTGCAAACCCGGGGCTGACGACCGCGATTGCCGTCTTTTGGATCGCCGGCAGCTGCGCCGGCATCGCGCGGCTGACGCTCAGCTTCCTCCGAATCGCACAGATTCGCCGGGAGGCCGTCCCGTACGCCGGCGTCGACGGCGTACCGGTTTTGACGTCCACCGACCTTTCCATACCGATCGCTGCCGGCGTCCTGTCACCGGCCATCGTCTTGCCGGCCGACCTCGCCGGTACATTGGGGCCAGACGACCTTCGCTGTACGATCGAACACGAGCTCGCGCACGTGCGCCGCGGCGACGTCGCCGGCAACGCGCTCCAGCGCATCGCCGAAGCGCTCTTCTTTTGGAATCCTTGGGTCTACGCAATCGGCCGTCAACTCGCGCGCGAACGCGAGGCCGCTTGCGACGACTGGGCCGTTCGCCGCACCGGGACCGCGCGGGCGTACGCCGTTTGTCTTGCCCAGCTCGGTCGTCGCCTGAGTGCCAAGCACGCACCTGCGCTGGCGCCGGGCGCGCTAACGACGCGTAACGCGCTGGTCGCACGCATCGAGCGGCTCATGAGCGAACGCTCGCCGCGCGATTTGCAGATGAACTACGCGGCATTGGCGGCGATCGCGGCGATGTTCGCCGCGCTCACGCTCGTTTTGGCGATCGCACTGCCGCCGGCTGCGCGAGCCGCCGGGGGCGGCGTTCCGGCAACTTCGAGCGCGCTCGCGAGCGCCTGCAAAACTCCAAACGCCGAACCGCAAGTGCTCGATCCCGTCCCTCCGGTACTGCCGAAATCGGAGTGGCCGTCGTCGAGCGTTTCGGCCGTCGTGGCCGTTTCGATCGCGAGCGACGGAAAGCCGGCGGCCGTGCGCGTCTACGAGTCCAGCGGTAACGCCGACGTCGACGACGCCGTCTTGAGCGCGGCGAGGAAATCGACCTACTCGCCCAAGCTCGTCGACTGCGTTCCCGTTGCGGGGGATTACCTGTTCAAAGCGAACTTCGGCCGGTGACGTTTATGAACTCTCGCCATGCAAGCGCCGCGTGTGCGCTCGCCGTTACCCTCGCGGTCGTATTCGGGCAGGTACGCGATACGACGACCGGCCAGCCGTTGCCCAACGTCGGCGTCACGATCGGATCGCATCACGCCACGACCGACGCTCGCGGCAACTATCGCCTCAGCGGCATCGCACCGGGAACGTATACGCTGTCGGTGAAGTCCGACGACGTCCCTCCCCAGCACGAGCACCTCACCGTCGGAACCGGCTCGATGCAGTTCGATTTCCGCGTGTGCAGCACGACGCTCGACTACGGATGCGGAGGGGCGGCTCCGGGACCGGGATAAAGGCCGCAAGCCGCCTCCATGATTCCGTCGTCTCTATAATAGCCCGGTCAGATTCCACACGTCCGGCGAGCCGATGCCGGTGACGAGATCGTAGCCCGGTCCCGCAAAGTACGGATCGCCGCCCTGGACGATGTCGTGGAAAAACGGCTTGGCCTTCGTCCCGTAGCCGTGGCCCTTGACGAGACCGAACAGCTTCGAGCTGTCGATGAGCACGCGCTGGTTCTTCACCTGATCGGCTTGCGCGACCGCCGCCGCAAAGAGCGGTGACGAGAGCGACGTTCCGCCGAGCGGATTGAGCTGCGAGTTCCAACTGCCTTCGTAGTAGAAGGCCGTTCCGGTGGCCGGATCTGCGTCGAGCGCGACGTCGGGAATATTGCGGCCGCGATCGTCGACGTTCGAGTAACCGCGCTGCCACGCCGGCACCGAGAAGATCGCGGAGATGCCGCCGCCGCTTCCGTCCCACCCCGTCTCGTTATCCCAGGCTCCGCCGGGGCCGACGGTCAACGTCGTGCCCCCGACGGCGGTAAAGTTCGGCGACGTCGCCGGCGCGGACGGGCATAGATCGCCGCCCGAGTCGCCGGTCGAGGCGGCAAACGTCATTCCTTTGGCGACGCCTTGTTCGGCGAGGGCGTTAAAGCCGATCGCCGCGCTCTTCCCGACGAACGTTTCGCACCCGCCGAAGCTGGAGCTCGCGACGTCGGCGAAGTTGTCGGAGAGAATCTTGTTATAGGTGTCGGCGATGTAGTTGTTCGCCAGCTCCGGCATCTCGTACACGTAGATCGACGCACCCGGAGCGTTGGCGGCCGTGGTCTCCACGTCGAGCGTCGCCTCGACGGAGTCGGAGCTCGAGCCCGACGCGGGCGGCCCGAAATCGATCAGGACGCGTTGCGGCTGCGGCCCGGTTCGTTTGATGCCGAAGTACTTCAGGAACCCGCTGAGATCGTTGTTGAGGAAATCTGCGTCGATCGCGATCGCGATCGCGCGGCCGGTGCCGTCGTAGGTCTTTCCGTTCGACGCATGAGCGGACGGAAAATCGTAACCCTTCTGGAACGCGAGCGGCGCGTAACCGTCCGCCCCGGTCTGGGTGCTAACCGGCCCGAACAACTGTCCCGACTGCTTTGCGGCGACCGCCATCGGTCGCTCGCCGCGCGAGAGGCGCGCGTACTGCGTCTGCATGAGGACGCGCGAATCGAGGCCGTCGAGGGCGAGCACCATGCCGCGCAATGCCGCAGGTGCGTATGCCGGCCGCACGTTGACGAACCGCCGGCCGTAGCCCGGTTGAGCGACTTGGTGGATCTCCGTATTGAAGTAGCGCTCGACGGCAGCCACCGTACCCGACGCGTCGATGACCGTGCGGTTAGCGTACGTTTGCTCGACGTGCAGCCCCGCGGCGCGCAGCGAACGCGCGACGATCGCGTAGGTCTGCGCCGAAGGTGCGTAGCGCTCGTCGAACTCGGCATTCGTCAACCAGCGCGGCGCGCCCGACGCGCGCTGCTCGGCGATGAACCGCTCGAGCCCCGGCTCGTCGCGGTAACGTAGGATCAAGCCGAGGCGTAACCGGGCCCCGGCCGGCGCGCGTCCGAAATCGCGGTACCCGCTGCCAAGACCCATCGCCGCGGTCGCGACGACGTCGCCGCTCGCGCCGCGAACCGCCGGCGATTGGGCCGCTGCCTGCACGGCATTTGACGGTACGGCGCTTGCGGCGGCCGGTTGCGAGGCCGGAACGAACGTACTCGAGCTCTGCGGACCGGCGCATGCCGCGAGCGAAGCGACCGCCGCTCCCGTCAGGAGCGCGGCGAACGAAGCCGATTTCATGGGGTCGTTGGTACCTTTCGTGTTGGAACGCCGCAAGGCGCTACTGACAAGCGACGTTGTAGTTGACGAATCCGTAGGGTGAGAGCGCGATCGCCGTGTTCCAGAACTGCGTGGCCGGAACTGCCTTGATGTTCAGCTGCCCTTCGTGGACCGTTCCGGTCAAGCCCAGCATCTGCCAGCCCGCGAGGCCGTAGTCGTTAAAGACCATGACGTTTTCACTGCAGGTCGTGCCCGGAAAGCTGGCGGCGGTTATCGTAATGCCCGGCGTATCGCTGAGCGTCACCGGTTCGTTCGCGTTATTGACGACCTCGAAATAGACCAGCGACTTTCCGGGACATGCGACGTGGCTGCCGCTGGCACTGCCTTGCACGCAATACGTCGTTCCGTAAAACGGAAAAGCATGGACGTACAGACCCGTGATGTCGCGATCGCCCGTCCCGTCGCCGACGATGAACTTTACCTTCCCCGACGCCGTGTTCGGGCCCGACCGGATTCTTACGGTGATCCCCTTATACGACTTGAGATAGAACGTCGTTCCGGTCGCCTTCATGTGCTTTTTGACGCACGACCCATGGAAATACCAAAGGTTCAAAATGTTGCACGGATCCCGCTTGTCCGACGCGATCGCCGAAGCCGCCGGCAACGATTGCGTCGGAACGAGTTGCGACGCAGGAGCGACCGGCGCGGGGACGCTTCCCGCCTGCGAACAGGCGGCCAACGCCAGGGCGGCGACGCCGGCGAACGCAACCGCACGATGATGCACGCGCATGCTACCGTGTTTCTCCTCCATCTATGTGTTGCAGCCGATGGCGTACGTGGCGAACCACCCCCATGGCGGAAGTTTGTACCACTGCGAAGGTGCCGTACCGAAGCTGTGCGGCGGAATCTTCAGCACGCCGTTGCGATCGAACGTCCCCGTGAGGCCGGGCTGCAGCCAATAGAATTGTGACTGGCCGCCCACCATGACGCCGAGTTGACACTGTACGCCTACCTCGCTTTTGTCGATGACGGTGATCGCCGGCGAGACCGCGAAATAGATCGCGGCGTCGCCGACATTGTCGTTGTCGAAGTAAAGGAGAGGCTTCGGACAAGCCTCGGAGTCGCCCGACGCACTCAGGCAGTTGTCCTTGCTGTACACCGGGAAATGGCCTCTCGCGTTGCTGCCGTGGCCCAAGACTCCGGTGATGTCTTTCCGGCTCGTTCCTTCGCCGACGACGAG
>Ga0335075_10005920_pt1 | contig 18902 bp, 19 predicted proteins | sample Lox_Sample_24_FD_206723 | JGI IMG/M metagenome (GOLD analysis project Ga0335075, IMG submission 206723) | Soil microbial communities from Loxahatchee National Wildlife Refuge, Florida, United States - Lox_Sample_2.4 | ecosystem: Environmental > Terrestrial > Soil > Wetlands | place: USA... | reverse complement strand
CTCGGGGACCGGGACTGCTCGGTGCAGCGGCGCTACCAGAAGCTCATCGAGGAGGCGCCCGCGCCCGGCATCCCGGCGATGATGCGCGAGGAACTGCACCGGGCCGCGGTCACCCTCGGCCGGCACCTGCGGTACCAGGGTGCGGGCACCGTCGAGTTCCTGGTCGACGTTGCCCGCGGCGCGTTCTACTTCCTCGAGGTCAACCCGCGCATCCAGGTTGAGCATCCGGTCACCGAGGCGATCACCGGCCTGGACCTGGTCGCCGAGCAGGTCTGGATCGCCGAGGGCCGGCCGCTGCGAGTGGAGCAGGACGACGTCGACCTGGCCGGCCACGCGATCGAGTGCCGGCTCAACGCGGAGGATCCCGCGAGCGGGTTCCTGCCCAGCCCGGGAACGGTCACCGTCGCGACGTTTCCGGCCGGGCCTGGCATCCGGGTGGACACGCACATCCAGGCGGGCTCGGCGGTGCCGCCGCACTACGACTCGCTGCTGGCCAAGGTCATCACCCACGGCGAGACCCGTGAGCAGGCGCTTGCGGCGATGCGCGAGGCGCTCGCCCGCTGCCAGGTCGCCGGGGTGGCCAGCAACATCGCGATGCAGCAAGAGCTCATCGCCACACCTCAGTTCCGTCGCGGCGGCGTGGATACCGGCTACCTGGAACGATGGATGGAGCGCGCGGCCGGGGGTGCGGGCGGTGGCTGAGGTTGAGCTGGTGGACGTGTCGCTGCGGGACGGGAACCAGTCCCTGTGGGGAGCGACCGGGCTGCGGACGGCGCACATCGCGCAGATCGCGCCGGTCATGAACCGGGCCGGCTTCCGTGCGCTCGACTACTCCTCGAGCACCGCGATGGGCGTGTCGGTGCGGGTGCACCAGGAGGACCCATGGGCGCTGCTGCGGCTGGTCCGCGCGGCGATGCCGGACACCAGGCTCCAGTTCATCGGCACCGGCTTCCGGTTCATCTCCTGGGAGCGCGCGCACCCGGACGTCATCGCGCTCGTCTACCAGTGCCTCATCAGGAACGGCATGGACCGGTTCGTCGTGCTTGACCCGACCCACGACGTGACCGCGATGCGGGCGACCGCGCGCATCATCAAGCGAGCGGGCGGCAGCGGGGCCGAGGTGATCGCGGCGCTGACGTACACGATCTCGGCGGTCCATGACGACGCGTTCTACGCCGGCCTGGCCGGGCAGTACGCCGCCTGCCCCGACATCGACCGCGCCTACATCAAGGACCCGGCCGGGATCTTGACCCCGGAGCGCGCCGCGACGCTGATCCCGGCGGTCCAGGCCCAGCTGGGCGGCAAGCCCCTGGAGCTGCACTCGCACGCCTCGCTCGGCCTCTCGCCCCGCACCTGCCTGCTGGCGGCCGACCTGGGCGTGCGCGGGCTGCAGGTGGGCTGCGGCGCGCTGGGGAACGGCACGTCACTGCCCGATGCGCAGCAGCTGGTGGCCAACCTGCGGGCGACGGGGCACGCGGTGGCGGTGGAGGACCGGCTACTTGACGTTCTGGCCCGGTATTTCGATGGCATCGCGGAGGCTGAGGGACTCCCCAAGGGGCAGCCGCGCGGGTTTGACGCGGCGTTCCTCGACCATCAGGTGGCCGGCGGGGTGATGACGACGACCCGGCGGCAGCTGCGCGAGCTCGGCCTGGAGCACCGGTTCGGCGAGCTGATGGCGGAGATCACCCAGGTCCGGGCCGAGCTCGGCTACCCGATCATGGTAACACCGTTCCCGCAGATGGTCATCGGCCAGGCCCTGGCCAATCTGCTGGGGACGCAGGCCGGGGGCAAGCGCTATGACACCGTGCCCGATCAGGTGATCAGGTACGTGCTCGGCACCTTCGGCAAGCCGACCGCGCCGGTCCAGCCCGACATCCTGGCCGCGATCCTGGACCGGCCGCGCGCCGTCGAGCTGGCCGTCGAGCCGGAGCCGCCGGACATCCCCGCGCTGCGGCGGCGGTTCGGCGCCGGCATCAGCGACGAGGAGCTGCTGCTGCGCTTCGCGATGCCCGGCGAGGAGGTCGACGCGATGCTGGCCGCCCCGCCGCCGGCCAGGCACTACAACCCGGCCGCGCAGCCGGTGCTCCGGCTGCTGCGGGAGCTGCGCGACCGACCGCCTGCCATGGCCCTGACCGTCCAGAAGCCGGGCTTCTTGCTGTCGCTCAAGGCACGGGGGGCACCATGAGCGAGGCGGCGGCACCGGAACAGCGGCTGCGCGCGGCGCGCGGGTGGATCTTCGACATGGACGGCACGCTCGTGCTCGGCGACCGGGGCAACCACGGCCTGCGGCCGCTGCCCGGGGCGGCCGAGGTCCTGCGCTCGCTGCGCGATCGCGGGCTGCCCTACCTGGTCTTCACCAACGGGACGAACCGGTCACCCGGCCAATTCGCCAGCGTGCTGCGAGACGCCGGGCTTGACGTGCCCGACGACCGCATGATGACCCCGGCGAGCAGCGCGGCCGTGATGCTCACCCGGCGTGGCCACACGCGGGTCATGCTGCTCGGCGGCGCCGGCCTGGCCGCGCCGCTGCGCGAGGCGGGCATCACCGTGATCCCGCCCGCCAGCGACGCCGGGCCGGTGGACGCGGTCCTGGCCGGCTGGTTCCCCGAGTTCACCATGCCCGCGCTCGAGGCCGCCACCCGTGCCGTCTGGGACGGGGCCGCCCTGTTCAGCGCGTCGCAGACCCCGTTCTTCGCCGTCGCGGGTGGCCGCGCCCTTGGCACCTCCCGCGCGATCTCGGCGATGATCGGGTCGCTGACCGGCTGCCGCCCGACCGTCACGGGCAAGCCCTCGCTCGAGGCGCTTCGAGCCGCCGCCGCCCGGCTGGGCGTGCCACCTAGGTCGGTAGCGGTCGTCGGCGACGACCCGCTGCTCGAGGTGCCGATGGCACACCGCGGCCAGGCGCTGGCCATCGCCGTCGACACCGGCCTGGGCGGGCCGGACGCCTACGATCAGCTGCCCGCGGGCAAGCGCCCGCACCTGCACCTGCGCGGCCTGGATGAGCTGCTGCCGCTGCTGACGTGGTAGGCCCGCGTGACGTGGTAGACAAGGGGGCCGCAGCAAGTCCACCCACGGCAGACAGGGGCGTCATGGTCTCGGAACTGTTCGACCCGGGAAAGTGGAAGCAGGTCGAGGGCTTCAGCTTCACCGACATCACCTATCACCGCGCGGTGGACCAGGGCACCGTGCGGATCGCCTTCAACCGGCCCGAGGTCCGCAATGCCTTCCGGCCGCACACGGTCGACGAGCTATGCGCGGCCCTCGAGCACGCCCGGCAGTGGAGCGACGTCGGCTGCGTGCTGCTCACCGGCAACGGGCCCTCGCCCAGGGACGGCGGCTGGGCGTTCTGCTCAGGCGGCGACCAGCGCATCCGCGGCAAGGACGGCTACAAGTACGCCAGCGACGAGACTCCCGCCACCATCGACCCGGCCCGCTCTGGCCGGCTGCACATCCTTGAGGCGCAGCGGCTTATCCGCTTCATGGGCAAGGTGGTCATCTGCGTCGTGCCCGGCTGGGCGGCAGGCGGCGGGCACAGCCTGCACGTGGTCTGCGACCTGACCATCGCCTCACGGGAGCACGCCCGGTTCAGGCAGACCGACGCGGACGTCGCCAGCTTCGACGGCGGATTCGGGTCGGCCTACCTCGCCCGGCAGGTCGGGCAGAAGTTCGCCCGCGAGATCTTCTTCCTCGGCGACACCTACACCGCCGAGGACGCGCACCGGATGGGCATGGTCAACGCGGTCGTCCCCCACGCCGAGCTTGAGCAGGTGGCGCTGCAGTGGGCAGGCAAGGTCAACGGCAAGAGCCCGACGGCCCAGCGGATGCTGAAGTTCGCCTTCAACCTCATCGACGACGGCCTAGTCGGCCAGCAGGTATTCGCGGGCGAGGCCACCCGGCTGGCCTACGGCACCGCCGAGGCCGCCGAGGGCCGCGACGCCTTCCTGGAAAAGCGCGACCCGGACTGGTCGGGCGTTCCCTGGCACTACTGACTGACCCGCCCGCGACCCGGCGGGCAGGGGTGCCCGCTGGCCGTCACTGCCCGTGCGGACGTGACGGCCAGCGGGCCCGTCACTGTCCGACGCGGCCGTCGATGCACTCGCGAAGCAGGTCGGCGTGGCCGTTGTGGCGGGCGTACTCCTCGATCATGTGGACCAGCAGCTCGCGCAGTGAGACCGGGGCACCGGCGCCGTCGGCGGCGGCGTAGTCCAGGTCATGGCAGGCGACGAACTCCTCGGCGAAGGCGATCTCGGCCCGCCACGCGGCGAACGCCTCGTCAGCGACCGCCTGGTCGCCGACGGCGCCGTTGAAGTCGCCGTCTGGGTCCTGCGGGGTCTGGTACAGGCGCGGCACGTCCTGGCCCGCGAACCGGATGCGGAACCAGACCCGCTCCACATGGGCAAGGTGGCGGACCAGGCCGAGCAGGGACATGGTGGACGGCTCGACTGACCGCCGGGCCAGCTGCCCGGCGTCCAGGCCATCGCACTTCACCTCGAGGGTCTGCCGCTGGTAGCGCAGGTAGTCCAGGAGCATGGTGCGCTCGTCGGTCGCGGGCGACCCTTCCTGCCGCGGGTCTTGCGCGGGGTCAAGGAAGAGATCGGCGCGGTGCTGGGGGGTAGTCATGGGGCCAAAGGGTACCGTCCGGCGCGCGGGCTCCCAACTGGTTACTGGCCTGATGCCCGCGTCACGGCGGCTGAAGCCCGACGGGACGGCAAGCGTCAGAGCCGTGGCTTGGCGATGTACCGCGGGCCCAGGTCGGGGTCGTCGCCCTGAACCACGGACACGAGGCGGTGGACCGCGCTCAGGTCATGCACCAGCTCCCTGACTCGCTGCCGTGGCAGGCCAGCCCCCCGGGCGATCTCATCCAGGTAGGCACCCTCGCCCCCGCGGTCCGTCTCGGCCTCGGTCAGCGCCTGGAAGACCCGTTCGTGCTCGGGCGTGTAGTCCTGGCCATCAGGGAACCGCGGAGCCTCCCGCGCGGGTGGGACGCTCGCGACGCCAAGGCCCTCCCAGCCCTGCTTGCCCTGGTGCACGAGCGCCTGCTTCTCCTCGTGCGGCCCGTGCTCGGGCTGGTGGGCGCGCTGCTTGGACGCGCCCGTCGTCTCCTGAAGCGCACTGGGCGAGATCCCCGCCTCACGCGCCTCCCTCGCAGCGGCACGCCGCTGCTCTTCGTTGCCTTCTGTCTTCTTCCGCACCATGCGTACCGACTACCACGCACGGCGACCCCAAACCCAGGCCAGACCGCCGTCCACGTTGTTCTGACCGGCTCGTCTCGGCCCCGGCTTGCCACGCTAGCGCCGGCCCCGTAAGTTACCGGTTAGTAGAAAGGAGTCCCGGCATGCCCACGCTTGAGCGGCGGGAGAGCGTGTTCGTCCTCGGCCTCGGCGACGGGGAGAACCGGTTCCACCCTGACTGGGTGGCCGCGGTCGATGCCGCCCTTGATGAGGTCGAGAAGGCCGAGGGCCCCCGGGCACTGGTCACGGCGGCGACCGGCAAGTTCTACTCCAATGGCCTGGACCTGGAGTGGCTGTCGGCCAGCGAGGCCACACGCGACGCCTACATCGCCTCAGTGCAGGCACTGCTGGCCCGCATGCTGGCGCTGCCCGTCATCACCGTGGCGGCGGTGCAGGGGCACGCGTTCGCGGCCGGGGCGATGTTCACGCTGGCGCACGACTTCCGGGTGATGCGGGCGGATCGGGGCTTTTGGTGCCTGCCCGAGGCGGACATCGGCCTGCCCTTCACCCCGGGCATGTCGGCCCTGATCCAGGCACGACTGGCCCCGCAGGTCGCGCACGAGGCCATGCTCACCGCCCGCCGCTACGGCGGCCACGACGCCGCGGCGGCCGGGATCGCCGACCGCGCGGTGGACGAGCAGGCCGTGCGGGCCACCGCGATCGAGATCGCCGCCGCGCAGGCCGGCCGGACGGCCGAGACCATCGCCGCGATCAAGGCCCGCATGTACGCTCCCGTGCTGGCCGTCCTCCGGGCTCGTCCTGCCGGGTAAGGACAACTAGCTGCCCTCCCGCGGCGCTGGCGTGGCCAGGGCCTGCCCGGCCGAGGCGATCTCGCCATAGGGCCTGGTCCTGCCGGCGGCTGAGTGACGTCCTGCCAGCGGCTGAGTGACGCAGGCCACACGTTCCTGACGGCGCCAGGCCGGGAATAACGCGCCAGGGACTTATCGTTGCATGTGACGCAAGGATGCAGTGAGTGCAACCTTAGACGGAATGCAAGGTTTCAGTGAGCGCATGATTACCAAGGCAGGCTCTCCCTCCCTGGCTGAGGGCTCCGCTCCGCCAGCCGAGCAGCCCTCGTCGCTGCGGGAGCGCAAGAAGCTGGCCACCCGCCGGATGCTGCGCCGGGTGGCGCTTGACCTGGTGGCCGAGCGCGGGCTAGCGAACGTCACCGTGGAGGACATCGCCCTGGCGGCGGACGTGTCGCCGCGCACGTTCTTCAACTACTTCGCCTCCAAGGAAGCCGCCCTGTTCGGCGACAGCGATCCGGACCGGGCGGGAACGTTCCGGGATCAGGTCGCGAGCGAGGCGCCAGGAGAGCCGGCGCTGACCGCGCTGCGGACGGTCATGGGGCGGTACGCCGAGACGATCGCCGATGAGTTCAGGGCGCTTGGCGGCGACCCAGCGGACCTGCTGCGCCGGATGAAAGTGGCGCGCGGCGACCCGCAGGTGCGCGGGGCGCACGCGGCGCAGATGGCGATGCTCGAGCGGGCCATCAGCGAGGGCCTGGCGGCGCGCCTCGGCGTCAGCCCGGATGCCGATCCCTATCCGGGGGTACTGGCGGCCGCGGCCGTGGGCGTGGTCCGCGCCTGCACCGCATTCTGGGCCGCCGCTGGCGGCGCTATCCCGCTCGGCCAGCTCATTGGCCAGGCATTCGGCGCGCTTGCCGACGGGCTGCCCGAGAGCAGCCCGCTGCGGCGGATCACCGTGAACACGACAGACAAGAAGGACAGTCTTTAATGGCTACTCCCAAGCCCGCCGAGGGGCCTCAGGCACCCGCGGCGAAAGCTCCCGACGACGGCGCCCTGATGGGGCTGAGCCGTCGTCGGATCCTGCTCATCATCGGCGCGCTCATGCTCGGCATGCTGCTCGCCGCCCTCGACCAGACGATCGTGTCCACGGCGCTGCCCACGATCGTGGGTGACCTTCAGGGCGGGTCCCACATCGCCTGGGTCATCACGGCTTACCTGCTGGCCACCACCGTGTCCACGCCGCTGTGGGGCAAGCTCGGCGACCAGTTCGGGCGGAAGATCTTCTTCCAGGCCTCAATCGTCATCTTCCTGGTCGGCTCGGTGCTGTCCGGCTTCAGCTCGTCCATGTTCATGCTCATCGCGTTCCGCGCGGTCCAGGGCCTGGGCAGTGGCGGCCTGATGGTCGGCGCCCAGGCCATTGTCGGCGACATCGTCTCGCCCCGCGAGCGCGGCAAGTACCAGGGCCTGTTCGGAGCGGTCTTCGGCGTGTCCAGCGTGATCGGCCCGCTGCTCGGCGGCGTCTTCGTGGACGACCTGTCCTGGCGCTGGATCTTCTACATCAACATCCCGATCGGCGCGATCGCGCTGGCCGTGGTGGCCAGCCAGGTTCCCGGCACCCTCAGCCGGGTCCACCACACGATCGACTACCTCGGCACCGCCATGCTGTCCCTCGCGGCCATCGCGCTGATCCTGCTGACCAGCCTGGGCGGCACCACCTACCCGTGGGCGTCGACCCCCATCTACATCCTCGGCATCGCCGGCGCCGCGCTGATCGGCCTGTTCGTGCTGGTCGAGAGGCGAGCCGCTGAGCCGGTCCTGCCGCTGCACCTGTTCAGGCTGCGGGCCTTCTCGCTGACCAGCATCGTCGGCTTCATCGTCGGCTTCGCGATGTTCGGCGCCATCACCTACCTGCCCGCGTTCTTCCAGGTCGTCCGGGGCATCTCGCCCACGATCTCCGGGGTGTACCTGCTGCCGCTGATGGCCGGCCTGCTGCTGGTCTCCATCACCTCCGGCCAGGTCATCGCCAAGACCGGCCGGTACAGGTTCTTCCCGATCGCCGGCACCGCGGCGATGGTCATCGGGCTGTACCTGCTGTCGCTGATGGGCACCGGGTCCTCCACCCTGCAGGACGCCCTGTCGATGCTCGTCCTCGGGCTGGGGCTCGGTGGGGTCATGCAGGTGCTCGTGATCATCGCGCAGAACGGCGTCCCGCACAGTGAGCTGGGCGTGGCCACCTCGGGCGCCACGTTCTTCCGGTCAATCGGCGGGTCGTTCGGCACGGCGATCTTCGGCGCGATCTTCTCCAACATCCTGGTTGGCAACCTGGCCAGCCACCTGCACGGGCTCAGCCTGCCCAAGGGCTTCAGCGCGGCTGACGCCACCCCGGCGGCCCTGAGCCACCTGCCTGCCGCGATCCACCACGGGTTCGTGGCTGGCTACGCCGAGTCCATCCAGACGGTCTTCCTGGTGGCGGTCCCGATCGCCGCGCTCGCGTTCCTGGTGACCTGGCTCATCCCGCAGGTGGAGCTGCGGACCTGGCCCTCGGCCGGGACCGAGCCGACCGCCGGCATGGCCGCCGATGTCGTTGCGGCGGTCGACGGCCCGCGGGCGGAGGGTCACCCCTGGACCGAGGACGACGTCGCCAGCACGGAGCAGCTGGGCCAGCGGTAAGGCCGCCAGGCACTCCCCAGCCGGAGAACCACGCGGCCCGCGCCGACCGTCACGGTCGGCGCGGGCCGCGCGCCTGTCGTGCCCGTTGTGCTTGCCAGCGGCGGTGGCCCGGGGCTAGCTACGGAAGCTGGGGACGGCGGCCCGGCTCCTGGCGGGGCATGCTCTGGCTGGTCGTGGGCTGCGGGGGAAGCGGGAACTGGCTGATCTCGTACTGGGACAGGTTGTACTGGCCCTGGGTGTCGGGCAGCTTCGGCGGGTTGTAGTCCGGCTGGCCGAACCGGAAAGCCGAGGTCAGGTCGCCTACGTTCTCCCGGCGCCACTGGCTGATGTTGGCCTCCTTGACCCCGGTGATCAGCTCGAGGAAGCGCAGCTGGGAGGTGTGATCCGACAGCTCGGTGCAGACGTAGCCGCCGACCGTCCACGGCGACACGATGATGCACGGCACCCGGTAGCCCAGGCCGACCGGCAGGCCGTCCCCGTCCGTCCCGCTCTTGGACGTCAGCGTCACGTACTCGTCCGGCGTGCCGGCCGGCGGGATCGGCGGGATGACGTGGTCGAAGAAGCCGTCATTCTCGTCGTAGGACAAGATGAACACCGTCTTTGCCCAGACCTCAGGGTTGGCCGCGAGCGCGTCGATCTTGGCCGCCACGTAGGTGGCGCCCGCGGCGGGCGAGGCGTTGGGGTGCTCGTCGAACCCGGCAGGCGGCAGCAGCCAGCTGACCGTCGGGAGCTGGTCGTTGGCCACGTCGTACTCGAAGCTGCCGACCGGCGAGTTCGCCATGGCCTTGTCGTACAGCGGATTGCCCGGCTGCGCGTCGAAGTACTGGGTGAAGTGCTGGAGGGTCGGCAGCCCGGTCGCGGTGCTCGCCTCGTGGTAGAACTTCCAGCTGACGCCCGCGGCCTCCAGGCGCTCGGGGTAGGTGGTCCAGGTGAACTCGGCGTTCGGCCCGCTCGTGGTCAGCGACGGGCCGCCGGCCAGGCCGTTCGGGTCGATCGTGCCGCTGAGCCACATGTCGCGGTTCGGGCCGGTCGGGCCGATTACCGAGCAGAAGTAGTTGTCGAAGATCGTGAACGCGTCGGCGAGCGCGTACTGGAAGGGAATGTCCTCGCGGGTGTAGTAGCCCATCGTGTACGGGCCATTGGCCGCGCCGTCCGCCGCGATGTGGGCGGGCACCCAGTTGTCCATCTTGCCGCCGTCGAGCGCGGAGTGCTGGGGACCCCAGTCATGGCTGAGCGAGGGCACCGCCTGCGCGGCGGTGTCGGTGGTGTTGAGCCGGTAGGGCAGCAGGTAGCCGTCAGGGTTGGACGAGTCGGGCTGGTAGAAGACCGGGCGGCCGCTGGGCAGCCGCGCCGCGTGCGGGTCGCCGAAGCCACGCACGCCCGACAGGGTCCCGTAGTAGTGGTCGAAGCTGCGGTTCTCCTGCATGAGCAGGACGACGTGCTTGATGTCGCTCAGGCGCCGGGGAGACGGCAGCGGGCTGGCCAGTGCCTTCCTGACATTGGGCGGCAGGGCGAGGGAGGCCGCGGCGACGCCGCCCGCGACGGCGGCGCCACCGAGCAGGCGACGACGGCTGAAGCCACTGTCGCCGGCGGGCGTGGCTGTGTCGGTCATCAGGGTCCTTTCGACTGGCCGACTGGATGCGGGCGCGATGGCCTCGCCAGTCAGCGAATGGTCAGACCAATCCTGCGGTCCGTCGTTGTCCAGGCCCTGAGCGACAGATGACCAGTACTTGAACCTTAAATGAAGCAGGCTCATTATCACTGAGCGCAATGCACAGCACACGGTGGATTATTCGAAAAGAAGGTCAGGCCAACCGGGTTGGAAGAGTTTTCTCTTACCCGGCCCGCGAGATGGGGACGGATCGTTAGGCAGGGTAAAAAAAGTGGGGTGAAGCGTCCAGCCCCCCGCCCCGATGGCTACAAGTGGATCGCGCTGTCCAACACCTCGCTCGGCGCGTTCATGGCCGTCCTCGACAGCTCGATCGCCATCATCGCCATGCCGGCCATCTTCCGTGGCGGCAGGCGACGGGCACGCCGGCGTGGCGGACCCCGTACGGGCCGTTCTCGGACGCGAAGGGGCAGCCGGCCGGGGAGGATGCCACCCGCGCGGCACTGGCCAGGGCGGTGCGGTAACCGTCAGGCTGGCGGGCCACGGTCGGCCCAGAGGCCGATCAGGCTCGCGAAGCGATGAGCCACCGCGGCGACAACCCCGTCGCCGCCGAGCACGCGCGCAACTTCCTCGCGTGAGGGGCGGCGCCGGGCCGAGGCCCAGGACAGCAGGACATCCAGCGGGGCGGCCAGGCCCGGCTCGATCTCGCCCCAGCGCTGCGCCGCGCGCGACCTGTCGGTCGTCCAGGTACGGTCGTGCACGCTGACCAGCCCGGCGACGGCCAGCAGGGTCTTGCGGGCCACCTTAGTCCCGAGCACATCCGCCGCCACCGTCCCTTCGTCGAGCCATTGCCGCCACCGTCGGTGGTACCAGGCGATGTCGCCGTTAAACCCACGGGCGGCCCTGGCGTCCGCAGGGAACGCCGACAGCGTGGCGGACGGATCTGGGCCGGAGAGGTGGACGCAGTAGTGCCGCAGGAAGGCCCGGTTCCCGTAGGCCGAGTCGGTATCGCCGACTAGGTCCGCGGCCTTGGACGCACTGATCTCCACTCCGCGGCACAAGCGGGCGTACCGCGCCGAGAGGCAATGGGCGATGGCGGGGGCGTCAGGAAGATCCAGCGACAGCAGGTCGACGTCCGATGACCCAGGGCGCACGGTGCCGTTGGCGACCGACCCGTAGACATACAGCGATGCTCCGTGCTCGCCTGCCAGGACAATCGCGTCAGCCAGGATGGGCTCGAAGGCCGCGGGTACCCGGCCGCGGTCCGCGCCCGTCCGGATCGTCCCGTCGGCCGCCGTGCCCTCTCGGGGGTCAGCCACCATATCCGCCCATACCGAGGCAGCATAGGGACCGGCGTCCAGCGCGCGCAACGCGAAAGCCGCGGGCCTCGGGACGGGTCAGGGGACGGTCATGATGACGGGGCCGTCGGGGGTAATGGCCACCGTGTGCTCGACGTGGGCCGCGCGACTGCCGTCGCCGGTGCGGATCGTCCAGCCGTCCTCGTCGGCGTAGCACTCATCACTGCCGCCCGCCATGAACCAGGGCTCGATCGCGATGACCAGGCCGGGGACGAGCCTCATGCCCTTCTTCGCCTTGCCGTCGTTGGGTATGTGCGGGTCCTCGTGCATGGTCCGGCCCACTCCGTGGCCGCCTAGCTGCGTCGAGATGCCGTAGCCGCTCTTGTGCCCGATGGCCCCGATGGCGGCCGAGATATCGCCGAGCCGGCCGCCGGGAACCGCCGCGGCGATGCCCGCGGCCAGCGCGTCCTCGCAGCTGGCGATGAGCCTGGCGTCGTCCGCTGAGCCAGCGCCGACGGTGAAGGAGATCGCGGCGTCGCCGACCCAGCCGTCCAGGGTCGCCCCGGCGTCGACCGACAGCAGGTCGCCGGGCCGTAGCCGGTAGTCACCCGGGATGCCGTGCAGCGCGGCGTCGTTGACGGAGGTGCAGATGACCGCCGGATACGGGATCGGCGCGAAGCGCGGCTTGTAGTCGAGGAACGGGGAGGTCGCTCCGGCTTCCCGCAGGACCTCACGGGCGGCCTCGTCAAGCTCCTTGAGGGCCACGCCAGGTGCGGCGTGGGCACGCGCGGTGCCCAGTACCCGGGCGACCACCTGACCGGCAGCGCGGATCGCCTCGATCTCCCCGGGCGTCTTGATCTCGACCACGCGCGTCTCCCCTCGAATGTTGTGCCTCACTATATAGCGGCGCGTTGTCGTTTAGTTCCTCCCGGTCTCCGGCCTTCGCTAGATATGCCAAGCACTCTGCTTGACATAGCAATCGCGCTTGATATAGTTAGCAGTACCGCGAGATTCGCAGCAAGGAGGAATCCCATGAACACGAAGGTCCCCACCACCGAGGAACTGCAAGAGCAGGTCCTCGCCGCGATGCGCAAGGGCCAGCAGACCACGCTCGAGATGATCAAGGGCATCGTCGAGGCCGTCTCGTCCGCCACCTCGAAGCTCCCCTCGGCCCCGGCCCACCTGAGCGTCCCGTTCGCCGACCGGCTGCCGACCGCCGAGGCCGTCGTCTCCGGCACGTATGACTTCGCCGGCAAGCTGCTGGCCGAGCAGCGGAAGTTCACCCAGGAGGTCGTGAAGGCCACTGCCGCGCTGCGCCCGGGCGCGGCCAAGGACGAGCCCGAGGCCACACAGGCCCACGACACTGCCACGCAGGCCCAGGACGCGGCCGGGCCAGCCGAGTGACCTCTCCCCTCAGGACCCCGCGGCGCGGTGGTGCCAGGAACCATCCTGGCACCACCGCGCACTATAGTTAGCGGGTACCCGGAGGGAGGCGGCCATGGCGGACACGTGGGACTCCAGGCGAGAGGCGCTCGGTGCCTACATCCGCGAGCAGCGCCAGCGAGCCAACCTGTCGCTTCGCCAGCTCGCCGAGAAGGCCAGCCTGTCCAACCCCTACCTCAGCCAGGTCGAGCGGGGCCTGCACCAGCCGTCGATCCGGGCGCTCAAGGCGATCTCCGACGCGCTCAACCTGTCGGCCGAGACACTGCTCGCCCAGGCGGGCCTCATCGACGCGATCGCCGGGGAGGCGCCAAGGGGAGCACAGGCCGGCGAGGCCCCCGAGACCGAGCGCGCGATCCAGGCCGACCCGCGGCTGACCAAGGAGCAGAAGGCCGCGCTCATCACGGTCTACAGGAGCATGGCCGGCCCGGGCGAATGACCAGCCCAAATGGGAATACTTAGCTAGGTTTAGTAACCTAAGCCAGGCGTGCGCAGCGGGCACGCCTGTGCGGGGCAAGGGTCGCCCGCCAGCCGTGACCTCAAGGAGCCCTCGCATGTGCCTGGCCTGTGGCGTGCCCACGCACGTCCCTGATGTGGACGCCGGGCCGCTGGCCGGCACGGGAACCAGGCAGCCCCCCAAGTTCGCCGCGCTGCGCAACCCGACCTGCCGGGTTTACCTGCCCGGCGGCATGCTGTCGATGATGGCGGACAACATCGAGCACGTCATCACGTACTGGGTGCTGTGGCAGAAGTTCCGCTCCCCGGCGCTGACCGGGTTCGAGGTGATCAGCCACTGGCTGCCCTTCCTGCTGCTGTCGCCGTACTTCGGCGCGCTGGCTGACCGGCACGACTGCCGCAAGCTCATCCAGGGCGCGCAGGCGCTGTTCATGGCAGTGTCAGCGTCCTGGGGCATCTTGTTCCTCACCGGCCAGCTGCGGGTGTGGAATGCCTGCGTCCTGCTTATTCTGCACGGAACGGCCGGGGCCATCTGGGGACCCGCCGAGCAGCTGATGCTCGAGGACTTCGTGGGCCCAGCCGAGCTCCCCAGCGCGATCCGGCTGAACTCAACGGCGCGGTCGCTGGGCATCCTGCTGGGCCCGGTGGTCGGGTCGGCGCTCCTGCTCGGACTCGGCCCGACCACGGGCATCTTCGCCAACATGGCCATCTACCTGCCGCTGACCATCTTGATGGCGCGGACCAAGTACACCGGCCACACCCGCCTCGGGATCGTCGCCAAGACGCGGGTCGGCGCCCTCAGCTCGCTCAAGGTGCTGCGCGAGGTCGGCAAGGACCGGGTACTCATCGCCATGATCGTGCTCGCCGGCATCGGTGCCTTCTTCGTCGGCACCGCCCTGCAGACGGCCATGCCCGCGATCGCCGACACCATGGGCGGGATCTCTTCCGCCGCCGCCTACAGCGTGCTGCTGTTCGCCAACGGCCTGGGCGGCGTGCTCGGCGGGTTCCTGCTCGAGGGCACGGGGAAGATCAAGCTGTCGGTCAGGGCGGCGGTGTGGTCTACCGCGATCTACGGCGTGACCTCGGCCGTCTTCGCGTTCAGCCATCAGTACCTGGTCGCGTCGGTGCTCCTGGTCGTCGGCGGCATCGCCAGCCTCGCGGCCCTGTCGATCACCCAGACGGTCGTGCAGTTGCTGGCCCCGCGTGAGAAGCGCGGCCAGGTGGTCGGCGTCTACGGGATGGCCGCCAGCGGGCTGCGCATTGGCAGCGGCTTCACCGTGGGGATCCTGGGCGCGGCCCTCGGCCTGCGCCTGTCGCTGGGCCTCAGCTCCATCGCCCTGTGCCTGTGCACCGCGGGCGTCGCGATCTGGCTGGCGATGGCGGCCCGCCGCCCGGGCGACGCCAGCTCGCTGGTGGCGCAGGACGCGGGGACGAGCGGCTAGCAGCCCGTCCTCGTCTCGTGAGCTGCGCAGGCACGGGAATGTCGGTACCCGTCGCGATACTGCCAGTCATGGAAACCTCTCACGGCGCGACCCTCGCCGACCACTTGTCACGCAGTCCCGTCATCACCGACGCCGACGTGCTCGCGCGCGCCGGCGCGATCATCGAGCCCGACGCCCGCAGGGGACGGTCCCTGTGGCTGCTCTTCTTCTACTCCGACGGGACGCAGGCCCCCGTCATCGTGCCGCTCGACGACATGCCGGAGATGCCGGACGAGGACGACGCCGAGGTCCCCTTTCACCTGCTCAGGCACTTCTACGGCCTCGACGCCGGCGACGACCTGTCCTTCGTCCTTGTCATCTGCCGTGACGGGGGACTCGCGCTGACCATCAGCGACCGGCAATGGCTTGCGGTACTCGAGTGGGGCATCACGCAGTACGCGGCACCAGTCCGGATGATCTGCCTGGCCACCCCGGAAGGGGTCCGCGGAATCGGCCCGATGACCCCAGCCACTAGGGCCTGAAGACCTCGCCGGTCCTCAGGTTGACCGCCTGCAGGACCGCGAAGCACAGGACGGTGTAGGGTCCCCTGGCACCGCTGACCGGATCGTTCCGCTGCCGGACCTGATCGGGCCTTACGTGCCGACCCGCGGGCAGACCACCCTAGAGCCATGACACGCGCTGTGATCGTTATTGACGTGCAGGAATCGTTCCGGCAAGAGGACATGTGGCGGACCATCTCCAACCCCGGCATCGCCCAGGACGTGGCCCGGCTGGTCGACGGGGCCCGCGCGGCCCGCGACCTCGTCGTGTGGGTCCTGCACGCCGAGGCAGGCTCGGGCACCCCGTTCGACCCGGCGAGCGGCTACGTCCGCCTCATCGAGCCGCTGGCACCGGCGCCGGGCGAGCCGGTCCTCACCAAGACCTCACACAACGCGTTCACCACGACGAACCTCCAGCAACTGCTCACCACGCGGGGCGTCACCGACCTGGTCATCTGCGGCATCCGCACCGAGCAGTGCTGCGAGACGACCGCCCGGGTCGGCTCTGACCTCGGCTACCGGGTCGCCTTCGTTACCGAGGCGACGGCGACCAACCCGATCGCGCGTCCCGGCGCCCGGGAGGACCAGACGGTGGAGGAACTGCTGGCCGACCCGGGCACGCTGCCCGTGCAGGCGGTCATCGAGCGGACCGAGTACGCGCTGGCCGGACGGTTCGCCACCATCGCGACCATCGCACAGGCCATCTCGCAGCCGGCCATAGTAGGCTGACCGGATTGTGCCTAACGTCGTCTTCCTGCTCGCCCCCGGCCTGCATGTGCTCGACCTGGCGGGACCGGCGCAGGCCTTCGGGACCGCCGCCGAGCTCGGCTGCGACTACGCGCTGCACTATGTGGCCGAGCAGGAGGACGTCCGCACCGCCCAGGGACTGACCGTCCGGGCGGGCACGGCCTGGCCGTCGCTGGCCCCGGACGACCTCATCCTCGTGCCCGGGTGGCAGGCGCCGTCGCTCGGCCGCGCCGGCCTGCTGTCCCCGGCCAGCCTCGCGCGGCTGGCCGGCCACCATGACGCGGGCGGGACGGTGGCCAGCGTCTGCGCCGGGGCCGACGCGCTCGGCCGGGCGGGCCTGCTCGACGGCCGCCGGTGCACCACCCACCATGACATCCAGGACGAGCTGGCCGCGCGCTACCCCCGCGCGCGGGTCATCAGGGACGTGCTGTACGTCGAGGACGACCGGGTCGCCACCTCGGCCGGCATCGCCAGCGGCATCGACCTGGCCCTGCACCTGATCGCCGTCAGGGACGGCCAGGCTGCCTCCGCGCGAGTCGCTCGCGACATGGTGGTCTATGCCCGGCGCAACGGTGACGAGCAGCAGGCCAGCGCCATGCTGCGGCACCGCAACCACCTCAGCGACACCGTGCACCGCGCCCAGGATCACATCGAGGCGAGGTTCGCCCAGCCGCTGCGGCTCGCGGGCATCGCCCGCGCCTGTGGCGTCAGCGAGCGCACCCTCACGCGAAGGTTCGCCCGGGCCACCGGCCTCACCCCGTTGCGCTATCAGCAGGAACTGCGCATCGAGCGGGCCCGGCACCTGATCGGGCAGGGCGCGACCGTGGAGTCCGCCGCCCGGGCCGTCGGCTTCTCCGACGCCCGGATGCTCCGCCGCCTGCGCACGCGCGAGCATGCCGCCTGAGCCCAGGCCGGCCACCCGGTTACGCTGGATCCAGCTGGGTCAGGGCGTTGACGATAGTCTGCGCGTCGGCCGCGTTCGGCTGGTAGCGGTCGGGGTAGGCCGAGACCTCGACTGCCTGGTCGACGTCCCCGACGGCTGACCATTCCCAGCTGCCGTCCGGGTACCTGGTGCTCATCGTGTCGAGGAACCAGTTCGTCTCATAGGGGACGTCCTCGCGCTCGGACGTGCTGCCCAGGGCGTCGATCATCTGGAACAGCCCCACGCTGGTGCCGTCGCCGCCAGTGTCGTTGAGCAGGTTGGTCTCCGTGATCGCCGCGCAGACCTCGATGACCACGGCATGGGCGTCGAACCCCGCGCCGATGGTGTTCTCGTAGATCTCCCGCGCACACGAGGCCTGCTCCAGGGACAGGCCGCCGCTCATCCTGGCGGTCAGCTGGCCTTGCACCGCGGCGGCGAGCGTGGCGTCCAGCGAGCTCGGCCCGTCCGGATCACACTCGGCGTAGCCGATATAGGCGATGGCCGCCTCATGGCGGGCGTAGGCCCGGTCCTGGCTGGCGGCGGAGGGGGCGCGCGGCGCGAGGGCCGGCTGCGCGAGGGCTCGCGGCACCTGGCCGCAGCAGAAGGCCGAGCCAACGGCCAGGCCCACGAGCAGGATCCGGCCCGGTCGCCTGCGACGTCCGCCTGCCGCCTGCTGGCATCGGGCCATCAGGCAGGACGCGGCATGACTTATGCCCATGATGAGACCCCCCGGTCTGGGCGGCCCGCCCCCGCGGGCAGCCCTCAGGCTAGATTCCAACACTCGGTAACGGTAAAACTACTAACAGCGACATCGTGAGCCATGTCACCCGCCTATGGGTGCCATCCGGGGCATGCCACAGGGGCATCCGTGGTTACACCACGTACAAGCGCCCAGCCGCGCGATGGCTGCCCCTCCTCGTGCAGCAGTCGCCCTGATCCGCGTCAGCATCCGCGCCCCTGCCCGCCATTGAGCACCGCTCTGGCCGGCAGCGCCCCTGGGTGAAAGCGAGCGCCCCCTCGGCGCCCCTTCCAAGGACTTTTCTCTTGACTTTCCGCACCACCACCCCTCGTGCCCTGCTCCGCCACGCCGCCAGCAAGCCCGCCCGGCTCGGGGCCGGCGTCGCCGTGGCCGCCACCATCGGCTCGCTCGCCGCCACCGCCCCCTGGGCCGGCGCCGCAAGCACCGCCGGCGCGCAGGCCGTTACCACCGCGGCCCAGTCCGGGCCGACCACCATCTACGACTCGACCAACCCGCAGGCGATCCCGGCCGGCCAGCACGTCGCCACCTACTCCGACGGTGCCTTCCAGGCGTCAGGCGCCTCCGTCGCCGGCCGCGGGAACGTGCTGTGGATCGACACCAACGGCTCCAACACCCACGCCAGCGCCCTCGACGTCGAGCCAGGCGACGCCACCCCGTCCGGCGCGGCCCACTGGGTCAACGCCAAGCTGACCGCCAGCCCGCACGGCGACGCGATCGTCTACACGTTCAAGTCCGACTGGGGCGCCGTCCAGGACAGCATCAACGCCCTGCCCTCGTGGGAGCACGCCCACGTGAAGTACTGGATCGCCGACCCCACCGGCACCCCCCACATCGTGCCCGGCGCGGCCGCCACCCAGTGGTCCTGGGGCAGCAACTACGACATCACGCAGGCTCAGCCCGGCTTCTTCAGCTGATCCGGCTGGCCCGAAGGACACACCGCGGTTGTGGGGGGCCCCCGGGGGGGGCCCCCCCCCCCGCGGGGGTTTGGGGGGACCCGCCGGGGGGGCCCGGGGGGGGGGGGGGGGGGGGCCCCCCGGGG